>Ga0335069_10014241_pt1 | contig 11145 bp, 10 predicted proteins | sample Lox_Sample_11_FD_206714 | JGI IMG/M metagenome (GOLD analysis project Ga0335069, IMG submission 206714) | Soil microbial communities from Loxahatchee National Wildlife Refuge, Florida, United States - Lox_Sample_1.1 | ecosystem: Environmental > Terrestrial > Soil > Wetlands | place: USA... | reverse complement strand
TCGTGCCTCATCAGCCACGACGGCGTCAACGCCACGGGGCAAGGTGCGCACACCGACATCATCCAGGCGAGCGCGTTGGCATTTGTGAATGCCCTCAACAAATTGCGCCATCGCCAGTCGCGGTACCGCGAGGCTCCGGACCAGGGACCCTGAGACGCTGGTCGGGAATGCGCCATCGTCGGTCGCACCGGAGGGAGGAAGGTCACTGTGAAGATACTCGTGCTGCCGGGTGACGGCATCGGTCCCGAAGTGGTGGCGCAAACGAGGCTGGTGCTGGAGGCGTGCGCGCAACGCTTCCGACTAGCGCTGCATTTCACCGAGGCAGTCGTCGGTGGCGCCGCCATCGACGCGTTCCACACAGCGCTCCCCGATGGTGCGCTGCATCTGGCGCAGTCGAGTGACGCGGTCCTGCTCGGCGCTGTGGGCGGACCGAAGTGGGACAACCCGCGGGCAACCGTCCGTCCTGAACAGGCGCTGCTGGGACTGCGCAAGGGCCTTGGCCTCTTCGCCAACCTCCGCCCGGTGTCGGTATTCGCAGAGCTCTTGGATGCGGCACCGCTCAAGGCGGACATTCTGCGCGGCGTCGATCTGGTTGTGGTGCGCGAGCTGACCGGAGGCATCTACTTCGGCAAGCCGAGCGAACAACGCAACGGCAGCGATGGCCGCGAAGCTGTCGACACCCTGATATACAACGAGCGGGAAATCGCCCGCCTCATGCGGTCGGCCTTCGAGCTCGCGCGCCAGCGCCGCAAGAAGGTGACGTCGGTGGACAAGGCCAACATCCTTTCGTCCTCGCGGCTGTGGCGAGAGGTGGCGCACGAGGTGAAGCAAGAGTACGGCGACGTGGCGTACGAGGATGTGCTGGTCGATGCGATGGCGATGCACCTGCTACGGCGGCCGCGTGACTTCGACGTCATCGCCACGGAAAATATGTTCGGCGACATCCTCACCGACGAGGCATCGATGCTGGCCGGGTCCATGGGGCTGCTGCCCTCCGCGTCGATCGGTGAGTCGCTCAACAGCCTCGGGCACCCGCGGGGTTTGTACGAGCCGATTCACGGTAGCGCCCCAGACATCGCCGGCCACGACGCCGCGAACCCATTGGCTGCCATCCTGTCGGCGGCCTTGATGCTGCGCTACTCCCTCGGGCAGCCGCAGGCGGCGGCAGCGATCGAAGCGGCGGTGAGTCGAGTGCTCGCTGACGGCTACCGTACCCCGGATATCGCTCAACCCGGAACGCAGCGTGTGGGGTGCCGCGCCATGGGCGCAGCGGTTTTGGAGCGCTTGCGCGCCGCATGATGAAGAAATCCGCCTACTCGATTGCCGTCGTTGGCGCCACCGGTCTGGTTGGCCAAGAAATTCTGCATCTCCTCGACGAGCGCGGCTTCCCGCTTGGAGCGCTGCAGCTGTACGCATCGCTGCGCACCGCGGGTGACGAGTTGCGCTGTGCCGGGGTGTCAGCGCGGGTTGAGCTGCTCGACGGTGCGCGATTCGAGGACACCGACATCGTTTTCCTTGCTGCCGGAGAGCAGGTGAGCGCCGAGTGGGTGCCGCGGGCCAGCGATGCGGGCGCGGTCGTCATCGACACCAGTCAGCTCTTCGCCGGCGATCCCGACGTGCCGCTCATTGTCCCGGAGGTCAACGCTGCCGAGCTTATCGACTACAGCCAGCGCAATCTGGTTGCCAGTCCCGACGCGGTGGCGATCGCCATGAGCATCGTGCTCAAACCGCTGCAAGCGGCGGCTATACTGAAGCGAGTTGTGGCGTCGACCACCGAGGCCGTTTCGGCTGCCGGACGTGCCGGCATCGAGGAGTTGCAGCAGCAAACCGTCGAGCTCATGAGCGGCCGCAGCGTTGCGCCGGAGCTGTTTCCGCAGCGCATTGCCTTCAACGTGGTGCCGCAGGTCGGGGAGTTTCTCGCTGGTGGGGCGTCGCGCGATGAGCAATGCACCAAGGACGCGCTGCGGCGCCTCTTGGATGAGCCGGAACTGGGGGTCAGTATGACCCGAGTCCGCGCCCCCTTGTTTTACGGCACGGCGATGTCGATGAACGTCGAGGCGGTCGACGAGATCACCGCCGACGCCGCCCGTGAGATACTGCGGGCGGCGCCGGGTATCCTGCTGCAGGATGAGATTGGTTCCACCAGCTATCCGACGCCGGTCAATGCGGTGGGACAGGATGCCATTTGTGTCGGCCGCATACGAGCGGACGAGACGTTCCATGCGCTGGACGTGTGGGTCGCCTTCGACGGCGTGCGCAAAGGCTCCGCGACCAACGCCGTACAGGTTGCCGAGCTTCTGATCCGCGACTATCTCTGAGCGGCACGGCCTGCGCTTGTAGCCATGCGTTTCAAGTTCATCGTCGAGTACGACGGCACCGCCTATCACGGCTGGCAGGTCCAACCCGAGGGTCCGACGATCCAAGGCGCGTTGGAGGATGCCATTCGAGAAATGCGCGGCGAGTCGGTGCGCGTCGCCGCCGCCGGCCGGACCGACGCTGGGGTGCATGCCTCCGGACAGGTCGTCAGCTTCTCGCTGCAACGGGAGGTGTCCGCCGACACCCTCCTTCGCGGTTTGAATGCGCTGACCCCGCGCGACATCACGGTTCGTGAAGCTGAGGTGGTTGCGGACGATTTCGACCCGCGCCGCGCGGCGCGCAGCCGCGTCTACGTCTACCGTATCTGGAACACGCGCTGGCCGTCGCCGTTCTGGCGGCACTACGCGTGGCACGTCGCGCGCCCGCTGGATGTCGAGCGCATGTGCTCGGCTGCTGCCCAGCTCATCGGGGAACACGACTTCACGTCGTTTCAGGCGGCCGGCTGCGACGCGGACAACCCGGTGCGCCGCGTGCTGCACAGTGAGATCGAGCGTGCGCAGCCGCTGCTGACCTACACGATCGAAGCCACCGCGTTCTTGCGGCACATGGTGCGCAGCATCATCGGAACGCTCGTCGAAATCGGCGACGGCCAACGCCCCGTCGACGACGTGGCGCGGCTCCTAGCAGCACGCGACCGGAGGCTCGCCGGTCCGACGGTGCCGCCGTGCGGCCTGTGCCTGCAACAGGTGAACTACTAACTACCCAGGGGCTAACAAACTGTAAAACCTGGCAGCCAGCAGCAAGCCCACGGGGAGCGGGTTATCGGAGAGACGCTGACCACAGGCTTTTAGAATGAAACGGCCATGCCTGCGCCAACGCCCCAATCCAACGCCGTTCCCGTCCCTTGCGCCATGCCGGTTGGTCGAATGACGATATTGTCGGACAACCAGTAATCGATGCCCGGGAGGACCTCCAAGTCGTCGTACCGGATGCCGTTCTGGTTGAACACCCGTCCGGCGATTTCGGTCCGCAGCGCGAAGGTTGACGAGCCCTGCAGGATCACCTCGGCGCCGTAGTTGAGCACATCGGGGACGCTGCCCGTGTAGATGCCCCACCCGACATTGGCGCCGACGCCGATGCGTCCCTGCTGGTAGCGCGTCGACAGGACCGGGGTGACGCTCATTTCCCCAGTGCTGAACCCCTTGTCCTTCGGGCCGTTGGGGAAGGTGACTTCCATTCCAGCGCCGACGTTGCAGTGCGTTGCGACAGCGCGCTGAAACTTCCCGTACACTTCGAGGTCTCCGATATCGGAGTTGTTGACCGAGTTGCCACCGGCCGTTGGTGGAGTCGATTGGAAGAAGCTCGGAATGATGAGCCCGACCTCGGTGTTCTTGGCGACCCCGTAGGAGCCGACGACATCGATGATCCCGCCGCTCAGACTGTTGATCCCACCCTGTAGGTCGGGGACGTTCTTGACGGGGAACCCCAGCAAGTCGAGGCGCGTGTGTGGCCCGTCGTCCTGTTCCATGAGGCCGCGCACTTCGAGGCGAATCTCGCCTTGGCGCACCGTGGCGGTTTCGCGTGTGAAGTTGCGGTAGGTCCGGTCTGCGTCGGTGACCGCCACGTCGTCGGCGGACGCATTCGTCGCCGCGACGGCCAAGCACAGGCCGGTAAACTGAGCCACCATCCACCACTGCGCCGCTCGCTTCATCGCCCCTCCTTCCCCGCCAGAGCGTTGCTGGCGTTACCCGTCCAGGTGTCGAGGTTACGTTGTTGGGCGGGTTCTATGCTGGCGGCCACAAAATTGTCAAGAAAAAAGGGGCAGGTGTGTGGGAGCGCCGCCAGGGTCGATGCAAACTTTGGTCAATGCGCTTGCGGTCAGCGCGGCTCCATCGGTAGCGCGATGGAGGAGGTGCTGCTGCGACGTTCTCGCCAGTGTCGAGCGCCAGCTCCTCTCAGCCCATTGAATGGGACGGAAAACCTTCGACAGGCTCAGGGTGAGGGGAAGAAGTTCATTGAAATCGCAGGGGCACCCCTTAGGCTGAGCTTCTCGAAGCACGGGGCGGGGTAATTCAACGGGCTGCTACACCACTTGCACTTCGCGTTGCTCGAATAGGTGATCGAGCCACAACGACGTCAACTTCTCAGCCGCCGAGTTCTGTTGCAGGCGCTGGTGGAGGAACTGGAAATCGACGAAATCGAGGTGCTGGTCCTGGTTGAAGCAGCTGAAGACCAGGGACTCGCGGCCGCTGGTCGGGTCGACATGACGCTGCAGGCACTGCGAACAGACTTCCTTCAGCATGCACTGCATCGGCGAGTTGATCGAGCCGATGGCCACATGCTCAGTACGCAGCGCGTCGTGCAACACCCCATGGCGTGCGGCGCGCACCGCGTCCATCATGCGATCGGAGCCGATGCAGATGAGGCGGTCGACCTCCTGTAAGCGGATGGGGGTGGACCCGAGGGCGCCGGAGGCGTACTGCTGCATCGCCTGCACGATGTTGGCCACCACGCTGCGATCTTGTGGGCGGTGCGTAGAGATGGGAGCACCTTCGTCGACGCTCCACACGACTAGATCGCACGCGTCCTCGATGTACCGCCGCTTGAAGAGATCCCCGGCACGCTTGTAGCCCGCGAAGTAGATGACGCGGTTACCGCGTGCCTTCATCGCGGCTGCGATCGAGAACAGTACCGCGTTGCCCAGTCCGCCGCCGGCGAGCAACACCGTCTTGAACTCGGGGATCTCCGTCGCCGTGCCCGTCGGACCCATGAGCACGATCTCTTCACCGGGCTCCAGGATCGAGCACAGACGCGAGGAACCCCCCATCTCCAAGACGATGAGCGAAATGAGTCCGCGCGCCGGGTCAGTCCACGCGCCGGTCAGCGCCAGACCTTCCATTGTCAGGCGAATCCCCTCGACGACGTCGGCGGTGCCTTCGTAGTTCTGCATGCGGTAGAACTGCCCCGGGCGAAAGTTGCGTGCAGCCATCGGCGCGCGCACGATGACTTCGACGATGCGGTCGGCGAGACGGATCGCGTCAACCACGACGGCGCGCAGACCCTCTTCGAGCACTTCCGCAAAACGCACCCAGGCGTTCTCGCGTTCCGCTTGCTCTTCGGTTTCCTGTGTCGCGACGTCGCGTTCGAACAAGCGCGCGATTTCCTGGTAGCCGACGCGTGCGGACGCCATCGCCTTGACGACGTTGCCGGCATAAACCGGATGGGCGTCGCCGTAGAACGAAATGAAGCGGCCATCCTTCTGGTACGAGGTGAAGAACCCGGTACCTCGATCGCCCACGGGTTCCAGGTGCGACGCGCCGTCCGCGCCGTTGACGACGCGATGCATCGCGAAGCAGCCGTGCTTCTCGTCGAGAACGAAAGACCCGGGATGCTCCTTCTCGTAGACCACGTTGGGATTCGTGCCGGCGGCGACCATGACGGCGCGCGCCGGAAGCTCGACGTTCTCGCCGGTGTCCTTCCACTTGCCATCGACCAGCGCCATGCGTGAACACTGCAGCGCGCGGACGTGGTTGAAGTCATCGAGCAGGCAGGCGTCGGGGCCCATGCACTCGATGAAAGCGATGCCCTCTTCGAGCGACTTGATCACTTCTTCGTGATTCAGGCGGTACGCGGGCGAGTCCTGCAGCCGCTTGCGATAAACGATGCTGACGCCACCCCACGATCGCACCAAGCGTGCAAAATCCGGCGGTCGTCCGGCGGCCTGCGCCGCTGCCCTTTCGGCCTGCACCATGCGGCCGTGGTCCAGCCACGTGCGCACCGCCTTGGTTTCCTCCGGCGCCAGCCCCTTCCAGATCGCTTCCTCGCCGATGCGCCGCTTCAAGCGCTCGTAGCGTTCCAGTTCCTTCTCCACCTGCGTGACGTAGTACGCTTGCAGCTCGGTGGCGGTGTCTATGGCAGTGAGGCCACCGCCGATGACGACGGCCGGCAGCTCGATCTGCAGGTTGGTGAGCGAGTTGCGGCGATACGCTCCCTGTCCTTGCAAGGCCATGAGGAAGTCGGACGCCATGCGGACGCCGCGTGCGAGGTTGTTCTGCATCTTGACGATCGTCGGCCGGCCGGCACCGGCAGCAATGGCGATGTGGTCGAAGCCCAGGCTCCAGGCGTCGTCGATCGTCAGCGTGCCGCCGAAGCGTACGCCGTCGAGCAGGCGGAACTTCTTGCGCCGCATGAGAATGATGTAATTGATGTCGAGGAAGTTTTTGTCCCAGCGTACGGTGATGCCGTACTCGGCGACGCCGCCGAAGCCGAGCGTCGGCCGCTCCGAGAGCGGGCCGACAACTTCGTTGACGTCACGGATCGGGCGCGGCACGCGGCGCTTGGCGCCGCGCAGCGGCAGCGCCAGGGGCTCGACCTTGAGGCCCTCGACGCCGACGACGCCGAACCCTTCGTTGAGCAGATGCTGCGCCAGCGTGTACCCGGCAGGCCCCATGCCGACGACCAGGACGTTCTTGCCGTTGTAGCGCAGTGGATACGGACGCCGCGCGTTGAGCGGGTTCCAGCGTGCCAGCAGCGAGACGATTTCGAAGCCGTAGGGCAGGTGCAGCACGTCGGTGAGGACGCCCGTTTCGATCTGCGGGATGTTCACCGGATCCTGCTTCTGGAAGATGCACGATTTCATGCAGTCGTTGCAGATGCGGTGTCCCGTGCCGGCGACCATCGGGTTGTCGATCATGATCACCGCCAGCGCACCGATCGGGTGGCCGTCGCGGTACAGCTGGATCATCTCCGAGATCTTCTCGTCGAGCGGGCAGCCCTCCAACTGGATGCCCAGTGGATTGCTCTGTACGGCACCGTCCTTGCCGCGCAAACCGGTGGTGCATGAGTCCCGGCCACGCTCGTGGCAGGTGAGGCAGTAGTGTGATTCGCGCAGATTCTCGCGCTGCGTGTAGCGCGTGTCGGTAAGGTTGAAGCCGTCGCGATGACGCCGCTTCTCCGGCGGGCCCATGAAGAACTCCGGCAAGTCGGGGCGCGGGCGGATGCGCGGCACCAATTCATCGAAGTCGACCTTGTGGGGCGCGTGGAAGCAGGTGAAACGTTTGCGCCGTCCCGCGAGCGCCGGATGGAAGGCGAGGGCGGTCACCCACGCTTCGACCGCGGCGAGTCGCGTCTTCGCTGCGGCGTCACGTGTCTTATCGATGGTTGCTTGCAGCGTCGCGGTGACCGTCGCCAGTTCGCGCTCCGGGTCGGCGGTCAGCGCCGCGTCGGGCATCAGCGCATCGACCACTTCACGATAAGCGACCTCGAGCTCGACCGGATCCATCTGAGCGAGCGCGGCGTCTGTAGGTGGCGTTTTGAGAACCTGCCGTTCGACGAACTGGCGTTTCCATTCGAAGACCAGCTGGTCGCCGCGCAGGCGTTCGCAAAGTGTTCCGTAATCATCGTCGATATGAAAGAGGCGAGCCACGAAGGCGCCGGCGTGCGGTGCAACCCGCAGCAGGATCTCGGACTCCTTCAGGCGTTCATAGCCCGCACCTGCGGCGTCGCGGTAGCGCTGGAAGTCGTCGGCCAACGCCGCGTCGGCCTCGCGCAGCGTGGCGAGAAAGGCTCGATCGAGCGCCTCGAGTCGTCGTACGCGGTTCAGGTCCGCATACTTGAAGCCGGGCACACCCAGTTGCAGATTCCACGCACGCGCCTCCTGACGCGGGTTCTCCGGCAAATGCGTCAACGCCATCGCATACCTCGTGCGTCGATGGTGCCGGAAAGAGCTCAGCACCGCTAGAGGGGCAGAAGCTAATGCCTGGTATCAGAAAAGCGCGTCGCCGCGCCGCTACTGAGGACAGGCGGTCTGCGCATTGTTGACTGCGGCCAGGATGACGTTGATGGTGATCTGGCCGTTCCCCTCTCGGTCAGCAGCATGACAGACCGAGAGCTGGCGGTTGCCGAGCGCTATGTTCACCGTGGTCAGACTCTCGCCCACGGTGACCACGCCGTCTCCATTACAGTCGCCAGTACAGAGCGGGTGGGTAACCAACCCATCGAATCCACTTGCGGCCAACTGCCGCCCGTCCAAACCGAAAGCAACGTCGTTGCGGTTGCGCACGGCGGTCGGCAGTCGACTGCGGTCCAGCACGGTGAACGTGCAGGTGTAGAGCAGCGCTCCATCGGGAATGGCGGTGACCTCCTCGGTATCGATGGCAGCGAGGCGCGCGCGGAATCGGCTCACCGTCCCGTTGGGGTTCTCCGGGCAGCCATCTGGCGGTGGACATGTTGCGCAGCGCACCAAGCTGCCTCTCAGGACCTTGCACGGCCGGAGAGCTGGACACAGACGGCACTGCTCAACACACAATCCGAAGGACTCGTCAGGGTAACTACCGTGTTGTCGAAGAGGAGATCGTTCTGCGTCCCACCAACGAGACTGTCGCCCGATGCCAGGTGCACAGCGATCGCCGTCGGGACCTGCGGCGATGCCGAACGGACTGCTCTCGGTGGACGGAATGAGCAGAACTCGGCGTTGCCGGCGGGTGTGACGCGGGCCAATCGATTGCCGAGTGCGCTGGGCCTGTCGCTTCACAGCATCAATGACCGTCACCGTGTTCGCGGCAACATTCGCGACGTAGATGAAATTCCCATCCGGAGTCACGGCAACGTCGTTCGCCCCGCAGTCCCGCGGGGCACACTGCGGAAGCGTGATGATATCGACGACACGCCGGGCCATGGTGTCGATGACCGACACTGCATAGCTTTGGTTGTTGGTAACCAGAGCGGTGGAAGCGGTGGCTTGCGCGCTGTGCGCCGCGCCGCATTGATGAACCGCGTCGTCGCAATCTGGCTCACCTATCGTTGCGGGTACTCGGCAACCCGGTACGCCGCGGTGCGGCCGATGAACCGAGCGATATCGTCGCGGATGATGCGCTCACCGTCCGGTGAGTCGAACATCCCGGTGGCCAGTGCCTCGGTGGATGGGAAATGCAGCTCGGCGATACCGTCCAGCTCTGGTCCGCTGTGGCCAAGGCGTTGATCAACGACGTTGGTGACGTATTTCGTCATGCCAGGATGGTGCGCCAGTGCCAGTGGTACGTGCCGCGTCAGCCAATGATCGACGAAGTCGGCGTGACTCATACCGTCGCGGCGGGCGACCGGGCACACGAGCTTGATGCCGGCCGACCGCGTTCCGAACAGAGCAGCGGCGGCAGGGCGCTTTTGCACGTACTCGGTCGTTGCATAGGCGTCGGCACCGCCCATGAACCCGGCGACGTCGCGCTCCACGATCGCCTTGCCGGCCGGGGAGTCGTACAGCTGCTCGCGAAAGTCCTCGAGGCTGTCGAACGACAGCTCGCCGATACTGTCCAACGCATCCCAGCCGTCGGCCGTGCGTTCGACGATGTTCACCACGTAGCGCCGCATCGTGGGATGATGTTTCAGGGCGATCGGAACGTGGGCGGACAAGAGGAGATCCACATAGCGCTCGTGTGTGATGTCCGCCCGGCGGCGGCACAGAAAGATGAGCTTGACCATGTGGGGTACCCTGGCGCAGGCGTGAGCAAGGATCAAGCCTTACTCGGTGGCGGTTCGCGTCGTCGGTGGGACCGCAGCGTGAGCAGATACATCAAGGAGCGATGTGGTGCGGGCGCCAGTGGTATTCCACGTCCGGTTCGTTCTCCGGTGGCGGGCTGAGGCCGTACCTCACAGCAAGGAACCCGTACTTTTCATAGAACGCCCGCGCCGGGGCATTCTTCTGATGGGTATGCAGTTCGAGGCCCGTCGGGCTGCGCTGCATCGCGTATCTCAGCAATGCCGTGCCGATCCCGGTATGCTGAAGGTCAGGACTGACGTAGAGGCGATCGATATAGCTGCCGTGCATCGCCAGGTATCCGACGATCTGCGCGTCGCGTTCTGCCACCCAGATCTCGCACACCGGAATGATGTGGGCTCGAAATACCTCGCCGGCTTTCTCCAGCGTGAAACTTTGCCAGAGGTCGATGAAGGTGTACGCCTGGCGACCGGAGGCGTGCCAGAGTCGCACGACGGCATCAACGTCGTCGTCAGTCATCAAGCGGATGCGCATGCCAGCCACCACACGAAGATTGCCGCGAACACCAGGTCGGCGCTTGCCGCCACAACGGCCCGTGCCGGTACCTCGCCGAGAAGACCGCACACCAGGACGACCGCGAAGAAGCCCGCCTTGCCTAACGCCGAGAAGGCCACGAGCGGCCGATCGATGCGCGGCTGCCGCGCCAGCCAGCCGTATGTGCAGCCGAACAGCACGACCAGGAACGCCACGAACGCGGAGTACATGCGCGGGACGGGTGCAGGAAAGCCCGCAAGTTGGCCGAGCGATCCTGGGAATGCGAAGACTAGGGCGGCAGCGAGATTGAGAACCGCGGTCGCCCGCAGGGCTCGGCGCATGAGTTGGTCGTTGGTCATGTTGGCTTGCTCTTTCGGGTCGTGCGCAGCGCCTTAGTCAAGACCATCCTCGACCAGGCCCTGTATCAAGCCCGCGTCGTGCAGCACGCGCCGGCAGAGAACTGCGTGATCAGCGAGGACGTAGAATCCGATGCCTTCGTACTCCATCCGCAGAATACCGAGCAAACGGCTCTCGAACGGTTCGGCATCGACGGCGTAGTCAATCGCGTTCGCCGTCAGGACTTGTTCGACGCGTCTCCCCTCACTCAGACGAGCGGCAATGTACACCATGGTCACTTCCTTGTCGTCGAATGTCGCCGGGTCTACCAAGGCCATGCCGGGTACTCCATGTAAGTGCTAACGCTGCGCGCTCCCGTGTAGCGATCGGTTTGGATCGGTTGGACCCTGTGTTTCTCTAGGCCGACCGATCCTTAGCACCAGAGTCGCTTGGCGGGCTAAGGGGAC
>Ga0335069_10014240_pt1 | contig 11146 bp, 13 predicted proteins | sample Lox_Sample_11_FD_206714 | JGI IMG/M metagenome (GOLD analysis project Ga0335069, IMG submission 206714) | Soil microbial communities from Loxahatchee National Wildlife Refuge, Florida, United States - Lox_Sample_1.1 | ecosystem: Environmental > Terrestrial > Soil > Wetlands | place: USA... | reverse complement strand
ACGTCGGCGAGTCTGTGATCCGGCTTGCGCTTCGCCGCCTCGGCGCCGGCTTTCGCAAGATCACCGGTCGCCAACAGGTCCTTCAAGGTGCGCTCGTCGGGCCGTGTCGCGCCGACATCGACAATGCCGTCGCCGACGACGATGCCGTACGATGCGCGACCGTTTTTCTCGAACGAAATCCAACGCACGATGCGATCCTCAGTTGAACATGATGACGCTGCGGGCGACCTCGCCGGTCGCCATCGCCTTGAACGCGTCGTTGATGTCGCCGAGCTTGATGCGTCGCGAAATCATGTCGTCGAGATGCAGCTTGCCCTGCAGATAGAAATCGACGAAGCGCGGCATGTCGACACGGAATCGGTTCGAACCCATGAACGAGCCTTGCAGCTTCTTCTCGGTCAGCAGATCCGGACCGTGCACCTCGACCATCTGGCCCGGCGGGATCATGCCGATCACGGTCGCGGTACCGCCGCGGCGGAGCATGCGGAACGCCTGCTCGGCGGTCGCCTTCAAGCCGATCGCTTCGAACGTGTAGTGCGCGCCGCCATCGGTGAGTTCGCGCACCGCTTCGACCGGATCGGTCTGTTTCGCGTTGACGACGTCGGTCGCGCCGAATTTCAGCGCGAGGTCGAGTTTCGACGGCACCGTATCGACCGCGATGATGCGGCCCGCGCCGGCGATCGCCGCACCGTTGATGCACGACAGGCCGATGCCGCCGCAGCCGATGACGACCACCGTCGCGCCCGGCTCGACTTTCGCCGTGTGTATGACCGCACCGACGCCGGTCGTGACGCCGCAGCCGATCAGCGCCGCGCGATCGAGCGGCATTTCAGGCCGAATCTTCACGACCGAGTGTTCGTGCACGAGCATTTGTTCGGCGAACGAACTCAGGTTCGCGAATTGGTTGAGCTTGACGCCGGCCTTCGATAGGCGCGGCTCTTCGTCGGAGTGGCGGCGCAGCGCCGGCTCCTGACACAGCGACATGTGACCGGTCAGACAGTACTCGCACGTGCCGCAAAACACCGACAGACACGTGATCACGTGATCGCCCGGCTTGACGTAGCTCACTTCGGAGCCGACTTGCTCGACGACCCCGGCGGCCTCGTGACCGAGGATGATCGGCAGTTGTCCCGGATACGTGCCGTTGAAGAAATGCAGGTCCGAGTGACACACGCCGACGGCCGACGAGCGCACCAATACTTCGCGCGGACCCGGCTTCGAGATCTGTACGTCCTCCACTTCCATCGGCTTGTTCACTTCGCGAAATACGGCGGCTTTCATCGTGTTGTCCCCTCTGCTCATTCAACGATGCCAGGCGCGCAATACTGCAATAACGCGGCGTCGCGCACCAACTGTCGCAACGACGTTTCCGCCGCGACGGCCGCGTACGCGCAGATGGCGTTGAAAGGACCGCATCGTGCAGCGATCGGGTCCTAGAAGCCGTCGCGACCGAGCCGACCCGTCGCGAGCGTGACGGCGGCGCGGGTTGCCGCGACGAGGCTCGTCGGGTCTGCGATACCGCGGCCGGCGATGTCGAACGCGGTGCCGTGATCGACCGACGTGCGGATGAACGGAATGCCGAGCGTCGCGGTGACGCTCTCGGCGAAGTTGTGGACCTTGATCGCGATGTGGCCTTGATCGTGGTACATCGCGAGCACGAGATCGAATTCGCCGGCGATCGCGCGCGTGAAGACGGAGTCGGCCGGAATCGGTCCGACCGCGTCGATCCCCTCGGCACGGGCACGAGCGACCGCCGGCGCGATCTGCTCGATCTCTTCGCGGCCGAGCAAACCGCCTTCGCCGCCGTGCGGATTCAGCGCGGCAACCGCAATGCGCGGATTCTGCAGGCCCCATCGTGCGAGCGTGTCGCGCGTCAGTTGCAGTTTCTCGAACACGTTGACAGCGGTGACGAAGCGCGCGGCCTCGAGCAACGACTTGTGCGTCGACAGATGCACGACGCGCAGGCCCGGCGTCATCAACATCGTCGCGGTCCACGCGGCACCGGTGAGGCGCGCGAGGATCTCCTGGTGGCCGATGTCGTCGACGAACCCGGCCGCGTGCACCGCCTCTTTGTTGATCGGACACGTCACCATCGCGGCGACGTCGCCGCGCGCGGCGAGTTCGGCGGCGTGTTCGACCGCCCGCACAGCGACCGTGCCGCACACCGGCGACACCGCGCCGAAACGAAAGTCGGGCGGCCGCGGAACGCCGACGTCGACGACGTCGAGATCGCCGAGACTCACGTTCGCCGCACGCGCACCGGCTTCGATCGCCCAACGCGCGCCGACGACCTGCGGCCGACACCAGCGCCGCAGTTCGCCGCTCGCGAGCGATTTCGCAAGCACTTCCGCGCCGATGCCGGCCGGATCGCCGGCGCTGATCGCGATGAGGGGCAAGTCGCTGTTCATCGGCCTATATACTGTATATTCACCCAGTATGGAGACGCTGGCGGATCTCGTGACGCATTTCGAACTCTATGCCGTGTGCATCGAGTGTGGACGCATGGAGCGCATCGATCTAGCGGCGGTGATTTCGCGCCTCGGCGGCGACGCAACCGTGACCGACGTACGTGCTCGGGTGCGATGCAACACGTGTCATCGACGTACGCGCGACATCCGCATCGTCTACGTCGGTCCGGACGGCAGCGCACGCGGTTTCCACTATCGCGACCATACGCGCGATCACGAATTGCCGCAGACGTATTGGCCGCCCGATCAGTCGCCGAGCAGTTCGGTGCCTTCGAGCGTCAGTCCGAAGCCCGACATCCCCACGTAGTCGACTTCGCGGCCGGCAATGATCCGAATGCGGCCGACGCCGAGGTCGCGCAGGATTTGCGCGCCGACACCGATCTCCAGCCACTCTGCGCGGCGCATGTCGGCACGGCTCGGCGCGACCGGATTCGTCAGCGTATCGAGCGGCACGCCGACGAAGCCGCTGCGCAAATAGATGAACACGCCGCCGCCGAGATCGTGGATGCGCTTCATCGCCACTTCGAGCAAGCGCGACGGGTGATCGTCCTGCGGTCCGAAGATGTCTTCGATCAATTTCTCGCGATGAATCCGCACCGCCGCCGCACGGTTGCGTTCGATACGGCCGAAGACGAGCGCGAGGTGTTCGGCGTCCTCGAACTTCGTTTTGTACGCGAACGCGCGCGCCGGACCGATCGACGTCTTCACCGAGAATTCGCGCACGCGTTCGACCAAATGCTCGCGCCGTTGCCGGTACGTGATGAGATCGGCGATCGACGTGATCTTCAGCTTGTGCGTCTGCGCGAACTCGAGCAGTTGCGGCAGACGCTTCACGGTGCCGTCGTCGTTGACGATCTCGGCAAGTAGGCCGACCGGCGGCAATCCGGCCAACTTCGATAGATCGACGCCCGCTTCCGTGTGGCCCGACCGCACCAGCACGCCGCCGGTGCGCGCGACGAGCGGGAAGATGTGTCCCGGCCGCACGAAATCCTGCGCCCCGACGTTGCCGTTCGCGAGCGCCTGAATCGTGTTCGAACGCTCCTCGGCTGAAATGCCGGTCGTGAGGCCGTGGCGAAAATCGACCGAGACCGTGAACGCGGTGCTCATCGGCGCGTCGTTGCGCGCGACCATCGGATCGAGATGCAGACGTTTCGCATCTTCTTCGAGGATCGGCGTGCACAAGATGCCGCTCGTGTGGCGGATCATGAACGCGACTTTGTCCGGCGTCGCGCGCGACGCCGCCATGATCAAGTCGCCTTCGTTTTCCCGATCGTCGTCATCGACCACGATGACGATCTCGCCGGCGGCGATCGCGGCGATGACGTCTTCGATCGGATCGAACTGCGTGGACATGGAGGGCTCCGCCAAAAAAGCGCGCTAGGTTACCACGGCGCCATCCGGCGCCGGCAACGCCGCGCGACTCATATCGAGGATGCGCGCGGCTCATGATCCGCGCCGCGGCCACGGCCGTCAGATCGCTTCGTCGCGTCGCAGCCGTGCAACTTCGTTGGGAGACAACCCGAGCAACTCGCCGTACACCGCTTCGTTGTCGGCGCCGAGATCGCGGCTCACGCGCAGCCGCGGCGGCTCGACGCCCTCGAACCGCAACGGCGTGCTCGGTAACACCGCGTCGCCGAGCAGCGGATGGTGCACTCGATTCAGCATGCCGCGCGCGTGCAGATGCGGATCGTCGAGCACGTCGTCGAGGTCCTGCACCGGCGCGCAGATGATGTCGTGCGCCTGCGTGATGCGGAACACTGCGTCCTTGTCGAGCGTACTCGTCCACGCCTCTACCGTCGCGTCGACCGCGTCCATGTTCTTCGCTCGCGCCGCCATGTCGGCGAAACGCGGATCGGTCAGCAACTCCGGCCGTCGCATCGCCTCGACCAAGTTGCGCCAATGACCTTCGCGGATGCAGATGATCGCGACGTAGCCGTCGCGCGCGCGATACACGTTGTACGGCGCCAGGCTCAACGCGAAGTGCCGGTTGCCGGTACGCGCCGGATGGCGGCCGAGGAAGTAGCGCGCGCCGATCGCCGACGCCAGCGTCGGAAACACGGCGTCTTGCATCGCGACGTCGACCACCGCACCCGCCCCCGTGCGCTCCCGTTGGAACAACGCCGTCATGATCGCCGAATACAAATGGATGCCGCCGAGGAAATCGCACAGCGCCGGCCCCGCCTTCAACGGCGCACCATCGCCGTCGCCGGTGATCGCCATGACGCCGCTCATCGCCTGCACCGTGATGTCCATCGCGAGGTAGTCGCGATGCAAGCCGGTCCGGCCGAAGCCGGTCGCCGCCGCGTAGATCAATCGCGGGTTCACCACGCGCAACACATCAGCTCCGACGCCGAGCCGGTCCATCGTGCCGGGCGAGAAGTTCTCGAGCAGCACGTCGGCCTTCACAACGAGCCCGCGCAGCAACTCGCGCCCGCGTTCCGATTTCAGGTTCAGCGTGATCGCGTCCTTGTTCGAATTCAGCATCGCGAACGGATAACTCGCCGAACTGCGCTCGGCCCGGCCGCGCAGACTCTCGCCTTGCGGCGACTCGATCTTGATCACGCGAGCGCCTGCCATTGCAAGGAGAAAGCCGCAATACGGGCCGTTGTAGATCTGGCCGAAGTCGAGCACGACGATGCCGGCGAGCGGTTGCGGCTGCGTCATGCTTTCGGCAGCCGGCTGACGAGACGCTCGAACGCGTCGCGCATCGCGTCCGTCGCACGGCGATGGTCGTACTCGCCGACCGATTCGGTGTGCTCGCGCGACAACGTGCCGCGCAAGAGCTCCGCGTTGTCCGATGCGCGCCGGACGTCGAGCGTGACGCGCGCGTCGTACTTGCGCGGCCCGCCGTTCGCCAACGGATCGGCGAAACCGTCGTTCGCGAGCGGCCGGTCCGGATACACTGCCGCATACTGCAGCGTGATCAACGCATCCGGCCGTGTGGTCGACTCCCGCCATCCGCGCGTCGCGAGCGCGTCGATCAACGCACCGCGCAGCGAACCGACCATGAACGTCGGCACCGCCACCAGCGTGACGTCGTACGTCGATACCGCCGGCGTCTTGGCGCCGCAGCAGAAGTCGACGTGCGTCGAGATGTCGCTCGCGCACCCGAGCAGCATCGTCAGGCACGCGGCCGCGACGACGCGCACCATCACGCCGGATCGGTCAGCGCGGCGATGACGCCGTCGATGATCTGATCGGCGAGTGCCCGCATCTCGGCGTCGGTCCTGTCCTGAATCGGATGGGTCACGAAACAACATCTGGCATCCAATCCGAGCGCCTTGCCTTGGACGGCGGCGGCCTCTTCGAACTCGGTCGATACGATCGCCACGGACGGAATGCCGTGGATCTCGAAGTGCACCGTGTCATGCAAACTGCACGTGGTACACGAGCCTCAGTCGGCGAGCGCCTCGACGACGAAATCGCTCTTCGACCTGATCTCTTGCCGCAGCGCCTCGGGCGCCGGCTTCGTGAACGTCGGTTTCGAATACCGCACGACGTCGATGCCCGGCACGCGTTGCTTGAACTGCTCCTCGAGCCGGTCGAGCAACACGTTGCCGCGCGGCTTCGAAATGTCGAGGAATGCGACCGTCCCGGCGATGGTGCCCGTGCGCGGCGACAACTGCCGCGCGACCGGTTCGCGCTCGTCGGTCGGATCGAGAATGGTGGTCATCGCGCACCTCCTTGGAAACGAATGGAAGAACTCATGTCGGATCGATCAATCGCGACACCGGTTGCGAACCGATCTCGCCGCCGACCCAGCCGTGGAACAGACCGGAGAATTTGCCGGCATCGGAGCCGGCCACGACGATGTGGATCATATCGTCGGAACTGAACTTCGGCATCCGCCGATCCAGCGCCTCGGCCGACAGCGTCTTCGCCTTCTCCGCGCTCATGCCGACACCCGAGCGCTCGTCGCTAACGAGTTCGCGCAGGGGCCGGCTGGTGACGTCCTGAATGCGTCGGCGCAGATCGGCCTTGGTGTAGCCTTCGGTCGCCAGCGTGTCGACGTGTTCCGGGCACACGACCAACAGCGCATCCGACATCATGTGCGCTTTCGGATGGTGGATCGATTCCATGCACTGCGCGATCGAACCCGCGAGCTGCCCTGCCGTACGCGACGTCTGATCGACGATCAGCGACGGCCCGCCCGTCATGCCGTAGATCGTGACGACGGAATCGCTCGGCGCGAAGCCGCGTTCGACGTGCAGCGGCGGCCAGTGACTGCGTTCCTCCCATTCGGCGAAACACATCGTGAACTTCATCGGATTGCCGAGCGTCGAGCGCTCGGTGCCGCCGGGCCGTGCCCCGCCGATGTTGCGGATCGCAAGCCGCAGTGCACGGCCGATCGACGCATTGGCGCGCGTGCCCTGGCCGAGCGCGCCGATCTTCATGTTCATGCCGATGCGGTGGCGGATCGGCCCGTTCACGACGACGACCGGACTCGCACCCATCGTCGTCGCCATCACGCCGTGCACGTTGAACGCGTCGGTGCACACCGCCTCGAGCGCGGCGATCACGACCGGCAGATATTCCGGCTTGCATCCCGCCATCACCGCGTTGATGGCGACTTTCTCGACCGTCGCTTCGCCCATGTTCGGCGGCACGACGGCGACGAGGCTCTGCGGATCGCGGCGCGTACCGGCGAGCATGCGAATCACGCGTTCCGGCGTCGGTGGCACCACCGGCAACCCGTCGGTGAAGCCCTGGTCGAACATGAACTCGACTTCGTCGTCGTCCGGCGCGATCTCGATCTTGCGCGCGCGCAGCGGGCTGTTCTCCGCCTCGGCGCGCAGGCGATCGGCATAGCGCGGGTCGACCGACAGCGAACCGCAGCCGGGACGCCATTCGGGTAGCGCGTTCCAGTCGATCGGCGCTCGCGCGCGCCCCGCGAGCAACGCGAGCGACGCGTCCACCGTCTGCCACTCGCCGCGATCGAACCCCATGCGCCGTTCGATCTCGCGGCCGTCGCGATCGGCGACGAATACCGCCGGCACCATGTCGATGTCGTACGCGAACGACACTTTCAGCCGCGAATCGTCGAGCAGCGGGCTGGCGAGGCGATGACGCTGCATCAAGCGTGCATTGCCCTCTTGCGTTTGGCCGATGAGAAATACGTCGATCCCGCCGCCATACGTCAGCGCGAACGCATCGAGCAACGGCAATACGATGCCGCACGTCGGGCAGTCCTCTTTGACGAACGCGATCAGCGCGGGTCGCGCAGCTGCCGACGGAAACGAGCGATCGGCGGCAGCGGTATCGCGCAGCGAGAAGGCCGGCAACAGCGGTTTCATGGCGTCATTGGAAACGGCAGACGAAGGTGCCGATCATGCCGTCGTTCGCGCCGCGGCGATAGCGGCACCATCGCAGCGCGCGCGACGTGCATCGCCGAGACTCGGCCGAGCGCCGTCGATGGGTCGACCGCCGACGTACATCAAGTGTTCAGGCGCCGTGCCGAACCAGCGTTCGCCCGTTGCGCCGCGAAGTCGAACAACGCTTCCGCGTCGTGCAGCGCGTCGGTCGCATCGCGCGCCGCCAACGCTCGCTTCGCATAGCGCAACCAACTCGACTGGGATCGCTCCGCTTCCGACGAACACACGTGTTGCCACCGCGCGAGGTCGGAGCGCGCATAGTGCTCACCGCATTTCGGACATGTGTGGTATTTCATGGCTCCACGCTCCTTGCCTGTCCATCAAATTGGACCGTGGCGCGAGCGCTGGGTTTCCACCACGCAGATCCCTTGTCGGTCGCCTGCGATCGTCGCACCGGGCATGCTGCAACGCATCTCTCGCGCCGATCAACTCGATGCCGATCTGATCGTCGTCGGGGACCGCGGACGTTCAAAGATCAAGCGTATGCTGCTCGGATCGGTGTCGGATCGCGTGGTTCGCCATGCCGACCGAGCCGTCATGGTCGTTCGGTGATTTGCGTTCGAACTCGCACAGTCGCTAGACGTACGCGCCGCGTCGTAGCGTTTGTTCGTACGCACCTGAGGAGGTTCCGATGAAGGGCTACCAAATCACGTTCTTCACGCAACAAAACCGCCGTCACCATCACAAACAGCTCGCGGAATGGCTGATGTTCGCCGCGCGCGATCTAGGGATTCGCGGCGCCACCGTCTTCGCGGCCAGCGAAGGCTACGGCGCGCATCGGCGTATTCACTCGGCCCACTTCTTCGAACTTGCCGACCAGCCGCAGGAGGTGGTGATGGCTGTAACCGAAGAAGAAGCGGAACGTCTGTTCGATTACCTCAGAAAGGAAGACGTGCACGTCTTCTACGTGAAGACGCCGGTCGAGTTCGGTGTGATCGGCACGCCGGACCAGTAACATCGGCGGCATCGCAACGATCCCCGGAACGCACAGATGGGCGCCTATGCCTGGCACGATCTCGTCGGCAACATCGGCGTATTGATGATTCTGGGAACGTACTTCGCGCTCCAAGCGGGCCGGCTCGATGCGAAATCGCTCGCTTACTCGGCACTGAACGGGATCGGCGCCGGCTCGATCACGATCTCGCTACTGTTCGACTTCAACCTGTCGGCGTTCGTCGTCGAGGCCGCGTGGGTGGCAGTGAGCCTATACGGTCTCTGGCGAGCGATGCGAAGGCGCGTGGACGCATAGTCGAAAACACAGCCACGCCACGAAAGGATCTGTTCGCGATCGTTTCCGCAACATTTTTCGCCGCGATTTCCTGGATGGTTTCCCGCGGCGCACCGATAGACCGCGAACCCTGCTCGTCTGACGAGCGCTGTATTCCGCACGGCGAGTAGCCTAACCTGCAAGCCAACGAGATCGCTCTGCCGCCCTGCCCCGATGTCTCACGTCTTCATCTCGCACGCGGGCTCGACGATAGCGTTGACGCACCGCATCGCCGACAGGCTGCGCACGCTCGGTTACGAGGTGTGGTGGGACGATGAACTGCCGGTGCATCAGCCGTTTGCGCCGATCCTGCAGGAACGATTGGATACCGCCAAGGCGATCCTCGTGATCTGGTCGAGCGATGCCGTCGATTCGGACTACGTGCGCGGAGAGGCCGAGGCGGGCCGCAGCGCCCGCAAGCTCGTCCAGATCAGCATCGACGGTACCGTTCCGCCGTTGCCGTTCAATCAGACGCAGTACGCGGACCTGAACGGTTGGGATGGTGCGACGGACGCACCCGGCTGGCGCAAGGTCGTCGCGAGCATCGCCGAGTTGGTCGCTCTGCCGGCCGAACGACCCGGCGCCGCCGCAGCGACGACGCAATCCGATGGTTCCAACCGTTCTCGCGCAGGTCGGCTCGTCATTGGGCTCGCGGTCGTCCTGGTCGTAGGAGTCGTCGCCGCGCTGTGGCGCGAGGCCTCGCACCGCGCAGCGTCATCCTCGAACACTGCAGCGCCATCCTCGAACACTGCGAGTACGGATTCGGCGGCAAATGTCGGCTCTCCGGCGAACGCCGCAGATGTCTTCGGTAATCGGCCTGCCGTCGCGGTGCTCCCGTTCGAGAACCGCTCCGACGATCCGAGCGACGCGATCTTCGCGGACGGCCTCGTGGAAGATCTGATCGGACGTCTGTCGGCCTGGCGGTATTTTCCGGTGATCGCACGCGCATCGAGCGCCCAGTTTCGCGGCGACATCGACATCAAACGCGTCGCCGCAGCGCTCGATGTTCGTTACGTCGTGCAAGGGAGCGTTCGCCGCGCGGCCGACCGCATCCGCGTCAGCGCGCAACTCATCGACGCGCAAACGAGCGCCACCGTGTGGAGCCAGACATACGATCGACAACTCGCCGACGTCTTTGATCTGCAAGACGACATCAGCAGCGCGATCGCGGCGCCGCTGGTCGGCGATCTGACACGCGCCGAATCGAACCGCGCGAAGAAGCGCGATCCGCAGAGCCTCGATGCCTGGACCTTGTATCAACTCGGCTACGAGCGCCTCGAGAAGCTGACGCCCGCGGACGTCGCTGCCGCTCGCCCGTTGCTCGAACGCGCCGCTGTACAGGAACCACAGTTCGCGGCCGCTTCCGCACGCTTGGCGGAGGCGTACATCTGGGAGCACCAATACACGCAGAACGACGACGATCAACTGCTGGGGGAGGCCGTCAAGGCCGCGCGCCAGGCGAACACGTCGGATCCGTCGGACGCGCTCGGATACGAGGCGCTGTCGTTTGCTTTGTTGCTGCAGCGAGATACCGCCGGCGGCCTCGCGGCCGCGCAGACCTCGGTCGAACTCAACCCGAGTTCACCGCTCGGTTGGTCGATGCTCGGATACGCGCAATGGGTGGCCGGCGACCCACACGCCGCCATCGAGTCATGCGACCGCGCGTTCCGGCTGAGCCCCAACGATCCGATGGCCAATGCCGTTCGCGAGACGCAAGCGGAAGCGCATTGGGAAATCGGTGATTTCGACACGGGTTTGCAGCTCGGGCGAACGATCGTCGCGTCGAATCCGGATTATTTCTGGGGCTACGTCGACATCGCACTGAACGCAAGCAGCCTCGATCGCCTCGACGACGCACGCGATGCGGTCGCGCAGATGCGTCGGCTGTTGCCCAACGTGTCCATCGCGATGATCGACCAACGATCCGCCAACACGCGACCCGAGTTCGTCACGCGACGGACGGATGCGCTGCGAAAAGCCGGTCTCGACTGACGGTGGCAGCGGCCCATGCCGTCGTGAGGTCACGCGGTCCAACGTCC
>Ga0335069_10014239_pt1 | contig 11147 bp, 9 predicted proteins | sample Lox_Sample_11_FD_206714 | JGI IMG/M metagenome (GOLD analysis project Ga0335069, IMG submission 206714) | Soil microbial communities from Loxahatchee National Wildlife Refuge, Florida, United States - Lox_Sample_1.1 | ecosystem: Environmental > Terrestrial > Soil > Wetlands | place: USA: Florida... | reverse complement strand
AGGTCACGGAAAAGGGACAGACCATCTATCGCGTCGGCTTCGTCATGGCGGAGACGATGAAGGTTGAACGGCTTCCCTTCCCCAAGGCTTTGAATGCTTCGCTGCAGGAGAATAAGAAGTTCTCCTTCCTGCTGGTCGAACTGATTCAGCGGCTGGTGGAACGCAAGGCTTCTCTGCAGCAACTGGATGGCCCGATCGGCATCGCCCGCGAAGCCGGCGATGCTGCGCAACAGCCAGGATGGATTCCCCTGCTGAGCCTGATGGCGATGATCAGCCTCAACCTCGGCATCGTGAATCTGCTGCCGATCCCCATCCTCGATGGCGGCGTAATTCTACTGCTGATTGTCGAGTCGCTCATGCGCCGCGATATCAGCCTCCGCATAAAAGAAAGGATCTACCAGACGGCGTTCGTCTTCATCGTGCTGGTCTTCGTCGTGGTGATGTACAACGACCTGATGAAGGCCCTTCCCGGACTGGCGCAACGCCTGCCGTAGAGCAGTTTCAAGCTTCAAGAAAACTACACTGGGTGCCCCGTTCTAGCCATCCGTTGGCTAGGGCGGGGCAGTGCGGACGGGCTCAGCTGCGAGAATGCGCGAGACGACGAGCTGTGTCCTGAACGCTCCCATGTGACCCCAACCCGGGTGGTACACCTTCCTGAGTGACTCCGGTAGCTTGGGATCGGGTAGTGGAGGTCCGTAGAATACTCCGCTAAAAACCACATCTGCGCTTTGCGAGCTGTCAACAATGCCCGACAGCTTCTTCTTGTTGTGCTCAGACGTGAGATCAAGCTCGACCCACGTGTACTCGTTCGGGCAGGAGGGATCCTGGAGAATTTCGCCCTCAGGTCCCGTTATGAACAGGCCCGAAACCCGCACGCTCACGTGCTCTCCTTGGCCGACCACTCGTTGGAGAGAACACAAAGATTGGGTCTTCGGTTCGGTAGGAGCTGGCGCAGTCTGCGCCACCAAGCTAGTCGCAACAGCGAGAAGTATGTAGATAAGCTTCAAAGCTGGCCACCGAGTCGATGGTAAAAATTCTACTCCCCGCGTCAGGATTATCTGGCGGCAGCCCCCAACTCTCGGCGGCCAACCGCTGTGCCCTCGCAACTTATTGATAAGCCGTCGCTCTGGTGACTCCGGAGTGGCAAGCCAGTTGCTTCATCTAAGTCAGGCCGCGCGGCGAAATTTCCGCTTCGGCCGAGGGAGAGTCCATTCCATGAACCGATTTTCCGTGCTGGCCGTGCTGGTTGCAGGAACTCTGCCGCTGACCGTCGGCTGCGCTACTAAGAAGTACGTTCGCAACGAGACCACGCCGGTCATCAACAACGTTAATGAATTAGATGACCAGACGGCGAAAAATACTCGCGACATTAAGGACGTCGACACTCGCGCCCAGCAGGGCATCCAGCAAGTGGATAGCAAGGCTGCCGCTGCGGATCAGAAGGCGATGGCCGCCGGGCAGGCCGCCGATCAGGCGAACCAGAACGCCACGCAGGCTTCGAATAAAATCACCAGCCTCGCCGGAACCGTGGAGAACCTGGACAACTACAAGCCTGTGACCCAGAGCACCGTCCTCTTCGGTTTCGACAAGTCGCAACTGACGCGCAAGGACAAGCAGACGCTCGACGATCTGGGCGCGCAGCTCCAGAACCAGAAGCACTACATTATTCAAGTCGAGGGCTACACCGACTCGACCGGCCCGGCTGACTACAACTATCAGCTCAGCCAGCGCCGTGCCGACGCCGTGATTCAGTACCTGGCATCGAAGTACAACGTGCCGCCGCACAAGATTTTCCTCATCGGACTAGGCAAGGACAATCCGGTTGCCAGCAATGCTAGCGTGTCGGGACGCGCCAAGAATCGCCGCGTTGACGTGCGCCTGATGGCGAACAGCCTGGCGGAATCGGCGTCCTCGGGCCAGCCGAGTTCGGTCAGTCAGACGCAGCAGCCGATGCAGCGATAACCACAAGCTCCTCTCAGCCCGGAGCCAATGGCCATGAGCCGGCCCATTGGAAAAGGCCGTCCACCCCCAAAGTGGACGGCCTTTTGAATTGCGGGGGAAGACTATTCACCACGGAAGCACGGAATACAAGGAATTTATTTTGGGCGTTTTTTCCGTGTGTTCCGTGCTTCCGTGGTGAAAACGATTCTTGGCCACTGGCCACTGAAGCGATTATTCTTCTTCCATGAAACTTCGTGGTTGCGGCACCGCCCTCGTCACCCCTTTCAAGCAAGATGGCAGCCTCGACGAACCCGCCCTGCGCGAACTAGTCCGCTGGCAAATCGACTCCGGCATCGATTTCCTTGTTCCGTGCGGCACCACCGGCGAGACTCCCACGCTCACGCACGACGAATGGCTGCGTGTGATCGACCTGACAATCGAGACCGCCGGCGGGCGCGTGCCCATCATGGCAGGCGCGACGTCGAACAACACGCGCGAAGCCGTCGCCAAGGCGAAGGAAGTCTCTGCGCGCCCGGGCGTGGACTACATCCTCACCGCAACGCCCTATTACAACAAGCCGACGCAAGAGGGCATTTACCAGCATTTCAAAGCCATCGCCGAGGCGTCGAGCAAGCCGCTGGTGCTGTACAACATTGCCGGACGCACCGGGACCAACATCGAAACGTCAACACTCTTGCGCCTCGCGGAAATTCCCAACATCATCGCCGTCAAGGAAGCCAGCGGCAACATCGGCCAGATCGCCGAAGTTTGCGCCCTGCTGCCCGAGGACTTCCTCGTCTTTTCTGGCGACGACGCGATCACGCTGGCGGTGATCGGACTCGGCGGTGTGGGCATCATTTCCGTCATATCGAACGAGATTCCCGCCGAGATGACGCGCATGACGAACGCCGCGCTGAACGGCAAGTGGGACACCGCGCGCCTGCTCTTCCGCAAATATCTGCCGCTGATGCAGGCCAACTTCATCGAGTCAAACCCAGGCCCGGCAAAAGCTGTGCTATCGATGATGGGCCGCATTGAAGAGTTCTATCGCCTGCCCCTGGTGCCCATGAAGAAGGAAAACCGGGCCAAGCTGGAGAAGATCGCGGCCGACGCAGGGCTTCTACAAACGCAGCCCGCAACTGCGCGCTAGATTCTTCACCACGGAAGCACGGAGGACACGGAATTCCGGGAACCTGGACGCCGTCGGCGCGGAACGTTTAGCCGAAAACCGCCAGAGGGCCCTGTGAGGGATTTTGAGTGCTATCGTGATTTCACCAGCACCCCGACCACTAACCCCGTGACATGTATCACATACGCGGCCACGTACATCTTGTAACTTCGTGTTAAGAAGAATGTGAAAGTTCGGTTTAGGGAGGCCCACTATGCCGAGCGCCACTGCCACCGTTCCGACCCACCACAAGAACGCAGAACTCACTCCCAAGAAACAGTCCATCACTCCCAGTTGGGTCGGACGTGTTCCCCAACTCAAAGCCGGCCACTACACCGACGGCATGCCGCTCCATGACGTGCACTATTTGTCCTGTAAGCTGATTCTGCGTCCCAATCGATTCACCTCCCGCAGGACCTTGTTCGACTTCGCAGAGGTTTTGAAGGAGCCTTGCAAGGAGCACGGTGTGGGCTTCTCGATTGCCGGCTTTGACGGCAAGCGGGAGAAGATTCGCGAAGTGCTGTTCATTGACACAAAGGACTTCCGGCTTTACAACAACGCCTTCATTGCTCGCAGACGAATCCCCTACAAGCACGGCTTTCCCGTTGGTGAACCTGAGATAGTCTTCAAGTTCCGACACCCTGACATGCAGGTGGCGGCGGAAACCGATGTCCGGCCCTTCATCCTCGGCGATCACATGGTCAAGTTTAAGTGCCAAGCCATGCCACTGAAGGAGAAGCTCGGCGGCATCCGCCTGCTCTTTTCGCACAATGTCCAGTTCTTCCGATCCGCGATTGGCATAGGTCGCGAAAACGTGCGCGATCTGGACCACCTGGTCAGCTGGTTCCCGGTGCTGGAACGTATCAGGAAGCACCCCGGGGAACCGATCAAGCTTGTCAGCGACACCGTCATCGAAGAGGTGCTCCAGGACATCGGTATGCTCGACTTCGGCCATGGGGTTTGCTGCAAAGCAAATGTGGCGATCTGGCGCACCCGCGGCGAGCATCGCCCACTGATCGGTGAGTTTGCCTATCAGTTCAAATTTCAGGATCGGGCCCTGCTCGCTTCCGAAGCGCTAAAGCGGGCTGAGGCGTTCTTCATCTCGCTGCAGTATGCAGCCGAAGAATACATTGCTCTGAATTGCACTAAGACAGGCACGGTGTACCGCCTCTTGGGTAATTCGCCCAAGTCTCACGAATAATCCCGGTGAGTGCGGCCGGCAAAATCAGGTTGGCGTGCGTTGGGGGTAACTGGACGAGAGGGAGATTGAATCGAATGTTGGAGTCACATCAATGGTCTGCTTCGAAATCGCAGAGCTACTCATCCAAGATGATTAATCGGTGGGCTCACGCTGCCGACTGTTTCGCGGACGTCAACACTCGTCGGTAGAGCTCTTCATATTTCCGCCCCATTCTCGACGCGCTGAAATGTCTGTCGATTCTCTCGCGACATGCCTGCGGCGAGATGCAATCGACCTCGCCTAACGCCGCCGCCATTTCCTCGATCGTATCCACGATGATTCCGGTCTCCCCATGGCTCACGATCTCCGGAAACGCCCCACGGCCGAACGCGACGACGGGCGTGCCACAGGTCATCGCCTCCACCGCGACCAACGAACTGGTCTCCTCGGCGGTGCTGGTCAGCAACAGCGCCCGCGCGTGCTGCAGCAGATCGAGCTTTTGCGATTTCAGCGGCGTGTCGACGAAACGTACTCGCCCGTTCAGATGCGGCCGGATCTCGCCCTCGAAATACTGCTGGTGGTAGCTGAAGGGATAAACCTGTCCCGCGATGATCAGCGGCAGGCCGGCACGTTGCGCGGCGGCAATGGCCAGGTGCGGCGCTTTCTCCTCGCAAATCCGTCCCAGCCAGAGAACGTACTCGTCTTTTTGGTGAGCCAAGGGGAACTGTTCGACATCGATGCCGTTTTGCACGACGCCAAGCACATCCCGCAGATCGGCGAACGTCCGCGCCTGCGACTCCGACACGCAATTGAAATATAGGCTAGACGGCAGCTCGGCAAAGTAGTCGGGAGGATAGAACGAACGCGGCAGATGCAGCGTCGCCAGCACCGGAACCGGACACTGGTCGGCCAGCCGGAAGAAGCTGCCGCTTTTGTCGTGAATCAGGTTGAACTCGCGCGGATGGCGGCGGAGATAATCCAGGATGCGTGCGCTGTGCTCGCATTCACGTCGCTCGAATTCGTCAGGAGCCCCGGCCGGCCGCCCAGTTGCCAGCAACTCTCCGCAGACGCGCGAGCCATCCGCCGCGGCAACCGTGGTGCGATGCCCGCGGGCCGCCATCTCGCCCTCGACTGTGAGCAGCATCTGCTCGGCGCCGCCGGCGCTTTCCTCCGTCACGCTCAGCAGCGGATAAGCAACAAACAGAATCGAAAGCCGCTGCATCATCGTTGTGCGCTCTGCCGCGCCGCCTCGCTCAGAAATTCCGCAAACGCGTTGCTGACTTCTGTGGCCGTCATCTTCCACTGCCACACTTCATAATTCGCCTTGCCTTCATGTGGGGGCCGCGTGTAGTCGTACGCGAGCTGCGGCCGCACGATCTCGCGGCTCACGCCGAAGTGACTCAAGAAATCGCCTTGCGACGGGTAGGCGCGGCACATGGCTCGTTTCTGCTCCTCCTCTTGCGGAGTAGGATGCACATCCAGTTCATTTTCGCTGCGGGTGATAAATTCCTGAAAAGTCCCGCTGCCGTCACCATTGCGGTGATACAGCGGCGCCTCCCAGCAGGGAAGCGCTGCCAGCTTCGCAAGCTGCGCCGCCAGGAAGCTGCACGAATCGTGATCGGGATGGCCGCCCTCGTACGCCAGCGTCAGCAGGGCGCTCGTCATGCGGCGGCGAATGATGTCGGCCAGCAGATCGAACGCCGGCCACAGGTTGCGAAACAGCTCCTGATCGACGAGCGCCTCGCCCCCCGGCAGATCGGCGAGGAAGATAACGTCTTTCACTCCCGCAGCGCGCATTGATTCCAGTGCCTCGCGCCGGCGCAGAGCGGCGTAGGCTTCGCGCGAGCCGTGCGCTTGCCAAAAGTAGGGGTCGGCGGGCGAGCCGTTCGTCGCGAAGACCACGAGCGGCTCGCGCATACGTTGCAACAGAGCGCCGAAGGCGATGCACTCGTCGTCAGGATGCGCCACCAGCACCAGCGTCCGGCCAAGCAGTTCGTCGATCCTTGTCATGTTTTTCTTCGATGCGCAATGAGGGTTGCTGGATTTGGCTGTTAGCTCTTAGCCATTAGCTCTTAGCAAGCTCTGCTCACGTTTTTCCTAAGCACAGTCGTTCATCGAGCTGCTCGCTAAAAGCTAATAGCTAAGAGCTAAGAGCTTCTTTATACTGCCCCGCATGCACGAACTGCAGGCTGAAGTCGAACGGCTATATGCCATGGGCGCCGATGTCGCCGATGAGCTCGATGCAGTCGCGACCTTCGTAAAGTTTCGCGAGGCCCTCACCACCGGCAAAATCCGCGCGGCGGAGAAGGCCGGCGAGCGCTGGCGCGTGAACCCTTGGGTGAAGCAGGGCATCCTGCTGGGCTTTCGTATCGGCACGCTGTCTGAAAGCGGCGACCCACGCGTGCTCTCCTTCGTGGACAAAGATACCTACCCGCTGCATCACTTCACCGTCGGCGATGAGGTTCGCGTCGTGCCCGGCGGCTCTTCGATACGCAGCGGCGCGTACGTCGCGCCGTCCGTTGTCTGCATGCCGCCGATGTTCGTCAACGTCGGCGCCTACGTCGATGAAGGAACCATGATCGACTCGCACGCGCTGGTGGGATCGTGTGCGCAAGTCGGCAGGCGGGTGCACATCAGCGCGGCGGCGCAGATCGGCGGTGTGCTGGAGCCGATCAACGCTTCTCCCGTCATCATCGAAGATGACGTGCTGGTGGGCGGCAACTGCGGCGTCTATGAAGGCACGCTGGTAGGCGCGCGTGCCGTGCTTGGCGCGGGTGTGGTGCTCACGCGCTCTACGCCGCTGTTCGATACGGTGCGAGGCGAGATCTATCGCGCCAGCGGAACCGAGCCGCTGCGAGTGCCCGAAGGGGCTGTCGTTGTGCCGGGCGCGCGCGCCATCTCCAAAGGCAAAGCGGCAGAGTGGGGTCTGTCGTTGTATGCGCCCGTGATCGTGAAGTACCGCGACGAGAGAACCGACCGCGGGGTAACGCTGGAAGATATTTTGCGATAGGGGTGGCGCACGCCTTCAGGCGTGCATAAAAGCCAAGCGCAGCCGAAGGGGCATGCTCCATCCGATCGTGATGTGCGTCACGCGCGCGTGTGATTGCAGGTGGCGTAGAATACGGTCATTCGCCGATTCTTCTTGCTCGCTCATAGAACGCGAATCCGGGAGGTACCCAGCCCTTGAGCCATCTGCCCCAGACCGTGGCCGAGCTTCGCCGCAGCCAGCAATTTTCCCCAGAGCGGGTGCGCAACCGCCGCGTCAAAGACGAAATGCGCGACAACCTGATTGCACGGCTGCGCGCCTCCGGCCCAATTTTCCCGGGCATTGTCGGTTACGACGATACGGTCGTTCCCCAGATCATCAACGCCGTACTCTCGCGCCACAATTTCATCCTGCTTGGGCTGCGTGGGCAGGCGAAGAGCCGCATCCTGCGCGCGCTGACGACGCTGCTCGATCCGCAACTGCCGTATATTCGCGGTTGCGAGATCCACGACGACCCGTACGAGCCGATCTGCCGCCGCTGCCGCGAGCTGCTGGCCAACAATCCCGACGACGCTGCGATTGCGTATCTCACGCCGGAAGAGCGGTACGTCGAGAAGCTCGCCACGCCGGACGTGACCATCGCCGACCTGATCGGCGACATCGATCCCATCAAGGCGGCCAAGGGCGGACACGACCTGGGCAGCGAATACACCGTGCACTATGGCCTCTTGCCGCGCGCCAATCGCGGCATCTTCGCCATCAACGAGCTGCCCGATCTCGCCGGCAAAATTCAAGTCGGCCTGTTCAACATCATGCAGGAAGGCGACGTGCAGATTAAAGGTTACCCGGTGCGCATGCCGCTGGATGTCGCCCTGGTCTTCAGCGCCAACCCGGAGGACTACACGGCGCGCGGCAAGATCATCACGCCGCTGAAGGACCGCATCGGCTCCGAAATTCGCACCCATTATCCGGCGACGGTGGATGAAGGCATCGCCATCACCGCGCAGGAGGCGTGGACCGAGCGGAACGGCCATCAGCTGCAGGTGCCGGACTTCGTGAAGGAAGTCATCGAGCAGATTGCGTTCGTCGCGCGCGAAGACAAGCGCGTCGACAAGCGCTCCGGCGTGAGCCAGCGGCTGCCAATCAGCGTGATGGAAAACGTGATCTCCAATGCGGAGCGGCGCGCCCTTCGCTCGGGCGAGAAGCTGGTGGTGCCGCGCGTCGGCGATATCTACGCCGCTCTGCCGGCCATGACCGGCAAGCTCGAACTGGAATACGAAGGCGAGCTGAAGGGCGCCGACAATGTGGTCCGCGAGATCATCCGCGCTGCTGTCGCCCGCACTTACGACCAGCACTTTCATGGCAACAGCAACATGAACCAGGTGGTGCAGTGGTTCGATCTTGGCGGCGAGATTCAGCTGCGCGATTCCTCCGGCGCGCAGGAGATGCTGCACAAGCTGCGCGGTATCCAGGGACTGCTGGATAAGCTGAGCGCGCTGGGGCTCAGCGGCAAGGAACCATCGGAGATGCTGGTGTCTGCTGCGGAATTCATCCTCGAAGGCCTGTACGCGCACAAGCGCATTGGCCGCAGCGAAGAGCGTACGTTCACCGCCGGCGAAAAGCAGCCCAAACGCGAGAAGCCTGCGTTTCGCGAAGAAGAGGACGAGCGAGAGTTTCGCAGACAGCGGAGGCCGTTCAATTAAGTGTGGGTGCCCCAGGTCTCGCGGTTTTCGAGACCTGGGTAAGCTTTGACACGGCACGAAGACGCCCAGGTCTGGAAAGCGCCAGACCTGGGGCACCCGGATTAATGCTGGTCGCTTCATGAAATTCATCAAGTACAAGAAATACGTTCCCGAGCCCGCCTCCGAGATGAGCATGGAGGACCTGCTCAACGCGCTCTCCGATTATCTGCTGCAGAGCGGCTTCCAGCAGCAATACATGGACTGGTACGACCTGAACGATGCCGAGCAGACGCTCGATCAGCTTCGCCAGGCGATCGCCGAGGCGCTGCTCAACAGCGACATGCTCGACGAGCAGATGCGCCAGCAGATCGAGAACATGAGTGGCGAGCAGCTCGAGCAACTCATCGAGCAGCTCCTCGAGCGCATGGAGCAGGAAAACTACATCAACATCGACCAGCCGCACGATCCCGCGCGCAACTCCAGCGTCGGCGGCCAGGTGGGCGAGGCGCAGCAGCAGGCGCGCTTCGAGATCACCGACAAAGGCCTCGACTTTCTCGGCTATAAGGCGCTGCGCAATCTGCTTGGGTCACTGGGCAAATCAAACTTCGGCCGGCACGACACGCGCGATATGGCTACGGGCATCGAAGCCAGCGGCGCCTCAAAGCAGTACGAGTTCGGCGACACGCTCAACCTCGACATCACGGCGACGCTATCCAGTGCCATCCAGCGCGATGGGCTCAACCTGCCGCTGAACATCGAGTACGGCGATCTTCAGGTGCACCAGTGCGAGTATCAATCGTCGTGCGCGACCGTCCTCATGCTCGACTGCTCGCACTCGATGATCCTCTACGGCGAAGACCGCTTCACCCCGGCGAAGAAGGTCGCGATGGCGCTCTCGCACCTCATCCGCACGCAGTATCCCGGCGACTCGCTTTCGCTGGTGCTGTTCCATGATTCGGCGGAGGAGCTGCCGCTCTCGCAACTGGCGCGCGTGAAAGTCGGGCCGTACTACACCAACACGCGCGAGGGCCTGCGCATGGCGCAGCGCATCCTGCAACGCCAGCGCAAGGACATGAAGCAGATCGTGATGATCACCGACGGGAAGCCCTCGGCGTTAACGCTGGAAGACGGGCGCATTTACAAGAATGCCTTCGGGTTGGATCCTCTGGTGGTCAGCGAGACGTTAAAGGAAGTCTCGAAGTGTAAGCGTGCAGGTGTTCTGATTAATACGTTTATGCTGGCGTCAGATTATGGCCTGGTGCAGTTCGTGCAGAAGGTGACGGAGATGTGCCGGGGCAAAGCCTACTTCACCACACCGTACACGTTGGGGCAGTATCTGCTGATGGACTACATGTCGCGGAAGACGAAGACGGTGCACTGAAGTGCGTTGTCAGTTCTCAGTTGTCGGTTGTCCGTTGACCCATCCAGCCTACGGCGTAATCTCGAACACGAAGCCAAGACCGTATAGTCCGCCTCCCTGCACAATGCCGTAAATGTTGTTTGCAGGATCGATCGCTGGCTTACCCTGCAGAACAAGGCCTTCTCTACCGTTGAATCTGTGCAGCTCGCTATAGCTCCAGCCATTCGCTGTCGGGGTCACCTTGTATATCACTCTGTTCCCGTCCGCGGTGAAGGCATAACCGTAAAGACTACCGGCGGCATCCATCGTAGGCCTGCTGAAAGGAGCATTCTCAAAGTCGTGCAGAACTGTCAAGGTCCAACCGTTCGACCCGGGCGAGAGCTGGAAAAGGGTTCCGGCGCCATTCGCGCCGTGCAAGGTCGTAACCCCATACAGGTTTCCCGAAGGATCAAGCAGCATGCCGTATTGAGGCCAGCCTCCGTCATCGCTGCCGTGGAATTTATATAGGATGTTGCGGGTCCACCCGCTGGCTGATGGGACGAGTTGATAGACGGTTCCACACTCATAGCCTGAATAGCAGTTGTCAAAGCCCCCGCCGTTTCTAGTCAGACCGTAGAGAGATCCGTCGTTGCCGACTGTCATGGCCCCCGTCGGCTGATAACCGTCGTGGTAGTCACTGTACGTGAACTCGTAGATTCCAGTCTCACTCCAGCCGCTGCCGGAACGTGAGATCTCCCAGATGAGGCCGGCGCCGTCGTCGCCCCCAGGATACGAACTACCCAACAAATTTCCCATAGCATCAACCGCCAGATCCTGAGGATAGAATCCGT
>Ga0335069_10014238_pt1 | contig 11147 bp, 11 predicted proteins | sample Lox_Sample_11_FD_206714 | JGI IMG/M metagenome (GOLD analysis project Ga0335069, IMG submission 206714) | Soil microbial communities from Loxahatchee National Wildlife Refuge, Florida, United States - Lox_Sample_1.1 | ecosystem: Environmental > Terrestrial > Soil > Wetlands | place: USA... | reverse complement strand
ATTCGTGGGAACTTGGTTGCCATTTTAAAGCCGGAGAGGAACCCGACGAAGACGATCAATTATATCAGGACATTCAACTTGGAAGCGGTCCACCGAACGGCCCTACGAATTTCGCACTTAGCTTTTGGTACGATATCAAGAGCTACGAAGACACCAACGATTACGGCGATTTTTTCTATGTTCAGGTACAGGACTTGTCTACCGGGACCGCTCCCGAGTTGGAGTATTACGATGTCCCATTGCTAACATTATGGAGTGCAGATACATTCGTGAAAGAGTCGGAGACGGGCTGGCAGAACAGCGGCCCTATCGATTTGTCATCCTTCCCGCCAGGCGATTCAGTGCGGCTGACCTTTGGAGTGCATCAGGGTGGTTGGGGCCCCGAGACCGCCGCATATGTCGACAACGTCACCCTCAACTGTCAATAGCCATGTGACCTGCGCGGCCTTAGGGTTTCCCTAATAGAAATCTCGCGATGCATGGTAATCACCGGCCTTTTCGGCATGAACGTAGCGTTTTAAGAAGCGCCTCCACCTTAGTTTTGTCGCCACGGCGAAATCGCCAGCAATCGACGCGCTATTGAACGTCGATCAATCGGCACTACCTTGGTTTCGCTTCGAATTGGAAAGCAGCCTAGGTAGCCTTCCGTGCGAAGCCGCAATACGACCCCGAATCCAAGAGCGATCTCAATTGCGGAGCGCCGCCGCCGACGCTTCGCCCAGGCCGGGTATTTGTCCTCAAACCCATGTGAAAAGTATTTCAATCCAATTTGATCTGCGGCTGGCTTGACGATCCGCCAGAAAAAATCCTCGAGCAACTCGCTATACTCCGGCGCGGTTAGGCATTTGCCGGGATAGGAGAAGACGTTGTCGACGCAGATAACTCCCTCGAATTCCGCCAGCGCGAATCCGATGTCGCGGGAAGTCTGGCGGCATCGGAGGAAATAAAGCCGGGGTGGCTTGTTACGGACCGCTCGGCCCTCGGTTTCCAGGTCTCGGCTCCAGTTCGACTCCAGGCGTGATTCGATCGTAGCGATCAGTTTGCCGAGCGCGTCGCGGTTACCGAATACGGCCAGATCGTGAAACCACTTCATGCGACCCTCCTTACGCGAATTGGTTCCATCACCCAGCTCCTGGTCAAAACAACTCCCAACCCCGCGGCCATCGCCGGCGCCTGACGGACGGGTAGTCCTCCGGATGTTCCTTGCCGATGACTTCCCGGAATCCGCCAAAGGGAGACCAGAAGCTGCGGTATTCGTCGCTCGCGGCGGCCTCCGCTCTTAATCGCGGCAGGTCCCGAATCGAATAATACTCGAAAATTTCCGGCGGCTTGCAGAGCGCGAGCATCAGTGCCTCGGCACGGTCGGGCGAGGGAACTCCGCGCGCGCGAGCTTGCTCCTTGGATTCGATTTTGATCCGGCCCTGCGAGTCAATTTCATACAGCAGTCCCGCCAGCTGTCCGATGGTTGCCTCGTCGGTGAGCCCTTCGACTTTGTCGCACTCGAAGGCGTCGGCGAGCGTCTGATAAAACTGCGCTTTCTGGTTGACGAAGCGTGCGGCGGGGTCGTTCTCGCGCAGATTCGGTTTGCTCTCGCAGGCCTGCGCGACGTTCACAAGGTCAACCGGAAAGCGGCAATCGCGCAGATGGAGCCCGAAGTTATGCCCGATCCCGATTGAGTCAACTCGAACGATGGATAGCCGCGGACGAAACTCATTTAAGAGATTAACGACTTGCCCGCGTGTGTCTTCACCACGCCACGCTCCCATTTTGACGATGACGGATTTGTCGCGCCGGTACTCACATACATACGCGACCGTCTCCGCTTCGCCGCCTCCAACATCAACGCCGGCAACCAGCGGGCTCGAACCGCTAATCTCGACCGGGCTGTGCAGCGCGCGCTGGCGCGCGCGTTCCAGCCACGACATTTTGATCAGTGCGTTCTGTGCCTGGTCCGGAAACTGCGCGAGTACCCGAGACAACCAGTTCGGGGAGCTGCTTTCGTTGCCGTGCCACCAGACCGGGTACTGATCATAGACCCAGCGCTTTGTCACCAGATGCGGAAAGGGATTTTGATCGAGCGGCCCGCCGTCGGTCGGGTCCAGGCGCAGGAGCTTATCGAGGTCGAGTCCCTGCAAGTTGGGCGAATCGAAGGCGCCGATGGTAAAGCAATTCCAATTGCCGCGCTCTTTGGTGAAGGCGTCGAAAAAGGCGCCTGACGGGATGGTCGGGTTCCCAGCCATCACTATGTGGACGATCCCGCCCGCCATCGTGCCAGCCACCGCGTCCCAAATCTCCGGCGTAATCCCGGGCGCTTCATCGGCGATGATCAGCACGTGCTTGCCATGGTAACCCTGGAAATTTTCGGCTTGATTGGTGGAGAAGCCGATCGCGAAATTGTGATCATCACGAAACGGAAGCTCGGTAGTCTTGAGCTTTGGATAGGGAACTCTGGCGCCCTCGACGAGCCGATGAATCTCCTTCCAAAGCTGGGTTCGGACCTGGCGCAGGGTTGGGGAGGTCGTTAGAACAACGCCGTCGCGGTAACACGCGAGCCACCAGAGCGCCGCGACTGCAAGTGTGAAGGTCTTCCCCACCCCGTGGCACGCTTTGATCGCGGTTCGGCGGCGATCCTTTATGGAGCGGAGAATCTCAGCCTCGCGCTCCCAGAGGCTCAGGCCAAGAATATGAGTGGCGAACAGAACCGGGTCCTTCACCACTTTGATTACGAACGCCTTCTGTTCGGCCGACAATTCGTCGTTATTCATCGCTGCCTCCTTTTTCTGCTTCATCCGGTATCGGTCCAACCGCTTCCAGCAACTGCACCAGCGTGAGCGGCTTGCCGTCCTTGCCGGTCAACTCATGACGCTGAGGCGCGGCGTAGCCGTTTAGCTGTGCGGAGTGACGCAGTACCTTGACGCCGGCTTCGACCGAGCGTGGGTTTCCTTTTCGGATTCCCGGCTGCAGGTTGAGAAACATCTCTTCACACCGGGAGGTATCGAGCTTGCGAAATTCTTCAGTCACAAGCGACGGTTCCCGCGCGATCGCTCTCCGAAATGCTCTGTGAATCGCCTGCCGCGAGATTTGGAAGTCAGGCGGGAATGTGACTCCGGCGGGAAGCTCCGCGATCGCTTGGGCCTGACGCCTGCCGATGCGGGCGATCTGGTCCGCGATCGCGTGGAAGGTCAGGCCGATGCGCTTTAGATGCAGAGTCTCGGTTTCGATCCATCGGGCCCGGAGGACTGAAGGGGAGACCACTATTGGACGATGGGTGCCGCGCCATTTTCCGTCCGGTTGGCGCATCATCAATCCTCCGCCAACTCGGGTTTGAGGCCCATCGCGGCCAGCCGTTCCAACGCGACCGCGACGAAGGGGGGCGATTTTTCGATTGCGAAACATCGCCGCCCCGTCTGCTGGGCCGCCACCAACTGCGATCCGCTTCCCGAAAATGGCTCGTAACAAAGGTCGCCGGGCTCCGTATGCATTTCCATGGGCAGCGTAAAGAGCCGACATGGCTTACAGGTCGGATGCGCGGTGGTTTCAGCTTCCGAGCTCGGCACTTCCCAGACTGTCGTGGGAAATCCATCAGCGCCTCGGCCAACATCAGCCCTCTGAATTTTCGGATGGCCGCCTTTAATCCAGCCGAAGAGGCATGGTTCATGTTTCCAAAGATAGGTTGAGTAAGTCAGAACCGCGCGGCTTTTCACCCAAATCAATTGCTGGTGAACATAGGCTCCGGACTCGTTCCATATGCGCTCGACCATCGCCTGGCGCTTGCTTGCGTGCCAACAGTACCACGGAGCGTTTCGATCGATGGCGTGTTTGATCGCCATATCGATGAATCCACTATAGAGAGCAATGCCTGCTTCCTCATCATTTGATACATCCGCGCTCCCGGCTTCCGCGTATTGCCGAGACCAGTCCTTATCGCGGTTCGGAACACCCCTGTTTCTCCAACTCTGTGGGTGTGCGCCACCTGTATAGCCGACGGCATATGGCGGGTCGGTCTGGAATAAAAGCGCGCGCGCACCATTCATGAGGCGCGTGACGTCTTCGGCCCTCGTTGAGTCTCCGCACAGCAGCCGGTGCGCACCAATCTGCCAAAGTTGACCGGCCGCGGTCTTCCACTTCTTCTGGAGCTCTCCCGCCTTATCGATCTGGGCCGGCGGTTCGAGTTCCGGATGAAGCGCGCGCCAAATCTGATCCCCCGCTGTCCGATGAAGTAGTGCTTCGACGGCTGGGCTCTCGGTTTTGATGGATTCGAGCAGCGCCTTGATTCGGTCGGTGTCGGATTCGGCCATCGCGGCAAGCGGGTCGAGCGTAAGAAGTATTTTGTCTGCCTCCTCCCCGCTTACATCGAGCACCAAAACGGGCACAATCGCGTCGGGCGTCGTGTCTTTGCGTAGGTGGCCGTCGACGAGCATCAACTTCCCGTCGGACAGTTCGCGGGCGAGTAGCGCGTCGGCGTAGCCGATCTCGTCCAGCAACCCGCGTAGCGCGGCGATCTGACTCTTGGGGTGCCGCCGCCAATTTTTCGGGTTGGGTACCAGTTCGCTCGCTCGCACCCGGCGCAACTCTTTGATCCGGTCGCGGATCATGGGAGCGCCCGCGCGGTCACTGCCTGACGCACCTTCTCGCGAAGGAACGCGATGGTCGCCGGTGCTGGTCGCAGGTGATTGCGTATCCATCTCACGATCGCGACTTGGTATGCACGAACTTTCCATGTAACTCGACCTCCATTAATTCGCGGTTGGGCGTTTCCTCCGGCGGAGCCGTTGGTTGGCTAGGCCGCTCCACCCAAGGAGCGATGAATTCTTTCCGGTCCAACTCGCGAAGAAGTTCTCCGGCGAATTCGTACTCAGAAATCAGCTGATCAACCTTGTCGTCTCGCCAGCCATCGTCGCGCAGAAATCTCGCGAGTAATCCCTCCTCACACTCGTGTTTCGAGCGGCGTTGCAGGTACGCATGAAAAAGAAACTCGAACCAGCGGTGTTGATCGGCAGGATGCGTGATCGATTTGTTTGCGCAAGCGGAAAATCTTCTTAGAAGCTCGATCCCTCGCAGACTGAATACGCCCTCGATGGTTCGCTCATCGGATGAAAGCTCTACGATAAGCCCGGCCTCCGCCGCCGCGGGATGGAGAAACTTCAGATAAAATGCCGCAAGTACCGAGTTGTACGCATCGATAGTGAGCCGCCCTTTGCTCGGCACGATGTTATCGACGGTCAGGCGGCGACCTTCGACGCTCATCACGAGAGCAACCTCCCGGCGATCCACAATCGAAGAACAAATGAAGCAGAACGCCCGCTGCGCATACGCGGGTGAGAATTCTTGTTCCCATTTCTTGTCGCGCGACCACCCCTGCGTTAGCAGACTTTCGATCGCGGACATCAGTGGGACGACAGCATCGGGTTCGACAAATACCGTTAAACTGCGGAATCGCTTCACGTTGACATTCCCTCCTCTAAAAGCATACGGTTCAGCATTCACGTATGCTTTTGATATATCGGGCCCTTCCCGTCATCAAGATGGTTCTGTTGAAAAGGACGACTTTAAACCACCAAATGTTGGAAATAGTCAGACCCGGAATGAACCTAGAAAGCCTACAGACACCCTAAGTTAGGAGTGAAACCTGTGCGTAGAGAGCGACAACTCCCCGAGCACCTGCACCCTCTGGCCTTGGTAGTCGAGTTGGCGAATCTGCTCAATCACGAGGAGATCAAAGCCTTTCGCGATGCCGATCGCAGGCTGCTTGAGGCGCAAACTGAAATTCTTCGAGGTGGATCGCTCGGCATTAATCGCTCCGTTCCGGCTTCGGGACAGCTTCGAGAGCAGTTTCGGCAGGCCGGGGATGAAGCAAAGCTCCTCCTCAAGAGCTTCGTGGCCCGCGCGCAGAAGGAGGCACACGAAGAGGCGTTCGCTTTCCTTCAAAACAACATGAAATGGCCCTTGAAGCTAAACTTGGACGACAGGTGGAGTGCCTTTCCGGTCTTCAGAGCAATCGCGGCGATACGCGAAGCTTTGGAGGATGTCGTGATGGGGCTGCTGCTTCCGAGTGAAAATGTGCGGCTGCCCAAGGATTGTTACCTGCCACCACCGATTCTCTACAAACGGGACGGCGTAATACGGGTCGGAATGGCGCCCATCAGCCATTGGCTGCTGCCGATGCTCGACGGACTCGACGCAAATCGGTTGAGAATCTGCGAAGTCTGTTGGAAGCTGTTTGTGCCGCGCCGTCGCGATCAAATCGGATGTTCGCGAAAATGCGGCGACGCAATGTACATGCGCCGTTACCGCAGTGCCACGTACCGCAATGGCAGCAAGAAGACGCCGAGCGCCCGCGACTCCGCAGAGCGGCGAATGCGCGCGCTTAAGAAACGAAGCTGAATTTGTGAGCCTGATTGTCTCTCAGACCTATCTCAACCCCTTGAGATACGCAGGAATCCACAGTGTTTTCGTCACGGCTGGAGTTCTGAAAAACGATAATTCGTCCGCCCCCACTTCGCGGCTCCGCCGCGCACGCGTTTCTCCTTGTAGCCCACGATACTCCGCTCCCAATTGCGTCCGTCAAAATGGTCGTACCTAAGGCGGCTCAGGTTCACACCTTCGAGGCAGCGCACATTGACGTCGATACTGTCGGGATCGGAACGCCGAATATAAAACGACGCGACACCGCAATTCGGGCAGAAGAGATGCTTTGCGATTTTCCTGTTGTAAGTGTGGGCCGCGATATCGTCGGGTGGCGTGATCACCCGGCGCAACTTCTACAACCGGCTCGCGAAATACCGCGTCCACAGAGCGAAGCCCGAACAGATGGCGATGCCGTACCGAGAACCGGACGACGACCCGTCGGATAGAGAATAGCTGAATTGGTTCGATTTGGACCCGGCGTGCTGCCCGAGATCGCACCTGAGCCGCGTCAGCCCTTTCTTGTTCGAGAGGACGATCCGGGGCGAATTTGCGCGCGTTCCTGTCTTAGGGAAGCTCGTGATGACGCTCTCCGGCAGAAAGGCCGTTCCCAGAGCGGCGATGTCTTTCGCCGAAACTCCATTATCCCGAAAGATCGGTTCCCAATTTTGCATGCCGCTTTGCACGTTCGTTGCGATGTCCATAACCCGCAACCCGCAGCACAATAACGGCGAAGCGGTCGGACCTGCGCCCCCGAGAATTGCTCAGGGTAAAATGTCGGGATCGCTGAGGAAGTGTCTTGGCCGGGTATCGCCATTTCTATGGTTGTCTTTCAGGTATATTCGCTGGCTCCGGTTGTTCTCCAATTTGGTAATAAGCGCCTGAGTTTATTGCGGGGGCACTTTATCAATCACCGGTTCTGCAGCTTTGGCGATCGATCTGAACCATCCGACAAGCGCGTCGATCGCTGTGGGCCCGTCCGAGAGCTTTTCAAGCCCGGACAGCAGCGTAAGAGCATCTCCGGTTTTCCAATTGTCGAGCGGATGAGGGAGAGCGACGTACGCGGGCCACCATGCTGAATGCCTCACGTTGTCGCCTATTTGGCGCAGTGGGTGTTCGAGAGCTTCGTAAAGTTTTTGCTTTGTGCGCTCCGATATCAATTCCGTGGACTGGCCGAGGTCCTTTAGCTGTTGAGTTGTGGTCGGGCAGCAGAAACCGATGTAAAAGCTGCCGAACTCGGTATCGCCGTTTTCTAAGACGATGCCCCAAGCATGGGGCCAACGCGTCTTTCTCAGCCACACTTTTCTGTAATTGCCCTGACCATCAAACTCCGTGGTATCGATTTCCCATTTCGGACCCATCTCCCTCCGCAGTTGCGCACCCAGTTCCCGCAGAAAACGGCGAGGAATCTCCTTTCTCAACTCAACTGCCAGCCGCTCTAATCGTAGAACTGTGCGCAAGCGATCCTTGTTTTCCGTCACAGAGTCCTTTAGCAAATCGACAAAAGAATCCTCGGCCATCGCTTTCCTCTTTTCGTCGCCGAACTCGGCGCCAAGAAAATCTCTCAGGTCGTCTATGAATAAACGGACATTACTCGCCTCACACACTTCGGCGCAGCGTTCGAGCCATTCCACTATCGATGGCCCCGCTCCTGCGCGCTGGAACGGAATCTTTGTATAGCGGTCGCCAAGCTTCTCTCGCACCTCTCTCGGAAGTGTCTCGGGCTCACGCTCGCTGTCGCCGGGTGCAAATGCCAAAATTTTTTCGGCCTCGGTTCGCTTGAGAAGGTCTTTTGCATAATCGCCGAGTTGTTCTTGACCTTCTTCTGCCCAAGGCTTGCATTCGAGATAGATCGCAACATCATTCCAGCGGAATATGGCTAGATCGACGTAGCGGCCGTTAACCGTTCGGTGGCTCGGCACAACGCGCCATTTTTCTGCTTCATCGAAACGGACACGCTCAGTTAGCGTCTCGATAAACAGCTTTAGGAAGGCGGACCCTTGGCCGTGGAAGCCTTGTGGGCTCAGCAGGTCTGCGACAATTCGATTGAGCGAAATTTCATCCTTGGCGGCATATCGCGCGATATGAAAAGCGACGCCTAGCCTGCGCCGCAAAAGCGCGTCGGAATGTTCTGCGGCGTGGAGAACTGGAACCATAGCGTCGAGAAAGGCAAGCGCCTTATCAGCGTCCGCTTTAGCTTCATGCTCGATTCGTGATGTTGTGGTCACAAAATTCTGAACGCGTGGCGAGCGTGCAGAGGGGATCATGCGCTGCGCTCGGTGCAGTTGCAACGCGCCGCGGCCAGTCATCCTGAAATTCGGCCATCGCACTAGGGACAGTCCTTTTTTGCGCGGCTCCTCGAATCAAAAGTTTTTGGTAATCATCGCGACTGATGAACCGGCGTCGCGCGACTCTGCCCGTCTGTCATTTCGCTGCTCGCCGGAACTCCCGGCGCAGGCGCTTGTTAGTCTCGGGAACGGAGAACGCTTCCGGGTCGAAGTGGCCGCCAATCCATTCCAACAGTGAATCATGTTCCTCGTGATTTGGATCGGCGATCGCAGCTAAAAATTCGGTGTAGCCGACGGTACCGCCAACATCTTCGGGCGGAGCATTGCGCTCGCCGGCGTTGCAAGCGGGATAAATCGCTTCGGAGCCTGGCTTTTGGATTTCTTCAAGCAATACCTGATGCTGCCAGTCATCCCCGAAGTCGTACGCATAGGTGACCGAGCCGCCAATCGAGAATGGTAGGTTGCGGAGCAGGACGGTTCCCTCGTCGCTGACCTTCTCTTCGTCCTCAGGGTCTGGCTGGCCGTATCGTTCACCGCCGATCCTAAATTCATGGAGGTGGCTGTCATGCCAGCCCATCGCAATCTGGATGACGCGATGCAGTTGCTTGAGCGTAAAGCTGTCCGGGACCTGAATGCGCCGCCAGATGCGCGGCTCGATGTCTTCGAGCGAGACGCGAAGCACGAGAATATTATCGGGACGTTCTGAGGGCATGAGGCGCTCTTACCAAGCCGCGACGCCGCCCGCAATTCTTGGCGGGCAGCTTTGCTTGAGCGGATCGCAGAGAGCCACGTCCAGAGATGCGCAATCTCAACGCCCGTGCTGACCGACAACCTAGTCCGTGTGACAGACGCATGAAGGTGTGCTTGTGGCTCCTCAAAATCTCATCCACGCAGCGGGAACGCCAATGGTCATCTGATCCGAACGAGAAATAACAGCGTTTGAATCTGTGTTGGCGCACCCCGGTTGACGCGCGTCAACCGCCGTGTCAACCGCCACTTGTCAACCGCCCCATAGTGTCAACCGCCTTGTCAACCACCGTGCTATTAACCGCCGTTCTGTTAGCCGCAGTCAACCGGTTCAAGCGGGAGAGCCGTTCGCATCGGACTGCGTCATCCACCATTCAGTCTTTGAATTTCCGCACATCGCGGAGAATCAATCGAAATCTGCGCGTGTGCGCGCGATTTGCGAGCGCGCACGGACCCAGAGAACGTCTCCGGGCCTCCAAATTGCGCGAATTTGGCAAAACCTATCCCGGCGCGATTTTGGTGGGTCCGTCTGCAAGTCGTTGAGATCGCGAGAATATGCCGAAGGCGATCGCGATATAGCGTGCAGAACGCCTTCCCATCCTGCCGCAACAGAGCAATGACTCCTGACCACGGCCAGGGCGCTAAAGCCCGGCGCGAGAAGGAGATCTCACATGAACGCGAAAACGAAACCCACGTCGGGAGTCGGCGAGACCACCACGCGGAAGGCCACGCTGCCGTCGGAAACGAAAAAGGCTGCGCGGCGGCCACCGCAACCACCGAAGGGGACGGCAAAAGCAGAGAACTTGGTCTGCAGACATTGCGGCAGCGACGATCTGGCGCCGTCCTTCAAGAAGCGACGCGATGCCCGATGCCGCGCCTGCTTCAAAAAGCGCTACGGTTCGGCGTCGCCGGCCAAGCGAGCCGCGAAGCCTCGGAAGGCAAAGGCCAAAAAATAGCTTCCCGGCTCGGAACGAATCGACCGGGGCCGGGCTCCTCAAAGGGGCCGGCCCCGATTACCTTCAGGATGTGGATCAGGAGAGACCGAGCAACCGTTCCTGCTCGCTCCACAGCATGGGAAGATCGATCCGGCGGGTGAGTCCTCTTGCGGTAAGCTCCGGTGGCTCGCGGCCCTCAACGATCGCCTCGACGATTCTGGGCGCTAGAAAGCCAAGCTGAATTAGCCGCCGTACCGATCGCTCGTTGAACCCTTCCCGCTTTGCTATCTCGACAACCGATTTTGCCCGTCCCGATATCATGTCTTGAGACCAGATGCGGCCTCGGGCAACCGCTTTGACCAGCGAAAGATCAACGCGTGCGGGAGTGGAATCGCCCTCCAGTACCATCCGCATTTCGATCCCACGGCGTCTCATTCGCATTGGAAAGAATCTGGTAAGAGCGATATGGCTGGTGGCCACACCGTTGCGCTCCTCGCTGACCGGAACCGGCAACTTCAGTGATAGGCTGATGCCATCGCACCTCAGTTCGACCCGCTCGGTCAACTGAGTGAGCGCGGGTCCGGCTTCGCTCTCAGAGTGCAGTTGGCGAACCCATTCTTGGGAAGATCTTAAAACCGACGGCAAACTGGCCTGCCCTGGAAATTTTGTACCAGCGAACGTGTTAGGAAAGCTGGAACAGGAGGAGCCAGGGAATGGCAAAACGAAGGTACCAGGCGGAAGAGATCGTAACGGTCTTGCGGCAGGTGGAGGT
>Ga0335069_10014235_pt1 | contig 11148 bp, 7 predicted proteins | sample Lox_Sample_11_FD_206714 | JGI IMG/M metagenome (GOLD analysis project Ga0335069, IMG submission 206714) | Soil microbial communities from Loxahatchee National Wildlife Refuge, Florida, United States - Lox_Sample_1.1 | ecosystem: Environmental > Terrestrial > Soil > Wetlands | place: USA: Florida... | reverse complement strand
CCGGCCCGAGTTCCTCGAGGTGCAGTCCGGCGCTGCCCGGCTCGGCGCGGCCGCCGTGAGCATCTCGTGGCGATCCACGCCCGCGGAGCTCGTGTACCTGGCGAACCACTGCGGCGCGCGTGCCCTGGTCTTCGAGGCGGACCTCTGGCACATCGTCGAGCAGGCCAAGAAGGACCTGCCCAACATCGCGGCGCGCGACTTCATCGCCGTCGGCGGCGACGTGCCCGGCTGCAGCCGCTACGAGCAGGATTTCATGGCCGAGCCACGCGTCGAGCTCACCGTCGAGAAGGGCGTCGAGGACGAGGCGGCGGTCGTCATCTACACGTCCGGCACGACGGGAAAGCCCAAGGGCGCCGTGCGCAAGTTCCCGAAGGAGGCGATGCACGCCGCGATGCAGTTCATCGCCGAGACGCCGATGCGCGTCGACGACGTGCACCTGGTCACGTGCCCGCTCTACCACTCCACGGCGTTCGGGTTCCTCGCCATGAGCGCCATCCTCGGCGCCACGGGCGTCATCATGGACGAGTTCAAGCCGGAGTCGTTCCTCGAGCACGTCGATCGCTTCGGCGTGACCACGACGGCGGTCGTGCCGACGATGCTCCACCGCGTCTTGCAGCTCGGGCCCGACGTCATCCGCCGGTACGATACGCGCAGCCTCCGCGCCATCTTCTCCGGAGGCGCCCCGCTTCCGGGCCCGCTCGCCATCGACGTCATGGATCAGTTCGGGGACGTCCTCTACAACTTCTACGGCGCGACCGAGACCGGCCTGGTGACGCTCGCCAAGCCGCAGGACCTGCGTGCCGCTCCCGGGACCATCGGAAGGGTCGTCCCCGGCAACGAGATCCGCCTCCTCGACGACGCGGGGCGCGAGGTGCCGCCGGGCGAGGTGGGGGAGCTCTACGCGCGCAACAAGATGCTCGTGGCCGGGTATCACAACGACACTGCCGCCACGAATGCGAGCATGAAGGACGGGTTCTTCAGCGTCGGGGACCTCGCGCGCCGCGACCGCGACGGCCGTTTCTTCATCGAGGGCCGCAAGCGCGACATGATCATCTCGGGCGGCGTCAACGTGTACCCCGCCGAGGTGGAGGCCGTCCTCGAGGCGCATCCGGACGTCTCGGAGTGCGCGGTGGTGGGCATCGAGGATCCGGAGTGGGGAGAGCGGGTGCGCGCCTTCGTCGTGCGCAAGGCGGGGACCTCCGTGGACGATGCCGGCCTCAAGCTTTGGTGCCGGGAGCGCCTGGCCGGGCCGAAGGTGCCGCGGGACTTCGTTTTCCTCGACGGACTGCCCCGGAATCCCACGGGCAAAGTGCTCAAGCGGGAGCTTCGCACTGTATCCTGGCAGGGTGGGGACGGACCCCGCCACCCAGCCGGGCAGTGAGGAAGCGGCGACCGTCGCCGAGCCCGCCGCCTCTCAGAAAAAAATCGACCGCTCGAGCGGGCGCCTGAGCGAGCTTCCGTCTAGCGCCTCGACGGGCTCGCGCATCACGTCGGTCGTCACGCCGCGCGAGACGCTGCACCTCCAGGAGATCGAGCGCACCCGCTTCTTCACCTCGATGGTCGTCGGGTTCGCGGGCCTGGTGATCGCGACCCTCGCCGTCCTCGGGGGAGACGCGGAGGCCAAGCGCGTCTTCATCCTCTCGCTCCTCGGCATCGCGGGCGCGTGCGGCTGGCTGCGCTGGGAGCTGCGCCGGGACGAGGGCTACACGATAGAGCGCGCCACGGCCGTGGCCTACGTGACCATCGTCGGCGCCTTCACCGGCATCTGGTTCTTCGGGGTCTACTCGCCGGCGACGATGATCCTGCCCTTCGGCATCGCCTTCTTCAGCGTGGGGCAGAGCGGCCGCGCCGTGACCGCGGTCTACGCCACGTGCGCGGGCCTGCACCTGGGGCTCACGGGGCTCGTCGCGACGGGCGTCATCCAGGACCGGGGGATGATCCGCACCGACGGCCTCACGCACATCGATCAGGTGATGTTCATCGTCCTCATGCAGGCCGTCCTCTTCTTCACCTTCGCGATGCAGCGCAAGGCGCGCACGGCGACGATCGAAGCCATCGAGCAGCACGACCGCGTGGTGCGCTCCCTCGCGCACCGCGACGCGCTGCTGCGCGAGGCCCGGCAGGACCTCGCGCAGGTGATGCAGGCGGGCGGCGTCGGGCGCTGGACCGAGGAAGTGGTCGGCAGCTACCGCCTCGGGCGCGTCATCGGTCGCGGCGCGATGGGCGAGGTCTACGAGGCGGAGCACGTGCAGACGCGCGCGCCCGCGGCGGTGAAGCTGCTCCACCCGCACGCGCTCGTGCAATCGGAGCTCGTGCTGCGATTCGTGCGCGAAGCCCGCATCGTCGCCGCGCTGAACGTGCCGAACGTCGTCCGCGTGCTCGAGGTGTCGCCCCCCGACGCGCGCTTCCCGTACCTGGTGATGGAGCGGCTAGTGGGGTCGGACCTGACCGACTACCTGCGCGAGAACAAGCGCATGGGCCTCCGCCACGTGCTGCAGATGCTCCGCCAGGTGGGCGCGGGCCTCGACGCGGCGTGGGCGGCGGGCGTCGTGCACCGCGACCTCAAGCCACGCAACCTGTTCCTCGCGCGCGTCGGCGGGCAGGAGGTCTGGAAGATCCTCGACTTCGGCGTGGCGCGCCTCGCTGGCGAAGAGACGCTGACGGTGGACCAGATCGTCGGTACGCCCAACTACATGTCCCCGGAGCAGGCCAACGGCGAGCCGGTGACCCCCAAGAGCGATCTCTTCTCCCTCGGGATCGTCGCGTACCGGACCCTCACCGGGCGGCCGGCGTTCGAAGGCGAGACGACCGCCGAGATCCTCTACAAGGTGGTGCACACCATGCCGCCACGGCCGACGGCGGTGGCCCCGTTGCCGCCCGAGATGGACCTGGTCCTGGCGATCGCGCTCGCCAAGCGCCCCGAAGACCGCTTCGAAAGCGCCTCGGAGCTCGTCAGCGCCCTCGAGGCCGCCGCTCGGGGCCGCCTCGACGCACCGCTCCAGCGGCGCGCCGAGAGCGTCCTGCGCGCGTCTCCGTGGACGGATAGCTGAGGGCCGGATCCCCGGCGATCGTGCTATTTTTCCTGCGCGTCTTTGAGTATCGGACCGGGCGCCATCCTCGGCGGAAAATACCGCCTCGAAGACTCCATCGGCCGCGGTGGGATGGGAGAGGTGTTCGAAGCGACCGACCTGGCCAACGGGTCGCGGGTCGCGATCAAGGTCGTCAGCCGGGGCTTCCTGGACACGATGCTCGTCGAGCGCCTGCGCCGGGAGGCCGAGGCGGCGCGCCGCGTCAACAGCGAGTTCGTCCCCCAGCTCTACGACGTCGACAAGACGCCGGACGGGGAGCTGTTCCTCGTGATGGAGCTGCTCTACGGCGAGACCCTGTCGTCGCGCATGCGGCGGCGCGGCGGGCTGCTCACCTGGGAGGAAGTGCACCACCTGGGCGAGGACGTGCTGCGCGGCCTCTTCGACGCGCACGCGGCAGGCGTCATCCACCGCGACCTCAAGCCGGGCAACATCTTCATCGAGTCGCTCCCCGGTCGGCACGAGCGCGCGCGCATCCTGGACTTCGGCGTGTGCAAGCTCGACGTGCACGACGGCGAGTCGCTGACCACGACGGGCGAGGCGGTCGGGACCATCGCGTACATGGCGCCCGAGCAGATACGCGGCGCCTCGAAGGTCGACGAGCGCGCGGATCTCTACGCGTTCGCGATGGTCGTCTTCGAGACGCTGAGCGGGCGGCTCGCGTACGACGCGGGCGGGTCCATCGCCCTCATCGCGCAGAAGCTCGAGCGTCCCGCGCGGAGCATCCGCGACCTGGGGCGCATGCCGATGCCAGAGGGGCTCGAGTCGCTCGTCGGGCGTTGCCTCGCGCGCCGACCCGCCGAGCGTCCCGCGTCGGCCGCCGAGCTGCTGCGGGAGTGGCGCGCCCTCGGGCCGCCGACCTTCGTGCCGGTTCCGCTCCCGCCGGGGCTTCCGCGGAACGACCCTCCCACCGAGACGGGGGTCACCGCCGCGCCGACGCTGCAGACGAACGCTCGCGCGCGACGCGGGACGCGCCTGGGGCTCATCGCGGCGGCTGGGGCGCTCGCGGCGTCGTGCATCGTTCTCGTCTTCGCCCTGGCCCTGCGGACGGGCCGGTCGGACTCCGCCGTGGCGGGGGCGACCGCCGCCGCCGAGCCTCCGGTCGTGGCGCCGCCTTCGGCCGCGCCCGACCCGCCGCCGGCCGACTCCGGGTGGCAGCCGGTGCCCGTCGCGCAAGCGATCGATCTGCCGCCCGTGGTGCTCTCGGCGCCGGTTTCGGCGCTGCCCGTGGCGATCGACGATTACGACGCGGGTCTCCCCACGCGCCGGCCTTCGAGGGTCAAGCCGGGCAAGCGCACATCGTATCCCCCGGCGCCTCCGGCCAGGCCGAAGCCGACCGAGCCCCAAATCGTGACCGAACCGCGGTATTGATCCGACGAGATGCGCACGCGCCTCCTGCTGGCGGCCGCCATCGCGGCCGCGCTCGCGCTGTCCGCGGCGTCGGCCGGCGCGCAAGACGACGTGCGTGAGCGGTCGCGCGCCGCGTTCCGCCGCGGCGTGGGGCAGGCCGAGAGCGGGGACTACGCCTCGGCGCGCGATTCGTTCCTCGAGGCGTACACGCTCTTCCCCCACCCGAGCATCCTGCTCAACCTCGGCATCGCCCGCGCCCACACGGGGCAGTGGCTCGAGGCGGAGCAGGACCTGGTGCACTTCCTGGCCGACGACGGCGGCGCGCGCGCCGAGGAGCTCGCGAGCGCGCGCGCCGAGCTGGCGCAGACGAGGCAGCACCTCGGCTCTTTCCGCATCCGCGTGACGCCGAGCGGCTCGAGGGCGACGCTGGATGCGCAGCCGATCGCGCTGCTCCCCGGGAGCTTCGTCGACGTGCGCACCACGCGCGGGTCGCACGCGCTGCGCGTGAACGCAGACGGGTACGAGCCCTACAAGAAGACGGTCGACGTCTCGGGCGAGAAGGCGCCCGATGTGGACGTCTCGCTGCGGGCCGTCGGCGAGGCGCCCGTCGTGAAGCCGGGAGAGGGCCAGCGCACCGCGGGATGGTTCCTCGTCGCCGGGGCAGGCGTCGCGGCCGTCGTGGGCGTGGTCGCCGGCTTCGAAGCGATCTCGCTCGCGAACGAGTACAACACGCCCGGAGACCTGAATTTCCAGAAGTCGGGCACGAAGGCGAGCGGCATCACCTTCCGCACGTCAGCGGACATCGCGTTCCTCGGGGCGCTCGCGCTCGGCGGGGCGGGCGCGTACCTGCTGCTGACCGCGCCGAACGGGCAGCAGGGGCCTCAGGCGAGGCTCGTCCTGGGGCCCTGGAGTGGGCTCGCCGGCTCGTTTTGAGGGTAGATTCCCCGTATGGCCCACGACTCGGACAGGGCCAACCTGTCCCTTCACGCAGCGCACCTGCTGCGCGACCGCTACGCGCGGGTCGCCGAGAAGGTGGGCCGCAAGGGCCGGCCCCGGTCGCGGTTCATCGCCGAGCGCCGCGCGCAGACGGCCGCGGTGCTCGTGCCGACGCTCGCCGCGGTCGCGGCCCTCACGATGGGCTGCGCCGCGGTCACGCTGCTCACCGAGCACGGGGCTTACGAGGGGGCCGCGATTGCCCAGGCGTGCGTGGCCATCGTGCTGGGCGCCGCGGCGCTGGCGGTGCCCCTCGTGCGGCGCAACACGCGCGGGCTGCTTTCGCTCGCCTCGGGAGCCGTCGTCGCCATGGAGCTCGGGTGGGGCCTCGTTGCGCGACTCTCGGGCGGGCGCGCCAGCCCGTGGCTGCTCGTCGAGCCTGCGGCGATCTTCGTCGGCGTCGGGCTCGTGCCGCTGCCGCCGCGCGTGGCGATGGCCCTCGCGGTGAGCGGTTACCTGGCGCTGCTCGTGGCCGACCCGATGGCGCCCCCGTGGGCGCACCTGCTCGTCGCTGCCGTGGCGGCGGGCGCGTGGGTGTCGGCCCGCGCGCGGCACAGGCGCGCCATCGCGTCGTTCCTCAAGGTCGAACGCCTCGGCGCGGCCGTGGCGCGCCTGCGGCGCATGCAGGACCAGCTCGTGCTCGTCGAGAAGCTGGAGGCGCTGCGCGTGCTCGTCGGGGGCATCGCACACGAGATGAACAACGCGCTCGCCGTCGCCGTCGCGTCGACGCAGCAGGCGGCGCGCCCGGGCCAGACGCCGGAGCAGTCGGCCGCGGCGCTCAAGCGCGCCGAGGGAGGCCTCGGACGCATCCGGGCGACCGTCGATCGGCTGCGGCGCTTCGCGATGGCCTCGGAGGGCGTCCTCGAGCCTGCGGACGTCGCCGCGATGCTCGACTTCGCCCTCGAGAGCGCCATAGGGCGCGCGCGCTCGGGCATCGCCGTCGAGCGCGACTACGACCCCCAGGTCGGCGCGGTGCAGTGTCACGTCGCGGCGCTGGCCGAGGCGCTCTACCAGGTCGCGCGCAACGCGGTCGATGCGATGCCCGGGGGCGGCCGCCTCCGCGCGAGCGTGCGCGGGGAAGGGGACAAGGTCGTCCTCACGGTGGCCGACGAGGGCAAGGGCATCGCCCCCGACGCCCTCAAGCGGATCTTCGACCCATACTGGCGCCACACGATGGCGGGCAACAAGAGCGGCATGGGCCTCAGCGCCGTCTACGGCATCGTGACGGCCCTCGGCGGGAGTCTTCGCGTCCAGAGCGGCGAGGGCAAGGGGACGACCGTGAGCATCCTCATGCCCAAGCGCGGCTGAGCCGCCGCCTCACCACACGACCCCGAAGCTCAGCTGCGCGGTCATGGGCCCCTTGTCCTCCGGAGGGAACAGGAGGAAGAGGGCGACCCGCTTGCCGCTCTCCTCCGCCGTGCCGTACGGCATGGTCGCGAAGTCCACCGTCAGCTCGATGCCGAGGAAGCTGCCGTCCAGGGTCGCACCGGTCACCCACGGTTGCAGGTACGTGAGCGTCGGCACGATCGCCGCGCCGAGCACGACGCCGTGCCACGCGTCCGACCGGCTCGCGTCCCCGATACCGAGGTGCGCGCCGAAAGCGGCCGAGAACTGCCCGAGCAGCACCGTCGACCCGCGGTACTGCACGCTCACGCCGTCGCTCTCGACGCGTGCGCAGAGCTGACCGGTGACGTCCGGCAGTCCCGTGTCCACGCGCGCGTACAGGAGAGCGAGGTCGAGCCCGCCCACCATGCGAATGCCCCACCAGCTCGACTTGCCCGGCGTGGGCGGGTCGAGCGCCATGAGGACCCCTGCGCGCGCGCCCAGACCGGCCCCGAGCCCCGCCCCGCGCCCGCTCTGCCCCTGCGCGTAGACGTTCCCCGGCTGGAGTCCCGAGCCGGTCGCGCACTGGCCGGTCACCCCGTAGTCGTGCGCAGGCAAGAGCGCGCCATCGATGTGCTCGCGCACCTCGAAGACCGGAGTGGCCGGGGGCGGAGGTGCACTCGCATCGGTCATGGCGGGCCAGCGTTGGCGGGCACCCCCGCGTCGGGCGGACGCTCGACGACGGGGTGATAGGAAGCGTCGGCGGGCCCGGTGCCCTCCGGCGGACGAGAGAGGCCGCCGTCGGTCGGGGCCGAGCCGCCCTTGGGGACGAACGCCAGGTGCAGCACGTCGCCCGAGCGCACCTGGAGGCCGTTGAAGTCGTAGGGGTCGACGCCGTCGCCGTAGGTCGTCGTGGCGATGTCGGGCCCCTCGTCGTGCGTGAGCGACACGGACCAGTGCGGCCCGCCGCTCGAGGTCATCGCGGTGTCGCGCACCGCGATGAGGCCCGTCTGCGGCGCGGCGAAGTACGGGACGTAGAGGATGTTCTGGAAGATCTGGGCCACGGTGGCGCCCGGCTGCGACGGATCGAAGTCCGTCGCCACCTGGTAGAGCTCCGGCTGCCTCGAGCTGCCCTTGCCGTAGTCGATGGCGACGAGCGCGCTCTTCGCGCCGATGTCGGTCGTGTCGAACGCGTACGGAATGCCCTTGGAGTCGTCGAGCTCGTAGGTGGCGAGGCTCAGGATCATCGCCCGTCCGCTCTGCAGGATGTCGAACGCGGCCGATAGCTCCAGGGTGGGCGTGACGAAGTTGGTGGGCCCTAGCGACTCGCCAGGCGCGAGGGCGAACGGCACGAAGGTGGTGACGATGCTCTGATCGAGCTCGAGGTTGCCGAGGGCGATCATGGTCCCGTTGGTTTCCACGAGCACCGCGCCGAGGAACAGGTTGGTGCACCGGAACGCGACGTGGCCCGAGTTCTCGATCATGGCGGGGACCCTGATCGTCGCGCCGCTCGTGGCGACCGATTGGGACTGCGCGATCGACTGATCCTGCGTCAGGGTCCGCTGGTTCTGCTGCATCTGCTCTTGCGTGAAGTCGATCGCCGTGTCGACCGTCGTCGACGGATTGACGGTGGTCGACACGGAGTTGCCGAACGTGAGCGTCGTGCTGTCGCCGCTGGTCTGCGTGAGGGTGGGGGGCTCCGTCGTCGTGGTCTCGCTGCTGAGGACGGGCTCCCTCCCGCCGTCCGTTCCTGCCGTGGCGTCGGGGGCCCCCGCGTCCCCGTCCTCCGCGCCGACCTCCGCGCCCCCCGCGTCCGGCGCGACGCTAGCGTCGCCACCGTTGCCGGCGCCGGCGTCGGTGAAGAAGAAGGTCTCCGAGACCTGGTCGCCGAGCGGCGTCGTCAACGACGTCTGGTTCATCGTCGAAGGCGACGTCGACATGTCCTGCTCGTTCGTCTGCGAGACCGACTGGGTGTTCGACTGCCCCTGGTGCTGGTCGACGCTGTTGCTGACCCCCGTCGTGACGCTGTCGGCGATCGAGTTGTCGATCGTGACGGTCGTCCCGTTGGTCAGCACCGCCTCGAACCTCACGATGGGTGGGCCCGTGATGACGACCGACATCGTAGGCACGTCCGCCACGCGAGGGTTGAAGCGGTCCGGATCGTTCTGGGGATCGAACCCGTAGGTGACGACCTCGTCGTAATCGCTGTAGCCGTCCCCGTCCGTATCGGGCATGAGCGGCGAGGTGCCGTAGACCAGCAGCTCCTCGCGGTCGCTGAGCCCGTCGTGATCCGTGTCAGCCTCGGGCCCCGACGAGTTCGATGGCAGACAGGCCACCGCGTGCGGGATCACCAGCCCGCACGCGATCAGGGCCTTCCGCCATGCGAACTTCCCACTCATCCGCTCGGATCCGGTGCACGGCACGCACCACCGAGCAGGCTACGGCTCAGCTCTTGGACTCGTGCGCGGCGCGGGCGCGCAGGTGCTCGGCGAACTGGGCGCGCTGCTCCTGCGTCATCTGCGGCACCTTCTCCTCGGCGATGCGCACGGTGTGCTCGCCGGGGACGCGGACGCGAACGAGCGCGCTCGCGTCGAAGGAGTCGCCGCGGAACGACTCGAGCGCCTGCTTTCGCTGCTCGTTCTTCGCCGACGTGGATTCCAGCTGGTCGACGAGCTGATTGCGCTGCTCCGGCTTGAGCAGGCCGTGGAGCGCCGTGAGGGTCGCCGCGTCGGCGTTCTTCTCGGCCTGCGCCGCCTGCTCCTCCGCCGTCAGCTCCGGCTTGAGCGCGCCCGGGTCCACCTTGGCGGCGTCCACCTGCGTCGCGAGATCCGTCAGCAGCCTGGCGTCCGCCTGGCGCACCGGCTCGGCCGCCGCGTGGCGCTGCGCCTTGAGGGCCTCGATGTGCTGGCTCTGCTCGGCGCTCAGGCCCTGGAGCTTCAGCGCCTGATCGAGCATCCCGGCGTGCTTCACGTGGCCCTTGTGTGCGTGCGTCTGGGGTTGTCCTTCGTCCGCCAGGGCCGTACCGGCCGACAGAACCGCGAGACCGCCCACGACGGACGCGACCGTGATCAACCTACGAATCGAGAGCTTCATGGTTTTCGACTGCCTCCGCACCGATCGACGTGCGAGGGGCGCCGAATGGTCCCAGGGCGCGAGTAAAGAAGGCTTAACGCGCACTTTGCCCCGCGAAATGCGGTGCGCGGGGGCCGGTTGTCCCGGTGGTGGCACTTGCTTGGGCGAGAGACTCGAGCACGCGGAGGTGCACGCCTGATCGAGCACGAGCCCGAGCCCGAGTACGATCACGAGTACGTGTCCGTGTAGGTTCACGTGCTCGTTGACGTGAACGTACACTTACTCGTTGACATGCTCGGGCTCGGGCTCGTTGACGATCAGGCGTGCACGTCCGCGTACCCGAATCTCTGGCCCCTCTCGGGCCAGCGCTCACCCCAGGACGTGCACGCGGATGCTGTTCGTGCTCCCGCTCACGCCGATGGGCGCGCCGAAGACGATGACCACGCGCTCTCCGGGGCTTCCGAAGCCCGCCGCCAGCAGGTCCCCCGTGCACCAGTCCGCGAGCTGATCCGGGTCGTGCATCGCCGGCATCACGCGCGGCACGACGCCCCAGTTGAGCGCCATGCGCCGGCGCGTCTTCTCGTTCGGCGAGTACGCGATGATCGGCACGTGCGGCCGCGCCAGGCTCACCGTCATCGCGCTCGCGCCGCTCTCGGTGAACGCCACGATGTACCTCGCGCCGATCTCGCGCGCCGTGTTCACGCTCCCGCGCGCGATCGCCTCGGCCACGCTCGTCGCGCGCGACACGTACGGCGCCTGCTCGAAGAACTGGCTCGACTCGGCCTCGAGCGCGATGCGCGACATCATCGAGCACGCCAGCGTCGGGTAGTCCCCGTTCGCCGTCTCGCCGCTGAGCATCAGGCAATCCGTGCCCGAGTAGACCGCGTTCGCGACGTCGCTCGCCTCGGCGCGCGTCGGCCGCGTCGACTTCGTCATCGACTGCAGCATCTCGGTCGCCACGATGACCGGGCGCCGCACGCGCCGCGCCATCGCCAGGATCTGCCGCTGGATGACCGGCACGCGCTCGGGCGGGAACTCCACGCCGAGGTCGCCGCGCGCCACCATCACGCCGTCGCTCGCGGCGACGACGCTCTCGAGGTTCTCGACCGCGTCCGGCGTCTCGATCTTCGCGATGACCGGCGTCGGCGCGCCCCAGGCGTGGCAGATCTCGCGGATCTGGTGCAGGTCCTCCGCGCGCCGCACGAAGCTCATCGCGATGTAGTCGAAGCCGCTCGACAGGCCGAAGACGAGGTCCTCCTTGTCCTTGTCGGTGAGCGCCGAGATGCGCAGCGTCTTGCTCGGCAGGTGCACGCCCACGTGGTCG
>Ga0335069_10014234_pt1 | contig 11149 bp, 4 predicted proteins | sample Lox_Sample_11_FD_206714 | JGI IMG/M metagenome (GOLD analysis project Ga0335069, IMG submission 206714) | Soil microbial communities from Loxahatchee National Wildlife Refuge, Florida, United States - Lox_Sample_1.1 | ecosystem: Environmental > Terrestrial > Soil > Wetlands | place: USA: Florida... | reverse complement strand
CCGATGCGTCCGTGCCGCCCCGCTCATTGCTGCGCTCGCCGCTGCGCTCGCGCTTGCGAGCCCGGGTGCCGACGCCAAGACGCTGCGCTGGGCGGGTCGCGGCGACATGCAGACGACCGATCCGCATTCGCAGAACGAGAACCTCACCAACAACATCAACCAGCTCGTCTACGAATTCCTGATCGTCCGCGACAAGAAGCTCGGGCTGCAGCCGGCGCTCGCCGAATCGTGGACGAAGATGAACCCGACGACGTGGCGGTTCAACCTGCGGCGCGGCGTGAAATTCCACGACGGAACGCCGTTCACCGCCGACGACGTCGTGTTCAGCTTCGAGCGCGCGCGCAGCGACACCTCGCAACTGCGCGCGTACGCGAACGCCTCCGGAATTCCCAAGAAGATCGACGACTACACCGTCGAGTTCACGACGAACGGGCCGAACCCGATCGAGCTCGAGCATATCAACACGATCAACATCATGAGCAAGGCCTGGTGCGAGAAGAATCGCGCGACCAAGCCGCAGAACTACACGCAGAAGGAGGACATGATCACCGCGCACCAGGCAAACGGCACCGGTCCGTACATGCTGAAGGCGCGCGAGCCAGACGTGAAGACCGTGCTCGTGAAGAACCCGAACTGGTGGGGCATCAAGGCGGGACTCTTCGAAGGCAACGCCGATGAGGTGGTCTACACGCCGATCGTCTCCGACGCGACGCGCGTCGCCGCGCTCCTGTCGGGCGAGGTCGACCTCGTCAACGATCCGCCGCCGCAGGACGTGCCGCGCCTGGCGCAGACGCCCGGCATCCGGGTTCTCGAAGGCACCGAGAACCGGATCGTCTTCATCGGAATGGACCAGGCGCGCAACGAGCTCCTCTATTCGAACGTCAAGGGGAAGAATCCGTTCAAAGATCTCAGGGTGCGCCAGGCGCTCTACCATGCGATCGACATCGAGGCGATCAGGAAGACCACGATGCGCGGTCTCGCGCAGCCTTCCGGTGCGATGCTGCCGTCGCCGCTCACGACGACACCCGAGATCGAGAAGCGGCTGCCGTACGACAAGGAGCGCGCGAAGACGCTCCTCTCCGACGCCGGCTACCCGAACGGCTTCGAAGTCACGCTCGATTGCCCGAACAATCGCTATGTCAACGACGAGAAGATCTGCCAGGCGCTCGCGGCGATGTGGGCGCAGATCGGCGTCAAGGTCAACGTGAACGCGATGCCGCGCGCGACCTATTTCCCGAAGCTCGAGAAGACCGACACGAGCATGTACATGCTAGGCTGGGGAGGCGCGACGACGGACGGCATCTTCATCCTGCAGCCGGTGCTCTCGACGTTCAACGGCAAAGGCGACGGCGACTACAACTACGGGCGCTACTCGAACGCGAAGCTCGACGGGCTCACCGCGAAGATCAAGATCAACATGCAGCCCGAGGAGCGGCTGGGCCAGATCCACGATGCGCTGCTCGCGCACAACGCTGAAGTCAACCACATACCGCTGCACCGGCAGGTGATCCCGTGGGCGGAGCGTGACAACGTCACCGCCGTCCACCGTGCCGACAACAACGTGATTCCGTACTGGGTGACGATCAAGTAGGCGGCGCGGCATCCCGCGACGTGCCGCTCCGCTCGATATAGCGCAACGCGGCCCAGCCGATCGCGACCGCGACGGCCGCGTAGACGGCGAACTCGGCCCAGCCGGCGGCGGTGCCGTCGAGCGCTGCGTCTTCGCCGGCGGAGACGATCGTCGCCGCGACGACGTACCCGGGGATCGTCCTCGCGTCGAAGCGCAGCACGGCGTAGACGATCGCGGCGGCGATCGCGCCAGCGACGAGACCGCCCGCGATGACGCTTTCGAGCTCGGTGCTGCCCCTGGCTGCGGCGATACCCGCGACGAGCGCAACAACCGCGACGACGGCAAGCCACGCGCGCCGCGTCCACGAGGCGGTCACGCGGTCGAGCAGATGCAGCACGAAAAGCCCGACGCCGATCGACGAGACGACGCCGACGCCGTGCAGCGCAGCGGCTGCCCACGGCCATCGCGCCGCCGCGAACGGCAACGACGGCCACAGTGGCGCCTCGGGTGGGACGAAACGCTCTGCAACCGCCGCGGCTCCGGCAACGGCGAGTGCCGCCGCCGAACCGCCGGCCCACGCCGGCAGGCGTCCCGCGAGCGCCGTCCGCGGGCGCGACTTCGCCGCCCACGTACCGACGCCCGTCGCAAGCGCGACGACGAGCGAGCCGAGCGCCGCAGCGAGCATCAGCCCCGCCACGAGAAGCAGCACCTGCGTCGCCACGGGCTCGGTCGTCTTCAGCTTGATTGCAAAGGTCGGCCACATGACTGCGATCCCAGCCGCAGCCGCGGCAAGCGTGATCGTCAGCGTTAGCGCGGCGGCGCGCGTGTCGCATTGCCGACGCATCCACGCCCGGACCGCAACGCCGAGGGCCGCGATTGCCGCAACCGCGAACGCCAGGGCCGCAGCGATTCGCGCGTTGCCGATGCGCCCCTCGCGCTCGCGCTCCTCGCGCGACCACGCCTCGGGCACATAGACATAGCGGCCGGTGGCCGCTATCTCGTCGCCGGCGATCGTCACGGCGAATCGCGCCTCGCCGTCCTTGCCGACGTCGATTCCCGGGTCGGCATACGTGAACGCCCAGTCGGTGCGCGCCGGCCGGTCCTTCTGCTCGGAGGAGACGAGCTTCATCTCCGCCGGATCGACGCCGAAACCGGATGCGATCGCCCGCTCCGCGATCGCGCGCGCCGCATCGCCTTCGAGCCGCGCGCCAGGACTCGCTTCGGGAAGCGCGTGCCGGACCTGCCGTGCGTTGCCGGCGGGGTCGACGGTGATCCGCCACTCTTCGGCGCGCGACGAGACGTCGCCCTCGAACATCGCGTAGCGGACGTCCCACAGCGGCGGCGCCAGCACGGATCCGACGAGCGCGCGATACCGCCCGGGCCCCGCCTCGCGCCACACGAACGCGTGCTGCGGCCATTGCGGCTCGTCGGTCGCGAGGCGCACGGTCGACATCCGTCGCCACTCGGCACCGAGCGCGACGCCGCGCGACGCGAGCGCGGCGTCCGCGGCGGACTCCGCCCGCTGCCGATCGATCGCGAGCGCGGGAACATCGCTCTTCATCGGCGTGAACGCGATCCACGCGCCGAGCCCGGCGAGCCCGATCGCCGGCAGCGCGCGTTGCAGCCAAGCGACTCCCCGGGACGCGACGACCCGGGGCAGCGGAGCGTCGCGGCGCACGGCGGGGGATGGCGCAACCCACGCGCCATTGCGCAGCGACGGCGGCAGCTCGCGCCAGGCGCCGGCGCGCGCCCGCCGCCACAGCACGATGCCGAGCGGCACGAGTGCCGCGACTATCACCGCGCCGCGCTGGACCCACGCGAGCGGCGCATCGACGAGATAGAGCGGGATCGAGAACAGCGTCAAATCGAACAGCGCGTGCAGCACGATCGTCGGCAGCAGGCCGAACCGCAGGAAGATCGCCGCCCAGATCATCGCCGGCACGACGAGCTCGACCAGTCGCGAATACGAAGGAAAGCCGGGGTAGTTCGCATGCGCCGCGCCGAAGACAACCGCCTGCAGCACGAACGCGACCGCGATGCCGGCTTTGCGCCGCCCGAACCGAGCGCCGATCAGCGCGCCCAGTGCAAGCGGGACGGCGCGGAACAGGCACTCCTCCATGAACCCGGCCTGCAGCGAAACGGCGACCGGCATCAGCGCCGGCAGCGCATTCGACAGGATATCCGGATCGGTCAGCACCTCGGAGGGCTGCCACCACCCGAGCCAGCGGTTCGTCGCGTAATAGAACGCCGCGACGAGGGCGAGCTCGACTGGCACGAACAGGTAACCGCCGAGCGTGCGCCCCAGGATCGCTGGCGTCGGCGCGGCGCCTCCCGCCCACACCCGCCAGAGTTGCGGATGCGCGGGGAACGCGCGGCGCGTCAGGCTCTCGGCAGTCATGAACACGAGCGCGTAGCCGAGCCCGCCGCCCAAGGCGACGGCAACCCCGGCGCCGATCTGCCGCAGCCAGAACGTCGTCGTCGACTGCGCGGTGTCGAAGCCGAACCAGGCGGCGGGCGCCGCCACGAGCATCGCCGCGGCGAGCAGCCCGCCGACGACGAAACCTGCGCCCAGCGCCGGTTTGACGACGAGCCAGTGCTTCCGTGCAAGCCAGAGCGCGCCGAGCACGCAGCCGCCCAATCCGTAAAGCAGGCCCGCGGTGACCGAGGCGAAGCCGGCGATCGCGTCGTTCGCGCTCCGCAGCTCGCGGAACCGGCGCTCGAAGGATTCGGGAATGTGGACATAAGGCGCGACTTCGGTGAGCTCGTCGCCCGTGACGCCGAGCCGCAGCCGGATTCGCGCCTCGCCGAGCTTCTCCGGACGCTCGTAGACGAACAAGTGATCGACGCGCCCGTTCGGGCGCGTCTGCTGCGACTGCTCGAGCAGCTTGTACGGCGCCAGGTCGAAGCCCCATTCGCCGCGCGCGCCCGCCTCGGCGAGCGAGCGCGCGGCGTCGGGAGCGAGGGCCTTCACCGCCTCGTCCCGCACGTACGTTTCCGGCACGCGGCGGCCGAACCCGTTCGACTTGCCGTCGGGCTTGAAGCGGACGACGACCTCGCTCACGTCCCCCGGCTTGAACACGCGCACGTCCCACCAGTACGGCGCGTAGAGATCGCCCTTCACGAGCTCGGCGAAGGCGGCCTTGCCGCCGCCTTCGAGCTCGATGTAGTTCTGCGCATCGCCATCGTGCGAGAACCGGACTGCGCTGCGCGCGCCGTCGGGCGCGAGCTTGCGCGCCTGCGCGAGCTCCTCCGCCCGCGCGAGCGCCTCGCGGCGCGACATCGTGACGTCGAGGTTGACGAGCGGAATCGCAAGCGGAAAGAGGTGCCAGGCGACCCCGAGCGCGAGCGCCGCGAGTGCCGCGTAGGCAATCCAGAACGCAGGGCGACGCGTCACCGCCGCAACCCGATGACGCCGCGCGCGGCGAGATCGGCAATCGCGTCGGGCGCAAGCGCGAGCCGATCACGCAGTACCTCGGCCGTATGCTCGCCGAGGAGCGGCGGCGGCCGTTGGTAGTCGAGCTTCGTCGCCGACAGCACGATCGGGGCGCGCACCTGCGGCACCGTTCCGGCAAGCGCGTGCGGAAGCTCAATCTGCAATCCGCGCGCGACCACCTGCGGATCGGCGAACACCTGATCGAGACGATTGATCGGACCGCAAGGAATCCCGAGCGGCTCCAGCGCGGCGAGCCACGCACGCTGGGTGCGCGTGGCCATCACCGCTGCTATCAGCGGCACCAGCTCGGCGCGATTGCGCACGCGATCGGCGTTCTTCGCATAACGAGTGTCGCTGGCCCACTCGGGCTTGCCGGCGGCCGTGCAGAACTTCGCGAATTGGCTGTCGTTGCCGACCGCGACGATCACGTGGCCGTCGGCGCACGCGAACACCTGGTAGGGAACGATGTTCTGGTGCGCGTTCCCCAGACGCGCCGGCGCCTCGCCCGTCGTCAGGTAGTTGTGCGACATCGTCGCCATCATGGCGACCGCGGAATCGAGAAGCGCGGCGTCGATCCACTGTCCGCGGCCGGTGCGGTCGCGGTGCGCGAGCGCCGCCTGGATCGCAACGGTCGCGTACATTCCGGTCATCAGATCGGTGATAGCCACGCCCGCCTTCTGCGGCCCGCCGCCGGGCAGATCGTCGCGCTCTCCGGTGACGCTCATGAATCCGGACATCCCCTGGATGATGAAATCGTAGCCGGCCCGGTCCGCATAGGGACCGTCCTGTCCGAATCCGGTGATCGACGCGTAGACGAGACGGGGGTTGACGGCCGCGACGCTCGCGTAGTCGAGCCCGTATTTGGCAAGCCCGCCGACCTTGAAGTTCTCGACGAGGACGTCGGCCTGCCGCGCGAGCCCGATCACGATCGCCCGCCCGTCCGGATGCGTGAAATCGACGGCGACGGAAAGCTTGCCGCGGTTGCAGCAGAGGTAGTAGGCGGCTTCGCTCGTCTCGCGCCCCGCGCCGTCCCTCAGGTACGGCGGCCCCCACGCGCGGGTGTCGTCGCCGCCGCCGGGCCGCTCGATCTTGATGACGGTCGCGCCGAGGTCGGCGAAGAGCTGCGTGCACCACGGCCCCGCGAGCACGCGGGAGAGATCGAGGATCGTCAGATGCGCAAGCGGCCCCGGCATCCGTTGCCCGGTGCTCAGGACTTCAGCGCCACCATGACTTCGTCGAGCATCTTCTTCGCATCGCCGAAGAGCATCCGGTTGTTGTCCTTGTAGAAGAGCGGATTGTCCACGCCGGCGTAGCCGGAAGCCATGCTCCGCTTCATCACGATCGAGTGCTTCGCCTTCCACACCTCGAGCACGGGCATGCCGGCGATCGGGCTCGTCGGATCCTCCTGCGCGGCCGGGTTCACGATGTCGTTGGCGCCGATCACCATCGCGACGTCGGTATCGGGGAAGTCGTCGTTCAGCTCGTCCATCTCGAACACGATGTCGTAGGGCACCTTCGCCTCGGCGAGCAGCACGTTCATGTGGCCGGGCATGCGGCCCGCAACCGGATGGATGCCGAAGCGCACGTTGACGCCCTTCTCGCGCAGCGCCTTCGTGATCTCCTGGACGGTGTGCTGCGCCTGCGCGACCGCCATCCCGTAGCCCGGAACGATGATCACGTTCTTCGCCTCCTTGAGCATCTCCGCGGTTTCGGACGCCTGGATCGGCTGAACCTCGCCGGCGGGTTGCACTTGCCCGCTGCCCTTCGCCGCCGGCGCGCCGCTGTCGGTGCCGAAGCCACCGGCGATCACGCTGATGAAGTTCCGGTTCATCGCGCGGCACATGATGTACGAGAGGATCGCGCCGCTCGATCCGACCAGCGCGCCGGTCACAATCAAGAGGTCGTTGGACAACATGAACCCGGTGGCCGCAGCGGCCCAGCCCGAATAGCTGTTGAGCATCGACACGACGACCGGCATGTCGGCCCCGCCGATCGCCATCACCATGTGCACGCCGAAGAGGAGCGCGATCACCGTCATCACGATCAGCGGCGTCATCGCTTCGGCGACGCCGTGAGCGTTGACGAACGCGTAACCGTAGTACAGGACGACGACGAGGCCGGTCAGGTTGATCCAATGCCGTCCGGGGAGCAGCATCGGTTTTCCGCTGATCCTGGCGGAGAGCTTGCCGAACGCGATCACCGATCCCGAGAAGGTGACGGCGCCGATCAGCACGCCGAGGTACATCTCGATCTCGTGGATCGTGTTCTCCGCCGGCGTCATCGTCGCCGCCACCGCGGGGTCGATGAAGTTCGCGTAGCCGACGAGCATCGCCGCGAGACCGACGAGGCTGTGCATCAGCGCGACGAGCTCGGGCATCTGAGTCATCTTCACGATGCGCGCGGCGTAGAGGCCGATGCAGGCGCCGACCACCATCGCGCCGAGGATGTACGGATACCCGGTCGCGGTGACCTGCGTGCCGAGGACCGTCGCAAGCACGGCGATCGTCATGCCGACGATCCCGTACAGATTCCCGCGGCGCGAAGTCTCCTGATCGGAGAGCCCGCCCAGGCACAGGATGAAGAGGATGGTCGCGGCGAGATAGCAGACCGTCGAGAGGCTGGCAGTCATGGCGTCCCCTTCGTCACTTGCGGAACATCTCGAGCATGCGCCGCGTGACCGCGAAGCCGCCGAACATGTTGATCGTCGCGAGGCCGATCCCGCCGACGGCGAGCCAGCGTATCCACTCGTTCGGCCGCGCTAGATCGGCGGAGATCTTCGTCAGGTCCGGCGCGATCTGCACCAGCGCTCCGATCGCGATGATGGAGGAGACCGCGTTGGTCACGCTCATCAGCGGCGTATGCAGCGCGGGCTTCACGTTCCAGACCACCATGTAGCCGACGAAGCACGCGAGCACGAACACCGTGAAGTGGCGGAGGAAGCTGTCCGGCGCATAACGCCCCACGAGCAGGAACAGGAGCGCGCCGACGCCGAACAGCATTGCGGCCTTTGCGATCGGCATCGGCCCGCTCGGCTCGCCGTGGCCCTTCGCCTTCGGCTGCGGCGCAGTCGCCACCGCGGTCTTCGCTGCGGGTGCGGGAGGCGCTGGAGGCAGCTTTGGCGGCGGCGCGGGCCAGGTGATGGCGCCGTCCTTGATGACCGTCAAGCCGCGGATCGCATCGTCATCCATATTGACGACGACATTGCCGTCCTTGGACTTGCATAGCTCTTCGGTGAGACGCAGCAGATTGTTGGAGTAAAGCGTGGACGCCTGCGCCGCAAGACGGCTTGCGAGATCGGTGTAGCCGATGATGGTCACGCCGTGCTTGACCACCGCCTTGCCCGGCTCGGTCAGCTCGCAGTTGCCGCCCTGCTCGGCCGCCATATCGACGATGACGCTTCCGGGCTTCATCGTCTGCACCATCTCGGCAGTGATGAGCTTGGGCGCGGGCTTGCCCGGGATCAGCGCCGTGGTGATGATGATATCGACCTCGCGCGCCTGCTTCGCGTACATCTCGCGCTGCGCCTTCTGGAAGCCCTCGCTCATGACCTTGGCGTAGCCCCCACCGCCGGAGCCCTCTTCCTCGTAGTCGACCTTGACGAACTCGCCGCCGAGCGACACCACCTGGTCCGCGACCTCGGCTCGCGTGTCGTTCGCGCGCACGATCGCGCCCAGGTTGGCGGCTGTGCCGATCGCCGCGAGCCCGGCCACGCCCGCGCCAGCGACGAAGACCTTCGCCGGCGGGATCTTGCCGGCGGCGGTGATCTGCCCGTTGAAGAAGCGGCCGAACGCGTTGGCTGCCTCGACGACGGCGCGATACCCGCTGATGCCGGCCATCGACGTGAGCGCGTCCATCTTCTGGGCGCGCGACAGCTGGCGCGGTAGGCTGTCGATGGCGAGCACCGTTGCCTTCTTCGCCGCCAGTTGCTGCATGAGCTCGGGGTTCTGTGCCGGCCAGATGAAATCGACGAGCATGCCCCCCTCGCGCATCAGCCCGACTTCGGCGGGCGTCGGGGGGCGTACCTTGAAGACGATGTCCGACTTGGCCCACAGTTCGGCCGCCGTCGGCACAACTTCGGCGCCCGCGGCGCGGTAAGCGCCGTCGGCGAAGTTGGCGGCGTCGCCTGCGCCCGCCTCCACCGCGACACGGAAGCCCTGCTTGATCAGCTTCTCGACGACCTCGGGCACGGTTGCGACGCGCCTCTCGCCGGGGAAGACTTCGCGCGGAACGCCGATCAGCAGTGACATTGAATTCTCCCTCGCGACGGTATGTGAGGTGGATAACGTTGGGGCTGCCCGCGCGCGCCTCGCGCGTCGCGAACACGATGACGACCTCGGGCGATGCGGCGGGACGCATACCGGGGACGCCTGTCGCGTGGTGTGCCCATCACCGTCAAGGAATTCCCCAGGGATCGACGCCGTCGGGAGCGGCGTTCACGTCGCGCCGAATGTTCGAGCTTTGCGTAATGCTGCCACAAACCGCGCGTACAACGCGACACCGCCGGCGGCAGCCGGGCGACTATTATAGGCAGGCCGTGCGCCGCCGGTGGCATGCCGCGGCCCCGCCGACGACATGAGCCTCGCGCCAATCGATCCCCCTCCCGGCCACGAGCGCACGCCGACGATCGCCGCTGCGATCGCCGAGGCCGACGCGGCGTGGTCCGCCGGCGATCGGCCGCGCGCGATGTCGCTGCTGAGAGCGCTGGCCGAGCGCGCACCGACCTCTGCGGCAGTGTGGTCGCGCCTCGGCGCCTGCGCGCTCGAGGCGGGGCAAACGGATGCCGCCCACGCGTATCTGCGCAACGCGCTCGCCCAGGCGGGGGACGATTCGCTCGCGTGGACCAACCTCGGCACTGCGCTCACGCGCCTCGCCCGCGTCGACGAGGGCGTCGCGGCGTACCGCCGGGCGCTCGAGCTCGATCCCGCCGCGGTCGGGGCCCGGATCAATCTGGCCAACGCGCTCGGGCAGCGCGGCGACGTCGATGGCGCGGTCGCGGAGCTCGAGACGGCGCGGTCGATCGCGCCCGACGCCCACGAAATACTCAACAATCTCGGCAATCTCTACAAGGATCAGGGCCGTTTCGACGATGCGTTCGCAGCGTACGAAGCGGCGCGGCGCGCGTGGCCCGACTTCCGCGTCGCGTTCTCGAATCTTCTCGCGCTCACCAAGCTGTCGACGCGCCACGCGCCGGACGAGATCTTCGCGCTGCACCGGGCTTTCGCCGAGCGCTTCGAGCCGGAATGGGAGGCCGGTTACGTTCCGCCCGGCAACGTCGCCGACCCCGACCGCCGCCTGCGACTGTGCTACGTCTCGCCGGACTGCCACACCGCGCTGCCCTCGTTCGTCGAGCCCGTGCTTCGCCGCCACGACCGCACGCGCTTCGACGTGTTCGCGTACTTCAACAATCCGCAGCCGGCGGCGACCCTCGCTCGCATCGCGCCGATCACCTCGCGGATTATGCGGGGCGCAACCGACGAGGAGGTTGCGCAATGGGTCCGCGCCGACGGCATCGACATCCTGGTCGACATCGCCGGCCACACGGGCCACAACCGCCTCGGCGTCTTCGGGCGCAAGCCTGCGCCGGTGCAGATCACGTGGCTCGACTACCTGAACACGACCGGCCTTGCGGCGATCGACTGGCGGCTCACCGATGCGGTCGCCGACCCGCCGGGAGCAAGCGATGCGCTGCACAGCGAGAGTCTGCTGCGCGTCGCGCCGGCGCAATGGTGCTGGAATCCGCCGGGCGCGGCGCTGCCCTTGAGCGGGCTCCCTGCACTGCGTGCCGGCCATCTGACGCTCGGCTCGTTCAACGCGTGCTCGAAGCTCACCGACGCGACGCTCGCCCTGTGGCAACGCGTGCTCGCCGCCGTTCCGCAGTCGCGCCTCGTCGTCGTCGGCGTGCCGGCAGGCGCAGCCACGTCCAGGATCGAAGCGGCGTTGGGAGTGCGCGTGCGCGTGCTCTCACGGCTCGCTCCGGAAGCGTTCCGCGACGCCGTTGCGGGCACGGACATCGCGCTCGATCCGCTGCCCTTCTCTGGCGCGACGACCACGCTCGAGGCGCTGTGGCAGGGCGTGCCGGTCGTCACGCGGAGCGGCGCGACGTCGGCATCGCGCTCGTCCGCGAGCATCCTCTCCGCGCTGGGAAT
>Ga0335069_10014233_pt1 | contig 11149 bp, 7 predicted proteins | sample Lox_Sample_11_FD_206714 | JGI IMG/M metagenome (GOLD analysis project Ga0335069, IMG submission 206714) | Soil microbial communities from Loxahatchee National Wildlife Refuge, Florida, United States - Lox_Sample_1.1 | ecosystem: Environmental > Terrestrial > Soil > Wetlands | place: USA: Florida... | reverse complement strand
TCGATATTACATGGGTACATATCCGTATGATAAAAAACCGCAGACTTCGTCTATATCCTTTATTCACAGCTACCTATTCCAATCTTTAAGACAATTCAGGGCTGGAACTTCGGCCTAGTTCACGAAGCAACACAAGCAAATGAGGGTCACTCTCGTGATACGCATGGAGATTTTCGATAACCAGATTCCGGTGTTCGGCCAGGCTGATGACCGTACGCTGAACCAGATTCGCGTCTGCGCACGTACGGCCGATAAGGTTGCGCTGATGCCCGACAACCACGTCGGCTACGGTGTGCCGATCGGCGGTGTCGTGGCATACAAGAATGCGATCAGCCCTACCGGTGTCGGCTATGACATCGGATGCGGCAACAAGGCCGTGCGTGTTGATATGCCCGGCTCGGAGCTACGAGCACGGATTGCGAAGATCATGGACGATGTCTGGTCGGTGATCAGCTTTGGTGTTGGCCGCAAGAACAACGAGAGAGTCGATCACGCTCTGTTCGATGATGAGGCGTGGAAGCTAAAAGCGATATCGCCTTTGAAGGAGATGGCACGCAATCAGCTCGGCACCGTCGGAAGCGGCAACCACTACGTGGATCTATTCACCGATGAAGAGGATCGCGTCTGGATTGGTGTGCACTTCGGTTCACGCGGACTTGGTCATAAAACGGCCACACACTTCTTGACGGCCGCAGGTGCTTCGGATGGAATGGACGTAGAGCCTTGCGTTCTTTCAACCGATAGCGATCTCGGAGCCGATTATCTCGAGGCAATGCGTCTGGCCGGTGACTACGCCTATGCGGGTCGTGACTGGGTCTGCGCCCGTGTGGCGGAGATCCTCGGAGCTCCGATCCTCGAAGAGGTGCATATCCGGTCCGATTACAAACGAAAATGGCTCCCCGAATCCGCTCTCGACCATTTTTGTCATGGCGCTCACACCCAGCCAGGCGAAGACTATCCCAAGCGCGCCTCCGGCGAGGGAGAGTAGAATGGCTTCCGTCAGGAGCTGGCGCACAATGCGGGCACGGCCCGCTCCGAGGGCCTGGCGCATCGCCATCTCCTTCTGCCGTTTTGCCGAGCGCGCCAGGATCAGTCCAGCTACGTTCGCGCAAGCGATGAGCAAGACACAGCCCACCGCCGCCATGATGACGTTCAGCATTGGCGCGATGTCGCCGCTTTCGCCGCTCAGGGCCTGGTGAATCGGCACAAGCGTAATCTGGGGAGCATCGCTCTCTGGGAACAGTGAAGGCCCCACCACCTGGCTGCGAAAGATGGCAGTCGACGACGCCTGCGCCTGCGCCACTGACACGCCTGGCTTGAGGCGTCCCACGATAAGCACCCAGAAGGTGGACGGTTCGGCAAGCCAGTCCTTGTTTCCCCACCACTCGCTTTTCACCCGGTTTGCCAGTCCGAGAGGCATGAAGAAATCCTGTGATTTGCCAGGCGTGAGGTGATTGAAGTTAGGTTGCGCAACGCCAACGATTACGGCCTCCACGCCATTTAGGCGAATGGTGCGGCCCAGGGCAGAGCGGTCGGCGCCAAATGCGCGCTGCCAATAGCCATAATTCAGCACGATGGCCGGCGCAGCCATGGGAGCGTCATCTGCCGGCCGCAGCGCGCGACCCATGAATGTCTTCAGACCCAGCAGGGAGAAATAGTCACCCGATACATATTCGCCGCGTGCAATGCTGGCCGGTCCATTGCCGCTGAGATCCACTTCCAGCGGGCCGGCGAACGCAGCCACCCCCACAAATGCGCTGTTCTGTGCGCGCAAGGCCTGAAAGAAGGGTACTGAAACCGAACAGTGGTATGCTTCGCCGCAATCGCCGTAGTCGCTCTGGCCCCAGAACTTCGGATCGTGACGAGCCGACCAGCTGAAGATAACCAGGTGCTGCTGATCCACAACCGGCAGCGGGCGGAACAACACCGCATCGAGGGCGCTAAAGATCGCTGTATTGGCGCCGATACCCAGGGCCAGGGTGACGACTACGATCGCAGTAAACCCCGGATTCTTGAGAAACTGGCGGACGCCGTAGACGATATCGCGGCGAATATCCTCCAGTTGCACGAACCCCCATCGCTCCCGGCTCCTCTCCGTCGCGAGGCGGGGGTTGCCGAAATCGAGTAGCGCCTGACGCCGAGCGCATTCCGGTGACGCGCCGCGCGCCGTGTATTCTTGCACCTTCAGTTCGAGATGCAATTGCATTTCTTCTTGAAGTTCGCGCGCGTGCGCTTCCCGAGTTAGCCACGACCACAATCTACGCATGAATTCCATCGCGTCACTCTCCCGGCGTCGCCTTAGGCCTCCATCACCCGTATGATCGCTCCCAGCACCGTTTCAAACTCGGCTCTCTGGAATTGCAACTGCTTCCGCCCAGCCGCGGTGAGCTTGTAATACCGCGCGCGACGATTGTTTTCGGTCTGCTTCCATTCCCCTGCAACCCAGCCTTTTGCCAGGAGCTTTTGCAAAGCCGGGTACAGAGTTCCTTCCTCGATGTGGAACACGTTGCCCGAGATCTGCCGCAGCCGCTGCGCGATGCCATATCCGTGCATGGGTTCCAGCGAGAGCGCCTTCAGCAGCAGAAGCTCGAGGGTTCCAGGAAGAAGCGACTTCGATTCCATACCCTAGGCAGCCTACCCTAGGTATCCTAGGTATGAAAAGAAGATTGTGACGAACGGATTGCAGCGAATTTTTGCGGGATAGTAGGCGATTTCGCCGATGGTAAATCGCCGATGCGCATTTCCAAGACCTGAAAGTCTGGTGGAAACGTGCGTTGGCCTGTACGCGTCAATCAGGGTCGACGGTCGATTGAACCCGTCGCGCGAGGACGATCGGCTGATAATATCCGCTCTCATCTGGCATGAGCCACTGCACGTCTCTAAAGCCAGCAGCCTCCAACTCATTGGATAGTTCGCTGCGCAAGATACAGCGGTATTCAGAGACGAAGTGATGTGCCATCCACCCTCGAGTCGATTCCAGGGTGATGTAAAGGTGAACTACATACCTTGTCTCATTGATACAATCCCACACCTGATGAACGATGCGCCGGGCGCCCGGACTTCCGTAGAACGCGGGCTGTTGTATGGCCGGCCTTTGCTTCAGAACCTCGTCATAGTCTCGTATGCTTGCCAGGAACAAGCCATTGGGGACGAGTTTCGAGGCACTAGCCGTGAGCGCGCTCCGGACCTGAGTCTCGGAAAGGTGCGGTAGAGCGTTGTCCAGCACGGCGATCACGTCGAAATCGGTGCCAGCGATTCCCGACATGTACGTCATGTCTGAAACAGCGAATGAAATATCCAGATCGCGAATTCGAGCCTCGTGTCTGGCACGCCTCACGGCCGCCTCGCTAATATCCGCAGCAGTGACCATGTGGCCAGATTTTGCGAATCCCAAAGCCTGGGTTCCGATGCCACAGGCGGAATCCAGAATCCGGAGGCGCCGATCGGCAAACCGCTCTGTCAACAGCTGGTTGAGCACCTTCGCCTGGCGGTCGATAGCTCGGCCCCAATCCTCGAAGATCAAGTGATAGTGGGCGGCAAGTGGTTCATAGAATCCGAGAGCCGAGTTGTCCAGAAAGCCTCCTTTGTCCTAAGTACAAGGGAGCTGATCGATCTGTCCGCCATTCTATCGCCCGTGATGGTTCGCATTTCTGAGCGGAACTCTCAGGATATTCAGCCCTGGAAGGGTCGGTTCATGGTAAATCGCCAGCGCGCATTTTGAGCGGTACCTCGGAAACGGAGTTTGCCTTGTCCTACTCAATTGCGACTCAAAATTGTGGAAGATGAGACATTTCGGGCATGCCACTCTTGACTCTATACAACGGCGTGTCTCTTGCCTAAAGCACTTGCTCGTTCGAATGCATGCGCAAGCCGGGGAAGCCGGTCAAATATCGGTTCTCCGGCTTGTGTGAAGCATGCTAAGCTGCGTGCTGGGCGCATGTTCTCCGGGGGAACTGTCCTGTCATTCCGTTTGCCCCAGCCTCCAAATCTTGAAATCCGCTGTCATTCAAGGGTAGCTAGGAAAGGATAATTTGGAAATGAATGCGATCGCAATGCGCTGTCGACGTTATCTCACGTACACTGCCACAACCAATGGCCGCACGGAAAGCATTGCCGTCCAGCACAGGCGCGCGGTTTGGGTTCTGTCGGCGATCTTTGCTGCGCTGGCGATGCCTGCCTCAGGACAAACCACCTTCCAGGCCCAAGTTGTGAAGCACCTAACCACCTCGCGAGACTTCACGCTGAAGGTGGCCGACGCGATGCCAGCTGCGGACTACGGGTTCAAACTAACTCCGCCTCAGATGAGCTTCGCGGGGCAGATGATCCATCTCTCGCAGGGGCTCACATATTTTCTTTCGACCTTTTCGGGACAAAAGCCGAACCCGGGAAAGCCCAAGTCCGAGTCGAAAGAGGACGTGATGGCGTTCATCCGCCAATCCTTCGATGATGGCATCGCCACCGTGAGCAAGCTTACACCGGAGCAATTGGTGAAAACCTACAAGAGCGAAGAAGGAACCGAATCGGGTACTGGCCTGCTGCTGGGAATGCTGGACCATACGACGCACCACCGCGCATCGGCAGAAATGTATCTACGGGCGAAGGGAATCACTCCTCCGGAATATCAGTTCTGAATTCTTGCGAAGTCTGCGCCCTTCCCACTGGGCGCGCCAGAGAGTCAGGCGCGCCTCCGCTGTGATCTCTGACGGAAAGCCCTTGCCCCGCTTCGCAAAAGCCCTGATGAACAAACGGCTTTCCCTCCTCAGTTGACACTAAAGCGCCGAGTCGTAAAACTGATCGCCAGCCCAAGCCCTTTTGGGCTCGATAAGCGCCTCGGACTGAAATCGACAGTTGACGGCCGAACCGGTTGGATCGCTGGACACGGCCGACTTGTCGTTATCTGGGCATTGATTCGTAGGCCTCTGATGCGGTGCGGCGGTTGTGAAATCGACCGACCATCACATTCCTGTTGACAATCAACAGAGGCTTCAGGCATCGTACCTGTGGAACGGCAACAGGGAGAAGCGATGGGCGAAGACCGGTCGGATGTTTTGCAGGGAACATTGGACCTGATGGTACTGAAGACGCTCGAGACCATGGGCCCGCAGCATGGCTACGGCATTGCACGGCGTATTGAGCAGGTGAGTGGCGACTCGCTGCGGCTGAATCAGGGGACCATTTATCCCGCGCTCCTGCGCCTGCAGCAGCGGGGATGGATCAAGGCCGAGTGGGGCGTTTCGGAGGCGAACCGCCGCGCCAAGTATTATTCCCTGAGCCGCATTGGCCGCAAGCACATTCAGGAAGAGGCGAAGAACTGGACGCGCGTCGCCGCGACCATGGCGCGCTTTCTCTCCGCATCGAGCTAGGAGCTCCCGCCATGGATTGGGTTCGCATTTTAGTCAGCCGCCTCACCTCTCTGGTCAGTCAGCGCATACTCGACGCCGATCTGGATGACGAGTTGCGGTCGCACATCGAGTTCGCGGCTGAGGAGAGCCGGAAGCGCGGGCTCTCCCCGGACGAAGCGCGTAGCGCGGCCCTGCGCGAGTTTGGCGGCGTGACGCAAATCCGTGAGCGCTATCGCACGCAGCGCGGGCTGCCCTGGCTTGAAGTATTGGCACAGGACCTTCGCTTTGCGATGCGTATGCTCTGGACCAACCCGGGATTCACCGCAGTCACGGTGCTTACGCTGGCCATCGGGATCGGCGGCAACACGGCCGTTTTCTCGATTGTGAATGGCGTTCTTCTCAACCCGTTGCCCTTTCCGAAGCCGGACGAACTCGTTGCCTTGGACGAGAGCAAGCCAAACTTTCCCACCGGGTCGATCTCGTATCCCAACTTCCTCGACTGGCGCAAGGACAATCGCACCTTTACCTCGATGGGGCTGGAGCGCGGCAACTCCTTCAGCCTGACCGGCAACGGCGATGCGGAACAGGTGAAGGCGCACTTCCTTTCCTCCGGCTTCTTCGCGGTGCTCGGAGTGCGTCCGTTGATGGGGCGGGAGTTCACCCCGGAGGAAGACAACCCCGGCGCGGCGCCCGTAGCCATGATCAGCGAAGGATTGTGGCGGCGGAAGTTCGACGCCACGCCCCACATTTTGGGCCGGAAAATTACCCTCAACGGGAAGAACTTTTCGATCGTCGGCGTGACCCCGGCCAATCTGCATCTGCCGAACGTCAGCCGCGACGATGTCTTCGCGCCTATTCCGCAGTGGACCAACTCGATCTTGATGATGCGCGGCGCGGGATTAGGATTTCACGGCATCGGCCGCCTCAAGCCGGGCGTGACCGTGGAGCAGGCGCGGGCCGACATGGAGCGCGTGACACGCAATCTCGCCGCCGCCTATCCCAATGAAGACCGAGGCATCGGCGCAAGCGTGTTTCCGCTGAAAGGACGGATCGTGGGCGACACCAGCACCTTTCTCGAGGTGTTGTTGGCCGCCGTGGGATTTGTATTGTTGTTGGCATGCGTGAACGTAGCCAGCTTGCAGATGGCACGCTCGGCGAGCCGCGGCCGGGAGTTCGCGGTGCGCGCGGCCCTGGGCGCAAGCCGTGGGAGGGTCGTTCGCCAGTTGCTCACGGAGAGCCTTCTGCTGGGGATGGCGGCGGGCGCGATCGCGCTGGTTCCCGCGATCTGGGGCACGCACGCCGCACTCAAAGTGCTGCCCGCGGCTCTTCCGCGCGCTGAAGAAGTTGGTCTCGATGTACGCGTCCTGGTTTTCACCCTGGCCATCTCGCTGCTCGCCGGAACTTTCTTCGGCCTGGCTCCGGCGCTCAAGACGTCACGAGCGAATCCGCAGGCTGCACTCAAGGACGGCGGACGCGGCGCGATCGGGTCGAATCATCGGGTATTGGGCGTGTTTGTGGTCATCGAACTGGCCATTGCTCTGGTTTTGCTGTCGGGGGCCGGGTTGCTGATTCGCAGCCTGGTCCGGTTATGGGATGTGAGTCCCGGATTCAATCCGACGGGCGTCGTGAACATCGGGGTTTCGCTGCCGCCATCCCTGGCCGACGCATCGATGGACGAAACCCGCGCCAAGCTACGCGAACTGAATGACCGGTTTGCGCATGCGCCGGGCATCACCGCGGTCTCCGCGACGTGGGGAGCGGTTCCCATGAACGGCGAAGACGATCAGTGGTTCTGGATCGACGGGCAACCGAAACCAAAAAACCAGAATGAGATGAACTGGGTCATCGACTACATCGTCGATCCCGGCTATCTGCGCGTGATGCAGATTCCGCTGCTCCGGGGGCGGTTTCTTGCGCCCGGCGATGATGAACATTCTCCACTGGTCCTGGTGGTGGACGACGTGTTTGCGCGCAAGTTCTTCCCCGGCCAGGATGCGATCGGCAAACGTATCCATCTAGTGACCAATGGGGACAGAGTGGCGGAAATCGTGGGCATCGTAGGCCACGTCAAGCAGTGGGGGCTCGATGCCGACGATTCGCAGTCTCTTCGCGCCCAGTATTATCTCTCCTGCATGCAGATGCCCGACGACTTTATGGCCGGCACGCGCTCCACGTCTATGCTGCTGCGCTATACAGGTAGCCTGGGCGCAGCGCTCGATTCACTTCGCCAGGTGAACAAGCAAATGAGTACCGAGCAGGTGATCTTCGGCGGGCAGAGCATGGAGAGCATCCTCTCCGACTCAATGGCCCAGCGCCGCTTTGCCACGATCCTGCTCGGCGCGTTTGCGGCCCTGGCCGTGACGCTCGCCTGCATTGGCATCTACGGTGTGATGGCGTACCTCGTCTCGCAGCGTACGCAGGAGGTCGGGATTCGCATGGCCCTCGGGGCTCAGCGGAGCGATGTACTGGCCATAGTCCTCCGCAGCGGCGCCCGACTGGCCGTGGCCGGCGTGGGAGCGGGCATCGTGGGCGCGATCGCCCTTACGCGGCTGATGGGCAGTCTTCTTTTTGAGGTGAGCCCGACCGATCCGATGGTGCTCGCCTGCGTGTGCGGGCTGCTTGTTGTGGTTGCCCTGGCCGCGTGCATCCTTCCCGCGCGCCGTGCGGCTTCCATCGAACCCATGCAGGCGCTGCGAAGGGAGTAGGAGTCTGTCCGCGCCACAGTTCTCCTCGATCACGAAATCGAAGTGCGTGCGCACCTTGTCATCAAGATCGTCGTCCCATCGACGATGGCTCAAAAGCACCACAGCGGCGAATGAACATTGGAATCCAAGTCCATCGTATTAGTCTAAGACTTCTCATCCTGCATGAGTTACGAGGTCACTAACTGGGCTGATAGTGAAAACGGGCTCTGCTCCAGCAAGATGCTAGCCAGGCCGCAGAATCTCGGTTTATGCCAAATCGCCAACTCGCAAGCTGACCTGCTGCTCGGTTCCCCCTCAGCTCAATGAGCGACTCGGCCTGAAGTCTTCAGGCGAAATATACCTTCCGCAGCAACCGAAATCTTTATTCACATCTCAACGCCACCATCGGATCTACGCGCATGGCCCGACGGCCTGGAATAAGCGTCGCGATGAGGGCCACTGCTAATAGAAAAACAGGCATGCCTATGAACGCGATGGGGTCGTGCGTACCAAGCCCAAACATCATGCTGCGGAGTACCCCTGACACGGCCGCACAAAGAGCCGCGCCAATGGTCGCACCAATCACTACCGGGCCCATCGCCTGCCAGACCACAAGGCGCATCACCTTGGCGCCATCGGCCCCAAGAGCCATGCGAATGCCGATGCTGCGGACCGATCGGCTCACGCTATAAGACACCATCCCGTATACGCCAATCGAGCAGAGCAAAAGGGCCAGTGAACCAAGCGCCCCCGACAGCGCGGCCACGATGCGCGACGGCGCGCGCCAGACTTCGAGGTAGTCTTCGAGCCGGGTCACTTCGATTGACACACCGGGATCAATCGATTGCCCCGCTTCACGAATGCTTTTTGCTACATTCGAAAAATCGGATGCGTAGCGAACCAGGACGTAGCTTCGCGAGTCGTCTTCTTTTCCAATTGGGAAATAAAGGTAGTCTGTATCGAGTTGACCGAGATGCGCCACTTGCGCGTCTTTGGCTACGCCGATAACTGAGTATTCGTGCCCCGAAAGCTCACGCAAGCCTTTCCCCAATGGGTCTTGACCCGGCCAGAGCTTCCGCGCGGTCGACTCCGTGACGATGATCCCTGGCGCCGCATGCGTTTCCGCTGGAGTGAAATCCCGGCCTCGCACAATCGGAATCCCCAGTAGCGAAAAATAGCCCGGCGTCACGTGGTTATATTCGATGCCAACCGTGTCGGAACGGCCAGGAACTGTAAATTCCCCGGTGCTGAAATCGTGACTCAGTGGCGCGCACTCCGCCTGCGCAACTTCGATGACTCCAGGAAGTCCCTGTATTTGCTCCCGAAGACGTTGCATAAAAAGCGTTGCGTGCGCTGGATCGTAGCCCTGTCTTCCTAAATTCAGAAAGATCGTCGCCACGCCCTTCATTTCGAACCCCGGATCAATAGTCTGCGCGCTGTAAAGTCCGCGTAGCAACAATCCGGCTGCAAGCAACAAGACCGTGCACACTGCGACTTGAGAGCCGACCAGGATGCTGAGCAAAAGGCGCCCACTCCTTTTCGCCGTGCCAAGCTGCGTGCCGTCTCCCTTCATCGCGCTGTTCAGGTCGAGCTGCGAGGTTCGCAATGCGGGGACCAGGCCGAATGCAATTCCCGTCAAAACGGAAAGTGCGAGCGCGTACGCGAGTACGTGGAGGTTGGGCGCAACATTGATTGCCGTGGGAGGAAAACCATGCGGCAAGTGAGAAGTCACGAACTCCGTGATCCGAGTGAAGCACCAGAACGCGATCAGAGATCCAAGCGCGCCGCCGGCAAGGGAGAGCAAAAGACTCTCCGTCAGCAACTGCCGCACAAGGCGCCATCGCCCCGCCCCCATTGAGAGCCGAAGCGCGATTTCTCTGTGCCGGACCGAGGCGCGCGCAAGCAGAAGATTGGCCACGTTCGCGCAGGCAATCAGGAGCACCAGAGCGAAAGCGGCGAGAACCACAGAGGCGATAGGAATCAGGTGGCTGCGCTCCTCGGGACTCGAGAAGAACGTCGCAGCGTGGATTGCAAGCAAAGTGGTGCGTCGCGGTCCCGAGTGGCGCTGGTCAATGTGCCCTGCAATCACGCCCAGATCAGCTCGCACCTCCTCCATCGTTACGCCAGGTCGTGTTCGCCCGAGCAAAGCCAGCCAGCTCATATTGTTGTTCGAAAGCCGGTCGATCCCTGGCTCCAGAGCCTGTTGCATCGTGAGAGGCGCCCAGAAGGCGCTCGGAATCGGCTCGGTGCCGGTGAATCCAGGACGCGCTATGCCAATGACGGTATAGGCGGTCTGGTTGAGAACGATCTTTTTGCCGACCAGCGAAGGATCAGACCCGAATTTCTCTCGCCACAGATCGTTGCTCACGACCACTACCGCATTCGTCCCACGACTTGCACAATCGGAATCGACAAATCCTCGCCCCTGCGAAGGATGTTCGATCAAAACGTCGAAGTAGTTGCAGGAGGCCGCGGTCCCCAGGACTTGCCGCAGGTCGACATCGCGAAGGTTTGCCTCAATGTAAGGTTCATAGGCCACCAGCCCGGTGAAGACATGGTTATGATCGCGATAGTCCTGATATTCAGAATAGGAGAACCAGTTCCCCCCGTTGTGAATAAACCGGTCCCCAGGCCCCTGAAAATGGATGATCTGGTTTACGCTCACTAACTCTTGCGCGCGTGGAACAGGCAGCAATCGCAGCGCCAGGCCGTTCAAGACCGAGAAAATCCCGACGTTGATTCCGACGCCCAGCGCGATCGCCATGACGGCGGCGACCGTAAGGCCGGGACTCCGCAACAGCGTGCGAACGCCGAAGCGGACGTCCTGAAGCAGTTGCTCAAGCCACACGATGCTCCACACTTCCCAGGTCTCCTCTTTGACCCGCGCGACGTTCCCGAACTTGCGTAGCGCAGCGGAGCGCGCCTCTTCTGGAGACATGCCGCGGTTGATATTGTCTTGGGTTTCCCTTTCGAGATGGTCGCGAATGTCCTGCTCAAGATCCGCCAGCATGCGTTTGCGCCGTGTCATGCATTCCTCCGTGCGCCGGTTAAACCGGCAAGGTGTAGTGAATGGAAGTTTCATACGTTGAAGGAATAGCGAACCACAACGGCCCCGAGTCATGC
>Ga0335069_10014232_pt1 | contig 11150 bp, 9 predicted proteins | sample Lox_Sample_11_FD_206714 | JGI IMG/M metagenome (GOLD analysis project Ga0335069, IMG submission 206714) | Soil microbial communities from Loxahatchee National Wildlife Refuge, Florida, United States - Lox_Sample_1.1 | ecosystem: Environmental > Terrestrial > Soil > Wetlands | place: USA: Florida... | reverse complement strand
TACGGTCGGCAACGGCCCGGAGACGGTCGCGTTGCTGAAGGCCTGCGGCGTGCGTGCCATCGCGGTGGGCGGTCTCCATACTCGCGATGTCTATCGCGACTATCGCGATCCCGGGAAATTCGCAGGCGTCGTCCCCGAAGTCTGGCGCGACGGTGACGACGTGATCTACGAAATCCCGGGTTCCGGCTCACTGGCGCACGTCGTCAGCAAGAACGCCCTGGTTACGAGTGGCCCGCTGGACTACCCGGCTCTCACGCGTTACGCCGCCGCAGTGGACGCAGATTCCAAGACGCAGATGAAATGGAGAGGTCCCAATCGCGCAATCATCGAGGCCAGCTTGGCCAAGCCGCAGGTCCTTTCCCTCCAGGTCAGCTACGACGCGGGCTGGCGCGCCACAGCCAATGGAGCCCCCCTTCAGACGCAAAAGGACGCGCTAGGCTTTTTGTTCCTTGAGCCGGACTGCCGCGGAAGTTGCACCATCGAGCTCGTCTACGACGGTGGCATCCAGAGCCGCATCATGGAGTTGCTGTGCGTCCTCGGATTCGCCGCTTGTGCCTGGATCTTGTATCGCCAATACCGGCGCATAAGCCTCACGCGTTAGGTCACCGACATGCATCGCGCTTTTCACGTCGCGCTCGCCGATCTGGCCCGCACGATGAATTGATAGGCGAACAGCGTCTTCCAGAGGCGGGCTGCTGCGAACGACAGGCGCTCCAGCGCCCGGATCACAAACGAGTCCTGCCAGCGCGGGAAAACGAGGCCCACAGGAACTGCAGAAGATCGCACGGTCTCAATTCGAAATCCGGCCCGGCGCAGCAGGTCGACCCAGCCGTTCCACGTGTAGAAATGCAAGTGTGTACTGTCGAACAAACCCCGCTCGTGTTGCGGGAAGCGGCCCAGGAGCACAGTCCAGCGGAAATAAGCGTGACCGCTGTTGGGCAGCGAGGCGATGAGGGTGCCGCCCGGCGCCAGGCGTTCGCGGCATTCCTCGAGCAAGGCGAGCGGGGCGCGCAGGTGCTCCAACACATCCGCGCAAACAACGTAGTCGAAGGGGCCTCCTACATCGGGCAGGCCGTCGTCCAAATCCGCGCCGGCAAACTGGACCGTGCTCGGATGAGGCGTCTCCGGCCAATCGACGCTGGTGACAGAGAAACCGCGATCGGCAAGAATCGCCGACAAGTAGCCGCAGGCGCAGCCGACATCCAGGACGCGCAGCCCGTCGCCGCGCTGGGGGAACTCGGACAGAAGCAAAGCGTGACTGCTATAAGGGCTGGTCTTCAGCTGGTATGGCGAAGCCGTCCCCGCCGTTACCGTTGCCATTGCCTCAATTATAAGAACTCCTCGAGCTTAGCGTCCCCAAAGACCTTGCATCACCGCGAGGAGCGGTCTGGCGAACGTCAGACTGACGCTCAGGCTGACCAACAGGGGCGGCGCGAGCGCGCTCCACGACCGGCGGGTGACGGCTTCCAGCATGATCCACAAGAAAAGCGGCGAAACGGGTCGCGAGAAACCGAACGCGTCGGTCATATGCGCGCGCGAACCCATCACCAGCCCCAGCAGGACAAAGAGGCCGATGCACACCGTGAGAGCGTCAAAGCGGCGTTGGCGCAGCCAGTAGACGGCGAGAATCAGACTGGCGGCCAAACCCAGGACTGCCAGAACATCGGTGATTCGCAGCAACCATTGCAGGCGCGGATCGGGGTAGGGCCGGAGCCAGAACAAGCGCCGGACGATGCCCCAGGCCGGGATTTCGAACTGTGACGGGGGTGCATCCGGCGGCAGACGCAGCGCCAGGAAACCGTACCAGGCAAGGGAGGGAGCGGCTGCGGCCGCGAACCAGGCGGCCTTTCGCCAATCGGAATGCCACCAGCGATCCACGACCAGCGCCGCGATCAAAGCCAGTCCGTTTTCGCGCGTAAGGGCGGCCAGGGCAACGACGATCCAGAGGGGAGTCCAGCGCTCCTCTTCGTAATACAAAAGGAATCCGGCGAACAAGGCCGCCAGCGGTCCGTCCAGCAGCATGCGGTCGAAGGACGCCAAGGTGGCCGGAACCAGGACGAAGAGCAGGCCCCAGAGCGGCGAGCGTCCCCGGCGCGCCAAGAGTGCGGCGGTCCAGTAGACGCCCAGGCCCAGAAAGATGAGTTCGAGTGCGATGAAGGCGCCGTCGATCCAAGCGTCGTTTCCGAAAGCCAGCAGCCAGGCGGCAAAAGGCAGCAGGACGCGGCGAAACCGCAGTTGGGGAGCATCCACGTAGCGCGCGTAATCCTTCCGAAGAAACGGATCGTGCGCCAGGTACCGGTAGAATTGCCCGTCATAGCCGAGGCCGGGAACACGATAGGTGCCGGCGGCCAGATCCGGGGGGACACGAAATCGGGCGCCCGTGTTGAAGACGGCCGTCCATTGTCCGTTCCAGCCGTAATGAACCCGAGCGGCCGTCCATGTGAAGACAAGGAGTATGGACAACATGGCGGCAGCCAGCGGGCCAGAAGAGCGGGAGGCATGCATCCAGCGAGCATTGTAGCTGGCCAACCGCGCCGGAGGTACAATCGAGTCAGAATAGTCCAGTTTGACTCGATTTCCCTCGATGGCGGGATGACGCTCGCGCCCGTCGAGGTGGCGTACGAAACCTACGGCGAGCTGAACGCGACCAAGAACAACGCCATTTTGGTCCTGCATGCCTTTTCCGGCGATGCGCATGCCGCCGGCATCGACAAGGAAACGGGCGCCACCGGCTGGTGGGACAACATGATCGGCCCGGGCAAGGGCTTCGACACCGACAAGTACTTCGTGATTTGTTCGAACATCCTAGCGGGGTGCCGCGGTACTTCCGGACCGGGATCGATCAATCCGGAGACCGGCTGCCCCTACGCGATGAATTTCCCGCCGGTGACGATTCCCGACATGGTACGCCTGCAAAAGATGCTGGTTGAACATCTGGGGATCGAGCGGCTGCTGGCTGTCTCCGGCGGATCGATGGGCGCCATGCAAGCCCTGCAGTGGGCCGTGGCTTATCCGGAGGCAGTGGCGGCGGCGATTCCGATCGCGGGGACGGCGCGGCACAGCGCGCAGCAGATCGCGTTCAATGAGGTCGGCCGCCAGGCAATCATGGCCGATCCGGACTGGAACGAAGGCAACTATTACGGCAAGCGGCCGCCGGCGCGCGGTTTGTCGGTGGCTCGCATGGTTGGCCACATCACTTACATGAGCGATACGTCGATGCGCGAGAAGTTCGGACGGCGCTTCCGCGACCAGGATCAGTTCGAAGTGGAGAGCTATCTGCGGTATCGCGGCAGCCAATTTGTCGACCGCTTCGACGCCAATTCGTATCTCTATATCACCAAGGCGATGGATTACTTCGACCTGACCCAAGGGCAGCCCTCGCTGAGCGCGGCCTTCGTGGGCGCGAAGTCGCGCTTCCTGGTGATCAGTTTCACGTCCGACTGGCTTTATCCCAGCTATCAATCGCTGGAAGTGGTGCGGGCGCTGCGCGGGCGTAACTGCGACGTCGCGTATTGCGATCTTCCCTCCACCTACGGGCACGACGCGTTTCTGGTTCACGTCAATGAGCAAGCCGACCTGGTGCGCGGATTCCTATCCAGCACGTTCCGGGAGCGGTCATAAGCGTGGCGGAAAAATTCGTCCCGAAGTTGCTCGGACGGAGCGACTACGAGATCATCAGCGAGCTGATCGACCGGGACACGCGCGTGCTGGACTTAGGCTGCGGCGAAGGCGAATTGCTGGCCTGGCTGGCCGAGAACAAGCACGTGGACGCGCGCGGCGTGGAAATCGAAGGCTCGCGCGTGCGGCAGGCCATCGCCCGCGGCGTCTCGGTCTTTCACAGCGACATCGAAGACGCGCTGGCGGATTTGCCCGATCAGGCCTTCGACTACGTCATCCTCAGCCAGACGCTGCAGGAATCGCGCTCGCCTCTCAAGGTGCTGCGGGAGATGCTGCGGGTGGGCCGCCGCGCGATCGTGGCCTTTCCCAACTTCGGCCACTGGACTGTGCGCATGGCGCAGATGTTCACCGGCCGCGCGCCCAAGACGAAGCACTTCCCGCACGACTGGTTTAATTCGCCCAACATTCACTTCTTCACCGTGGAAGATTTCGAGTTGCTGGTGCGGGCACAAAACTGGAGGGTGGAGAAACGCATCTTCCTGCGAGGGTCGCGCCAAATCAACATGCTGCCGAATCTGATGGCCGACGTCGCGGTATATCTGGTGCAGGCTTAATCGAGCGCGGCGATCCCCTCGCGCGATTTCGCCGCCAATCGCTCAATGAATTGGCCCAAGTACGGCTGCCCTTGCCGTCCGGTCTCTTCGGCCATGACGATGTAGGGGTTCATTACAGTAGCCCGAAGCACGAACAATCCCTGTTCGAAATATTCCGAGGCATCGATGGAAAAACGCTGCAGCGGCCCGGCCACCGAGCGCGGCGAATAGCCCGGGTATTGGATCACCGTGTGCGAGAGAAAGAACGGCTGCGAGTAAGCGTACTCGCCCGCACTGTATTCCGACTCGATGGTGAACTGCTGGTAGACCCAATGGTTCAACCGGTTCACGCGAGCCAACGGAGCTGCCGCCTTCTCCTTGACGACGAAGCAGACGATGTTGGTGTCCGGCGGCTCCTGGGTCAGCGCCAGAAATTCGAAGGTGGCATCCAAGCCGTTGGCCTTGGCCCACTGCTCCCAATGCACCAGGCGCTCGTAGAGTTCGCGCGCCGCCAGGATCGACGCACGAACGATCTCGCCGTAGCCGTCGCGATTCAGCGGAATCATGCGATGCGACAGCCAGACACCGGCCACCGCGGCGCCGGGCTTGGAGCCTTCCAGAATGTACGGCCCGATGGACGTCGGCGGCGCGTGACCCGCTGCGTCCTCACTGCCCTTCACGACGGATTCCAGGTACGGCGCGGGCTCCGCCAGGAACTGGCGTACGCGATCGTTGCGGAATGCGACCACGCCGCACGGATACGGCACGTAGCCCATCTTGTGCGGGTCTACGGTGATGGAATCGGCGCGAGAGAACGCGAGAAACGCGCTTAACACGTCCTTGTCGCCCCATTGGATCTGCAGCTTCTTCGAATAGGCCCCGCCGCTCAAGTCCAATTCGCGCGACACGAAGTTCCGCACCGTCTCGATGTGTTCGTCGAGGGTGCGCGGACCGTGCTCGTGGACCGCTTCGCCGGCAGCGAACAAGGACCGCAGGTAGCCTGCCCACGCCGCGTCCACGTGCAGCCAAAAGCTGGTGCGGGTTTCGGCTTCGAGCGCGTGCCGCAAGTCCAGAATCTCGTGGACAGGGTCCACGGCGCCCTCTTCGGTAGTACCGGCGGTGGAAATCACAGCCAGCGGCAGCCGGCCGAGCCCGATCGCCTGCTTGATCTTTCTCTCCAGATCGCGAACGTCCATCCGAAACAGGCCGTCCACGTCGACGAGCACGACGTTCTCGCGGCCGATCCCCAGCAGGTCGGCCGCTTTATAGAGGCTGTAGTGCTTGGCCGCCGAAACGAAAATCACCGGCGGCCGGACCGCGTAGCACGCTGACGTGCCGCTGTGAGGCAGGCTGAGGCCGCTGGCCGCCAGCAGTTCCGGAGTCTTCTGGATTGCCACATCGCGGGGGACCTCCAAACGCCGTTCGATAGCGGCCACCAGGCGCGGCAGCAGATGCATAATTTCCGCGGGGGTGAGCCCCAGGCATCCCGGCTGATCGAGTTGCGCGAGATTCGCGACCGTTTGATCCGGGAGCGTCACTTCCAGCGACAGACCCAGCTCAGTCGCGACCCGGTGCACGGCCAGCGGAAAGTACGCCGCGTTGCGCGCTGCCCACAGCGCCTCGATATTCGCCACCGTGCCACCGCTGGTGACGTGCGCCCACCCGAATTCCGACCTTGCTTCGTGTTCACCACCGGCCGACAGTGGCGCTTTGTAGCCCAGCATTTCCAGGATGTCCCGGCCTACCTCGAACTCCCAGCGCTCGGTCACCGGTGCGGCCTCGGGCGTGACATTGTTCGGGTTGTAGAGCAGCCCGGCGAAGTAACCCAGCACCGAGGGCAGCGTCTGGTCCGACATCATATGCGCGAGATAACGAGGGCTGTAGAAGGGGAAATGCTTGCGCAGCCCGGCGAGCATCTCGGCGATCTTTTGCGCCAGATCGTCCTCAGAGTCAACCAATTCGCGCCGCAAGCTCTGCGGGATCGCGATCTCATCGGAGGGATAGTAGTTGCGCCGCCAGTGAAAGTAATCCTGCAGGATGAACGAAATCAGCCGTTCCTCGATCTCCGCGTTTTCCGCTTTCGGACCAAGGAACCAGGCTCCCAGCTTCTTGGTTCTCTCGCGGAGTCGCCCTTCGTCGGACATGCCTTAGCGCTTCTTCAGGAATTCCGCGACGCCTGCGGCGAAGTCCTGCGTGGTGCGGGCAATCGCGTTGGTGTCGGCGCCCGCCTGAACGGCGGCTTCGAAGCCCATGGCGTCGGTTCGATAGAACAACTGCTTTGCCAGGGTTAGGGCGGACGCGGACTTGGAAGCCAGCCTGGCAACGTAGGCATCCACCTCCTGGTCGAAGCCCTCGTCCGGGAACAGGCGGTTGACCATTCCGTAGTCGCACGCGGTCTGGGCTGTGATGCTGTCGCCCGAGACGATCAACTCGAAAGCACGCTTGTCGGAGACCGAGCGGCGCAGAATCGCCATCACCATGGCGGGCACAAAGCCCACGTTGACTTCGGGGTAGCCGAATAACGACGAACTCGCAGCGATGAGGATGTCGGCCGCCGTCGCGATCCCACATCCGCCGCCGAGCGCGCGCCCATGTACCGCGGCGACGATGGGCCGGGGATGGCGCCGCATCTCGAGAAATAGCGCGGCCATCCGGCCGGCCTCCGCACGGTATTGCAGCGCGTCGCCTCCGGCGCTCTCGTGAAACGCCCGAAGATCCATACCCGAGCAGAAGTCTTTGCCGGCGCCTCGCAGCAGAACCACTCGCACGCTCTCGTCGCGAGAGGATGCATCCAGTGCGTCCCGGAGTCCGGCTACTATTTCCGGGATGAGGGCGTTGCGCTTTTCAGGCCGGTCCAGGGTGATACGCGCGACGCCTCGCTCAACTTGATAAAGAACCAGATCGGAGCCCACGAGAGGCTATTATAAGTTGGCTCGAGTATTTAATGCCCGGCGCTTTGCGACGCGGGCAGAAGCGCCGACCGGCGCGTCGACAAAAACTCAGCCACGCTGGTGGGTGCGCGCCCGGTTAGTTCCTGCACCGCGGAAGTCGCCGTGCCCATCTTGCCCTGCGCGATGGCGGTCTGCGAGGAGACCAGCATTTTAGCAATTGGTTCCGGCGTGCCGAATCCTACGAGCTGCTGCACGCGCTCTTCCGGTTGGACGTTGACGTATTCCACCGGTTTGCCGGTGAGTTCGCCGGCGAGCCTGGCCAAGTCCGCGTAAGTGACCACAGCCGGGCCGGTGATGTTCCAGGTCCGGTTGCTTGTGTCCGACGACGCCAGTGCGGCTGCAGCGGCACGCGCGCAATCTTCGCGGGTAACGAACGGCGCACCTCCCTGCCCGGTGGCCGCAACCAGCTTACCGGTGGCCACGGCCGGCGCCAGGGTCGGAATCAGAAAGTCGGTGTACCAGCAATTGCGGAGAATCGTGTAGCTCAGGCCGCTGGCTGCCAGCGCCTGCTCGGTTCCCAGGTGATCCGGCGCAAACACCACCGGCGACGTCTCCGGATTCGGCATGGAAGTATAGATCACATGCTTCACGCCGGCCTTAACGGCGGCGGCCACCGCGGCGCGATGCTGTGCGATTCTGCGCCCCGGCCGGTCGATGGCATCCGTGCTGATGATCAGCACGCGGTCGACGCCCGAAAGCGCGGCCTCCAGTCCCTGCGGATCTTCGAAGTCCGCCTGGCGCACGGTTACGCCCTTGCTGGCGAGATCGGCCAGCTTGTCGGGATGGCGCGTGCCGGCTACGATTCGGCCCGCTCCCTGTTCCAGCAGGAGCTCGACCACGCGGCGGCCCATCTGCCCGGACGCTCCGGTTACGAATAAGGTCTGTTCTGAATTCACGCTCATGAATTTCCGGCCCCTCCCGGGCCTCATCCTCCAACAGATGATTTTACGAGAGGTCGGATTCAGAAATCCTAGAAGTCGCGCCTTCCCTCTTGGCTGCCCACCAGGATTCGCAGGTCATGGACGATCGCCCGCAGGGATTCGGCTTGCGCATTGAGTTGTTCGCTGGCGGAAGCGCCTTCCTCTGCGTTTGCGGCCGTGGTCTGCGTGACCTGGTCCATCTGCGCCACGGCGGTGGAAATCTGATCGATGCCGCGAGCCTGCTCCTGGCTGCCGAGATGCACCTCATCCACCAGGGTCTTCACTTTCTCGGAGCTTCCGGTGATGGAGTGAATCACCTCTGCAACTTTTTGCGTCTTGGTTCGGCCTTCGCTGGATTTGGCGACCGATTCTTCGATCAATGCGGCTGTGTCCTTGGCCGCCTGGGCCGAACGCTGCGCCAGATTGCGGACCTCATCGGCCACAACGGCGAAGCCCATCCCGGCCTCGCCGGCCCGTGCCGCTTCCACGGCGGCGTTCAGGGCCAGGATGTTGGTCTGAAATGCGATTTCGTCAATGACCTTGATGATCTTGGAGATCTTCAGGCTGGAATTGTTGATCTCTTCCATGGCTCCCAGCATCTCCTGGAGCGTCCGGTTGCCGTCCTTCACTTCGAGGTCGACCGTGGCCATCACTTCGGCCGCCGCCTTGGCGTTTTCTCCGTTCTTGCGGGTCATGGCGGTGATCTCCTCGGCCGAGGACGAGGTCTCCTCGAGCGACGCCGCCTGTTCGGACGAACCTTGCGCGAGCGATTGGCTGGAGGTGGACAACTGGCCCGCTGCGGAGGCGACCTGCTCGGCGCCTTCGGATAAATCGGTCACCGTCTTCAGCAGTGTGCGGTTCACTCCGCGGACGATGAAAAACGTTAATCCACCGCCACCGAGCGTCGATACGATCAGAACCAACCACGTGACCCAGAGCACCGTAGACTGCGTGGACGCCACGGACTCTTTTTCAGCGTCGCCCAGCTTATGGTTGAATTCTGATTCGGCCTTCACGGCATCTCTTGCCGCATAAAAAATCTGCGCTGCGTCCGTATACCTCCGATAGGCTTCGCCGTTCTTGCCGGCGCGGCTGATCGGCCGGACTTCGTCCCACACCTGGTAGTAACTCGCAATCGCCGGCCGGATCTTTGCGATGGTTGCGGCTTCTTCCTGGCTGGCGACCGAACGTTCGACGTCCCGCAGACTGGCCTCCATCTGTTTCTTCAGCCCATCGATGTGATTCTCGATCTCGGTCTTCTTCGCTTCCTCGCTGGAACCGATGTGCTTCAGGACGTCTCCGCGCATCTCCAACAATGCCGCTTCCAATGTACCGCTGGAAGTGATCCCATCTAAAGCATCTTCGGTCAGCAACTTGACTCCCCGCTCGATACTGCGCAATCCCAACAGACAAGCTACTCCGAGCGCGATCGTCAACGCGATCAGCAGCGCCCCGGCCAGCGTGAATTTTTTGCCAATCGGCATCTGCATTCTCATGGTTTCAGTCGTCCTCCCCGCAGTAGTACTGCCTAGCAACTCTCATCGTCCGCCCCGAGCCGACTGTGAGAAATCAAATTCGCCCCGACCTGGCCGATAAGCCCTGCAAATGAAGCACGTCTTGTTCGCGACTGCGGTAGCCGCTGCCTCCCTGCTCCCCGCTTTGGCCCAGGAAGAAGGCGAGATCTCTACGGACCGGCCGGACTATACCGAGTCCACGGACACCATTGCCCCTGGTTTGGCGCAATTTGAGGGCGGCTTCCTGCTCAGCCGGCACGCACTCGCGGCTGGAGCAAAGCATGATATCGGCGCTCCCTTCGCGCTGCTGCGTCTCGGTTTGACGCGCTTTGTTGAACTGCGGTTGGGAGCCGACGGCTTTACCAACGAAACTCACCTTATCAATGGAGAGTGGGAGCAGCACGGCGGAGGGTCGGATTTGGAAGTCAGCGCCAAGGTGCGCCTGCACGACGACAGAGTCTATCTTCCCGCCTTCGCATTCATCGCCGGCGCATCGGTTCCTACGGGCAGTTCCTACTTTTCCAGCGGTCGCGTCAATCCTTTTCTCGAACTCTGCTGGAGCAAGTCGCTGCCCAAGGGCTTCGACTCGGGCGGCAACGTCAACTTCCGCTGGGGCGGCCCTCAAGTCGAACACGGCTATAGCCTCAGCATCGGCCACAAGCTGGGTCGTGGCTTTGCAGCGTACGGCGAAATCTACCGCATTTCGCCTGTCGACGGAGACGAGCGCGCCCACTGGATCGCGAATGCCGGAATCACGAAAGGGCTCGGAGAAAACGCCCAGCTGGATCTCGAAGCCGGTCACACGGTCCATGCCCAGACGCCCTTCTGGTTCCTGGGAGCCGGTTTTGCCATTCGCATGCACACTCATGGGATGATCGCCGGCCTCCTGGCCCACCTGCGGTAACCGCCCGGCGCGGGGGCACCCCCACAATTTGCGCCCTAAGACCGGCTCACGCTAAAACGAACTGCGAACTGAGCGGGCAACTGGATTCAATAAGATACGGGCTTTGGGACTTCTGGGCGACGCAATCTGCACTGTTTGATCCGTCCGGCCCGAGAACCCGGCTTTCTGGTCGGGGTATGTGTTGTGGGGCGAGCCGCAGTAGGCGTGCCGGCATTCACCGGCTGACGGGAAGCATGAGGGCTGACGGGTGCTCCGGGCCATGCAGGATCTCCTGGTGGGCAATCACCATGGTTTGCGCATCGCCTAAAGGCTCGCCGCTCCCTGGATTGCGCACATACCGTGGGTGCGCTCCGCTGGCGACGTCGACACGGATTCGATGGCCTCGCCGAAAACGATAGGCCGTGGGCCAAAACTCTACCTGTACCTTGCGCGCGCAGGGATTGTCCGTCACCGGCGCAGCCGGTGCTTCCGGGCGTAGCCGGACATAGCCGTCGCAGACATTCGTTGAGCGGGCATCCGGCGTCACGTCGCACAAACACAGGTAGACGTCCGTATACTGCGTGCTCGATCGCAGGAAGACCTCAGCCGATACGGGTCCAATCACGTCCACGTCCGCCGCCAGCGGTTCGGTGCTGAAGACCAGCACATCC
>Ga0335069_10014231_pt1 | contig 11150 bp, 14 predicted proteins | sample Lox_Sample_11_FD_206714 | JGI IMG/M metagenome (GOLD analysis project Ga0335069, IMG submission 206714) | Soil microbial communities from Loxahatchee National Wildlife Refuge, Florida, United States - Lox_Sample_1.1 | ecosystem: Environmental > Terrestrial > Soil > Wetlands | place: USA... | reverse complement strand
GGACTCGGTGTCGGAAGCGGTCTCGGGCATGGTCAATATATTGACTATCGAAGTCATTGGAATCATGATCGCTTTGCACAGCGACGTCAACGCCGAACCCGAAACGGCACTTCCCAGCGAACCCTCAGCCGCCATACGAGCCTCCGTATGAATCACCCATCAGGCATGCATCCCGACACCGTGGTTACCCACGGCGACCGCTGGTCCGACCCGACCCATGACGTGGGACCTGCGATTCATCAGACCACGACTTTTCGGGCGGAATCGGACACGGCATTCCTGGAAATGGCATCGACGCCCCGTCACGATCGCTATTACACGCGTGACGGTAACCCTACAGTCTCGCGAACGGAGTCGGTGGTCGCAGAACTGGAAGGAGGCGAAGCGGCCCTCCTCACCGCATCGGGGATGGGTGCCATCAGTACGGCTGTATTGGGGTTGGTAGAGCAGGGCTGCCACGTCGTTGCTCAGCGCACTCACTACATGGGTACGACTCAGCTTCTCAGTCAGATGCTTCCGCGCCTGGGGGTTGAAGTCTCACTCGTGGATCACACGGAGGCGGACCAGATCGAGTCCGCGCTCAAGGACAATACGCGCCTGATCATCGTCGAATCCCCGGCCAATCCACTCCTGACCTTGACCGACCTCTCCCGTGTGGCCGAACTTGCCAGGGCCCGAGGTGCCGTGTCGCTCTGCGACAGCACCATCGCCACCCCCATCAATCAGAAGCCCATTCAGCTCGGAATCGACCTCGTGGTCCACAGCGCGACCAAATTCCTCGGCGGTCATCACGACGTGATGGCAGGTGTGATCGTGGGTGGTCGAAGTATGGTGGAGCGCATCTGGAATTCGCACGTCGTACTGGGATCCGTCCCGGATCCATTCGCAGCCTGGCTTCTGCTGCGCGGACTGAGAACGCTGCCTTTGCGCGTAGCGCGTCAGAACCAGACCGCGCTGCTCATTGCGCAGCACCTGAGTGAGCATCCAGGTGTCGCGCAAGTGCACTATCCTGGGCTGCCCTCGCATCCCCAGCATGCCCTCGCCCTGCGGCAGATGCCGGGTGGATTCGGTGGACTGCTGAGCTTCGAGCTCCGCGGTGGCTATGAAGCGGGCCGACGGTTCGTCAACGAGATGAAACTGCCCCTGCGGGCGGTAAGCTTCGGTGGTTTCGAGTCCCTGGCCACCCAGCCGGCCGCCATGTGGGCCGGCTCGATCGGGGCAGGGCAGGCCGAGCGCGCCGGCATTTCCGCGGGCCTCATCCGCTTCTCGGTCGGGCTCGAGCACCCGGATGATCTATTGCAGGATATGGATCGGTCGCTGTATATGGCTGGCGGATCGCGGTAAGGGGGTGGATGCGCGAACCGTTGCGGCCGGCCCCAGCGTTGATGAGGAGGATGCCAGGTGCGGTGCCTGATTCTGTTCGCAGCGATCGGACTCAGTATCACACCCGCGTTTGGCGCGGAAACCCCGGCGCACCTCGGCGCGACCGAAGTTAAGGCGCGAGAGTGGACGGGCGGACTGCTCGACAATTCCGCCTTCATGCCCGCAAAGGACTCCCGGCCGGCCCGGGAGAGATTTACAGGCACGCTGAACATCGAAGAATCCCAGATGATCACGTGGCCTGCGGCGTTCACCCAGTCGCAAGTCCTCGGCAGGAATCCGCGTATTTTCCCATCGGTCCGCCTGCAGTTCTTCACTGTTGAAGGGGATCTCGTGCCCGTCACGCAGGACGTGATCCGCAGCGGGTCGGTCGGCGTGGGCACGAGTTTCTGGGACGTCATAGTGCAACCGGGACGAGTGTGGTCAGAGCCTGGCGATGGCGGTTGGTCACGTGCCGCTTTTCCCTTCGCCCTCGTCCATTCGCTCGAGGGCGAGACGCACAACGGCCTGGCACTGTTTCTGTATCGAGGTCACGAAGTCTCCAGGCTCCGCTTTCAGATCGTGCAGCAGACAGCTCCGTTCTACGTGGCGGATTACTTTTCGGCGGCGGGTGCGGCTCGGATCACGTTCGAGCCCGGCAGGATCGACAACCTCCCGGCGCTCATCAGAACCTATCGGGCATCCGTGGCCGACCGTGTGCGCTTTGCTCCGTGGTCCGCTCTGGAGACCCTGGTCGGCCCGAAGCCACTGGAGGAATTTGACTCGGCCCTGCCGCAGTCCGATGGGGTCGCCGCAGGTCTCGACTACCGGGGCACGTTCTACCTGAAGTACTGTCGGACTGCCGCAGGGCCGCTACCCTGGTGCGAGCGGGCGCGGTTCGGTGTCTGGTCGGCAACCAAGGCTTTAGCGAACGAAACCGCGCTGCTGCGGTTGGCCCAAAAGTATGGGCCGGAGGTGTTTGACCTCAGGATCAAGGACTATGTGCCCGCGGCCGCTGCCTATCCGGGCTGGCAGGAGGTCCGATTCCAGGATGCGATCAACATGGCCACGGGCATGGGCAATGGCAGTACCCGACGCGAGCCCAACGATTCCGAGGATGGCTACATCGATGGATCGTATTCGGTCTGGTACGAGGCGCGCTCGAAGAACGAGAAGATCGAGGCACTTCTGAAGACCGCTGCGCGCTACCCCTGGGGGCCCGGTCAGGTGACCCGCTACCGCGACCAGGACATGTTCATTCTCGGTATGGCGATGGATCAGTACCTCAAATCCAGAGAAGGGCCGGACGCCAGCATCTGGTCGATGCTCGAGAAGGAAGTCTATGAGCCGATCGGGATTCATTATGCGCCCACCAACCGGACCATCGAGGCCGACAAACGAATGGATCAACCGTTGATGGCGTTTGGATACTATCCGACGATCGGTGACATGGTGAAGATCGCGCGTCTCTATCAAAGTGGTGGGCGAGCTGCAGGTGTGCAGATCCTTTATGAGCGAGGTATTGCTGCACTGAGTGCTGGTGCGCAACCGCGTGGTTTACCCACCGGCGAGAAGACCTCCTCTGGCGAGACAACCTACTTCAACGCATTCTGGGAAAGCCAGTATCAGGCAGCTGGCGGATGCAAACTGTACGTTCCGGCCATGGAGGGGTGGGGCGGAAACTTCGTGATCCTCATGCCGCACGGGATCACGGCCGTGCGGTTGGCGAAAAGCCCCCAGGAACGAGCGGCCCTGGCAGGCGATCCGACCCGGATGCTTTCAGTGGGTGACCGCCTGGCTCCCTTTTGTCATTGAGTTGCGCGCGCAGGCGGATGCGGGGGCATGCCATTCGCTGTCAGGGCGGTGAACGTAAACGACGACACTGGTATCGACGCCGATCAACCGCCTCGACCCTCATGTGCCCTTTGGTTCTGCGCCTTGCAGGGCCGCCAGCGCCTTCTCAAGGACTACTCTGTCCAGGAGGTCTTTGTCGCGTAATGTCTGCTTCGTGAGGAGCAAACCCTCAAGACTGACTGTTTGCACGGGTACGCCATCGAGATCGACTGTTTGCCGGAAGCGGCGGAGTGTCTCGTAGGTCTGACCGTTGGCGTTGAGCATGATGTCCACGACGAAAGCATCCGCGATGCGGATATTTTCGCCTTCTTCAAACCAGCTCGGCTCGAGTTCCGTTGCAGCCTTGTCGGGCAGAACCATGAGTGCGTTCTTTACGCGCTGTCCCGTCTGCGCATTCGCGGGAAAGACGATATCAATATCAGTGGTGGCGCGTTGATATCCATGCGCAGCGAGCGCGTAACCGCCAATGAGGAGGTAGTCGACCCCGTGCGCGTGCAGCGAACGCAGCAGCACCTTCAGGTCGTCAAGGGTTGCAGGTCGGCTGATCTGTTCCGTCATGGCTGCGTCTCGCGGCGGCCAGAAGCGCCATGCCGCGGGCCAGGCATTCCAGCTGATGCTGATTGGCCGCTTCGTGAGTCTTGTAGCGGTAGATGCCCTTGGGGATAAACGTCGAGGGAGCGAGGCGGGCGATGGACTCGCTGAACAGAGCGCCCGCAATCAACGCCGTGCCGCTGGCCTGGGCGGTGATTTGGGGGGCTCGCCGGTTGCCGATCTGCTTCAATCCATCGCTCCGCAAGTAGCTGAAATATCACGAGTTTTGGTCCTCGGACTGGAATCGAGGCACCCTTCGAAGCTGCTGAATTATAGGGAGATTTTCGCCGGCTCGTAAAAAGTCTGTGCGTCTGTCGTATTCCGGTTTCTTCGTTCGTCATTGAAAGCAGGCTCCGCTATCTGGAGATCCCATGAATCAGTCCAGACTCCTGCCGATCCTCGTACTGCTGCTCTTGCCCTGCTGGCTGGGTGCTCAGGAGAAGAAGCCCTACACCGAAATGGCCCCTGTCCAGCAGTACCTCATTGCCGATCCCAAAGACGAGATCGCCCTGGCGCGCAGTTCGGCACCCCCGTCCATCTCCGCCGATGCCGAGGTGCTGGTACTGGGCAGGCGTGGGTACGAGACCGCAGTAAAGGGCAAGAACGGTTTTGTGTGCTTTGTCGAACGCTCCTGGACCGCCGGGTTCGACGATCCCGAGTTCTGGAATCCCAGGCTGCGCGGTCCGAACTGCTTCAATCCGGCAGCCGTGCGCAGCGTAGTGCCGCAGTACCTGCAACGCACCGAATGGGTACTGGCTGGAATTGGCCGGACTCAGTTGATGGAGAAAGCGCGAGCCGCCTTCGCCAGCGGCCACTTCACTGCCCCTGAGGCAGGTTCCCTGTCGTTCATGCTGTCGAAGCGGGGATATCTGAGCGACGACGCGGCCGGTCCGTGGTTGCCCCATGTAATGTTCTTCGTCCCGCACGGGCAGGCGGTGGCCTGGGGCGCCGGGTTGAAAGCCTCACCCATCCTCGGTGCCGACGGTAGTGCGTTCGAACCGAGCGTCCTGTTTATCCCAGTGAGATTCTGGTCGGATGGCTCAGCCGCCCCATCGCCGTCCAGCGAACACCGGCACAGCCCCTGAGTGACCCGTGATTGCGATTGGGCCGTTTGGGCACGTCACCTTGTGCCGGACTCGGTTGTGGGCTCGCTGACTCTAGCTATAGGATCAGCGCCACCCGAAGTCGACCCGGTGAACGGTACCAATGACTAACAACAACCCGAGTGGCCTCACACGGCGCGCTCTTCTTGGTTCCTCGACGTCCCTGATGGCTCTGGCGGTGGCCCGAAAGGCCTTTTCAGGCGAGACATCGCCGCCTCCCGCTGTGAGCGGCTTGAAGTCCATGACCGCAGACGCCAAGCCGATCTCTGCTGACGAACGCTCGGCGCGTCTCGCCAAGCTGCAGGATCTGATGTCTCGCAGTAACGTGGCGGCGCTCCTGGTCGAAGCCGGTTCGACCTTGGATTATTTCACCGGTGTGAATTGGTGGTTGAGCGAGCGCGTTACGGCCGCGGTAATCCCCGCCGCGGGAAAGGTTTCCGTGGTGACGCCGTTCTTTGAACGACCAAGTATCGAGGAGATGCTGCAAGTTCCTGCGGAGGTGCACGGTTGGCAGGAGGATGAGAATCCCTACGCGGCCATTGCTGCGATATTGAACGACAAGGGTATTCCTGCCGGACCTCTGGCGGTCGATATGAATACTCGTTTCTTCGTATTCGACGCGATCGACACCGCGTTGAGCCGGAAGCGGAAGCTGATCTCCGCAAAGCAACTGGTCCGTGCCTGCCGGATGTTCAAGTCTCCCGCGGAGCTTGCATTGCTGAAGCTGGCCAACCAGGTAACCCTGGCCGCGCTGCGTTACGTTCACGGTCGCCTTCAGATCGGCATGCACACGGAGGAGATCACCACCTTGATGGAGCACGCGACGACGGCTCTGGGAGCAACGCCGGATTTCACTCTGACGTTACTCAATGAGGCGAGTGCGTTTCCACATGGATCGAAGCTGACTCAGACGGTCCGTGATGGATCTGTGGTCCTGATGGATTGCGGATGCATCGTGCACGGATACAGGTCGGACATCTCCAGAACGTGGGTGTTTGGCGCACCGACAGCCCGACAGAGAATGGTCTGGAATACCGTAAAACGAGGCCAGGAGATAGCGCTCGAGACCGCCAGGATCGGTGTGCCGGTGGGCCAGGTAGACCGTGCAGTGAGAGCCCACTACGAATCCGCCGGATGGGGCAAGAATTACGCGCTTCCCGGGCTGTCACACAGGACGGGGCACGGCATCGGCCTGGATGCCCACGAGGCGCCGTATCTGGTGCGGAACGACGAGACCCGGCTGGAGGAGGGGATGTGCTTCTCCGATGAGCCGGGGATCTACATCCCGGGCGAGTTCGGCGTCCGCCTCGAAGATTGCTGGCACATGACACAGACGGGCCCGGTGCTCTTTACGCCGCTGGCAAATTCCCTCGACGACCCGATCTGAACGTACCCCGGGAAGGCGCACGCGCCGGATGCCCGGTGGCAGGTTCATCTTGCGCACGAGTGCGATGTAGCGCAGGTCCGTTTCCACTGTAATTGATGGCTCTCGCGCCAGGCCGTCTCCTCGACGCTCGATCGGACTACCTCATCCACGTGTCCTCGCAACTTCGTCTCATCGACATGCAGCGCCTCTAGCGTCGCCGGCGTATCGTTTCCCATCGTGGCCTCGCTTAGATGTGGGGCGCGACGAATGCGAAGAGAGTCGACAGGAGAGCGCGGTACAGTCGTCCCAACGTGCGTTGCCGTACAGACCTTGTTAGAACCGAGAGTCACGATGACAAATTAAACAAGGAGACTTTATGGATAGCAGGCGTCAAATTACGGCGTGGGTAGCGTTCGCTGGTCTTGCGGTTACAAGCGTCGCGGCTCTCGCGGATGATCATGCTTACACTGAAGGGACCGTCGTCAATGTAGCAGCGATTCGAACCGCGTATGGGCGGTTCGATGAGTACATGAAATATCTCGACACCACGTGGAAGGCCGAGCAGGAAGCGGCCAAAAAAGCTGGGTATATAACCAGCTACAGGGTGGTCACGGTGGAGGCGCGTGGGGAGAACGATCCGGACATCTACCTGGTGATCAACTACAAGAACTGGGCAGCACTCGACGGTGCAACCGCCAAAGGCGATGCGATAGCAAAACAGGTGGAAGGAACTTTGTCGGCGTCAAACGAGCACGCGGCCGACCGCGCAAAGATCCGACGAGTTCTGGGTTCATGGACCGGACAGGAACTGGAACTCAAGTAGCACGCGGGAGCATGAGGCGAGGGCCGGAAGGCCGGGGCCGCGCCCCGGCTTCTTCGCGCCCACTGCGCGGAATCTGCCGTGGCTTTTGTTTGGGGCGCTGGCTCGATTGTGATCATTAACAACCCAAAGTACCCCGAGAACGCTCTACTGGCCCGTCTCCCGCAGCAAGCTTACGTGCGGCTCGGGGCCGAGCTCGAGCCGGTGAAACTCAAATTCGGGCAGGTGTTGTACGACCCCGGTAAATCGATCCGGCATGTATACTTTCCGGCCGATTGCCTGATTTCCCTGCTGACCGCCGTCGACCGGCGTCGATCGATTGAAGTGGGAATGGTGGGTAATGAGGGGATGGCAGGGATGCCCTTTATTCTGGGAATCGGGGTGTCTGGCGTCCGGGCGCTCGTGCAGGGCGGAGGTGCAGCGCTGCGCATGGGTGCCGCGCCTTTTCGCCTTGAGTTCGATCGTAATCCTCCGTTGCAGCAAGCGCTATATCGCTACATGTACGCGTTGATGGCGCAGATCTCGCAGACTGCGGCGTGTAACCGATTTCACGAGGCTGAACCACGTTTGGCGCGCTGGCTTTTGATGACCCGGGAGCGAGTGATGTCCGACGGATTTCCACTTACGCACGAATTTCTGGCACACATGCTCGGGATTCGTCGTGAAGGTGTCACGGGAGCCGCCACCGCGCTCAAGCGTCGGAATCTGATCGACTATCGACGCGGTGAAATCCGGATTCTGGACGTCAACGGCCTGAAAGCGGCTTCCTGCTCGTGTTACCAGATCGTCCGTACGGCTTTCAAGCGCGCGCAGGGATAGCGTGGGCGGCGAAGGGCAATGTACACCTCTGCGCGACGCCTCATTCGCTCGATGAAGTGCAGAGCAGCGGTCTTACTGCCAAATTCGCTCAGTGCTGCACGGATCCAATGACGGCCGGCTTGCGGGTCGGATGCGGCTGATGCAGGGGCTGCAGACGGTCCGTTTCCTTCTTGACCACCGCGTAGCACTCACAGGAGAGCTGCTCCAGTCGCGCGCGATCCAGTACGGTGATCCGACCTCGCCGGTATGCGATCACGCCGAGTTTTTGCAGCTTACCGGCGGCCTCAGTGACTCCCTCGCGCCGCACGCCGAGCATATTGGCAATCAGCTCCTGCGTCATGCTCAATTCGGCAGAGCGCAAGCGGTCGAGAGAGAGCAGAAGCCACCGGCATAGTTGCTGGTCCACCGTATGATGGCGGTTGCACACCGCGGTTTGCGCCATTTGAGTGATTGGAGCGGCCCCCATTTTGACCGGACCATAGCTGCATAGCGAGGGACTAGGCGTACGCCTGGTCATATGCCTATGCCTAACACAGTTGATCGAGTCGAGGTTTTCTCAGGGATCCAGCGTCGGCGGCGATACTCGCTGGACCAGAAGCTGACGGTGCTCGCCGAAGCGGCCCAGCCCGGGATGTCGATTTCCTTCATCGCCCGCAAGCATGGTATTTCTCCCAGCCTGCTCTTCGGATGGAGACGACGTATGACCGAAGGTGGGAAAGAGGCGGTTCGCGCCGACGATGAGGTGGTCGCCAGTGCCGAGCTGCGTGCGGCCCAGAAGCGTATCCGCGAGCTCGAGCGCGTTCTGGGGAAAAAGACCTTAGAGAATGAGATCTTGCGTGAGGCGGTGAAGATAGTCCACGAAAAAAAACTGATCTCGCGTTTGCCGTTGTTACCCGAAGAGGATACGCCGTGAGGCGGGTTGCTGAGGCTCTGGGGGTCTCGCGCTCGCAGCTCCACGAGCGACTGCGAAACGGTCTGCGACCGCGGCTTCACTATCGGAAATCTGAGGACGCCGAGCTGTTGGAGCCGGTCCGACGGTTGGTCGATGAGCGGCCTACGTACGGGTACCGACGGATCGGCGCCCTGTTGAACCGCGAGCGTGCTGCCGCCGGACTTCCCCGGCTGAACCACAAGAGGCTGTACCGGCTGATGGCACAGAACGGACTGCTGCTGCAGCGTTATACCGGAAAGCCTCCAGGTCGCGCGCACGACGGCCAAATCATCACGATCCGACCGAATCTGCGCTGGACATCCGACGGCTTTGAAATCCCCTGTTGGGATGGCCAGGTGGTGCGCGTGGCGTTCGCGCTCGATACCTGCGATCGCGAGGTCATGGCCTGGTGTGCGACGATCGGCGGCATCAGTGGTGAGATGATCCGCGATCTGATGCTGGAGGCTGTCGAGAAGCGCTTTGGCGCCGCAGTTACACCGCAGCCGATCCAATGGCTCTCTGACAACGGTAGCGCCTACAGAGCCTACGAGACGATCGAGTTTGCGGTCCGCCTGGGCCTGGTTCCCTGCTTCACACCGGTTCGCAGTCCACAGTCCAACGGCATGGCCGAGGCCTTCGTGAAGACCTTCAAGCGCGATTACGTCTATGTCCATGATCGACCCGATGCTCAGACCGTCCTGTCACAGCTCTCCACCTGGTTCGAGGATTACAACGAGGTCCATCCTCATAAAGCCCTGCGCCTGAAGTCGCCGCGCGAGTTCATCCGCAGTTATCTACAACCCGCAGCCTGTCCGGTCGGATAGGGGTAACTCCACACTCATGCTGGCTTTGTCAGGCATGGTAACAACCTCGGTGGACGTCTCAGAACCGCAATTCGCGCGAATCGCGTGCGATACGCCGGCCGAGCTCAGCGCACCAAGGTATTTCGATCAGTCGGCGAGCGCCGGCCCCATGTAGTGGCACGTCGTCCAGGAACGGTAGTAGGCGCTCGGACTCCCCCGGCTCAAGGAGTTGCGGGACTACCACGTACCCTGCCCGAGCAAGCTGGCCGGCATGTAGCTCCATTTAAGTAATCATAGCTCGCGCGACTCAACCAAGGGGATTCCGTGTAACACCTTCGCACAATACGTTCGGGCTCACGATCGTGATCCAATCCCGCCATCGAGGCGGTGATTCTCCAAGTTGCAATCCTGAGCGCAGGAGGATGCATGTCAACCAAGCCCGTGCGGCACGTGGCGATTGTCGGTACTGGAGTGATCGGAGCGAGCTGGGCGGCCTACTACCTTGCTCGCGGGCTGGACGTGATCGCAACGGACCCAGCACCTAACGCAGAAGCGAATCTGCGCAAATACGTGGATGAAGCTTGGGACTTGCTCACAAAAGTGGGTTTGGTCCCTGGCGCTTCGCGCGAGCGACTGAGCTTCACGCCACAAATGGCTCGCGCACTCGGCGACGCTGATCTAGTGCAGGAGAACGGCCCCGAGCGGCCGGACGTCAAGATCAAGTTGTTTGCACAGATAGACGAGATGACTCCACCGGACGCAATCCTGGCATCGAGTTCTTCGGGCATCACACCCGATGTCATCCAGTCGGCGTGCAGGCGTCCGGAGCGCGTTCTAATCGGCCATCCCTTCAATCCACCTCATGTCATCCCCCTGGTCGAGGTCGTCGGCGGTGCGAAGACGTCCGAGGACTCAATCGCTCGGGCGATCGCCTTCTACGCAGACATCGGCAAGAAGCCAATTCGCCTCCACAAGGCTGTCCCCGGACATGCCGCCAATCGCATACAGGCGGCCCTCTACAAGGAGGTTCTCTACCTCATTCAGCAGGGTGTACTCAGTGTGACGGACGCCGACAAGGCAGTCTCTTACGGACCAGGTCCTCGCTGGGGAGTCATGGGACAGAGCCTCCAGTGGCATCTGGGTGGAGGTGCGGGTGGCATTGCTCATTTCATGGAGCACCTCATGGATGGTCTGGCAGGGCTGATGAAGTCGCTCGGCACTCCGGAGGTCACACCTGCGCTCAAGCAGACCATCGTCAAGGGAGTGCTAGAGGAAGCAGGAAAGCGAACCGTGGAGGAGTGGGCCCGGAGTGAGAACGAGGTAATTGCCGGGTTGTTCGCACTCCGCGCGAAGAATGGCCTGTGAGCCAGCTAGGTCGTGTTCGATGGAGTTGCACCTATGAGCGGTAACAAGCTTGCACGTCTTTTCTTCCTGGATCTCGGTGCGGGTCGCGTCCTTTCGGCGAACCCCGACGGATCGGACTTGAAGGTTCTCGCAGAAGAGG
>Ga0335069_10014230_pt1 | contig 11150 bp, 5 predicted proteins | sample Lox_Sample_11_FD_206714 | JGI IMG/M metagenome (GOLD analysis project Ga0335069, IMG submission 206714) | Soil microbial communities from Loxahatchee National Wildlife Refuge, Florida, United States - Lox_Sample_1.1 | ecosystem: Environmental > Terrestrial > Soil > Wetlands | place: USA: Florida... | reverse complement strand
CGCCTGCGGCTGCGATCCGCTCACCGGCGACGGCGCTGGTATCCTGATGCAGGTGCCGCACGAGTTCATGCAGAAAGAGTGTCGCGCCTTGCGTATCGATCTGCCGAACGCCGGTGAGTACGGCGTCGGTATGGTCTTCCTGCCGCGTGACGTGAACGAACGCAACGTCTGCCTGAAGCTCTTCGAGAAGGCGGTGCATGAGGAAGGGCAGCATTTGCTCGGCTGGCGCACCGTGCCCACAGATCCGAGTAAGACGGGCGAGATGGCCCGCAAAGTGATGCCCGAGATCCGCCAAATCTTCGTCGCCCGCGGCAAAGGGATCAGCGACACCGACACGCTGGAGCGCAAGCTGTATGTCATACGCAAGGTCGTGGAGCGCGCCGTACGCGAGGCCGGGCTGCGGGACTCTGAGTCGTTCTACGTCCCAAGCCTGTCGTGCCGCACCCTCTGTTACAAGGGCCTGCTGCTACCCGAACAGATCCCCGCGTTCTACGCTGACCTCAATGACCCGACGATGACCAGCGCACTGGCGCTTGTCCACCAGCGGTTCAGCACCAACACCTTCCCGTCGTGGGAACGCGCCCATCCGTACCGCTTCCTGGCGCACAATGGCGAGATCAACACGCTGCGCGGCAATGAGAACTGGATGCACGCGCGCGAGAAGATGTTCGCGTCGCCGCTGTTCGGTGACGACATCAAGAAATTGTTGCCGATCATCGAAGAGGCGGGCAGCGACTCGGCGAAGTTCGACAACGCGCTGGAGTTGCTGGTACGCAGCGGCCGTTCGCTGCCGCACGCGGTGATGATGATGATCCCGGAGGCGTGGCAGAAGCACGAGAGCATGAGCGATACGAAGCGCGCCTTCTACGAGTACCACTCCTGTCTCATGGAGCCGTGGGACGGTCCGGCCTCGATCGCCTTTACCGACGGCCGCCTCATCGGCGCGGTGCTCGACCGCAATGGCCTCCGTCCGTCGCGCTATGTGGTGACCAAGGACGGTTTCGTCGTCATGGCATCGGAGGTCGGTGTACTCGACATCGCACCGGACAACGTGTTGCATAAAGATCGCCTGCAACCCGGCCGCATGTTCCTGGTCGATACCGAGAACGGCCGTATCATCGCCGACGAGGAGATCAAGGAAGGTATGGCGGCGCGCAAGCCGTACCGCAAATGGTTGGACGAGAATCTCGTCCAGCTCGGCGCGCTGCCGGAGCCGAAGGATCGGGCCCTGGCCTGCGACGCCGAGACGCTGCTGACCCGCCAGCAGGTCCACGGCTACACGATTGAAGACCTGCGCATGTTGATGGCGCCGATGGCGATCAACGGCCAGGAGGCCGTCGGTTCCATGGGCAACGACACGCCGCTTGCGGTGTTGTCGGAGCGGCCACATCTGCTCTTCAACTACTTTAAGCAGTTGTTTGCGCAGGTGACCAACCCGCCGATCGATCCGATCCGCGAAGACCTGGTGATGTCGTTGAAGACGACCCTCGGTGCCGAGCAGAACCTGTTCGAGGAAACACCGCGGCACTGTCACCAGCTCGAACTGGAAAACCCGATCATCAGCACTACCGAGCTGCAGAAGATCAAGGAGGTCAACGTCGGCAAGATCCGCGCGGTGACGCTCCCCGCGCTGTTCAAGATCGCCGACGGTGGTGAGGGATTGCGTGCCGCGCTCGACGAGCTGTGCCGTCAAGCCACGGTGGCGATCGAGTCGGGCTACAACATCCTCATCCTCTCCGATCGCAGCCACGACGACGAGCGTGCGCCGATCCCCAGCTTGCTGGCGACCGCTGCCGTGCAGCATCACCTCATCCGCGAGGGGACGCGGACGCGGTGCGGCATCGTCGTCGAGTCCGGCGAGCCCCGCGAGGTACATCACTTCGCCCTCTTGATCGGCTTCGGCGCTAGCGCGGTGAATCCCTACCTGGCCTGTGAGACCGTCGTCGACATGGTCAACGACGCGCGCATCACAGGCGTCGAAGCGGAAACCGCGGTCGCGCACTACCTCAAGGCCGCCAACAAGGGCCTGCTCAAGGTGATGACGAAGATGGGGATCTCCACCGTGCAGAGCTACCACGGCGCGCAGATCTTTGAGGCCATCGGCCTGAACCACGACGTCATCGACCGCTACTTCACCTGGACCGCTTCGCGCATCGAGGGCGTCGGACTCGATGTCATCGCCCAGGAGTGCGCCCAGCGGCATCACCATGCCTACGAGGTCTCGCCATCGCTGGACGGCGACCTCGACCCGGGCGGTCAATATCAGTGGCGACGGCGCGGCGAATTCCACATGTACAACCCCGACACCATTGCCAAGCTGCAGCACGCGGCGCGCTCCGGCAACTACAAGAAGTTCAAGGAGTACAGCGCGCTGGTCAATGATCACAGCGAGAAACTCTGCACCATCCGCGGCCTGCTGAAGTTCAAGAAGGGCACGCCGATTCCGATCGCCGAGGTCGAGCCGGCCAGCGAGATCGTCAAGCGCTTCAAGACCGGCGCCATGTCACTCGGTTCGATCAGCCGCGAAGCGCATGAAACCTTGGCCATCGCCATGAACCGCATCGGTGGCAAGTCGAATACCGGCGAGGGCGGTGAAGATCCCGTGCGCTACACGCCCGACGCGAACGGCGACCTGCGTCGTAGTGCCATCAAGCAGGTGGCGTCCGGCCGCTTCGGAGTGACCAGCTACTATCTGGTCAACTCCGACGAGCTGCAGATCAAGATGGCACAGGGCGCCAAGCCCGGTGAGGGTGGACAGTTGCCCGGGCACAAGGTCGACAAGTACATCGCCGGCATCCGCTATTCGACGCCAGGCGTCGGACTCATCTCGCCGCCGCCGCACCACGACATTTACTCCATCGAAGACCTGGCGCAGCTCATCCATGATCTCAAGAACTCGAACAACCGCGCGCGTATCAGCGTCAAGCTGGTCGCCGAGGTGGGTGTCGGCACCGTCGCCGCCGGTGTGTCGAAAGGCAAGTCGGACGTCGTACTGATCAGCGGCGACTCCGGCGGGACCGGCGCCTCACCGCTCACGTCCATCAAGCACGCCGGTCTGCCGTGGGAGCTGGGTCTCGCGGAGACGCAGCAGGTGCTGGTGATGAACGACCTGCGCGGCCGCATTCGCGTCGAGACCGACGGCCAACTGAAGACCGGCCGCGACGTCGCAATCGCCGCGTTGCTCGGTGCCGAGGAATACGGCTTCGCCAGCGCGGCACTGGTTGCGTCGGGCTGCATCATGATGCGTGTCTGCCATCTCAATACCTGCCCGGTCGGCATCGCCACACAGGATCCGGTGTTGCGCAAGAAGTTCGAAGGCAAGCCGGAGCACGTGGTGAACATGATGATGTTCATCGCCGAGGAGTTGCGCGAGATCATGGCGGAGCTCGGCTTCTGCACCGTCGACGAGATGGTCGGTCACGTCGAGATGTTGGAAGCCAAAGACGCCATCGACCATTGGAAGGCGCGCGGCGTCGACCTCAGCCAGATTCTGCACAAGCCCGACGTCCCACCCCGCGTAGCGATCCGCTGCGTGACGACGCAGGATCACGGGTTGGAGAAGGCGCTCGACAACCAGCTCATCGAGTTGGCGAAGCCGGCGGTGGAACGCAAGCAGCCCGTCGAGATCGATCTGCCGATCCGCAACGTCAACCGGACCGTGTGCGCCATGCTGTCGGCCGAGATTTCGCGGCGCTGGGGCGCTGAAGGCCTGCCGCCGGAAACCATCAAAATCCGCTTCGCCGGATCGGCCGGCCAGAGCTTCGGCGCCTTCATGGCCAACGGCATCGCCATCACGCTCGAAGGTGATGCCAACGACTACTTCGGCAAGGGCCTGTCCGGCGGGCGTATCGTGGTCTATCCACCACGCAATGCCAGCTTCGTTGCCGAGGAGAACATCATCGTCGGCAACGTCTCGCTGTACGGGGCCACCGGTGGCGAGGTCTTCCTGCGTGGTCAGGCGGGTGAACGCTTTTGCGTGCGCAACAGCGGCGTCACCGCGGTTGTGGAGGGTGTCGGCGACCACGGCTGCGAGTACATGACCAAGGGACTCGTTGTCGTGCTGGGCAAGACCGGCCGCAACTTCGCCGCCGGTATGAGCGGTGGTGTCGCCTATGTCCTCGACAGTGACGGCGACTTCAAGACGCGCTGCAACATGGGCATGGTCGAAATCGAGCCGCTCGATGAGAAGGATGCCGAGAACGTTCATGCCTTGATTCGCCGCCACTACGACCACACGCAGAGCGCGGTGGCGTGGCGAGTGCTGTCGGGATGGAAGGAGTTCGTGCATCAGTTCGCCAAGGTGATGCCCGTCGAGTACCGGCAGGTGCTGGCGAAGCAGCATTTGGATTCCGACGCGGCGAAGCTGGCGAGCATTTGAAGAATGCATATCGCTTATCGCATATGGCACGTGGTCGGAGGATGGGGGCCAGCGATAGGCGATAAGCCATAAGCGCTATAGGCGAAGAGCGAAGCGACATGGGAAAGATAACCGGCTTCATGGAGTACGAACGCGAGCTGCCAGCACGGCGGCCCGTGGAAGAACGCTTGCACGACTGGCGCGAGTTGGAAGGCAAGCATGCGGAGGACAAGCTGCAGAAGCAGGCGGCACGCTGCATGGACTGCGGCATTCCGTTTTGCCACAAGGGCTGCCCGCTCGGAAATATCATTCCGGACTGGAACGATCTCGTCTATCGCGGCCGCTGGAAGGAAGCCATCGACCGACTGCACGCCACCAACAATTTTCCGGATTTCACCGGACGGATCTGCCCGGCTCCATGCGAAGAGGCGTGCGTGCTCAGCATCAATGACAGTCCCGTCACGATCAAACAGATCGAGAAGCAAATCATCGAACACGCGTACAAGGCCGGCTGGTTGACGTCGCAAGTACCGCCACGACGCACTGGGAAGAAAGTGGCAGTGGTCGGTTCGGGCCCCGCCGGGCTCGCCTGTGCCCAGCAATTGGCCCGCGCCGGCCACCTGGTGACGGTCTTCGAGCGCGCCGATCGCATCGGAGGACTTCTCCGCTACGGGATCCCCGACTTCAAGATGGAGAAGCATCTGATAGACCGCCGCATGGAGCAGATGGGGGCGGAAGGTGTGACCTTCAAGCCGAACACCAACGTCGGCGTGGATTACCCCGTCGATCGTCTGCGCAAAGAGTTCGACGCGGCGGTGTTGGCCGGCGGCGCGACCTGGGCGCGTGATCTCCCGGTCCCCGGACGCGAGCTGAAGGGCATCCACTTTGCCATGGAGTTCCTACCGCAGCAGAACAAGGTCGTGGCCGGGGACACCGTCCCGGGGCAGATCAGCGCCAAGGGCAAGCGCGTCGTCATCCTCGGCGGCGGCGACACCGGCTCCGACTGCTTGGGCACATCGAATCGCCATGGCGCTGTGTCCGTGCACCAGTTCGAACTGCTGCCGCAACCGCCGGACACACGTACCGAGGACATTGCGCCGTGGCCATACTGGCCGATGATTCTGCGGACGTCATCGTCGCATGAGGAGGGCGTGATTCGCGATTGGAGCATCAACACCAAGCGCTTCTCTGGCGACCAACACGGCAACGTGAAGAAGTTGCACGGTGTGCGCTTGGAATGGGTGAAGGGCGATAACGGCCGCCCGGTCATGAAGGAGATTCCCGGTAGCGAGTTCGAGCTCGATTGTGATCTCGTGCTCCTGGCGCTCGGCTTCCTCGGCCCAGAGCAGCCCGGTCTGCTCACGGATCTCGGCGTTCAGCTCAACGAGCGTGGCAATGTCGCCGTCGATCAGAGTTGGATGAGCACCGTGCCCGGTGTCTTCGCCTGCGGCGACATGCGCCGCGGCCAATCGCTGGTCGTCTGGGCAATCTGGGAAGGCCGTGAATGCGCCCGTGGCGTCGACGCGTTCTTGATGGGACGTACCGACTTGCCGGCCAGTCCGGACCCTTTCTGAGCAGTCGATGGGCCTGGCGCAACGTCGGCGAACTGTCCGTGTAAGCCCTGCCTCTCACCAGCCTTCGTCAGGGTCTGGTACGTCGCCCAACAGCAGTTCGACGTCGGCCTGATCGCGGAGCGATTTGCTCTTGCGTCGCTGGGGGTCCGCCGCAGCGCGGCGTTTCATCTCGACGAGGTCATCCTTCCGAACGATGCGTATCTTCTGCCCGGCGACGTTCATGTCTTCCGCCCGTTTGATCATCGGATCGAAGGATTGGTCGAAAGCCAGTTGAACGGGCTCGCCGCTGCGGTGATGGAAGTTGGCGCTGTGTGCGAACTCGCCGACAAGCGTCATTCCCGTGCCCCGCATTGCGTCGATGACTGCCGCGCGAGATGCAGTCGACATCACGGCAAGGTCGGTGTCGAGCGTGGCACGCGGAACGCCGGCGTGGATGCCAACCGCGATGCCGCCGATCAGGGCGTACCCGACGCCTAGACCGTCGAGCGCCCGCGCGACATCTATGAGCGCCGCCACCTTGTCTGCAGTCTGTGCCATATCGTCGCTCCCGCCGCGGCGCGCTGCAATGAGTACGAGATCGCGGATGCTTGCCGCCGCGATCTGTTCGAGTTGCGCGGTCCGTGTCCCATCCATGCCCGGGAAAGTAGCATGCCTTTCAGCTCGCGGTCGAACCCAAGGGTAGATGCCCGAGAACTGGCGGTAGCGAAATTTCTCCGGCACGCTATAGTTCCGACCTTTGTTCTGGAGGCTATGGCACATGTCCGAGAAAGACGACCGCCCCACTGAGTCCGCGTCCGCCGGGGACGATTTCGCCGCATTGTTGGCCGAGAGTGAAGCCAGTGAATCGCGGCAGCGTCAGATTGCTGTGGGCGACGTTGTCCGCGGGCGGGTGATCGCCATTGGACAGGCCACCGCCTTCGTTGGTATCGGCGGCAAGGGCGAAGCAACAATTGATCTCGCCGAATTCCGCAATCCAGACACAGGCGAGTTGACCCTTGCTGTGGGCGATCAAATCGAAGCGACCGTTGTCGATGACGGCAGCGGGGGCGGCTCCGTGGTGCTGAAGCGTACCGTCGGGCGCGGCGGGCATCTTCCTGCAGAGCTGGAGCAAGCCATGGCGCACCACATTCCAGTTGAAGGCGTGGTGGCGGGCGAGAACAAGGGTGGCTTCGACGTGCAGATCGGCAGTGTACGCGCCTTCTGCCCGGCATCACAGATCGACCGCCGGCGCGGTGAATCTGCGCAGTATGTTGGCCAACGTCTGCGCTTCCGCGTCACGAAGATCGAAGGCGGCGGGCGCAACGTCGTTGTCTCACGCCGCGATGTGCTCGAAGAGGAAGCCGCTGCGTTGGCTGTGCAAACCTGGGAGCGCTTGCATGTTGGTGCTGTGGTCCAAGGGGCCGTAACGTCGGTTCGCGACTTCGGTGCCTTCGTCGATCTCGGCGGTGTAGAGGGATTGGTTCATGTGAGCGAGATCGGCCACGGTCGCGTCGGGCACCCGTCCGAGGCACTCAAGCTTGGGCAGGTGGTCGAGGTCCAGGTGGTCAAGATCGACCCGATCGCCGCTGATGCCCCGCAAGGTGCGCGTCGTCAAATTGGGCTCTCGCTGAAGGCGATGACACCCGATCCGTGGACCACCGCCAAGGAGCGTTTCGTCCCTGGGACCACTGTGCATGGAATCGTGCGTCGCCTCGAAGCATTTGGCGCGTTTGTCGAAATTGCGCCGGGCTTGGATGGCCTCGTGCACGTCTCGAAATTGGCGCTGGATCGCCGCATCTCCCACCCGCGGCAGGTGCTCACCCCGGGGCAGGAGGTTGACGTCACCGTCCTGGGAGTAGACACGGAGAAGCGTCGCATCAGTCTCTCAATGGTCGAGCAGGCGCGCCAGGCGCGCGATAGCGCTGTTTCTGCGCAACGTGCCGATGAGGCGGCGGTGGTGTCGCAGACCAACGAGCGCCAGTCTCTCGGAAGCTTTGCCGAGCTGCTCGCTGCTAGCCGCGGCAAGAGCAAGTAGTCTCGAAGTCGCATGCCCCGGTTGGCTGAACAGCGCGATACTGGCAAGATGCGCAGCGATCGGCCTCAGCCATCTGAGCTTAGAGCTGAAGACTGATTGCTGAAACCCTTCACCGGAGGACTCATGATCGAACTGTTTACTTCCCCGACGCCAAACGGTTGGAAGGCTTCCATCATGCTCGAGGAGATCGGCCTGCCGTACACTGTGCACCCGATCAAGCTGCAGGACGGACAACAGAAAGAGTCTTGGTACCGGCAGATCAATCCCAACGGACGCATCCCGGCGATCATCGACCGCGACCTCGATGACTTCACGGTTTTCGAATCTGGAGCGATCCTCATCTACCTGGCGGAGAAGACCGGACAGCTGTTGCCTTCGGACGTGAAAAAGCGCTCCGAGGTCATCCAATGGTTGATGTTTCAGATGGGTGGTATCGGCCCCATGCAGGGGCAGGCTAACGTCTTCTTCCGGTATGCCCCGGAGAAGATACCGTACGCCATCGAACGTTATCAGGGCGAGACGGCACGACTCTATCGCGTTCTCGACCAGCAGTTGGTCGATCGCGAGTACCTCACCGGTGAGTATTCCATTGCTGACATCGCGACGTGGCCATGGGTGCGCATCCATGCGTGGGCGGGCGTCGAGACCGAAGGTATGCTCAACCTGCGGCGCTGGCTCGAGACCATGGCGGCGCGCCCCGCGTGCATCAAGGGCGTCCAAGTGCCGTCGCCCGCTGACAGTGGCCAGGACATGCAGAAGTGGATCGAGAAGTTCCGCGCCGGGAAGGTGTGAAGCGATTGCCCTGCTCTGATCACGCATCCTGCTTGGTGTTGAGGTGGACGACGACCAAGCGGATCTGTTCATAGGGCACGCGGCCGTGCAAGCGGTCGAAGACCGGCTTAAGGTATGCGGTGCCGACGTCCTGCACCGCCTCGGCGACGGCGCGGTAAGTCTCCCGGTCGATCCATGGATCGAGGTGGTGCGGCCGGCGCGCCTCGACGAACTCCGCGAGATATCCCCACGTCGTACCGAGGGCGCGGCCGGTTGCCGCGGTAACTTGTTGCACCGACGACGCCTTGGCGAACAGCTCGAACGCTGCATCTTTGGTATCGTTCGGCTTGCGAGCGCGTTCACGACGAGGCCGACTCCCCACGGCGGCGTCCAAGGACAACTCATGAGTCCGGCAGTAGGTCGCGATATGTTCGAGGAACCGCTGTCCGAGATCGGCCAGTTTGCGTTCGCCGACGCCGCGTACATTGAGCAAGGCGCCGGGCGAACCGGGCCGGGCTCGCGCCATGTCGCGGAGGGTGGCATCGCTGAACAGCACGTATGCGGGCACGGCGCGCTCGTCGGCGATCTCGCGGCGTAGCCCCCGCAGACTATCGAACAGCCCACGGTCGACACCTTCCCATGACTCTTCATCGAAGCGCGTCTTCGCGACTTCCGCCGTCTTGGGTTGCAGCAAGCGCACTGCACGCTGGCCGCGCAGTACGCTCCATGACGCCTCATTGAGACGCAGCACCGGACGCTCCTCGCTCGTGCGTTCGAGCAAGCCATCGTCGAGGAGCTGGTAGAGCATATTGGTGAGCGCCTTGCGGTTGGTGCCTTTCATGAGGCCGTATGTGCTGAGCTGCTCGTGTCGCCAGCGCCGCACGCGTTCGGTGTTGGCGCCGAGCAGAACATCGACGATGTGTTCGGCGCCGAAGCGCTCGCCAGCGCGCGCGACGCACGACAAGATCTTCTGCGCCGTGACGGTGGCGTCGGCGAGGCCCTCGACTTCATTGAGGCAGACGTCGCAGGCCTCGCAGTTGTCCGTCGGGTAGCCCTGCCCGAAATATTCCGAGAGTGTGCGGTGGCGGCAGTGGATCCCCGTGCACAGGCGTCGCATGTGCTCGAGCAGTGCCTGCGATGCGGTGATCAGCTCCGCCGGCGCGCTCGCTTCCGCCGCGCTCTTCTCGATGAGCGATTCCCAGCGGATGACGTCGGCCGCCGAGTAGAGCAGCACGCACTCTGCTTCGAGGCCGTCGCGGCCCGCACGTCCCGTCTCCTGCTGATAGTGCTCGATCGATTTGGGCATCGCGGCGTGGATCACGCAACGGACGTCGCTGCGGTCGATGCCCATGCCGAACGCCACGGTCGCTGCCACTACATCGATTTCCTCAGAAGCAAACGCATCTTGGGTTCGCCGGCGTTCGTCTGCCTCCATGCCGGCATGATAGAAGGCTGCGCGGATGCGATGCGCCTGCAGCGCGTCCGCCATGGCCTCCGTGTCCTTGCGACTGATGCAGTAGACGATCGCGGCGTCGCTTGGGTGGCGCCGCAGCACCTCCAACACCTGTGCGTGCGCGTCGACGCGGGGGACGACACGGTAGACAAGATTGGGGCGATCGAAGGTGCCGACCAGCAGCGTAGGATTATGCAGGCGGAGCTGTTCGGCGATGTCGGCCCGTACGCGCTCGGTGGCGGTCGCCGTGTAGGCATGCACGCTGGCGTGCGGAAAGCGGGTCTTGAGCTCAGCGAGGTGGCGGTACTCCGGACGGAAGTCGTGGCCCCAGTGGCTGATGCAGTGCGCCTCGTCGATGGCGAAGGCGCGCACCTGTAGTCGTTCGATGAGTTGCAGAAATCGCGGTGTCAGCAGTCGTTCGGGGGCGACGAACACCAGCCGATAGCGGCCGGCGGCGATTTCGCCCTCGATGGTCCGTACGGCGTCGAAGGGCATACCGCTGTACAGCGCTGCGGCCGGGTAGCCGCAAGCGCGCAGGCCGTCGACCTGGTCTTTCATCAGTGAGATCAGCGGCGACACCACGATATCGGTCCGCTGTGCCAACTCCGCGGGAACCTGGTAGCAGAGGGACTTGCCGCCGCCCGTTGGCATGACGACGAGCGAGTCGCGTCGCTCGAGGCCGGCACGAATGGCTTGCTCCTGTAGTGGGCGGAGCTCGGAAAATCCCCAATATCTGCGTACGCTCGCTACGATCTGATCCGTTGACCACTTGGACGAAGTGTTCATGCTTATCTCAATGCATCGGACAAGTGAATGGATAAAGGACTAAATGACTCAGCACGTCAATTCTTCGATGGTGTTGGCGCCGGCAGCGTCAGGTGTGCAGGTTCACCGTTGAGCAGCACCGTGGAGCGGTCGATGAGCTGCTGCGGCGTTATGCGGTCGGCGTTCAGTTCGACGACGTCTGGTGTCAGCAGGTAG
>Ga0335069_10014229_pt1 | contig 11150 bp, 7 predicted proteins | sample Lox_Sample_11_FD_206714 | JGI IMG/M metagenome (GOLD analysis project Ga0335069, IMG submission 206714) | Soil microbial communities from Loxahatchee National Wildlife Refuge, Florida, United States - Lox_Sample_1.1 | ecosystem: Environmental > Terrestrial > Soil > Wetlands | place: USA: Florida... | reverse complement strand
AGCAGCTTGTTGTCGGCCGCCATCTCGCGCTCGCCTTGAAAGACACGGATGGTCACCGCCTGCTGGTTGTCGGCGGCCGTAGAGAACACCTGGCTCTTCTTCGTCGGGATGGTGGTGTTCTTGTCGATCAGCTTGGTGAAGACACCGCCCAGCGTTTCGATGCCGAGCGACAGCGGTGTCACGTCGAGCAGCAACACATCCTTCACCTCGCCCTTCAACACCCCGGCCTGGATCGCCGCGCCGATCGCGACCACTTCATCGGGGTTCACGCCCTTGTTGGGCTCCTTGCCGAAGAGCTTTTTCACCCGCGTCTGGACGGCCGGCATGCGGGTCATGCCGCCGACGAGGATGACCTCGTCCACGTCGTTCGCGCTCAGCCCGGCATCCTTCAGCGCCGTGACGCACGGCCCCTCCAGACGGTCGAGCAAGTCGGCGCACAGCGCCTCGAGCTTGGCGCGCGTGAGCTTCATCGTCAGGTGCTTGGGTCCGCTCTGGTCGGCGGTGATGAAGGGCAGGTTGATGTCGGTTTCGCTGGCTGTCGACAGCTCGCACTTGGCCCGCTCGGCAGCCTCTTTGAGGCGCTGCAACGCCATGCGGTCCTTGCGGAGGTCGATGCCCTGATCCTTCTTGAACTCGTCCGCCAGGTAGTCGATGACACGCTGATCGAAGTCCTCGCCGCCCAGGAAGGTGTCGCCGTTGGTGGCCTTCACTTCAAAGACGCCATCGCCGAGCTCGAGGATGGAGATGTCGAACGTGCCGCCGCCGAGGTCGAAGACGGCAACCTTCTCGTCCTTCTTCTTGTCGAGCCCATAAGCGAGCGCGGCGGCGGTGGGCTCGTTGATGATGCGCAGCACGTTGAGCCCGGCGATGCGCCCGGCGTCCTTGGTCGCCTGACGCTGGCTGTCGTTGAAGTAGGCGGGGACAGTGATGACCGCCTCGCTGACCTTCTCGCCCAGATAGTCCTCGGCGGTCTGCTTCATCTTCTGCAGCACCATCGCCGAGACCTCCTGCGCACTGTGCTTCTTGCCGCGGGACTCGACCCACGCGTCGCCGTTGTCGGCCTTGATGATATGGTACGGGGCGACCTTCAGCGCCTTCTGCACCTCGGCGTCCTCGAAACGGCGGCCGATGAGGCGCTTGACCGCGAAGATGGTGTTCTCCGGGTTGGTGATCGCTTGGCGCCGGGCAATCTGCCCAACCAGTCGCTCCCCGGCATCGGTGAAGGCGACGACCGACGGGGTCGTCCGGCTGCCCTCGGAGTTCGGGATCACCTGCGGATCGCCGCCCTCCATGATGGCCACACACGAGTTCGTGGTACCGAGATCGATTCCGATCACTTTTGACATTGGAAGCTGTCTCCTTTGCGCCGGCACGAAGGCTGCACCACGGTGACCGGCCGCAGTCGGGAGTTAATCATCGTCTGGCGGGCTTTCAACCGGCGGTTTGGCGGAAACGCTGACCTTTGCGGCGCGGATCAGGCGGTCGTGCAGACTGTAGCCGGGCTCGAATTGCTGGACGATCTGGTTGGGCTGCCGGCGGGCGTCCGGCACCTGGGCGACCGCTTCGTGCTGAGAGGGGTCGAACGGTCCTTCGGCGGCCTCGATCCGGGTGATCCCATGCCGCTCGAGGACCTCGAGGGCGCTCTTCAGCACCAGTCGGACCCCTTCGAGCAGGGGCTGGCCATTCCCGCCCGCCGCGGCATGGTCGACGGCGCGCTCCAGGTTATCGATCACCGGTAGGAGGTCCCGCGCCAGAGGCTCCACCGCGAACCGCAGCGCCTCGCTCTTCTCCCGCTGCATGCGCTTTTTGAAGTTCTCGGTCTCGGCCCGTTCGCGCAGATAGAGGTCCCAATTGCGTGAGGCCTCCGCCGTCTTGTCAGCCAGCTGCTTGGTGAGCTGCTCGACGGTCGACTCAGGCCCCTCGGCTCCGCCGGCCGGTCCAACAGCCGGGTCCGAGCCCTTGGGGTCATCTGCGGCGGTCATGCGCGGTGCTGTCCTCTGGATCGCGGAGCCGTGGAGGGGCGCCGGGGAACGGGAACGTAAGCGCGGAAGCTCCCTTGTCAAGCAAATCAGAGGGTGTTTAGCTCTCGCTGGTGCCGGAATCGCGCAGCAGTCGCGCCATCGTTCTGCGATGGCGGGCCTACGGCGAGAGCGACAAGATCGCGACCTTGCTGACCGAGGAGTTCGGCAAGCTGACCGGGATCGCCAAGGGGGCCAAGAACTCCCGCCGGCGCTTCGCGAACTCGCTCGAACCGCTGGCCCGGGTGCGGGTCCGCTTCCGCCAGAAGCCGACTGCCAATCTCGCCTTCCTCGAGAGCGCCGAGCTGCTCACCTCGACGGCGGCGCTCAGCGACCCGCCACGGTTCGCCTATGCCAGCTATCTCGCCGAGCTCGCCGACCAGCTCACGCTCGAGGACGACCCGGTGCCGGGGCTCTATGCGCTGCTCGACGAGGCGCTGCAGGAGGTCGAGCGCGGCCCCGCAACCACCGCATTCCTGCGGGCCTTCGAGCTCCAGCTGCTCACCCGCGCCGGCTTCGAGCCGCAGCTCGAGTGCTGCGCGCGCTGTGAGCGGACCTGGGACAGCGGCGAGCCAGCGCATCTCAGCGTCAGCCACGGAACGCTGGCGTGCGGCCGCTGCCGCGGTCAGGACGCCGCCGTGGCGATCGACGCCGCCGTGCTGCCGCTGCTGGCGGATCTCAAGCGGATGCCGCTCGCGGCGTGCCGCGACCACGCGCTCGGTCCGCTGGCGCGCGACGCGGCACAGCTCACCGGCCGCCTGCTGGCGCTGCACCTCGCCAGACCGCTGCGCTCCGTGAAGCTCATCGAGCAGGTAGTCGGCGCGAGCTGACCCTCCGGCGTTTGGCAGCGTGCCGCCGTCTGGGACTGCGCGGCGGTGCGAACGAGACTCCCCCGCCGCCCGCGGCAGCGTGCGCCCGCAGTCCACGGTCGGCGAACGGAGCGCCACCGATCGCGCGCCCGGGCCGTTGGGGCGGCCCAAACGGTTGCTTTCCGGCCGCCGCGTGCTAGGTCGGTCCCTTCGTTCACATGACCCAGGTGACCATGGACAAGATCGTGAACCTGGCCAAGCGCCGCGGGTTCACCTTCCAGTCGAGCGAGATCTACGGCGGTCTGGCGAGCTGTTGGGACTACGGACCGCTCGGCGTCGAGCTCAAGCGCAACGTGAAGAACGCGTGGTGGCGGGACATGGTACAGGCGCGGGACGACATCGTGGGCATCGATTGCTCGATCCTCATGCACCCGCGCGTCTGGGAGGCGTCCGGCCATCTGGCTGGGTTCAGCGACCCGCTGGTCGACTGCCGCGCCTGCAAGGCGCGCTTCCGCGCCGACCACCTGGCCAGCTCGCAGTGCCCGCTCAAGCCGAGCAAGACCGCGGGGCAATTCGAGAAGTGCGATCTGACCGAGGCGCGTCAGTTCAACCTCATGTTCAAGACCTTCATGGGCCCGGTCGAGGACACCGCGAGCGTCGTCTACATGCGGCCGGAGACAGCCCAGGGCATCTTCGTCAATTTCAAGAACGTGCAGACCACGTCGCGCCAAAAGATCCCCTTCGGCATCGCGCAGATCGGCAAGTCGTTCCGCAACGAGATCACGCCGGGCAACTTCCTGTTCCGCACGCGCGAGTTCGAGCAGATGGAGATGGAGTTCTTCGTCAAGCCGGGCGACGACGACCACTGGTTCGACTATTGGACCCGGACGCGATTGCAGTGGTACGTGCAGTACGGCATCCGTGCCGACCGTCTGCGGCTGCGGCCGCATGCCGCCGACGAGCTCGCCCATTACGCGAAGGGGTGCGCCGACGTGGAGTACAATTTCCCGATCGGCTGGTCGGAGCTGGAAGGTATTGCCAGCCGCACCGACTTCGACCTCCGACGCCACGCGGAATACAGCGGCAAGGATCTGCGCCACTTCGACGAGGAATCGCGCGAGCACTACTTCCCGTTCGTGATCGAGCCGGCCGCTGGAGCCGACCGCGCCACGCTCGCGTTTCTGGTCGATGCGTACGACGAAGACGTCGCCGACGGCGAGCCGCGCACCGTGCTCCGCCTGCACCCGGCCCTGGCGCCGATCAAGGCCGCCGTCTTTCCGCTCCTGCGCAAGGATGGCCAGCCGGAGAAGGCCGCCATGGTCTACGACCTGCTGCGGGCACACTTCGCGGTCGACTACGACCAGGCCGGCGCGATCGGCCGGCGCTACCGACGACAGGACGAGGTCGGCACCCCGTTCGGCATCACCATCGACCATCAGACCATGCAGGATGACACGGTAACGCTACGCGACCGCGACACTATGGAACAGATCCGCCTGCCCATCGATCGGCTGGTCGCCGAGCTTCAGCAGCGCCTGGCGGCGCCGAGGACGAGGTAGCAGTCATGGGAGGACGGAGCAGTCGCAAGAACGTGCAGCACGCCCTGCGCCGCGCACGGCCGACGCCGCGGCCGGCAGGGCGCAGCCGCGCCCGTCAGGTCGTCTACGCGTTCGGCGGCGGCCACGCCGACGGCAACGCCAAGATGAAGGATCTCCTAGGCGGCAAGGGCGCCAACCTCGCCGAGATGGCGGGGCTCGGTCTACCGGTGCCGCCCGGCTTCACCATCTCGACCGAGGTGTGTACGCACTTCTACGCCCACGCCCACCAGTACCCGTCGGGCTTGCGCGCCGACGTGGAACGGCACCTGCGCCGCGTCGAGCAGCAGGTCGGCAAGCGCTTCGGCGATCGGTCCAACCCGCTGCTGGTGTCGGTGCGCTCGGGCGCCCGCGCCTCGATGCCGGGCATGATGGACACCATCCTCAACCTCGGTCTCAATGACGAGACCGTGCAGGGGCTCATCGCCCTCACTGGCAACCCGCGCTTCGCCTACGACTCCTACCGCCGCTTCGTACAGATGTACGGCGATGTGGTGCTCGACCTGAAGCCCGAATCGAAGGAAGAGCGCGACCCCTTCGAAGAGATTCTCGAACGCACGAAACGGGCCCGCGGCGTGAAGCTCGACACCGAGCTGACCGCCGACGATCTGCACGCCCTGGTCGGGGAATTCAAAGCCGCCATCCGGGCGCGCCGCGGGGTGGATTTCCCCGAGGATCCGCAGGAGCAGCTGTGGGGGGCCATCGGCGCGGTGTTCGGTTCGTGGAACAACGACCGCGCCATCGCCTACCGCCAGCTGGAAGGGATCCCGGAATCGTGGGGCACGGCGGTGAACGTCCAGGCCATGGTGTTCGGGAACATGGGCGACGACTCCGGAACCGGCGTCGCCTTCACCCGCGATCCCGCCTCGGGTGAGAACGCCTTCTACGGTGAGTTCCTCATGAACGCGCAAGGCGAGGACGTGGTCGCCGGCACCCGGACGCCGCTGCCGCTGCGCGATCTCGAGCGCGAGAACCCCGCCGTCTACCGCCAGCTGGTGGCCATCCGGCGGACGCTCGAGCGCCACTACCGCGACGTCATGGACATCGAGTTCACGATCCAGCAGGGCACCCTCTACATGCTGCAGTGTCGGGTCGGAAAGCGCACCGGGGCCGCCGCCATCCGCATCGCCACCGACATGGTGAAGGAGCGCCTGATCAACGCGCACCAGGCGGTCCTGCGCGTCCAGCCCGAGCAGCTCAACCAGATCCTGCGTCCGACGTTCAAAACGGCGGACAAGACGCGCGCGGTCCGCGACCAGCGGCTGCTCGCCCAGGGACTCAATGCCGGGCCGGGAGCGGCGGCCGGGCGCATCTACTTCCACGCTGACGATGCCGAGGCCGCCGCCGGCCGCGGCGAACAGGTGATCTTGGTGCGCGTCGAGACCTCGCCGGAGGACATCCGCGGGATGGCGGCGGCGCAGGGCATCCTCACCGCGCGCGGCGGGATGACCAGCCATGCTGCCTTGGTGGCGCGGCAGATGGGCAAGGTATGCGTGGCAGGCTGCGAGGCGCTGCAGATCGACTACCGAACCGGCGAGCTGCGCATCGACGGGCGCGACGTGGTCTTGCGCCAGGGCGACGAGCTCGCCATCGACGGCACCACCGGCGAAGTGTTTCGCGGTCACATCGACACCGAGCCGAGCGAGGTCGTGCGGGTGCTGATCGACAAGACGCTCGACCCCAAGCACGCGCCCGTCTATCGACAGTTCGCCCAGCTCATGGCCTGGGCCGACAAGGCGCGCACGCTCGGCGTGCGGGCCAACGCCGATCAGCCCGATCAGAGCGCGGCCGCGATCGCCTTCGGGGCCGAGGGGATCGGGCTCTGCCGCACCGAGCACATGTTCTTCGGCGAGGGCAAGATCGAGCCGATGCGCGAGATGATCCTGGCCGAAACCACCGAGGCGCGGCGCGCCGCCCTGGCCAGGTTGCTGCCGCTGCAGCGCGCCGACTTCGAGGGCATCTTCCGGGTGATGGCCGGCCGGCCGGTCACCATCCGCACCATCGATCCGCCGCTGCACGAGTTCCTGCCGCACGATCCGGCCGGGCAGCAGGCCCTGGCCGACGAGCTCGGCATCCCGGTGGAACGCGTCCGCACCCGCGTCGAGTCCTTGCACGAGTTCAACCCCATGCTCGGATTCCGCGGCTGCCGGCTCGGCATCGTGTACCCCGAGATCACCGAGATGCAGGCGCGCGCGATCTTCGAGGCCGCTGCGACCGTGCGGCGCGACGGCGTCGCGGTGCACCCCGAGGTCATGATCCCGCTGGTCGGCGACGTCAGGGAGTTCGAGCTCCAGGCCGACATCGCGCGCCGCGTCGCCGCGGAGGTCATGGCGGCCGCGAAGGTGACGTTCAAGTACGCCGTCGGCACGATGATCGAGATCCCGCGCGGGGCGCTGACGGCGGGCAAGATCGCCGCCGCGGCCGAGTTCTTCTCCTTCGGCACCAACGACCTCACCCAGACCACGCTCGGGGTGTCGCGCGACGACGCGGCGCGCTTCCTCGTGCCCTATGTCAGCAAGCTCGGGATCTATGCGCGCGACCCCTTCGAGTCGATCGACGAAGACGGGGTGGGAGCCCTGATCCGCATCGCCGTCGAGCGCGGGCGCGCCGCGCGGCCGACCCTCAAGCTGGGAATCTGCGGCGAGCATGGGGGGGATCCCAGCTCGGTTCGCTTCTGCCACCAGGCCGGGCTCGACTACGTCTCGTGCTCCCCGTACCGGTTGCCGATCGCTCGTCTCGCCGCCGCGCACGCCGCGCTGGGCGCCGCCGGTGGGTGAGTCACACGGCGCGACGATCGGCGTCGTCGCCCGCCGTGGCGCACCCGCGCGGCGCTCGGACGGCTGAGTGGCAGATGCCACGCCACGTGCGCACCTCGGGCCGAACGGTCGTGGTCGGCATCATCGGCGACCCGGTCGACCACAGCCGCTCGCCGGCGATGCACAACGCGGCCTTCGCGGCGCTCGGGCTCGACTGGGTATACGCGCCGTTCCATGTCGCGCCGGCAGACGTCGGCGACGCCGTGCGCGCCATCCGCGCCCTCGGCCTCAAGGGCGTCAACGTCACCGTCCCGCACAAGGAGGCGGTGCTGCCGCACCTCGATGCCCTGAGCCCACTGGCGCGCCAGGTCGGCGCGGTGAACACCATCGTCAACCGCGCCGGCCGCCTCTATGGCGACAACACCGACGTCGACGGCTTCCTGCGCGCCTTGCCGCGCGGCTGCCGCCTGCGCGGCCGCCACGTGGTGGTCATCGGCGCGGGCGGCGCGGCGCGGGCCGTCCTGGCGGCGCTGGGCCGCGCGCGGGTCGGCCGCGTCACACTGGCCAACCGCACGTTGGCGCGGGCGCAAACGCTGGCGCGCCGGTGGCGCGGCACCGTCACGGTCACCGCCGTCGGACTCGAGGCCTTGCGCCAGGGCCGCCACCTGGCCGACGCCGCGCTGGTCGTCAATACCACCTCCGCCGGCTTGCGCAGCGGCCAGTTCCCGCCGCTCGCCTACGCAGCGACACCGCGCCACTGTCTCTTCTTCGACCTGCTCTACGGGCACGCGTCGGCGTTCCTGCACCGGGCACGGCGTGCCCGCCGGCCCGCGCGCGACGGCCAGGAAATGCTCGTTCAGCAAGGCGCCTGCGCATTCACGCTGTGGAGCGGGCGCCGCGCGCCGATCACGATCATGCGTGGCGCCCTGGCAAACAAATTGTGAATTGACAGGTCGGAAGGCCGCCGCTACCTTCGCAAGCCGCAGTCCGGCGCTGACGCGATGGTGGATACGACCGTCTCATGAGCACCCGTCTTGGAGAGTTGCTCGTCAAGCGCGGACTGATCAACGCCGCGCAGCTCGAGAAGGCGGTCGAACACCACGAGAGCAACGAAGGCAGCGCGCTCAGCACCGCCCTCGTCACCCTGCACATCTTCACCGACGCCGACCTCACGGCGTTCCTGCAGCGGGAGTATCGGCTGCCGCTCGTCGATCCGGCCGCGATGGACGTCCCGGCCGACGTCATCCGCCTGGTGCCGCCGACGCTGGCGCGCCGCCATCATCTCGTGCCGATCAGCCTGGCCGGCTCGACGCTGACGCTGGCCATGTCCGACCCGTCCAACCTGGTCGCCATCAACGAGGTGAAGTTCCTCACCGGCTACGACGTCAAGGTCGCGGTCGCGGCGACCAGCTCGGTCACCGCCGCCATCGGCTCGCTCTACAATGAGGGCACGGACTACAACGACGTGCTGGCTCAGGTCGAGAGCGAAGGCGTCGAGCTGGTCAAGGATGAGGAAGAGATCGACGTCAAAGAGCTCGAGCGCGCCACCGAGGATGCGCCGGTGGTTCGGCTGGTCAACGCCATCCTCACCAGCGCGGTGAAGCGCCGCGCCAGCGACATCCATCTCGAACCGTTCGAGAAGATGTTCCGGGTCCGTTACCGCGTCGACGGCGTGCTCGAAGAGATCATGAAGCCGCCGCTCAAGCTGAAGAACGCCATCACCTCGCGCATCAAGGTGATGGCGGCGCTCGACATCGCCGAACGGCGGCTGCCGCAGGACGGACGCATCAAGCTGAAGTTCGGGCCCGGGCAGGACATGGACTTTCGCGTCTCGGTGCTGCCGACGATCTTCGGCGAGAAGATCGTGCTCCGCCTGCTCGACAAGTCCAATCTGCAGCTCGACATGACCAAGCTCGGCTTCGAGGAGCTGGCGCTGAAGGACTTCAAGGACGCGATCTACAGGCCGTTCGGGATGGTGCTAGTCACCGGCCCGACCGGCAGCGGGAAGACCACGACCCTCTACTCGGCGCTCTCCGAGCTCAACAAGATCGCCTCGAACATCTCCACCGCCGAGGACCCGGTCGAATACAATCTGGTCGGGATCAACCAGGTCCAGATCAACGAGGACATCGGGCTCAACTTCGCCAACGCGCTGCGCGCCTTTCTGCGCCAGGACCCGGACATCATCATGGTCGGCGAGGTCCGCGACTTCGAAACGGCGGAGATCGCGATCAAGGCCGCCCTCACCGGGCACTTGGTGCTGAGCACGCTACACACCAACGACGCGCCGTCGACCATCAACCGCCTGCTCAACATGGGGGTCGAGCCGTTCCTGGTCGCGTCGTCGGTCAACCTCGTCCTCGCCCAGCGCCTGGCCCGCCTGATCTGCGGCGGCTGCAAGGAGCCGGTCGAGGTGCCCCTGCAGGCGCTGGTCGAGATGGGGGTCGAAGCCGAGGAGGCGCGCACGGTGACTTGCTTCCACGGTACCGGGTGCCCGCAGTGCAGCGGCACCGGCTACCGCGGCCGCGTCGCCCTCTACGAAGTGATGCCGATGAGCGAAGAGCTGCGCGAGCACGTGCTCGCCGGCGCGTCGGCGAACGAGATCAAACGCACCGCGATCGGCGTCGGGATGATGACCCTGCGCCAGAGCGGCTTGCTCAAGCTCAAGCAGGGCATGACGACCATGGAAGAGGTCATCCGCGTCACCATGGCGGATTGAACGAGGCCATGACAGCCCAGCAACGGACGTGGCGGGGAGGTGCGGCGGCTCGATCGGCCGTCATCCGTTTGCGACCTCGCCCGCTGGAGGGTCGCCATGGCTGATGCCGCAGAAGCCGCCGAGACCTCGATCGCCGGCGCGCCCACGGTGCAGGATTTCCTGCGCCTGGTTGCCGAGAAGGACGGGACCGACCTGCACATCACCGCCGACAGCCCGCCGGTGATGCGCATCAACGGCGAGCTCCGGCCGCTGCCGTTCCCACCCCTGTCGGCCAACGACACCAAGACCCTCTGCTACAGCGTGCTCACGGAAACGCAGAAGCACCGTTTCGAGGAGGAGCAGGAGCTCGACTTCTCGTTCGGGATCCGCGGCCTCAGCCGCTTCCGCGGCAACCTGTTCATGCAGCGCGGCGCGGTGGGCGGCGCGTTCCGCACCATCCCCTACTCGGCGCGCCCGCTCGCCGACCTCGGCCTGCCGCCGGTCGTCGCCGAGCTCGCGAAGCTGCCCCGCGGCTTGGTGCTGGTCACCGGTCCGACCGGCAGCGGCAAGTCGACCACCCTGGCGGCGATGATCGACAAGATCAACAACGAGCGTCACGAGCACATCGTCACCCTCGAGGATCCGATCGAGTTCGTCCACCAGCACAAGGGCTGCGTGGTCAACCAGCGCGAGGTGTTCGCCGACACGCACAGCTTCGCCGAGGCCTTGCGCCACGTACTGCGCCAGGATCCCGACGTCGTGCTGATCGGCGAAATGCGCGACCTCGAAACGGTGATGTCGGCGCTCACCGTGGCGGAAACCGGTCACCTGGTCCTCTCGACCTTGCACACCAACTCGGCCGTCCAGACCATCAACCGCATCATCGACATCTTTCCCGAACAGCAGCAGCCGCAGGTGCGCGCCCAGCTCTCGCTCATCCTACAAGCCGTCGTCTCGCAGCAGCTCATCCCGCGCGCCGACGGGCGCGGGCGGGTGCTGGCGGTCGAGGTGATGATCCCCAACCCCGCCATCCGCAACCTGATCCGCGAGAACAAGATTCACCAGCTGTATTCCCAGCTGCAGGTCGGCCAGAGCAAGTTCGGCATGCAGACCATGACCCAGTCGCTGCTCGACCTGTACACCCGCCGCCTCATCTCGTACGATGAGGCGATGGGCCACGCCACCGAGCCCGACGAGTTGCGCCCGATGCTGGGCGCGCCGCGCCGCTCGGCCTGAGGAGCGGGCGCGCCGCGCCCGCGTTCGACGTTCACCGT
>Ga0335069_10014228_pt1 | contig 11151 bp, 9 predicted proteins | sample Lox_Sample_11_FD_206714 | JGI IMG/M metagenome (GOLD analysis project Ga0335069, IMG submission 206714) | Soil microbial communities from Loxahatchee National Wildlife Refuge, Florida, United States - Lox_Sample_1.1 | ecosystem: Environmental > Terrestrial > Soil > Wetlands | place: USA: Florida... | reverse complement strand
CGTTTCTGCGAGGCTCAGGCGGTGCCAGCCCGCTTCACGATAGGCATCCCAGGCTCCCTTGAAGCCAGTAGGCGTGCGAACCTGTCCATCGTGAATCCGGGCGCCCTCGGTATCGCCGGGTTGATTGAGTGGATGCAGCACCTCCTCGTGAAACTGACCGGCGGCTTCGAGGACGGCCGACGTCAGGTCGGGCGTCAGCTCGGCGAAGCCAGGCACGTCGTTGCGTTCATCTACTCGCAGGAAGTCGTGAAGAATGAAGAGCCAGTCTTTGACTGGGGCACGATAAGTCGGCATGGTTAGCGTAATGTTCTGACGTTGGAGATTCGTTCCGATGCCTCGGCGAGCTGCACGAGCAGTTCCGCGGGCCGGAATAGATCGCCATGGTGGGCGCGAAGCGCGGTGAGTTTCGTGACGATGGACTGGAGCCCGAGCATGTCGGCGTAATACATGGGGCCACCTTTCCAGTCCGGCCACCCATAGCCAAGCTGCCAGACCAGATCGATGTCGCTGGCACGCCCGACGATACCTTCGGCGAGCAGTTTTGCACCCTCGTTGATCATCAGCAAAACCAGGCGGTCGTGAACTTCTTCGTCCGAAATCGCGCGCCGCTCGATGCCTTCGACGCGCGAAGCTTCCTCGATCAACGCCGTTACCTCCGGATCCACGAGCGGGCGCCGCTTGCCTGGCTCATAGCGGTAATAGCCGCGCCCGGCGCGCTGCCCGGTACGGCCGCGCGCATGCAACTGCTCGATGAGCCAGTCTTTCTTCCCTGCCTTCTGACGAGCACGGAAAGTCAGTTCTATACCGCCGGCCATATCCTGCAGTTCGAACGTTCCCATCGGCAGACCGAGGTTGCGCTGCACACGGTCGATCTGGTCGGGCAGCGCGCCTTCGAGCAGCAGACGAGCGGCCTGGCGCTCGCGGGCGATCATCATGCGATTGCCCACGAACCCATCGCACACACCAACGACGATCGCAAACTTGCCGATCGATGCGGCAAGGCTGCGCGCAGCGTCCAGTGCCTCAATCGATGTCGACGAGGTACGAATCACCTCGATGAGCCGCATCACGTTGGCGGGGTTAAAGAAATGAAGCCCGACCACGGATTCGGGTCGTTGCGTCGCGGCCGCGATCAGATTGATGTCGAGGGTTGAGGTGTTGGTCGCAAGCAGCGCTCCGGGCGGCGCGTACCGGTCGATTTGAGCGAACAACTGCTGCTTGAGCGCCAGGTCCTCCCACACCGCTTCGATGACCACGTCGGCGTTTGCGATCTCGGCCATCTCCTGACCCGACGTCAAGCAAGCGAGCCGCGCGTCACGCTCGGCGGGTGCAAGACGCTGGCGCTCCACATCGCGCCCGAGCGACTCGCCAATCCGCCCGATCGCAGCGGCAAGCGATGCTTGCGCCTGGTCGATCAGGTGCACCGAAAGGCCGCCCGCGAGCAACGCCATCGCAATGCCTGCACCCATGTTGCCCGCACCGATGACCACGGCGCGACGGAACACACGCTGGCTGCGTAGCGCCTGTGCCTCCACCTCTGCCCGCGCCGCTTGCGTGTAGGCCCTCGCGGCCTCAGCGCGAGTCGTTGTGAAGGCGGGCACGGGCAGCCCGTCATGCGTTGGCACGAAACGCAGCGTCACCGGGTCGCCAATGTTCAGCGCGCGCACGTCTGCGTCGAGGATCACGGAATGCACACGCAATCCTTCTTCCAATTCGATAATGACCGGCGCCATCGGGCGAGGACTGCGCTCGACAATCGAACAAGAATAGATCGTGCCGCGCCCCGACAACTTCCGCCACGACATTTCCCGGCTGCCGCAGAACGGGCAGTGCATTCGTGGGTAGTAGTGCAGCGTATCGCAGGCGCTGCAATGCCGGGCTTTTAGTTCTCCCGAACGAGCCGCTTCCCAGAACGGTTCGTCGCCGGGAAACACTACCGGTGCGGGTGGAAATCCCCGATCCTGTTTCATGTTAATTACTCCGCTTGCAGAATTAAGGTGCCCGCTGCGTGGGTGCCAGCCAGATTGCCGCCCGTGCCGTGCGCCAGCACGAACTCGCGGCGCGCCACCTGGACCGCCGGATGCGCCTCGCCTCGGCATTGCCGCACGGCTTCAAGGATTTTCGTCATTCCGCCTTTGTTACCGGGGTGGTTGTTGCACAGGCCGCCGCCGTCCGTGTTGAACGGCAAGCGGCCGTGGCCTGCGATCAGGTTGCCGTCCGCGACGAACCACCCGCCCCTTCCCTTGGCGCAAAAGCCCAGGTCTTCGAGCTGCACAATGACCGTGATGGTGAAGCTGTCGTACAACGACGCGTAGCCGATGTCGGCCGGGCTGATTCCGGCCTCGGCAAACGCGACCGCCCCCGACCGCGCGCCAGCCGAGGTCAATAGCTCGATACGTCCGGCGTCGGGGTGCTTCACCGCCGCCCCCGTCCCGATGACCTTGACCTTCGGGCGCGCCAACCGCTTCGCGATTTCCGGGCGCGTGACGACCACGGCACCACCGCCGTCCGTCACGACGCAACAGTCGAGACGGTGCAGCGGATCGGCGACGAGCGGCGAATCGAGCACATCCCGCACCGAAACGACTTCGCGGTGCACCGCGTTCGGGTTGTGCTGCGCATGATGCGAGGCGGCGACGCGGACCCAGGCGAGCTGCTCGGCTGTCGTGCCGAATTCGTGCATATGTCGGCGCGCCACCATCGCGTAGCCATACATCGGATGGGGCGGAACTGCGGCCTGGAACGGCAGGTTCGGCATCGTGTCCCGATCGACACCGGCGAGTCTGGTGCCTGCGCCCGCCGCGAGGGGTCGATCAGCCATCGTGATCAGGGCCACATTGCAGTGCCCTGCCGCGATGGCCTCCACCGCGTGCGCGACATGCAACAGATAAGCTGAGCCGCCCGATTCCGTCGTATCGACATGACGCAGATTGCGCAGGCCGATGTACTCGGCCATCGTGAGCGCTCCGAGTCCAGGGGCGTCGGCCCCGCAAAAATAGCCGTCGACGTCGTCGAGCGAGAGTCCTGCGTCCTCCAGTGCGCCGAGCGCGACATCCGCATGCATCTGGGCGGTCGACAATCCGTCGGCCCGGCGAACAGGATGTTCGTAGATACCCGCGATATAGGCGGCGCCTTTGGTATTCATGGTGAGGAATGCCTCCTTTGTAAGTGCGCGACGTCGAGGCAGCGGGGAACCACCGTCTCACACCTTGCCGAGCAATCTGTCGGATATAGTAAGGCTACCTTATATCATGCCAACGAGGATAAGTTCGGAATTTGTCCATAGGGTTTGCTCTATGTGGATGAAGGCCAATAACTTATGTAAGGTAGCCTTACTTTGAAGCGACCATACCGTTGCGCGATCAACGAAATGCTTTTCTGAACATGACTGCCCAGTTCCCTTTCATCAATCTCCCCTTCCTCGAGCGCGATCTCGAGGTCGCCGAGCAAAACGACGGCACCGTGCTGATGCGTAGCAGGGTGCCGCTTGGTCCTGTCGAAGCTCATCTTCCGGCCGTCCTGAAGCGTCGGGCGCTCGAACGCCCCAAGCGGCCATGGCTCAACCAGCGCTGCCAGCAGACGGGCGACTGGCGCACGCTGACTTACGGGGAAGCTGCCCGCCAGGCGGACGCGGCGACCCAATGGTTGCTGACACAACGTCTCGACGGGCGCAGCGTGATGGTGCTAAGCGGCAACACGCTGGAACATGCCGTTGTCGAACTGGCCGCCATGCAGGCGCGCATGCCCTATGTGCCGGTGACGCCCGCCTATTCGCTGCTGAGTACCGATCACGCGAAGCTCAAAGCCATGGTCGCCTTGATCAAGCCGGCAGTGATCTTCGTGCAGAGCGCGAGCCAGTTCCAGGCGGCGCTGCTTGCCGTCGCGTCGTGTGACGCGCGGGTGATCTACGTCGACGAGCCAGTAAATGACTTCGACGCCACGGCCTGGAACGCAGTCGTCGCCACGCCAGTGAGCCCCGCGGTGCAGCGGTCGATCGACATCATCACACACGATACCGTTGCGAAGTACCTCTTTACGTCGGGCTCGACCGGCGAACCCAAGGCGGTGCCGGTCACGCAGCGCATGATTTGCGTCTCGATGGCCATGCATGCGAAGACTGTGGGGTACGATCCCATAGCGCCTGAATCGGTGCTGCTCGAGTGGTTGCCGTGGAGCCATGTGGCCGGCGGCACGGCGATCTTCAACAGCATCCTGAACGATGGCGGGACGATGTACATCGACGACGGACGCCCGGTGCCCGGCGAGTTCGCGAAGACGCTGCGCAACCTCAACGAGGTTTCGCCGACACGCTTCAGCAGCGTGCCTGCAGGCTACGCCATGCTTGCGGACGCGCTGGAAGCGGACGAGACGCTCGGCCAGCGTTTTTTCCGCCGCCTGCGCCGCCTGACCTCCTCCGGCGCCAAACTGCCTGACAGCCTCTACGAACGCCTGCAGACACAGGCTGTCCGCCACCTCGGGCACCGCATTCCGTTCGTCGCAAGCTATGGCTCGACCGAGACATGCGCGGCGACCACGGTCGTGCACTGGCCAACGGGACAGGCCGGGCTGGTCGGCCTGCCCCAGCCTGGCGTCGAACTCAAGCTGGTGCCGCTCGATGAAGAGCGTTATGAAATCCGCGCGCGTGGCGCCTCTGTCATGGAGGGCTATTTCCGGCAGCCAGAACTGACACGCCTCGCCTTCGACGACGAAGGTTATTACCGCCTGGGCGATGCGGTGACCTTCGTGGATCGGACGCGACCAGAGGAAGGGCTGGCGTTTGCCGGTCGCGTCGCCGAAGAATTCAAACTGCAGTCTGGCATCTTCGTGCGCGTGGGCACGCTGCGCGTCGAGGTGGTTAGCAGCGCCTCCCCACTGCTGCGCGATGTGGTCGTCGTGGGCGCCGATCTCCCTTATGTGGCACTGCTCGCGTGGCCAAACCCGGACGCATGTCAGGAACGTTTCGGCTTGCGCGACGCTCACGCGCTCTCCAGCCATGCGCCATTCCATGACGCGCTGCGCGAATCGCTTTTGCGTCACAACGAACGTCACACCGGCAGCAGCATGCGCATACGCCGCGTGATGCTGTTGAACGAACCGCCATCGAGCGATGCCGGGGAGATCACCGACAAGGGCTATATCAATCAGCGCGCCGTGCTCGCCCGGCGGGCGAGCGCAGTCGCAGCGCTATACGCGGACAAACCCGGCGCTAACGTCGTGACAATCGAAGCGTAGCTCCCAAAGAGTCTTTTCTAACCAAGAAATATGACAAACAATACTTCCACCGCAGCCGAGTCGCTGATCGAGATTCAACGCGAAGGTGAGATCGCGCTCGTCAAATTGAATCGTGCTGACAAGCGCAACGCGATCAACGACGCATTGCTTGCCGAGCTTGCATCCGTATTCACCGACGGACTGGAAGGCGCGCGCGCCGTCATTCTCCATGGCGAGGGCGAGCACTTTTGCGCAGGCCTGGACCTTTTCGAGCTCATGAGCAAGCGCAGCCCCGATGTACTCGCAGGCATGCGTCGCACGCGGGCATGGCACCGTACCTTCGACCAGATCCAGTATGGCGAACTACCGGTCATCAGCGTTCTGAAGGGTGGCGTTATCGGCGGCGGCTTCGAGCTTGCCGCAGCGACACACATTCGCGTTGTCGAACGATCGGCGTTCTTTCAGCTCCCCGAAGGCCAGCGCGGCATTTTCCTCGGCGGCAGCGGCTCAGTGCGGATTCCGCGGCTCATCGGCGCCTCGCGCGTAACCGAAATGATGCTTACAGGCAGCGTGCTCAATGTGGACGATGCACACCGGATTGGTCTTGCGCATTATGTCGTCGACGATGGCGCAGGCGTTGAAAAGGCTCGCGAGCTGGCCAGGCGCATCGCCAGCAACGCGCCTGCGACCAACTACGCGATCATCAACGGCATCAGCCGGATCTCGGAGATGCCGGTTGGCGAGGGACTGTTCGCCGAAACCATGATCACGTCGATGACCCGGTCCGCCAACACGGACGCCGCAAAACGGATTGCCGAATTCTTCGATGGCCGCCGCAACCAGACTTCCTCCGAAGCAACCTGACGAATCTACGCTTCTGAATAACTGGTTAAGCGAACTACGTTATAAGGATACCGAAATGCTATCTAAAGAAGACAACGCGCTGCTGACCCGCGTCAGCAATGGCGCGCCGATGGGGCAGATGCTCAAGCAAAACTGGTGGATTCCGGCGGCCTTGTCTGACAAGCTGCAAGCCGACGGAAAACCGCTGCGCGTCAAACTATTCGGAGCGCAATACGTTGCGTTTCGCGCAACCAATGGCAAGGTGGGTTTCTTCGATGAGGCGTGCCCGCATCGAGGCGCTTCACTCGCGATTGGGCGCAACGAAGACAACGCATTGCGCTGCATCTATCACGGCTGGAAATTCAACGTAGACGGCGTGACGGTGGCCGTGCCGACGCAGCCAACGAATGAAGCGGAGTACTGCAAGCACGTCCCTCTCAAGCACTATCCGGTACGTGAGGAAGGCGGCATTGTCTGGGTGTGGCTGGGCGTTGGCGAGACGCCCCCGGCATTCCCTGAATTGCCGTTCGTCGGTCTGCCGCGCGAGAACTTCGTTGTATTCCGGCAGAAGGTCAACGCCAACTGGCTGCAAGGCGTGGAGACCACCATGGACTCCGCCCATCTCGGCGTGCTCCACCAGAGCTGGCTCGTCGGCTTCGGCGACATCGAGTTTTCTTCAGAAAACATGGCGCCCGTGTATCACATTGCGCAAAAGCCGTTCGGCTTTCGTTATGCGGCAGTACGCGCACTCAAGGAGGGTCGCTCGTACGTTCGCACGAACTCGTTCGTCATGCCGTGGTTCGGCATTGTTTCGCCCAACAGCTCCGACACGAAAGGCGGCAGCATTTTCTTCTCCGTGCCGATCGACGACGAGAACATCTACTACTGGCAGATGACCTACCGCGTCAACGAGAAGCTGGTGCCCAACAAGACGCATTTGTACGAGGACCCGGATTCGTGGCCGCCTTTGCCGCCGGGTCCGCCCGAGGACAACTGGGGGCAGGACCGCGAAGCCATGAAGCAAGGTCACTTCACTGGCTTTACGCAGATGCTGGGCACCGAGGACTTCGCCGTCATGATGAGCATGGGGCCGATCGTCGATCGTTCGAAGGAGTATCTCGGCGCCGGCGATGGTGCGGTTCTGGCCGTGCGGCGCTGTCTCTTGAAGGCCGTACGCGAATTCATGGGCAACTCGGTGCCTACGCTCGCACGCCATGAAGAGATCGACTATCTGAGCGCCGGCCCGATTTCGGGGATTTTCAAGGACGAAGCTGAGTGGCGCGCCCTGCTATGAAAAGCGAACTCGTACAACGTCTGAAGCGACTTGATACGTGCGCGGTCTCCGATGCGCTCGATCGACTCGGCATCACGGGGCAAGTCACGACCAAGCTTGCGCGGCGGGCCTCGAATCACAAGATCGCCGGCGCTGCAGTGACGTGCCGGCTCGTGCCCGTCGGCGCAGCCGTGCGCCGCGACGCCCCGGTTCGCCACCTCGGCACCACGGCTATCGAACTCGCCAACGCTGGGGACGTTATCGTCGTCGAACAGCGCACCGGCATCGACGCGGGCTGCTGGGGCGGCATCCTTTCGCTCGCGGCGTCTCTCAAGGGTATCGCGGGCATCGTGGCGGATGGTCCTGTGCGTGACATCGAGGAAGCGCGCGAATACGACTTGCCCGTGTTCTCCAGCGCCCTCACGGCGCGCACGGCACGCGGACGCGTCGAGGAGGACTCGGTCAATGCGCCAGTCTGCGTGGACGGCGTGGTCGTGTATCCCGGCGATCTCGTCATCGCCGACGGCAGCGCCGTCGTGGTCTTGCCTGCGGCGAAAGCGGCCGAGATCGTTGCCGTCGCGGAGCACATCGCCGCGCGCGAAGCGGCCATGGCGAAGGATCTGCTGGCGGGGCGTCCCGTCACCGAGGTGATGGGCAAAGACTACGAGCACATGCTCGTTAGCGACGCAATACAAGGATGAATCATGAGTGACACTAACGTACAGCGCGCCGGCAAGCTGGATACGGCGACACTAAGCGATGCACTCGATCGATGCGGGATCAACGGCCAGTGCCATCGCATCAAGCCAAGTTCTCCCGACTTCCGCATGGCCGGCCGCGCATGGACGCTACGCTACGGCCCCGCAGGCAAACCGGCGGGGACGGTTGGCGACTATATCGATACCGTGCCGGACGACTGCGTCATCGTGCTCGACAGCGGTGGCCGTGACGATGCGACGGTGTGGGGCGACATCCTGACCGAAGTCGCCCACCGGCGCGGACTCGCGGGCACGCTCATCGACGGCGTCAATCGTGACGTCGCGCTGTGCCGCGAACTCGGTTATCCCGTGTACAGCCGCGGCAATTACATGCGTACCGGCAAGGACCGCGTACAGGTAGAGGCGACTCAGGAGCCCGTCAATATCGGCGGCGCGCGGGTCTCGCCCGGCGATCTCGTGCGCGGCGACGCGGATGGTGTCGTCGTGATTCCCCAAGAGCACGAGGCGCGCGTGCTCGACGTAGCCGAGGCCATCGAATCAGCGGAAAACGCCATCCGTCACGCGGTGCGTTCGGGCATGAGCCTGCGCGAGGCGAGAGAGCTGCATCGCTACCATCAACTGCAGACGCGCGAGGAATCATGAGCGTCCCCTTCATGTGCACGCGGGAACAGTTCCCGACGGTCCGCACGTCGATCGAGCGTCCGCAAGCGCACCTCGTCGCGCAGGCGTCGGCGACGCCATCGTCGACGCTACACGAAGCGCTCGGTCGCATCGGCGCACTCCCATCTGCCATCAAACCGGTTGCGCCTGCCATGCGACTCTGCGGACCCGCGATCGTCGTGCACTCGCCGGGTGGTGACAATCTGTGGCTGCATCGCGCGCTCTACGTTGCCATGCCGGGCGACGTCCTCGTCGTTCATGTGAGCGGCAAGCCTGATTTCGGGTACTGGGGAGAAATCATGGCCACCGCTGCCATCGAACGCGGACTCGCCGGACTCGTCATCGACGGCTGCGTACGCGACGCGGATCAGCTCGAGGCGCTCGGTTTCCCCGTGTTTTCGACCGGCCTCAGCATTCGTGGCACTGGAAAGGATCAGGGGGCGCGCGGCTGGATCAACCACCCGGTTCGGCTTGGCGATGTCGTCGTCCATCCGGGCGATTTGATCGTCGGCGATCGTGATGGCGTCGTAGCCGTGCCGCGCGAGCGCGTTCAGGAAGCGGTAACCAGTTCCGCCGCGCGCGAAGCCAAAGAGGCCACGGTGATGCAGCGCCTACGCTCAGGCGAGCGCACGCTGGAGCTCTACAACTTCTGAAAAGCGGACCGCGCGGTCTGCTCTACGTGGAAAATCTGATATGGCCCGCATCACACTTGGCGTCGGCACTTCGCACAGTCCGATTCTGAATTTGTCTGGCGACAATTGGCAACGACGTGCTGAAGACGATCTTCGCAGCCGGGCGCTCTACACGCTGGACGGCCGCAAGCTCACGTATGACGAACTCATCACGGAACGCGGTACGCCGTACACCGAACAGAGCGATCCAGGCGACTTTCCCCGCCTCGCGCGCGAAGCGGAAGCCGCACTCGACCACATCGAAGCCTGTTTGCACGCCGCGCGTCCCGACGTCGTCCTCGTTATCGGCGACGATCAGGATGAACTGTTCGGCTATGACAACCTGCCCGCCATCTCCGTCTATCGCGGCGAGGAGATTGTCATGAAGGAAACGGAGTTGCCTCACCCGAAGCTGACCTGGAGCGACAAGCCGTTCTGGGCAGGCTATGCAATGGATTTGCCTCGCCGCTTCCCCGGTGCACCGAAGCTCGCCGACGATCTGATTCGTGGGCTCATCGCTCGCGGTGTCGACGTCGCGACCAGTAACCATGTAGCGGACCCGACACGCCGCGCGTTCGGTCACGCCTATGGTTTCGTCTATCAGCGGCTCATGAAGAACCTTCAGGTTCCGATGTTGCCCGTGCTGCTGAACACGTACTTCCCGCCGAACAACCCGACCGCGTCCCGATGCCATTACATCGGCACTTGTATCGCCCAAGCCCTGGCCGCGTCGCCGGTCGACGCAAACGTGGCGATCGTTGCGTCGGGTGGCTTGAGTCACTTCCTTTGCGAGGCGGCGTTCGACAGAAAAATCATCGACGCCATCAAGAATCGCGACAAAGCAACGCTCACCGGCATTCCGCAGGAAGCGCTCTGCTCGGGATCGTCGGAGATTCGCAACTGGATCACGATGGCCGGCGCCCTCGGTGAGCTCGAATGCGTCTATGACCACTACATTCCGGTCTATCGCACGCCTGCTGGCACGGGTATCGGCCTCGGTTTCGCGGTCTGGCAGTGACTGCCGAACCGAACGAACTGCCGCCCACCTGACAATATTTTTTTCTATACGACACAGTCATGATTATCGATTGCCACGGTCACGTCAGCGCTCCCCCCGCACTTTGGGTCTATAAAGCCAACCTGCTTTCGCATCTGGGCGCGCACGGACGTCGCATGCCCGAAGTCACCGATGAGCAAATTATCCACGCAATGCACTGCCGGGAAATGGGCCCGTGCGGTCATGTGGAAGCCCTCGACCGCGTCGGCACGGACATGCAGATGCTCTCGCCCCGCCCTTTCCAGATGATGCACCGTGCGAAACCGGGCAAGCTGGTGCACTGGTTTACGGAAGAGACGAACAACATCATCGCGCGAACGATCTCGCTGATTCCTGATCGATTCGTGCCTGTGGCCGGGTTGCCGCAAGTGGCCGGCGACCCCATAACGGGTGTGCTGCCGGAACTCGATCGCTGCGTAAAGATGGGCTTTCGTGGCGTGCTCCTCAACCCGGACCCGTACGAAAATACCGGCACCGAAGCGCCGCCGCTTGGCGATCGATATTGGTATCCGCTTTACGAAAAGCTCTGCGAGCACGACATTCCGATGCATATTCACGCGACGGGCTCGCACTCGGAACGTTCTCCCTACACTCTGCACTTCGTCAACGAGGAATCGATTGCCGTCTACGGACTCGTGCATTCGAGCGTCTTCAACGACTTCCCGTCGCTGAAAGTCATCTGCTCGCATGGCGGCGGCTCCATTCCCTATCAGATCG
>Ga0335069_10014227_pt1 | contig 11151 bp, 6 predicted proteins | sample Lox_Sample_11_FD_206714 | JGI IMG/M metagenome (GOLD analysis project Ga0335069, IMG submission 206714) | Soil microbial communities from Loxahatchee National Wildlife Refuge, Florida, United States - Lox_Sample_1.1 | ecosystem: Environmental > Terrestrial > Soil > Wetlands | place: USA: Florida... | reverse complement strand
CGGTGATTCCGTTGACTTGCGTCCCCGGCTGAATGCTCTTGATGACGTTCTGGACGCCGAAGTTATACGTCCCGAAACTCGCCGTGCCGTAGCTGCTGAGATACAGGATATAGGCCTGCTGCGCGGAATCGACGATCGATTGGTTGTCGAATTCCATGAGCCCGCCGCCCGTGCCGGCGAACTTGATCATCATCGTCATCGGCAGCGGCTGTGTAATCTGGCTCGCCGTCGAGATTAATCCACCGCCCGAGGTTGGCGGCGGCTGCATGACCTGCCCGGCGGAGAATAACTGCACACCCGAACCAGTTAAGGCATACGAACCGCTGAACGTTCCATCATTTACACCCTCTGCATCAAATGCAGTTGTTCCACTTAATTCATCGTATGCCCAGCATGATGTTGGAGTTGGGCTGACGTTTGAAGGACAAGGCGGCGGAGTTGCGAGCGCGGGAAACGCCCACAACAGGAATGCTATTAGATTAACGATTCGCTTCACGGCCTCGCCCCTTCCTTCTCACCCTGCATCGAGCGAAGGATCGTTATGAGTGTGTCTCGGCTTTCGTCCTGTTCCTGTTTAGAGAGCTTGCTCCATGCACCGTTTTGCAGCTTCTTTTGCAAAGCAGCCTCGATTTTCGCTTTTGCTTCTACGTCATGTTGAGCGTTCGCGAATTTCCAGAATTCAATCGCGAACGGGAAACTCGATTCCTCGATCGCGCTCGTTACCTGGTCGTTGACCATCTTTCGTATGGCTTTCGCATCCGCATCGCGGCTTAGTATGCCTTGCTGTACGCCCATATTAAAGGCGTTCATTGCCGCTTCAAACTTCCCATGCCTGATTTGAGTAGCAACGGCTTGCCTAGCCTGCCATCGGTTGAACTCGGCCGGACTTGCCGCCGGCCGGTCGAATTTCGGCCGATTCTGCGCAATGAAATTCTCCGTCGCCGTCCTCTCCAAAGATGGCGGCGGCGGCCGAACGCCGAAAGTCGCCTTGGCGAAATCCTTGGCCGCTTCCTGGAGTGGGCCTTTGTATTCGCCGCTTTGTATGTCGCGCTCGCGCTGTTCCATGAATGTCAGCCCGGAGAACGGCGCTACCTGATGGATCGCGGCCTTGACGATCGATTCAACCTTCGCTGGCAATTTCTGCGAAGGGTAAGTGATCTGCCTCCAGTTTGTCGGGTCGCGGTTATTCCAATACATCTCGGCCGCCGCGATAAGCGGAGAGAGCTTGCCCATGACGTAGCGGCCCGTGCCCTGCTTGAAGCCTTCGCCTTCGTAATGGCCGGCGTAGCTCACCATGTCGCGCAGGATGTAAATTGGGAGATTGTCAGCCGCGTCGACGTAGGCATGCAACGGGCTCGCGGGAAGCTGCCCCTTGGTCACGATGTCAGCCATCGTTCCATAAAGCGGAGCCATGACGCCGAGGCCGATCATGTATTTCAGGGCCATCTTGGCCTGCTGATCCACTTCTCGCCCGGTCGCAAGCTGCCGCAGGCCTCGCGCCGTGCCGCCGAAAATTTTGAGCGTGCCCGCCTGCCAGGACGGGAAATTCACGGCGAGACGAACCGCGTCGCGCATCGTCGTCGGAAGCAGTAGACGATTCGTCGCCACTTGGCCGAGGCGCCAATCGCTCGCGGCAGCCGTGTCTTGCGCCATCCGTTCAAGCGCCGTGCCGGTAAGCGGCTGTCCGCGCTCGACCGCGCTCGCGATCTCGTTCTGCATGTGCCGGTAGTATTCGCCGATCTTGAGCGGCCGGACCCAATTCTCCATCGGCCAATGCAGGAATTTCTGCATGGGACCGGGAATATTCAAAGCGTCCGTCAGCGATTCGGTTGCCATCTCGGCGGCAACTTTGCTGCCCGGACCCATGCCGCCCGCGATCAGCATTTGGACCTCGGGCGAATTGGGATTCATCTTCAGGATTTGCTGCCCGAGCGCCCTGTCGCGGAAGGCCGATCGAACGTCGATTCCTTTTGGAATCGCGCTCGCAAGTCGGAATGTCCCGTTTTTGAAATCGCCCCGGAGCATGTCCTCGATGCCGCCATAGATGGCGTCACCGCTGTTGAGGACGGCATTCGAAATCGCCGTGAGCATCGGATGGAACAGGCTCAATCCGACCTTGGCGCCGGCGATCATGTTCTTTATGTGGTAGAGGCCGCGCGTGGCCTGTCCCATGTTGGACGGATTCAGCGAACGGCTGATGACGCGATTCCATTCTTTAGGTGCCGCCCAAAATCCGCGCTGCACCATGCCCTTTTCGGGCTCCGAGTATTGGAGAATGTTCGCGATCGGGTCAGGGATGCGCTCCCAATTCGGCGGCAACTCCCGCATATTGTTGAATCGCTGGACGTAGCCGGCATCTTTCCCGTCCTGGAGAATTTCCTGTCCGGTTGCCCATTTCGCCTCTTGATACAGGCCGGCGAGCATTTGGTCGGCCGGATTCTCAAACTTCGGCGTGAGTCCGGCCTGTTTCGCAATGCTCATGTAGGGGATTCTGCGCTGCCCGAGAAATTTACTCGACTGCTTCAGCGTCCCCATGTATTTGCTGAAAGCCTCGCGGACCTTGGCCGGATCATCGGCGTACAAATGCGGAAAGTAATTTTCGATGTATCCAACCGTCGACTGATATAAGCCCTGCTGGCCGCCGCCCTTGACCCTGGTAATCCAGTCATGGATGTCGTCGCCGATCTGCTTGTATGCTTTCCAATAGGGTTGCTGGTCGGCCGGGATCGCGTTGAAATCGCCTTTCTCGAACGAATCTACAATTCCCTCTTGCTGAGGCTTCGCGAGCGCACCGAGCTTACTCCGCAAGTCGGCATGGAACTGGTCGCTCATGTACTTGTGCTGCCATTCCAATGCCGAGAATCGTTTGTTGACGGAGCGGTAGGCCTGTTGAGACGCCTCGCTGATTCGTTCTGGATTGACCGTCTCGCGAAACGCCTGCCGCATGTTCTTGAAGAAGGGCTCCAGCTTCTTCGCCAGTTGCGTGACCGGGATACCGGCATAGATGTCTTGGGGCTCCGAGGCCATCCGCCGATCAACATCATCGGCATATTCACGCGCCGCCTGCTCGCCGCGCACCTGCTGTTCGAGACGCGCGATGTGATCGGCCGCCGGGCTCGCATTCGTCAGGTCTTCAACCGCCTCGCGCGCATCGGGGCCGAGACCAGCCGGATTCTTCAAGCCCTGGATCATCGCCCGGCGATTGCTCGCGAAATGCTCTTTGAGGATTTCGTCGGCGCGTGCCGCCTGCTCAGGCGGGATACCCTCGGCTTTGGGGGCCGCGCCGAACATCGCCCCTTGACCGGCGGCCTCCTGCTCGGCTTGGGTGGCAGGTAATTCGGGCGTCGGCGGCGCGGGCGCGGCAGGTTTTGGTGCTTCCGGCGCGGCGGGCGCGCTGGGAGTTTCTGCCGGTGGCGCCTCGGGCGCGATCCCGCCGAGCGCCTTCTGTGCGCCAAAATCGCGCTCCAGCGAATCGAATGCCTCGTTATAGGCAGCCTTGAGAATCTTAGGCCGCTCGGACTTGGACGCTTGCGCTAACTCGGGCGCATACTTTTTCAGGACGGCATTGGTCTCGGGGCCTCGGGATTCAAGAGCCGCCAACCTGGACGCCGCGCCTGTGGATATTTCTTCAGCCTGCTCTTTGGCAACCTCGGTCCCGCCCTGCTTGAGCCGCTTGGCTTTCTCGGCGGCCGTCTTAAATAGCCGCTTATCGGTCATCAGATTCGACCGGATATATCCCACAAGATCGGCCGCATCCGCGCTGTAGGACTTCTCGATTTCTTCTTTGCCCCAGAGGACCGGATTAACTTCTTTGCCCTTGAAATTGCCCCAATCCTTCTCAATCTGGATCAGGTCTTTCAGCTTCTGGTCCGTCATGGCGCCCTTGGTCTTCTCATAATCCCGGACGCCTTTGAGGACTGCGCGCTGTGACGCTTGATTGTCAGGGAATGCCTCGCCAATGACGACGCCGCGCGACGGCTTCATGCGGCCGGTCGCTACGTCGCGGAAAATGCCATCGTCGAGATTTTTCAGGGCAAGAGCGCCCTGCATCATGTTGCTTTTTAAATCAATGCCCTCGCGCGCCATCATCTCCGGCGTGGCCTTGGTATCGCGCATGAATTTCGCCGCGTCGACGATCGTCCCCTTTTCCTCGGCGATATTCTGGAGAGCGCCTACCGCGCGGGCCTGTTGATAACTCGTCCCCTCGGGCAGAATTTGCGAACGAACGGCCCGGTCCCCTTCCCACGGATTTTTGACGAAATTGCCTTCTTCATCGACACTAACGATGTCTTGAGCGCGCTTGGCGAGCGATAGCCTTTGGTGCCCATTGACCGCGAGAAAATCGCCCGGTCGCTCGGGGTCGTGCATGAGCGTCATGACGTTCGCGAGCCACGGGTTCCAGGCCTCGGCCTTATTGAGCGCGAGGCCTGCCCCCTCTTTGCCGTAGCCGAGTTTGTACTGTAGTTCTTCCGGCTTCGTCCGGATTTTACTGATGGGAATGTCAAGAACCTCGGCGCCGGGCATGCGGCCGAGTTCAACCGATAGCGCGCGTTTGACGGCGCCGGGATCGCGCTTGGCGAGCGCTTCGGTCAATTCTGTCTGTGGGGATTTTGGGCCGGCAGGGGGGACGATGCCCTGCCGGCCCTGAGCCGCCGAATCGGACGCCGCTGGAGCTTCCGTTGGACCCTCGGATTGTACCGGAGCCTCGGGCGCTACGTCAACGGGTTTTTGATAGGCAGTTCTGCGCGGCTGGCCGCTGAGCACGCGCGCAACCTCGGGGTCTTCCGGCTGCGCGGTCCCGGCTTCTTCTTCCATCGGCCGGCGCAACGCTGCGCCCATCCGCGCGCGGCCGAGCGCATATCCGCCAAGCATCGGAGCGCCGATGAGCGCGGCATTCGCAACCGCAGTTCTGAGCCAGGGATGATCTTTGACATAGGGCATTTCGCCGGCGGCCTTGTCGGCCGCGACGCCCGCCGTCGCCCATGCCGGCAGCGTCAATGCGCCCTCGGCGGCTGGAATGGCCCCGGCCGCGAGCTTGCCAGCCAGACCGGCGCCGGCCATGCCAGCGCCCGCCATCGGCGCGACCATCATCAAGGCAGCTTGCGTCACCGGGTCCATCAGGATGTCGCTCTCGGCCTCGGACCCGCCGGCGCCCTCGGTCTTCTTCTGCTGCAACTCGGCGCGCTTCGCGATCGTCTCGGGAGAAAGCCCCGCCGCATGAGGCCCGGTCACAGGCAATGGCTGTTCCTCGGGCGCCATACCGAAACGCGGAGCGCCTGAGCGCTTATCTACGAGCGTGTCGCCCTGCCACACATAGGGATTATCCGGCGTCGCGTATTTCGACTCGGCCGAGAATGTCGTGTCATAGGGCGTCTTATAGGTGTCCGGGAAATGCTCGCCAGCTTTCGCTGCGCCCTTTCCTTTTGAGACGACATCTTTCCAGTAGCCACGCATGTCGTAATCGGAAATCGGCGCATCAGGATCGAACCCGCCGGTATTTTTTGAGCTTTTCAGCCACGAACGGAATTGCTTTTCTTCTTCGGGCGACAGTGGCGTGTGATACGGCCCCGGCTTGGCGAATTGCTTATTGCCGGCATACGCCTGCTGATACAATTCCGGGCCTTCGGTCGTGAAGGTCGGTTTCTGCTGTCTGAATATGTCCGTGTCGGCCGCCGCGCGTTGCACGTCGACATTGGCCGGCTTCAGACCGGCCGTCATGTCAGGCAATTCGGCTTGCGGCTTGAGAGCGTCCGTTAAATCCGGCAGCGGTTGGGGCGCGATAGTAGGCATCCCGAATTACTCCGCCGGATAAACTTTGCCGTCTTTGACTTTTACTTTTCGTCCATCGGCGAATGTATAATCGCCGTCTTTGAGCGACGCACGCCCGATCGGCGCCGAGGCCTTGGCGGTCGACTTAGTAGCCGCCGCAGGAGTAGCCGCTGAAGGCTTGGCAACGGAAGTAGGGGCCGCCGGCGTTGCGCCGGCAGGGGTCGTGCGCGACGCACTCGGGGCCGCCGGCGGCCCAGGTGAGACAACCTTGTTGAGCGCATCGATCGCGGCAATATCGCTTGTCGGATCGAGGCCTTGGCTTTGATCGATCGCCGTGACGATTTTCTTTGCGGCAGCAACTCGCTGGTCGAGCGGCATTCCACCGGCAGCGCTACCGAAAGTTGCCTCGAATGCCGCAGCCGTCTTTGCGTCGCCGCCGAAATCGGGCATGCCGCCAGCGCCACCCGCGCCCTTGGCTCCCGTCTTGCCGCCCGCCCATTCGATCATGCTGGTCATCATCGCAGCATGACCCTTCTGCGCATTCTCGCCCAGGCTCTGCACCAGCTTGGCTTGCGCGGCCGGCTTCCAACTCGCCATATCTTTCACGATCGGCGCAGGGACGCCCATCGCCGACGCTGCATCCTGATGCGACTTGATGACGGCAGGATCGGACCCGACGCCATCGCCGACCGCCTGCTCGGCCGCATGCGCCATTACTTGATCGACGGCCTTCGTCGACAGAGATGCCGCCTGCGGGAATCCGTGAGCCATCAGCCATGCCCGACTGCCGCCGGCGGCCTGAATATCCTGATTTAGCTGCGCACGTTCGAGGTTCGTCTTCGCAATCAGCACCTGTGCATGCTGCATCTCGACATTGCGATATCTCATCAGATTGTCGTCAACCAATTTCGCTTGGTCGATTCGAGCCTGCCCTTGCTGCAATTGCGTGCCGCGCGTGTCGATCAGGCTATTTATGTTCCGGCTATATTCTTGGTTGCGCTGAGTCTCCAGATCGATCTTCTGCCGCCGGTACGCTTCCAGATTTTGCTGCTGGATCATTTTCTCCAGCATCGTGCCAGCCTGTTTCTGCCGTTCCTCCTGATTCGCCTCCAGCGTGCCAGCGCCTTCCATGCCAGCGCCCAGAGCGCCGAGTGCTCCGCCACCGCCAAATAGTCCGGCGACGAGCGCGGGGATCGCGAAAGCCGCGAGGCTTCCGATCCCCTGCTTCAATCCCGAATTACTGGCGTCTGTACTGTCCGGCATGGCCTGTTACCGTGAGAGCATCGCAAGAATCTGCGAGTATTGAGAAATCGTCGAACTCGGATTGTCGGCGACGCCGGCGCCCCCGAAATTTGTGGGCACAGGATTCGATCCACCTTGGAGATTCGCGCTCGGCGCCTGATGCCGCATGGCCTCAAGTTGCTGCTGTTGGCGCTGCTGCATCAGTTGCGTACCGATCGGCCCGAGGACGCCCATCGTCTGTTGAAAGCCGCTCGGATTCATCATCTTGTAGAGATACGCAGCCTGCATTTGTTTCAATGGATCGTAGCCGGCCATCGCAGGCATGCCGCCGCTCATGTCGCCCATTCCGCCGGCGCTCGGGTCGCCGCCGCCAAACATCGCTGGCGTCACGCCCGGTATCATCCCGCCGCCGCCGGCTGGTGATGGTCCAGCATTCCCGGCCATGCTCATCATCGCGGCGAGCGAATTCGGATCGCCCGAGGCGAGCATTGTTGGGTCCATCGCACCGGGGACCATGCTTCCGCCGCCCATCGACGGGTCGCCGCCGAACATTCCACCCATGCCCCCGAGCATGCTGCCAATACTGTCACCAGTGTTGCCGCCGGCGGCTTGCCCGGTCATGCCGCCGATGCCCGAGCCCATCATCGACAAGCCCATCGGATTGCCAGGAGCAAAGTATTCCGATGCGGCTCCGCCAACGGTCTTGAGCCCATTAACGATGTATGGCATCGCGCCGCTCATATTACTTCCCCGATGCTCCAGGCGAGGTTGAGACCACGTTGCTCGCGCCGCTTGTGGCCTGTCCGATGCCGGCGCCAAGCTGGTTAAAGAGTTGATACGGCATTTGGAATGCGCTGAGCGCATTCTGGCGTTGCGCATTCATTTGAGCTTGTTGCTGCTGCTGATTGATCGACCCGAGCCCGAATTGCGTCTGTCCGGGAAGTAGCGAGCCCTGTTGTAAGGTCGGCAGCATCTGCTGTGTCTGCATCTGCGCGCCGCGCTCGAACTGATATGCCGGTTCGTAGATATTCGCCGCAAGAGACTGAAGATTGTTCCCCAGGCTGTATTGCGACATGAGCCGCTGGTCGGCCGAGGCGTTCGAATTAAACATCCCGGCTTGCTGCGCGGCGGCCATGTTGCCCGGCGCCGTTGCCGTCTGATACTGCGCAACCAAAGGCTGCGCGGCGGCGTTAAAATAATTTTGCAGCATCGGATTCGAACTCGGGTTCAGATACTGCCCGTTCATCGTATTCATCGCGAGATTGTTCGCGCTGTTCGAGAGGTTGGTCAACGATCCGGTCGCAGCACCGCGCATGTTTGCCATGCCGGCGCGCTGAGAAGCATTCAGCGGCGCAACTTGCTGATTCAGGTTTTGCGGATAGCCTTGTGCAAGCTGATTGAAGACCTGATTCGATTCTGCCCCGAGTAGTTTCTGGCCGACAGCCTGCGCCCAGGCCGGCTGACTGGTGCTAGTCGTGCTCTGACTCTGACCGCTACCCATGCTCATAGGCCTACTCCCAGAGAGGCATATCCCAGATAACTCCGACTGATCGGAATCCGAGCTTGCGCGCGATAGGCGCCCAATTCATGCGACCGGTCGCCCATCGAATCCGGTTGAAGCCGAGCGATCGACCGTATTCCTTCAATTCCTTGACCACGCCGGCGAGATATTTCCGCGAGACGAGCGGCTTACCGACCGCGAGCCATACCCAAAGCGTATAGGGCACGCTTAGGTAATTGTCGGGATAGCCAGTTGCTACCAGGAATCCGATCGGCTGCTCGACGATCGTCCCGTCTTTCGACAAGATTTCCCGGTCGCGTTCTTTCACAAACCACAGTTGACAAGGCTGTTCGCCGCGCAATCCCCGCTCGACGGCCGCGCGCACATGGCTCGGCGTCCACGGGTCTGTGTGCTCATCCTTCTTTTTGATGCGCGTGACACCTTCATGAATCCACGGCCAGAGCTTATTGAGCGTCGCGAACGTCACTATTTCTAGATGCGGCCCCGGCTTGGCCTTGATAGCTGGCGCGGCAGCCGCGCCGCCTTTGCGCGCCTTACGCACGGCCTCACGTTCGGCATTCGTGATGGGCAACACGTCCGGCAATGGAAGATCGACCCCTGTCCCGTTTTTGACCAATTCCATCAGTTTACGATGACCCCCATGCTCGCCGCTGTTACATCCGTATTCCCCGCGCCTCCCCCGGTCTGCGCAACGAGCGTGTAGGTATATTGCCCCAGGACAAGATTAGAGTCGATTCCTACTAAAGTTTTTCCCACAGATTGACCGCCGCCGACCGGCGGCAGGTAGTCCGAGGCGACCACGGTCGAGCCCCGCTTGATCTGGAAGATGACCGGATCGTTGCCGGCATCCGTCGTAAGCTGGACGCACGCCGAGAGTTGGACGAGTTGGGTGATATTGTTGAGGATGACCGTAACCGTCGCGAGCACGACTGGCGTGCCGCCCACCACGATCGGGAAAGGCCCGGCCGCCGCGTCATAGTCCGTGTTAATCGCCAGAAAATCGGTATTGATGATCCCGAGGACTTTCTGGAGAGCCTGAATCAAATCGGGAAACCACTTGTCGAGAAGTTGCCACCGATAACGGAATTGCGAACTGCCGGGCGCGACCCTCGGCGGCTTGGGTAACACAAGCGGTATGGACTGAACTTCGCTCATGTCTCACCCGCCTGAGAAAGATCGACTTCCAATTCGACAATTTCGCACGGATCGTGAACCGTAAGCTGCAATCTCTGCATCCGTTGCGTCAGCGGAGCATTGAACCAGCCATCTTGATCGATGGCCTGCTTTGTTCCGATGTAATACGGCTGCCCCGCGATGTACCGATAGAGTTGCGTAAGCTCGACTGTGCCCAGGGACGGCCCCGGATCGGGATACGTTTCGAATGGTCCGGGGTCTTCGCCAATGGTCGGAGTCGGCAAAGGCGCCTGAAATGGATACAAAGAGAACCGGGGACGTGCCCGATTGATCTGATAAAGGTAGTGTCCGTCCCCGATCGTGTTCGTCGTGATGTATGGAGAGGCTAGCGGAGAGGCCGGATTGTATTCCCGGAGCGCATGATCGGGCAGGAAGACGCCCGAAACCGGCCCGGAAGCAACTTCTATGTTGCCCAACAGCGGAAAATCGATCGCAAGACGACCCCAACCCCAGGTTCCGAACCGGATATTGAAGCAAACATACGAGTCAAGCGACCCGTCAGCCGATGCGTTGCTCGGATAATGCCAGAAAACGCACGGTCCATTGTTCTCATCGTACCGGCCGGCGATGCTCGACCGGAAACCTTTGTTCAAATCGCGGAAGATAAACTCACGCAGGTTGTTCTGTATGGGCAAAAGCGAGTAGCCATCGAACGTATAGAAATCGTCAATGCCCCAGAAATAGAGAACGTCGCGCGCATTAACGACCGCCTCCTGACATGGCGTGCCAACTTGATGCGAGACAACCGCGACATTCCAGAAAAAGGGCGGCCCGGTGAACGTCGCATAGTGCAAAGCGCGCCGTTTGAAGAAAGCGCAGTTGCCCCGAAGCTCCACAGCGGCTGTAATGTTGCCCGGCGTGGACGTTATGAAGGCTTGGATCGTCTCCGTTGTGATATCCGGAGTCCAATCCGTATCGACAAGCGTCGACCACCACTCCTGAGAATTGACCACGACACCGATTAGGGCACTATCCGTCGCTTGAATGATGGAAAACGTCGGCGGGTTGCCGCCGAGAAACGACCACGCGCCGTCATTCGTGCTCACAACTGGCTTATCGGTGCCGTTCACGCCGATTAAATCATTTCCGTAATTATCAAAGCGCCATCGGTTGACCGTATTTGTGAAAGCAAGAGGCGCCGCGACCCATGCGCCGCCGTTCAAAGACCGGAATAGCCGGTTCGCCGTGGCCGCAATGATGGGCTCTTGCGCATCCTCCACGCCGGGCGACGCATGGCTGCCCATGATTTTGCCCGGAAGCGGAGTCTGAAATACGGAAAAGCCGGGAAGGGTCCGGAAACCCTTTTCGGTCGGATAGAAGCCGAACATGTCCCGCACCGAGCCCGGCGTGAATTCGTCCAGGTCCGGCGAGAAGTCTCGATATGGGAGACGGACGAGATTGCGGCGGCTAGGCATAGTATGGCC
>Ga0335069_10014226_pt1 | contig 11152 bp, 5 predicted proteins | sample Lox_Sample_11_FD_206714 | JGI IMG/M metagenome (GOLD analysis project Ga0335069, IMG submission 206714) | Soil microbial communities from Loxahatchee National Wildlife Refuge, Florida, United States - Lox_Sample_1.1 | ecosystem: Environmental > Terrestrial > Soil > Wetlands | place: USA: Florida... | reverse complement strand
GACCTGGGGAGTGGGCAGCTTTCCAGAAACGGTGTCCTCGAAGTTCTTCCGCACCTTCGCCTGTAACCGCCCGGCTTCCTGAATTTCCTTTTCGCCCTTTTCGCGTTGTCCGGTCTTCAAGTACGCCTGCCCCAACTGGAAATGCATCTTGGCGCTGTCCGGCTGGAGCGCGACAGCCCTCTGGAAGCAGGGCACGGCTTGGGCGGGCAGCCCCTTGTGCAGATAGGCCTTGCCCATTCCGTCGAGCGACTTGGGGAGATGCGGGTCGAGCTTTAGAGCTTGCCGGAACATCTCGAGCGCCTGATCAGGCTGGCCCTGATTAAGGTAGATCAAACCGAGGTTTTCCGGGCTTGCGGGATCGTCCGGCGTCAGCCGCATTTCGGCCTGAAACGCGGCGGTCGCCTGGTCTACCTTTCCTAACTTCTGATAAGCCACACCCAAGTTGAGATGAGCAAAATGCAGGCTCGGATCAAGCGCGATGGCCCGCTCCAATTCGGTCACGGCCCCCGAATTCTCCTGAAGGTCAAGGTGAGCCTTTCCCATCAGGAGGTGTAGGTAGGCTGAGTCGCCACCCGTGCGGACGAGTTGTTGAAATGTGCGCTCAGCATCCGCCTTCCGCTGGACCTTCGCGTACGCAATCCCCAGGGTGAAGAGAATATCCAGGTTGCCGGTCCCGCTGTTTACAAGCGGCTCAAGGGCTCCCACCGTATGCTCGAAATCGTAGGTCGCAAAACAGCTCATGCCGAGCAGATAACGGGCCTGTGCTTGTTCCGGGTGACCGTCGACGACGCGGTTAAACGCAGGGATCGCCCGCGCATAGTCACCCTCGTGGTAGTACGCAAGGCCCAGGTTCAAATCAAGTCCCCATTCCTGAGGTGCAAACTTCTTCGCTTTCTGGAAGGACTCAATCGCCTGTGCGTACCGTCCGCGGCGCATGTCGATGACACCCAGATTAGAGTATGCCGCCGCAGAATGCGGATCGATCCGGAGGACTTCACGGAAGCCCTGTTCGGCCTTTGCGTAGTCTCGTGCCATCAAAGCCTGTTGCGCGGCCTCGAAAATAGCGCGGGGATTGGCGGGAGATTGCTGGGCACCACCTGATGTGACCGAAATCCCCAGGAACACCAAGAGCGCGACCCCAAACCGGTATCTCAATCCCGTGTCTCCTTCGCCTTCATGATAGGCGGCTGGTAGCGCGCTGGCAACCATCTACACAAGGTCGTAGCCGAGGTCCGTTCCTGCCCTTGTGCGGAGACAGTTTTAAGCCGCAAAACTTCAGTATTGAAATTTGAAATTCCGCTTGACTCCCGTTCGTGGGATGATAAAGTCACTCGTGAATGAACGTAAAGCGAAGGGGCGGAAATTCACCCTCGCACAGATGCAGAGCAGCAGTTTGTCCCAGCCAGATCGGGACCCCTCGGAATGACAACCGCCATCAGCTTTCTAGCTTCCGGCTGGAGAACCAATCGAACTGTTCCATTCATAACTCAGTAAAGGAGTGTTTCCATGTCAAGTCGTCGCACTTTCATCAAGCAAACGTTGGGCGGTTCCGCCGCCGTTATGGCTTCGGGATTTTTCCCATCCAGCCGCGTGCTGGGGGCTAATGATCGTATTCGTTTTGCGCTGATCGGTGGTGGCGATCGTGGCCAAGAGATCTTCCGTGCCGCCATTCGCTGCACCAACGTCGAGGCCGTGGCCGTGGCGGACGTCTACACCCGGCGCCTCGACGAGGTGAAGGCTATCGTGCCCTCCCTCAAAACGTATCAGGACTTCCGCAAGGTTATCGATGACAAGTCCATCGACGCAGTTCTGATTGCGACACCGCAGCATCAGCATGTACTGAATTTTGTCCCCGCCATTCAGGCCGGGAAAGACGTCTACCAGGAAAAGACCATGGCGTTCAATCCCGATCATGCGCGGCGTATGAAGAAGGCCTACCACGGATCGGGCCGCGTCGTGCAGATTGGGATTCAATGTACCAGCACGCCGGGCCTCAGCAGTATTAAGGAGATGGTGGACGCAGGCAAGCTCGGCACCATCACCGCCCTGCACACCCATCACTATCGCAACGCGCCCTATGGTGGTTGGACGCGGCCGATTCCTCCCGACTGCGATCTCAAGCACGTGGACTGGAAGGGCTTCCTTGGAGAATCAACTTCTTACCCCTTTGACCCACAGCGCTTCATCAATTGGCGCTTCTTCTGGGACTATGACGGCAGCAACGTGTACGAGAATATGGTCCACCAGGTCGGTTTCTGGTACAAACTAATGGATTTCAAAATTCCTGACACGGTCACGATGACAGGCGCGAACCTGCTGTCGCCCAAGATGCAGGTGCCGGACACGATGGATGTCTCCATGCTCCAAGGCAAGATTCTCTTCACTTGGAATTCCATGTTCGGGAACAACTTCTATGGCGAAGGCCATGACATGCTGCTGGGTAACAAAGGTACCGTCACCCGAAATCAAAGTGATCAGATTCGCTACCAGCCGCAAGGCGGCGAGAGTCTGGGAGTCGACACGCTTTGTGCGCAAGCCCCGGAGGGCGGGCAAGCCGGCGGCTATTTCGACGGCACGGGCGTGCACATGCAGAATTTCTTCGACTGCATCCGCAGCCGCAAGGAGCCGAACTGCCCGTTCGAAATCGGTTACCGCTCGGCAATCGCCTGCCAGATGTCGATCACTTCGTACCACAAGAAGCGTGCCGTGCGCTGGGATCCTAAAACCGAAGATATCGTGTAGCAATCCACGCAAGAAGTGTTCGAGGGGCGCACGGCCGTGCGCCCCTACCCGTGTTCGGGAGATTCCATGACGGTATTGTTCCTGCTAGCCGCGCTGGTGACTTCTCCGGGCATTTCGCCCACAAACCTACGAACCGAATACCGCCTTGAACCACAAGGCGTCGACACGCTCCGGCCTCGGCTGAGTTGGACGCTCGATTCGCCGGAGCGCGCACAATCGCAGACCGCCTACCAAATTCTCGTGGCCACCTCGGCTGCGGCACTCGACGCCGGCCGCGGCGACCTGTGGGACACGGGCAAAGTGGCAAGCGGCGAAAGCATCGGCATCGTCTATGGGGGTAAACCTCTCACCTCCCATCTCCGCTGTTACTGGAAGGTGCGCGTCTGGGACAAGCGTGGCACCCCTTCCGATTGGGGCCCCACGGCCAACTGGTCGATGGGCCTGGTGCACACCGAAGATTGGCACTCCCAGTGGGTTGCCTGGAGCCGCACGGCACTCAACTCAGGCCCACTGCCCATGTTCCGCCGGGATTTCACGCTCACGCGCTCAGTGCGCCGAGCCACTGCCTACATCTCGGGCCTCGGGTTCTTCGAACTCTACGTCAACGGGCAGAAGGTCGGGGACCACGTACTGGAACCGGGCTGGACTAACTACCGCCGGACCGACTTGTACTCAACCTTTGAAGTCCGGGATTTGTTACACACCGGTACTAATGCCCTCGGCGTAGTGCTGGGCAATGGCATGTACAACGTCGCCGGCGGCCGCTATGTAAAGTTCACAGCCAGCGCCGGCCGCCCCAAGTTCATCCTGCACCTCCGCCTCGAATACGACGATGGTTCGACCGAGGTCATCACGTCCGATGAGAAATGGCAGGCGGCGCCAAGCCCCATCCGCTTCTCCTGTATTTATGGCGGCGAGGACTACGACGCGCGCGAAGAACAGCCCGGATGGAATGAACCCGGGTTCGCCGCGAACAAGTGGGAGCCCGTCAATATCGTTGATGATTCCACCGAACACTTGTTCTCCCAGGCTCAGCCTTATATCAAGGTTATGCAAGAATTCTCCGTGGCAAAAGTCACCGAGCCTGCACCTGGAATCCATGTTTACGACCTGGGGCAGAACTTCGCCGGTTGGCCGGAAATCACCGTACGTGGCAAAGCTGGCGCCACGGTGCGTCTGACGCCCGGCGAACTACTCGATGAAAAGGGGCTTGTCAGCCAGCGCAGTTCGGGAGGACCTACCTATTTCACCTACACAATGAGGGGCTCGGGGCCGGAGACTTGGCATCCGCGCTTCTCCTATTACGGTTTCCGTTACGTGCAGGCCGAGGGCGACGCTGAGGTCGTGGCCATGAAGGGCCAGTTTCTGCACGCTTCGGCCGCGCGTGCGGGGGAGTTCTCCTGCTCCAACGAACTCTTCAACCGCATTCACAAATTGATTGACGCAGCCGTGCGCAGCAACCTGCAAAGCGTTGATACCGACTGCCCGCATCGTGAGAAGCTCGGTTGGCTGGAAGTGCCCTACCTGATGGCATCAAGCATCGGCGCGGATTTCGACCTCACGGCATACTTCCCCAAGATCGTCCGCGACATGCGTGACGCGCAGACCGTGGAGGGGCTCGTGCCGGATACTGTGCCCAACTACGTGGTCCATGCCTATGGTTTTGGCGATTCCCCGGAATGGGGCAGCGCCATGGTGATGGTTCCTTGGTGGTCGTACCAGCATTACGGCAACCGGCGCGTGCTAGAAGAAAGCCTGCCGGCCATGGAACGCTACGTCGATTATCTAGGCACGAAAGCCAAGGACCACATCATCTCCTACGGTCTGGGCGACTGGTACGACATCGGTCCCGGCGAACCCGGGATTTCGAAGCTCACCCCCCTCGGTGTGACCGCAACCGCCACCTATTATCAGGATCTGCGCGTGGTCGAGCAGGCGGCGCGTGCGCTCGGCCGTAGCGCCGAGGCCGTGCGTTACGGAGCGCTGGCCGAGCAGGTGAAGACGGCCTTCAACCACGCCTTCCTGGATACGAGCAAGGGTGTTTACGCGACCGGCAGCCAGACCGCGCAAGCGATGCCACTGGTCACCGGCCTGTGCCCGCTCTCGGAGCGGACGCGCGTCCTTCGCAGCTTGGTCAGCGACGTCGAGCGCCGCGGGAACCAACAAACCGCGGGCGACATCGGGTATCACTACCTCGTGCGTGCTCTGATGGACGGCGGCCGTTCTGACGTGCTCTTCGCCATGACCAATCGCACTGACCCGCCCAGCTACGGCGCCCAACTCGAACGAGGCGCCACTTCGCTGACCGAGGCTTGGGACGCAGACCCGGCCTCGTCGCAGAACCACTGTATGCTCGGCCACATCGAAGAGTGGTTTTACGCGGGTTTGGCCGGCATTGAGACGGATTTCGACCACATCACAATCCGGCCCCAGCCGGTCGGCGACCTTACGTGGGTAAAGGCCTGGCACGACACGGTGCATGGCCGCGTGGAAAGTAGCTGGAAGAAAGGTGCGGCCGGATTCGAATTGACCGTTCGAATCCCGGCCAACACCAAGGCCACAGTGTTCCTGCCGGGCGGAGTACGCGAGCGCGTCACCGAAAGCGGCCGGCCGATCGCGCAAGCCGAGGGAGTGCGTTACCTGAAACAGGAAGGCTCAGAACTGGTGTTGGAAGTCGCTTCGGGGACGTACACGTTCCGGGTGCCCAAATCCTGAGCGCCGACGAGAAGCCGCGGCCCGATCCGGTAGGGGCGCACGGACGTGCGCCCTTACATTACGAGCCGAGTAAAGGGGGAGACAATAGCCGCAGCCTTTGCTCCACTCAGACCGAACTTTTTTCGCCGATCTCCATGACCGGCGGGAGGGAAGCTATGCAACGCAGAAGATTCATAAAGGCTCTGGGTGTAGGGGGTGGAGCCTTTCTCACAGGAGGCAGCGCCTTGCTGGCTTCTTCGGCTAGTAGCGCACAGCCGCCAGCCACCGGAGGGAAGATCCGAATCGGCTCGGTAAGCTGGAACTTCCACGGTCTTGAGCCGGGCGCTCACCCCGAGGAAGCCATCGACATTATCGGCAGCCTCGGCTTCGAGAGCGTAGAACTGATTGCCAACTCCCGCAAAGATGTCGATGACTACTGGACGGACTCGACCATCGACCGCATCAAGAAACAGTTGGAGCGCAATCATCTGATCGTCAATCAGTTTCCGTTCTTCCAACCCGTCGTCCAAGGGTTGACCAGTCGCGATACGGCTGAGCGCAAGACGAGCCTCGACTACTTTGAAAAGGGTTGCCGCATCGCGAAGAAACTTGGTGCGCCGATGGTCAACATCGTTGCCCCCTGGGCGCGGGAGCTGAGTTCGACCAGCGAATACCTGCCGCGTTACTTCATGGACGACGGCAAACCGAACGAGAAGTTCCACATTGACATCGCCCCGGGCTACGACTTCGACGAATTGTGGCACATCTTCGTCGAGGCCATTAAGCAGTGCCTTGCCCGCGCCAAAAGTCTCGGCCTGAAGTTCTCCATCGAAAACCACACGCACACGATGCTACCCGTCACCGACAGTTTTCTGCGGCTCTGGGACGGCGTTCGCGACCCGGCTTTGGGATTCAATCTCGACTGCGGCTGGGCCATGAACCAGCGGGATTATCCGCCGGTCGCCATTCACAAAGCGAACAAGCATCTTTTGAACTTACACCTGCGCGACATCGATGCCCGCATGCGGGAGTATGTCGCCATCGGCAAGGGCGTGATGGACTTCAAAGCCATCGCGGATGCTGCAAAGGCCATCGCCTTTTCGGGGAGCATGTCGCTTGAACAGGATGGATCAAGCGAGGACATGAAGGAAACGTGCCGGCGGTACATCAGCGTGATGCGGGAATGTCTGGCATAAACTGTGGCCGCTTGACGATGGTCGATTGTTGATTGGTAAACAAATGTGCGGCCGGACAGTGTTCGGCCCGGGCCAGCACCGCTGGTCTTGCGATTTTGATTTAGAACCCACTGAAATCCTGGAGGTGAGAAATGAGGAAATCCCTTTGGTGGATTGCGGCTGTAGTGGCCGTGGTTCTCGGGAACGGCCTGGCGCTTCTGGCGCAGGCGACCGGTTCGCAGCCCATCTATCTTGACCCCAAGCGACCGATCGAAGAGCGCATTGACGACTTGATGAGCCGCATGACGCTCAAGGAAAAGATCGGCCAACTCAACTTGCCGTGTGTTTATGTGGACGATCTCGGGAAAGACATCCCGTCCAAACGTGAGGCCTGTAAGAAATTCGCCGCGGGAACCTACACGCAAGAGATTGGCCCGGGCAGCGGCTTCTTCACGCTCGCCGACGAAGTGCTGCGCGGCGGGAACATCCGCGAATATGCCGAGTATTTCAATGAACTACAGAAAATCGCGACTACCCAGACGCGTCTGAAGATCCCTGTTCTTCAGGACGAAGAGGGCACGCACGGCGCGATGTATCCGGGAGCCACGGTGTTCCCGGAGGGCTTAGCCGTAGGCAGTTCGTTCAATCTCGACCTGATCAAGTCGATTTACGAAGCAGCCGCAGCCGAATCCCGCTCCGTCGGCATTCACATGCTCTCGACGCTGGTGATGGAACTCGACCGCGACCCGCGCCTGGGCCGCAATGAAGAAGCCTATACGGAAGACCCTTACTTCTACATGCGCATCGGCGAGACCGTCGTGCATGCGACGCAAGGCACGGACCTGCGTGCACCCGACAAAGTCATCGCCGTACTGACGGACTTCCCCACTCAGAACACGCCTGCCGGTGGGCTGGAACGTGGAGCCATTGAAGCCTCCGACCGCTCGCTGCGCGAAAACGACATGCTTCCCTGGATCGGCTCGATCACTAAAGCCGGGGGCCTGGGCGTCATGGCGGGCTATCCCGAAGTCGAGGATATCCCTGCTCACGGCTCCGAGAAATGGATGAACAACGTCCTGCGGCAGGAACTGGGCTTCCAGGGCGTCGTCGAAAGCGAGGGCGGCGGATTCTCGACCTTGATCTATGAGCACATCGTCCCCACGCAGAAGGAAGCCGGCGCGCTGGCTCTCAAGGCTGGAGTCGACCTGAACATCACCTACGAGCCCGCTTACATGGGTCCGCTGGTTGAGTCCGTCGAGGAAGGCAAGGTGCCCATGGCGCTGGTGGACCGTGCCGTGCGGCGAGTCCTGCGGCTGAAGTTCCAGCTTGGCTTGTTTGAAAACCCGTATGTTGATCCGGACAAAGCCGCCGAGATCGTTCACTCGCAGGCTAATCAAGACCTGGCGCTGCGTGCAGGACGCGAAGGCATCGTGCTGCTGAAGAACGACAAAGGCGCCCTGCCCCTTAAGAAGAGTCTGAAGTCGGTGGCGGTGATCGGCCCCGCCGACAACCTGATGAACCTACTCGGCGACTACTCGCCCAAACAGGTCCCGCAGCATGTTGTCTCCATCGTGGAAGGCATCAAGGCTAAAGTCGGACCGCAAACGAAGGTTACGGCCGTAAAGGGCTGCACGGTGCTGGGAGATGACAAGAGCCACTTTGCCGAAGCCATTCGCGCTGCCAAGAACGCGGAAGTCGCGATTGTCGTGGTCGGTGAAAACCAGGGCCAGAATGACATCGATGAACAAAAGGACCCGCCCACGGACGGCGAAGGGCACGACGTGGCAAGCCTTGATCTGACCGGGGTGCAGGAAGATCTCGTGCGAGCCGTTTACGAAACCGGAACGCCCACCGTGGTTGTACTCATCAACGGGCGGCCGCTCTCCACGCGCTGGACTTCCGAGCATGTGCCCGCGATCGTCGAGGCGTGGCGGCCTGGTGAGAAGGGCGGAACAGCCGTGGCCGACGTGCTGTTTGGCGACTACAATCCTTCGGGACGGCTCGCCATTACGGTTCCTCGCCATTCAGGCCAGCTTCTGGCTTTCTATAACTACAAACCCGGCAAAGAGTTTTGGATGAAACAGTCCTGGACGAGAGACAGAGGTTACGTCGATATGCCAGCGACTCCTCTTTATCCCTTTGGCCATGGGTTGAGCTATACCAGTTATGAGTATAGCAATCTCCGCATTACGCCAAACCAGATCGGGACAGGCGGCGAGGCCACGATTAGCGTGGACGTGAAAAACACGGGGAATCGCTCCGGCGTCGAAACCGTGCAGCTTTATCTGCGCGAAACCTACGCCCCCGTTTCCCTACCCGTCAAGCAGCTTCGCGGGTTCGAAAAGGTTGCTCTCGATCCCGGTGAAACTAAGACGGTCACCCTGAAACTGACCCCAGAAGACTTGCAGTTGCTCGACATCGACATGCACTGGCGTGTCGTGCCGGGTGACTTCGAGATCATGGTCGGAAAATCCTCGGACGACATACTTCTTAAGGGGATTTTGAAGGTAACACCGTAAAGCAGCAAGCGCGTGCGCGGGCAGGGGAACCAGGTGCTCTTCCCTGCCCGCGCTGTCCGTGCGCTCGGGATGTACCGCCGTTCCTGCTAGGAACTGACCTTCATTTTGGATCAGGAACGGGGGGCGATCACCTCCGCGCCCTCGTGAACGAATCCGTACGCCGGGCGGCAACGTAGAAAGACATCACTCGCGTCACCACGGGGCTTACGCCGCAACACGCCTTGAGACACTCGCTGTGCACTTCGTCTCCGTCTACCTGATGCTCTCCGTTTCCGCAGTCCAGCTTCCGGACTGGTTCGAGCATCTTTGAACCACCCACGCCCACCTCAGTCCGCCTTGGCGATCTAGGTTGAGAAAAACTGTCTACAGGTGTCATAAAAAGCTCAACGTCAGGTGCCGTATACTCAGGCAACCGCATAGATGGATGCCAACGACAAGACGGGCGAAATTGTGTCCTTCGGTGTGGCGGGATGCCAAACCACGATGACACCCCGCGAATTTGTGTCTCGATCTTACGAGGAAAACCGGCACGACATTTACCGCTACTTGGTCGCTTTGGGGATTGAACCCTCGGCGGCGCAAGACGTAACTCAAGAGCTCTTCTTAAAGCTGTTTGTGGCGGTTTACAAGGGTAAACAAATCCAGAATGTGAGGGCCTGGATGTTCACGGTAGCCTCACACCTGGCGCTAAACCATCTTCGTGCGGAGAGTTATCGGCCCTCCATCAGTGGCGAGGACGTCGCACGCTGGTTGGAGTCGCAAGTCGAGCCAGGAGCGGATCCTGAAAAGGCGGTTCTGGAGAGGGAAAGGGCCGTCACTCTTCAGGAGGCGATCAGCGGTCTGAGCCCCCAGCAGAAAATATGCCTGCATCTGCGTGCGGAAGGGCTCCGCTATCGGGAAATCGCCAAAATCGTGGGTGTTACCGTACCCACGGTGGCGGAGTTCCTCCGTCGGGCGATTTCCAAATTGAAAAGGTCGTGTCTATGACTAGCATCGGGAACGGACATCTGACCGACAAACAACTGCTGCTTTATGTCGATGGTGAGCTGACCGCCAAAGAGAATGCCCGGTGCCGCGCCCACGTGAAAGCCTGTTGGACGTGCCGTGCCAAGTTGGATGACCTCCACGGGACAATCAAAAAGATCGTCGATTTCCGAAACGACGTTTTGCTTCCGATGGTGCCACTTCCGCCCAAGCCGTGGGATGGTCTTGATCCCCACATGCGGAAATTGGAGGAGACCCTTGGGAAGCAGTCGATAGCCGAGCGCTTAAGCAGGTTGTTCCGGCCGGGTTTCCTCGCACCTCGCTACGCGATTTCTGCGTTCCTCGTCCTAATTGTTTTGGGAGCTCTGGTTTGGCTCCCTTCCCAACCGGCGATCTCCGCTAATGAATTGCTGGCGCGGGTCCAGGAGGCGCAAGCCGTACAACTGAATAAGGTTACCGCACCTGTTATCCATCAAAGGTTACGGGTAAGCCGCAGGGTTGCTAAGTCCGACGAGCAGGTGACCACGGATTACGATTCCTGGGAAGACCTCTCCCGTGGACGATTCCACCAGACAACCGCGTCGGAGGAGGTCCTCGCCGAGTTGCGGACCATCTGCAACGCCAACCGGCTGGATTGGCAAGCGCCGCTCTCCGCCGCGGGGTACGCACGCTGGCGAGATTCACTGCTGGCGAAGCGAGATATTGTCGCGCCCGCCAAAGACTCCACCGGGCCAGGGGTACAGAACGGTTCTGAACCGCTAGTACTAACCACGACTCCTAAGCACCAAGCGGCGGACCATCTTGGCGTCGAGGCCGCTGAGCAAATCGCCAAAGCGGAATTGGTGGTGCGCACCACGGACTGGCATCCCGTAAGAGAGCGGCTGTGGGTCAATGATCGAGAATATGAGATTGCGGAGCTCGATTATAAGGTGCTACCGCTTGCTGCGGTTGATGCGGCGGTGTTTGCACCCCCCCCTGAACCAGTTGCCCCCTCCCGTACGGCGACGGTTGAAAAGACGGAAACTCCTCGGCCTGACC
>Ga0335069_10014225_pt1 | contig 11153 bp, 7 predicted proteins | sample Lox_Sample_11_FD_206714 | JGI IMG/M metagenome (GOLD analysis project Ga0335069, IMG submission 206714) | Soil microbial communities from Loxahatchee National Wildlife Refuge, Florida, United States - Lox_Sample_1.1 | ecosystem: Environmental > Terrestrial > Soil > Wetlands | place: USA: Florida... | reverse complement strand
CGGAGGGAATCGTGAGATTGCCCGCTACATCCATGATCCCGACCAAAGAGGTAATCGACCCTGCGACCACTTTGTCAGTACGGATATGGGTGAACGGTAGTTTGTCGATATTGGTGCCGACTTGAATCGTGTGCTGGCCGTGGATCCAGCTGAAATCATCGATGAATTGGTAGTTCTTGCTATAACCAGCCTGATAACGTGCGCGCTGGGTATCCATGTCAATCGGCGTGTCAATGAATCCCGCGCCTCCTCCAGGAAGGATTGCGATTGGCCCTGCGGATGTATTTACTCCCGGCACGCCCAATCCGGCGATGACCTGGGTCGGACTCGTCGCCTGGCCTTCGTTCTGATCTCGTACGTATCCGAAGCGAAAAACATTCAACATCGACGGACGAATCTGGTACGTCAGGCCTTCACTGATCAACATGCCGCGCTGTGGGGCCAGCTTGATTGCTTGCCCGGCACCGTTCCCGCCCACAATCGAGATTTGTGCCTGGGCGCCCAAGGTCGGTTGGATTTCGCGATCGTAGTCAAAAGCCATGTTCAACGTCAGCTTCTCGCTGAAGGTGTGATCTATACGGAGCACTCCGAAATCTGTGTGGATTGGGGTTGGAACGTTGGCCAAATAGCCTGTTGTGTTCAGTCCATCTCCGCCCAGCGAGGGATTGCCGAGGGGCATCTTCGACCATAGGGCCGCCACCGTCGGGCTGATACCGATTCCTCTTGGATCGCACGCCTGATCACCATTGGCGCCGCAAACGGACGCAGTCTTGAGGTTGAACTGTTGTGTGTTACCGGCTGTGTCTTTGAATTGCAAGATGCCGGCCTTCAATGCCGCGGAAGGTACTATGCGCGTGAATTGACCTACAGCATCGAAGCGGCGAGCTTCATAATTCCCAAAGATGAATGTTTTATTCTTTATGATTGGTCCGCCGAGACGTCCGCCGTAGCGATCGTCTAGAATCGCGGGTTTGGCAATTTTGTTCGTGTTGTTATCCCACGTATTACTGTTCCAGTCCGACGTCTGGTGGTACCAATAACCAGCCCCGTGCAACGTATTTCCGCCATGTCGGCCGATCAAGGCAATCTGTCCGCCGGAAGAGCGGTCGAAGTTCGCATTCGGGTTCGCCGTAGTAACGCGAAATTCTTCTACGCTGTCCGCAGTCGTCGGAATCGTCGTGCTGGAAGCCACGATATTCGCAGTAACGTCAATGCCATCGACGGTCACCGTGTTCTGATCGTCAATCGCGCCTGTGACTCGCATGCCCAGATTGGCTGTGCTTCCTGTGGCGCTAACGACACCCGGCTGCAGCGCCATCAACTCAGTGACGTTACGTTGTAGAGTAGGCAAACGCAGAATGGAGTCTGTCGAGAGTGTGTTCCCGACCTGCGCGTCGTTGGTTTGCAACTGCGCCGCCGCCGTCGCGGTAACCTCTACGACCTCCTTGTCTCCTCCAACTTCCAAAGATATTGGAACGGATGAGCTCTTGTTGACTTCAACCGCGAGGTTTGAAACTGTAGCTGTTCGGAATCCGGTCAGTTTCACAGTCAACCGGTACATGCCAGGCATCACATTTGGAAATGCATATCCTCCGGCGTCGTTTGTTTGGATAGTCTGCGTCGCGTTCGTCGCCGAATTGGTTAGCTGGATTTCAGCATTAGGAACAACCGCGCCGCTCGCATCAGTCACTGTTCCTGTTACGGCTCCCGACGTCGCGCTCTGGGCATACACCCGAGGCAGAACTAGAATTACCGCCGCCAGCGATAACAGAAACATCTGAATCCTGCGCATGCGCGCATCCATACACATACTTGCCATCATTTGATACACCCCGACTTACAGTTTTATTCGAGCCGCTGGCTCAGACTATAATTCAAATGGAAACCGGCATAGTGCCTAACAAATGCCGCCGGTGAAATCACCCTAAAAACGACACCTGACTGCGAGATAGCACAACGATCCGCAGAAGCCTGTTGGCAAACTATCAACAGATCTGCATCTATGTCAAGAACAAAATAATGTCAGTGTTGCTTGTGTACCGCGGATGTTTAGCTCGTCAAAATCAAATATAGAAATGTAATCGGATTTGTGATTGATGAAACACGCGGCAAATACTGTTCCCGATGAGAGCCGCGATCAGCGTGGCGAGTTCCCATATTGATCCCGGCCGGTTCTCAGACTATCCGCCCCACAGTGCCCGAAGTCATCGTGGCCAATGACTCAGGTTTCATGCTGAACACCGAGAACGGTGTGCCCGCGGCCGCCCAGACTTCCTCATATTGCAGTAAGTCCTCATCGATCCAGGTTTCAATCGGCTCTGGGAACCCCACAGGCGGGACTCCGCCAATTACATAGCCGGTTGATGCACGGACAAACTCGGCCGTAGCCTTCTCCAAATCCTCGCCCCGGCGTTGCGCGAGCAGTCTCTCATTAACGCGATTCACGCCGCTGGCGACAACTAATACCGGCTTTCCGCTCATCGCGCTCCTGAATACGATCGACTTCGCAATCTGAGCGACCGTGCATCCAATTGCGCGCGCCGCTTCTTGCGCTGTACGTGTTGTATCGGGCATCGACACCACGCGAAATGGCAAACCGAGCCGATCTAGAGTATCTTGGACACGCTGAGAGCTGGCGGAGAGTTTTGCATCCATGTTAGTGAGTCTTTGGTCCTCGATTGAAGAGAATGAAAGAAGGCGCATCACTCCTCGCCGCGACTAAGTCTAGCAGCCTGTCTCCATTGAGGTCGCCTGTGGCCATACCATAAATTGCGCCCTTGCCGTCACCGAACGGGTGTGCATCGAACTTACTGCCGGTTCCGTCATTAAAATACATAACTCCGGGCGCGTCGACATAGCCGACGATGAGATCCGGGCGGCCGTCTCCGTTCAAATCCGCGGATACCATTGAGTACGGCTGCGCCGCGGATTTCTGGAACTGAATTCCGGAGCCGAAGCCGCCTTTGCCATCGTTGAAATATACAAAACAGCCGAGCCCTTCGGGACACGCGGCGATGTCGGGATGACCATCCCCGTTTAGGTCGGCTACGGCCATCGCCCGGATCGAAGCCTTATTCGGCCCCCAGGGTTTTCCTGTGCCCCCCAGTTCCTTATTTGAGAAGACGCGGCTTTGACAGTCGTCCCGGCATGCGAATATCACGTCATTTGCGCCGTCGCCATCCATATCAGCGATCAAGATGGTTGCGGCGCTAGGCGTATCCCGCAGTGGACTGCACTTAAAATGCAGCTTCCCGTCGTTGTAGCAAACATACGACGTCGCACCGCGATTCGCGACTGCTATGTCCGGATACCCGTCGCCGTTGAGATCACCGACTGCCGCGTTCCGGGTTGGCCACTTCGGATCTCCGTAAGTTCCCCCGACCTTGAAATGGCCGGTGCCGTCGTTAACTAAGACCAGTTTCGGATCGGGCGCGTCGTTGCTCAGCACGATATCCAGGTGACCACTCTTAGTCATGTCGGCGAGCGAGCCGGAGTAACTCTTTGTGGCGTTGCTAGGCAGCGCGGGGCCAGGAGAGAAGCTTCCCTTGCCATCGCCGAAAAAGATTTTCGATGTGAGTTGCCAGTGACGGCCTTTTACTAACACGATATCGGGGTGTCCGTCGCCATTCAGGTCGCCAATGCTTGCGTTTGAAGATGTCTCCGATACCGTTTCGAGCGTAACGATTTCGAAAGTCGGCACTGCGGCGAAGCAAGTCAGGACAAGCATTAGCCTCGCCCCTACAAAGAAGACGCGGTGGCTCCGCATGAGTCAATACTACAGCAATGGATTTTTGAGTTAGCTAAAAGGTAAATCTGACCTGCAGATCGATTTTGCGGTTGTAAGTACTCGGCAAACCGCCGTGCATCAGCGCGATCATCCCACCGAGGCTGCGATATTGACCGAAGTAAGGTGATGAGAGGTCGCCGTTCGGGGGCGCGAAGTTCGCGCGATTCAGTGCGTTCAGAGTCGAAGCGCTGAGCGTGAGGTTGTAGCGCCGGTTCGTCTTGGTGTCGAACAAGCCAGCGGGGGGACCGCTGCCAAGGCCGTGTCCTCCCTCGCCCGTTTGCGGCATCGACCGGGCGCTCTTTTCGCCGCCAAAAGACCACGTGCGCGCAACGCGCAGGACGAGATTCACATCGGCCGGGCCGCGAGCGAAGTTGTGGCTAATCGTCGGCGCTCCCGTCGGCGGGTTCACATCAAAGCAGCCGAATCCGGCGGCGTACATAAGGTTGGTTCCTGTGCACGAAACGGATGTTCCGCCCTCGCCCAAAGACGGACGAGCTGTAGCGAACCCCGAATTCAATGGATCGAGCCCTGTGGTGATGTTGTAGGGCTGGCCGCTGTTGGCGGCGATAAATGGATAGACATTAACTTTCCACTTCAGCGGTACTGCTCCGCCGAAAGCCACACGCTGGCGGATATCGCCCCAGCTCGCCGGTCCCCACTCGGCTTTTAGATTGTAAGGATCGGCCGGCAGCCCTTCGTTGTCGTCTTTCGCATAAGAAAGCGCGTAGTAACCGAACAGCGTTAGGCGTTTCCAGTTGATGTTCGCGTTCACAACGACCTGATTGACTCGGCTGAAGCCGGCCGACTCGGTCAACAGGCGAAGGGACGGGTCGCCGAAAGGATAACTGCCCCCGATGGGCGTGTTGATGTTCCGCGAATCAAGCAAGTGGAAGCCACGCGTCGAAATCCAGTTGGCGCTCAACTTCACGTACTTATTCACCTCACGTTCGATCCCGAGACTCGTTTGGAAGGAACGGGGCGCGCGAATTGCGGAATATACGGGCTGCAGCAGTTGGGGCTGACGGCTCGATTGCAACGCGTCCGCATTGGGAATCGACGGAAAGAACGGCGGATCGGAGATCAAATACGATTGCTCCGTGATGCCGTTGAAGCGCGTGCTGTTGAGCGTCAGAGATAGAGGCAGACGATCGTAGAAGAGCCCAGCACCGGCGCGCAGCACAGTCTCTGCGGCGCGGCTTCCCTTCCCTCCGATGCCCCAGGCAATTCCCACGCGCGGAGCGAAGTTGGTCCGGTCGCCGAAGTTGTTCTGCGCTTCATAACGAAGCCCGGCGCTGAGCGTGAGATTCGGACGGAGACGCCAGTCGTCATTCAGAAACAGTCCGGCATCGGTCTGATTTACGCGGACGACAGGATTGCCGGAGTTCAAACTGAACTGCCAGGGCCCGTAGCCGAGCTGCTGGATCTGCGCTGCTGTGTAACCATCTCGCTCCAACTCGAGCGTTTTCTGATACTGCGCCAGCGTGAGGAAGGTATACATTCCGGAAAAATTGCGCCGCGAAGTGTCCTGGAGAAACGAGTCACGCACTCGGCCGCCCCATTTCCAGGTATGACGACCCTTATTCCAAATGGTCAGATTCGTTGCCTCCCATGCGTTCGTGAGCGAACTGGAATCGCCGATGGTAGCGCCGCCGGCAGCAAATGCTCCCTGAACAGTAATCCCTGGAGCTTGGCTCAACGCATTGTCGACGACCGACAAGTGCTGATATTGGAATCGCGTTTCGTTGACCGTGTGCGCGGTCAAGGTCGCCGTTTCGGTGAGTTGGATAACCCGCTCCGTCTGGCGTTCATCGTAAGCGCGCGAGGCGAGATTGAAATCGCCCGCGCCCAGATTTTCGAGGCCGATATGTAGATCCTGATAACGAAGAACCAAAGCGTTGCGCGGGTTGATGGCATAGTCGACGCGCGGCGTAAAGCTGGTGCGCGTCTGCGGGGTCGCGAGCGCCTGGTTGATGGACAGGAGTTCCAAATTGTTATCGACCGTGGTGGCGAGAATAAACGCGTTCTCATCGATTTGGCGATGTTCGAAATCAAACGTGAACGCTGCCTTGTTCGGTCGGATCGGTCCAGTCAAGTTCAATCCGTAAAGCTGCGCGCGATACGGAGGCCGAGTGGTTTGAGTCAGCAGCGGGTTTCTAGAATTCAGGATCGCGTCATTGAACTGCCCGAACAACTGGCCTCGAAATGTGTCACTGCCTGGTTTGGTGAATACGTCGATGCGGGCGAACCCTGGATGGTCGTACTCCGGCGAGAACGGGTTGGAGTTAATGCGTATTTCGCGGATCGACGATTTCGGCGGCAGGCTCCCCCCACTGAATCCGTCGATAAAAGTCTGGCCGCCATCGGGTCCGGGTGCAGGTCCCGCAAGGATCTGGAGCTGCAAGGCCAGCTCGTCGGGGTCATCGGACAGCACTGCAATTTGCCGCGCTCCCAGTACCAACGCGCCGCCGTTCGTTTCGGCCGACGGGCTGACACCGCCCACCTGATCCTCCACGTTGATCACCTCGCGGCCGGTCTGAATGGCGAGCTGGGCGTCGAGCACCACCGGTCCGTCGACCGCGATTTGCTTAGACACGATGGCGAAGCCTTTCGCAGCGATACGAATCTGGTACCGTCCTGGAGCCAATACTGAAAAAGAATACTGACCGGTTGAATTGGTTTTTGTACGCTGCTCGCCGTGAGAACCTCGCGCCTGGACGACCGCGCCCGGCACTGCGGCGCCCGAAGGATCGATGATCGTTCCTCTCAATCCAGGCTGGGACTGCGCGCGGGCGCTCCAAGCGATCAAACACACGACTAGAAATCTGTTCATTTGGAGAATCGGATTAGTGCCCTTACTGCACGATGGCTGGGAGACTCAGTCCGCCAGGCCCGCTCATCGCTCCACCGTGCATGGCCATGATTGTTTCCATTGTCGTCATGCCATGCCGCTCTCCCTCAGCGGCAGCGGTCTCGATCAGGAAATTGACGTTGCTGATAATGCGAGTCGCAGTCACCTGATCGCCGCTGGAGCCGCGCGTGCTGGTAACCATCACCGCTCCGCCAACTTTCAACGCTTCGAACTTCGTCAAAGGCAGCATCTCCAGGAGCTTCACAAGATCGAGCTTTTGAGGATCAGAGACCGCTTGCGCCATCGGTGTCGATCCGGGCGCCGGAGCGCTATGACCGCCACCGCCGCCGTTCTTGAACATCCCCCGGAAATCGGGCATTTCTTTCAACTGCGTGTCCGCAGTTACCAGAATGATCATCGGCTTCTTGGTGACCAGATCTGAAATCGTAATCTTCCGAGCTTCGGTATCGATCGCAGTAATCTCGCCAATTCCACTGCGAAAAGTTCCGTACACGACATCCTCGGCCGTCATACGGGCGCCATCGGAGGTGCGATTCCCCCTGGTTCGGACTTGATCGCCGGCTGCCATGTCTGCGATCGTGCTTGCTTGCGCGTCGACGAACTTCACGGAATCCGGAGCGTAGCGCCGGACTTTCGTGGCGGGGGTGACGGCCACGACAATCTCCGGCGGGCCTTGGATCGCTCGGGTTCGCACAGAGATCTCGTCACCGTGGATCGCGGTCACCGTCCCCAGCACGCCTCGCTTCTGCCAATCCAGCCGCTCTGCTTCATTCCGTTTCGAAATGTCGCTGGCAGAGACAAGCACGATCCGGCGCGCCTCGGCCATTCCTGCGACAAAGGTGACCATTACGCGGTCGGTAATCGTCAGGTCTGTCACGCGCACCCTCTTTGCCCGCGACAAGTCGCGCTCGCCTGGCTCGATTTGCAGAACGTCAGTATCGGACGAGACGCTGAAATACGTAAGCGGCCCTTCGTCGGGCTGCAGGCCGAATTCTAGCGATGACATCTTGAATTCGGTCAGCGTGCCGAGGACCGATTTCTGGCTCTGCGCAACGAGAGCGGCGGCGAAGGCCAGCGCAAAAGCGATAATCCGCATATCAGATACCTACTTTCGGACAGCCGACCATTCGCCGTTGAGAGGCTTGGTGGTGCCGCTCAACTTGTCGCCGTCGATGTTGCCCTCAAAACTGATCGTCATCTGGCCACCCGGCGTTTCCATCGTGAACATAATCTTCTCGCCTTCCACCGAACCGTGGAACGGTAGCTTGCCAGTATGTTCAGTCTCAAAGGTGCCCGTTACCTTTAAACCGTCCTGCTGGATAGTGAGCGGTCCGGTCATTTTTCCATGCGGCGAATCCATGGTCATTTCCCATTTCCCTTCGACGCGAGTGTCCGAAGCGAGCAGAGACACCGACAAAGCGGCAGCAGTGAGCACGACAAATACAAATTTCTTCATGAACTCAACATTACGGGGGTTTGTCGAGAAAACCTACGAAGAAACGGCGAGCGTCAAAACGATTCGCTGAGCGTAGAAACCCAGGAACTACCGGTCAGAGCCCGGGTATCCGTTGGCGGAGAGGATGTACCTGCCGCGCGCTCACAGCAATCTCCGTAGCCGCCGGATCGCTCATAACCAGCAGCAAACCGCTCTTGAAGTACGGCCGGATTTCCTTGATCCGATTCACATTCACCAGAACCTCGCGGCGAGCGCGAAAAAACATCTTTTCCGGCAGACTCGACTCCAGCTCGGCGAGCTGATAGTTCACCCAATAGACCTCCGACTCGGTGTGTGCCTTCACGATCCCGCCCTCAGTCGCAAACCAGAGAATACTCTCAGGCCTGATGAGCAGCATCCGGTCCCGCTTGCGACACACGACATGATGGAGATGTTTAGGCGTGTCGCGAACGACCTGCAGCACATGCTCGCGCTCGCGTTCGTTTTCATCAGGCGACGAACCAAACTTGCGCGCGCGATCCAACACTTGCGCCAATCGCTCAGGCGCGACGGGTTTCAGCAGATAAGCCAGCGCGTCCGCCTCAAAGGCCGCGAGCGCATGCTGATCGTAGCCGGTAACGAAGACTACCAGCGGCAGGGGCACGTTGCGACGGACCGATTGCAGAACACCGAATCCGGTCAAACCGGGCATCTCGATATCGAGGAACAGCAGATCCGGCCGCAATTTTTCGATCTTCCCGACCGCTTCCAGGCCATCGCGGGCCTCGCCGACAATCTCAATATCGGGATGCTTGGCGAGCATTCTCGACAGCCGCGCCCGCGCGGATTCTTCGTCGTCGGCGATCAGACTTCTCATATCTCTCTGCTACGAGGTAGGACCACCGTAGCGATGCTTCCCCCGGCCTCGCGGCGTCGCAGGTTAACGCTGGCACGGTCCTGGAACAACGTCTGCAAACGCTCGGCGATATTAGCCAGCCCCAGCCCGGTTCCTCGCTGCTCGGAGAGCCCCATACCATCGTCCTCTACCGTCATGAGCAGTTGATCACCTTCGGCGCGGACGTTGATGATCAAATGTCCGGGACCGGGCTTTGGCCCCAAACCGTGCTTCAATGCATTTTCCACCAGCGGCTGCAAGATCAGAGACGGTATCTGCTCGTGTTCCAGACCCGGCTCCACGTCGATCCGGACCTGCAAGCGGTCGCCGAAGCGGGCCTCCTCAATGTAGAGATAGGTCCGAAGGAATTCGATCTCGTCTCCGATCGACGTGAGCGGTCGGCTGGAATGCGCGAGGACGTGGCGGAAGACTTTCGCCAGCCGCAGGGTCATCGTTTCGGCGCGTTCAGGGCTGCGCACGACGAGGTCGGCGATGGTGTTCAGACAGTTGAACAGGAAGTGCGGATTGATTTGGGCGCGGAGAGCGCGCAGTTCGGCTTCGGTGACCTGCTGCTGAAGCAAGGCCTCGCGGCTCTGGCGCTGGACGGCTTCTTCTTCCCGGCGCAGCGCGTCGAGACGGTAGCCGCATTGTGCGGTGATCGTTTGCAGATAACTCACCTGCTGTGTAACTAGCGCCGGCCGGTCCGCACCGGGAGCGATCGCGAGGATGTGCACGACCTGTCCTTGAAGGGAAATCGGAGCGAGAATCTCGACATCAGGAATGGGCAGGCTCTTGCACAGCGGATCGCGAAAATCGATCTCCGTGATCTCTCCGTCCGCAAGCCGTTTCGGCCACGGAAGACCATTGAAGGACAGAACGCGCGCGGCTTTCAATCCGAGCGGAATACGAGCGGCTTCCTCCACCGCGGCGAGGATTTGCGGCTCATCGTGCAGGTCGCGGACGTTGTTGGTGAATTGACGCGCTACTTCGCGGTAATCGGGCGCGCGAAACATCATTCGCGTGACACCCGCGGCGAGCCGGTCGTCAACGAAGGCGAACGAAAGCAACAACACGGTTGAGATGGTCAGCACCAAAAAGACGTGCATGGCCGGAGGAGAAGCCATCTTGTGGACAATCTGCCAGCGCACCGAGCTTTGCGCCAGTATCACCATCGTGAACGCCCAAAATGCGGCCAGCAAGACACGGACGCTGTAACGAATAAACACGTCCGCATAACGGAATCGAGCGAATAACAGAAAGGCCAGGAGCATCATCAGCAAAATGAGATGTCCGCCAATAAAACCCAACGTATAGGAAAGCCACCGTGTTTGCGAGAAGCCCGCGATCACGGAAAGAATCCCCGTGGCGATAACCGCCCAAAGAATTGCGAACGACGGGAGATAGACAGATCGGGGCGTGGTATCGCGGCGCAACGATATCAGCGGTCCGGCCACGAACACCACGCCGGCGTTGTATACCGAGGCGGTCATTAGAGCGCTGCGAGGGAACAGTCGCAGCCAAAGCGAGAGAGTAATGGCCGCGGCGGAAGCGATGGCCGCAACCTCGAGAATTCGAGCTGCTTTCTGTTGCCAGGGCCGCACGGCATAGCGGCGCCATATCAAAAGGAAGGCGATCGGGAAAGCCGCTGCCCCGCTATACTGCACCGAACGCCCTATGGATCCGAATTCCGTGAGTTGGACAAGGCCGGATCCGATTGAAGCAGCACGGGCCAGACCGCCAATGCTCCAGAGCAGGCCACAAACAGCAAATATGATGTTGGCAACGGGTGTCCCCGGGAGCTTGGCGGCACGCAGCGTCAGAACCAGAAGCATCAGCGTGATCAACAGGCCGGTGATGTGACCAATCAGGTCGCCGGTGATGTACGCGGCTGCCGTTTCGTGCAATTCATACTCAGGATAGCTGTCCAGCGCGATGTCGTCTAACAATGCGCCGCGAACGTGGATAAACAGGCCTTCCGCGTCGAAGAAGTGACTCCACCGTCCGTAGCAAAGAGGGCGACGTCCACGTCCGCGCCGGACCTTCAGGTCCGGCTTTTCGACCAATCGATTCCACTAAAGGACTCCGCGCCGCCGGACGATATATCATCGGTTAAGACCGATTAAGGCTGCGATTTGCGCAATATGCGGGCAATCATCGGTGCGTTCTT
>Ga0335069_10014224_pt1 | contig 11153 bp, 8 predicted proteins | sample Lox_Sample_11_FD_206714 | JGI IMG/M metagenome (GOLD analysis project Ga0335069, IMG submission 206714) | Soil microbial communities from Loxahatchee National Wildlife Refuge, Florida, United States - Lox_Sample_1.1 | ecosystem: Environmental > Terrestrial > Soil > Wetlands | place: USA: Florida... | reverse complement strand
GGGAGAGGGACTCCGCCTGTTCCGAGAAACGTTGCTGGTAACGACTGGCGTACTCGAAATATTTCGTCCTTGGAATCGCGCGTCCATATTCCTCTTCGAACTTGTTGCCCGCGACCACCTCCGTTGCTGCGAAGAGGGCGGCGGCAGCTCGATCCTGTTGCTCGGACTTCGGCTGGCTGGAGAAATTGACAACGTCTGGCCAGCTGAGAGAGTGAATCTCGTAGCGCGGCTTCATTAGCTCCTGCTCGAGATAGAAGAATACTTTGGCAAATCCAGGCTGTTTCTCCGCCAGCGCGAAAACTGCTTCATCGACCACTTGTAGGCCGAGTGCTGCGTGGACGGCCTGCCCGCGTGAGTTGGTCACTCGGAACTGCACCCTAGCTTCACTGCCGGGTTTATAGAGTGGCGCGTTGGCAACCGTTTCGATTTTCAACTCGTCAGCAGGCTGCACAAAGATCAGTCGATGATCCCCGATGGGACGCGCATCGCGCCCGAAGAGATAGGCACTAAGATCGACGGTTCCCGTCATTTCAGGCGTCGCAGTCAGCGTCAGTTCTGCCTGGCCATCATTGAGATCGACATCGCGAGTCACGACGGTTTGGCCTTCCCTAACCACATCGATGTAGGCAGCGCCTCGCGCCTTGGTGGAGAAGACCTTCAATTGAATGCGATCACCGGCGCGATAGACGGCGCGGTCGGTGCGTAGCAGGATTTGTTCGTCACCTTCGCGCGTATCAAGTTTCACTTTGCTAGAGGCGCGATTGCCTTCCTGATCGTTCGCTTCGACCTCCATTGATTCAGAGCCGGTACCAGCCTTAACTCGGGCGATGCCTACTCCATTGTCATCGGTGGTGACACGCTGCGATTCGTTGCTGTCGGCCTTGATTGTCAGATCTGCTTTCGCGGGAGAGCCATCGGGGTATGAGACCAGTACGAACACCTGGTTCTCGAGCTTCGGGGCAAGCGTTCCGCCTTCCGGCACGGCGGTAATCAGTAAAGGCGACTCACTCACTGTGATCGGTTCACCACGGGTCTCGGAGTGCCCGGCGGAATCCTTCACTGTGGCTTCGATCAGCACGCGAGCGGCACCGTTTGAGAGCGGTCGACCGGCGAAATATTTCGGCAACCTCAGGTCAAACTTGTAAGCGCCGTCGGAATCAGTCTTGCCTTTGATCGACCCAACTTCGAAAACGCTGACGTCGGCGGAAGACGCTTTAATCTCGATTCCCGCATCGTCAACCGGCTTGCCGAAGAAGTAGTTGGCACGAACGGTGCCGGTCACGTGATCGCCGGGCTGGTAGCCGCGTTTCGCCGTCTTTCCGTTAGAGCTGAACTCGACCGCGACTTTGAACTTCGGTAGCACGTATCGCTCAACACTAAGCGCGATTTCGGCGGTGTTGTTGGGAGCGTCGGGCTCACCCATCAGCGCACGCACGTGATAGGCGCCGAGATTGACCTCGTCGGCAACCGAGAACTCGGCTGAGGCGACGCCGAACGCGTCCGTCTGGGTGGCCTTCTTGAAGACCTTGTTGCCTCGGGAATCCTCAACTTCGAACGTGAGCTTGTGGTTGGCCGACGCTTCGTGATTTGCACGATCGAGCACAAGAGCCCGCACATGGATAGTCTGTCCAGGCTGATAGATGGGCTTCTCGGTCGTTAACAGAATCGACACCTTATCTTCGAGACGCACGGGTTGGGTGAACTCGGTAGAGCCGATTTGAGTGTCGACCGTGTAACGCAACCGGTAGTTGCCAACCACACCTTCGGGAAACTGAAACTGCGCTTCCGTGGTGCCGCGACGGTTCAGAAAGCCGGTGTACAGAACCTTGGGCTTTTGATCGCCCTCGAGGAACTCGATGCGCACGGTCCCACGGCCAGCGATGGTTTCGTCCTGCGAGTCGGTCGTGATGACACGAACAGCAGCCTGGCCGCCCGACAGGTAAGCTTGCTGTCCGACGATGTGCAACACGGGAGTACGGATGATCTGCGAGATCGACTCGATTCCCGCAATGGGAGAGGCCTGCTTGTCGTCGTACTCGAAACGATAGCGGACGCGGTGCCAAATGAGGTCTTCCAGCGGCAGTGGCTTGTCGAGGCGTATTGCGCCCTGCCAGTGGCCGCGACCCTTGTGGGCCTCGACCTCTCGCCGTTCGCGGCCAAGCACGCGGTCATCGGGGTCGAGAACTTCCATGGTTAGCTGCCCGGCGCCAGCACGAGGAGCATCGTATGGGATTCGCAGGTGCAATGTTCCATGTGAATACGTGGCAACCGTCGCGGCGGAGGCAGCACTGACCGAGCCGCCAATCGGCCGCATAAAGACAAACGCGGCGATCGGGAGGAATACGGCAAAGGTCAGAACTGCGACTCGAACCAGGTTCTGCTGAAGACTGCTGGTTTTCATATCGACTCCGTATTGTTCTTTCAATCGGAGTTCGCGCTTGATTGAGAGTTTTGCAGGATATTTTTTGGGGAGTTTTGGAAGGCTACTGTCGGCGCCAGTGCGCGCCGTCCTTACTGATCCAAACCGCGCCGGAGTCGGTGGTCAACTGAAAGATAGCCTCGTGGCTCGCCGAACCGTTCTTGCTCTTGGTATTCTGTGCAGCCTCATTCTTATATGGTGGTGTCAACTCGATGCGGAGGACCTTGCCCGCCCATTGCGAATGGACCTTTTTCCACTTCTTGCCCCCATTCCGGCTCACGAGAAGATTGCCAGCGGCATCGAGAGAAAGAAAACGCTTGCCATGCGATACCGTGATCGGAACCGGCGCCAGATTGACCAGCGAATAGGTGCTGCGACCGTTCGTGGAGAGTTTCGATACCTGCTGGCTACTAACGACGGAGCTGACTTCGCTGGAATCGGTCTGCACACCCTGGGTGGTCGCTTCGACCGTGACCGCTTCGGATGCGGAACCAACCACGAGTTTGAAGTCAAAACGCTTGCGGTCATCGACGTTGAGGGCGATGCCGTCTTGCTCGACCTTCTTGAACCCGGGAGCTTCGACAGCGACATTGTACTTGCCGACATTGAGGTCGGAGATCACGTATTGACCGTCAGTGGTGCTTGTGACCTGACGAGCAAGGCCTGTTTCCGTAGACGTAACGGTGATCTTGGCGTTGGGAACGGCGGCGCCGGTTGGGTCTGTGATGGTCCCTACAACCCCGGCGATCGTCTGGTTCCCACTCGCGCGCTGTGTATCGCCAGGCTGAAGCTGCTGCAGCTTCTCGGAACTGATGCCACCCGACACCCTTGTTGTAGTGGCAAAGGGACCCCCAACGACAGACGGAACGGCTCCCGCGACGTTCGCAGCAGCTTCGTCGTTCTTTGAGGTAGGCTGATTACCGTCGACTAAATTCTCCCGCTGTGAGTGATTCGTGTCGGTGACCTTCGGCGCAAGGGGCTTCTGTCGGGTTCCGGATCCCGCAACCTGCTCCGAGTTGGTGCTTGGCTCCACGGATTTGGCGGTTGGCGAAGCCATAGTTCCAGGATGCTCGGCCTCGGCCTGTCGCACGCTTGCAATCTGTTGCGGAGTCCCAGATGTGCCATGCGTCCGAACATGGATCAGCACCGCAACCAGAGCGCAGGCAAGCACCGCCGCGGGCAGTCCCACCGGCAACAACAGCCGCTGCCACTGCCATCCTTTCGCCGACACTACTACCACTCGTTGCAGCTCCGCGTGCGGTTGCATGAGAAACACGGCTTTCCGGCACTCCGCGCATTCGGCCAAGTGCGCCAGCATTCGCTCCTGTTCCCGAGCAGTCGCTGCGCCCTCTACGAACACACTGAGCTGGTCAGCGTCGGGATGGATCTCGGGTTGGAAATTCCGGTTCACCCTTCTTCTTCCTTATTGGAGATCGGACGGGCCTCCGAGTTTTGCATCAACCTGCGCAAATTGATGTCCACGTCTCTCGGATCGGTGCCCAGCGCTTCTTCTGCCGCACGCCGGCTCAGGCCACGTGCTCTCAACGTCTGCAGCAACTGTTTGCGCAGACGCTCGGTTGCGCGCTTCAGTTTACGGCTTATTGTCGCCACGTGAACTCGCAGGACGCCGCTGATCTCATGGAGTGTATGTTGGTCCAGGTAGTACGCCGTGAGCAGAAAGCGTTCTTCCGCCGAAGCCTCGCTCAACGTCGTTTTGAGCGCCAGCATCAAGTCCTCGAGTCGTTCCGGCTGTAGCTGCTCGGAAGCGGGGGCTTCTAGTTCGATATCACCCAGTTCAGTTTCGCGGCCGGTTTTCCGGTACTGGTTCACACGCCGTTGCGCTAGAATCGCGCGCAGCCACCCCATCAGCGATCCTCGCCCCGAATATCTAAATAACGGAGACCAGCGCCTGCCTTCGCGCTCAGTAAGCCCATATAACTCGGAGTACAGCGCGCTCGCCAGCTCGTCCCCCAAGGCCACCGATCCTGTCATCTCGACCGCAGCTCTGGTCAGCTGTTCCCGATACAGTTCAAAAAAGCGCCGCCATGCAGACTCGCGCCCCAGCGCGCATCCCTGTGCGATGGCAAGCTCCTCCAGGTGCAGCCCCCGCCAGAACATCTCTCGCTGACGCGCATCAGCCTGCTTGCCTGGGTCGAGGCCGAAATTCTCCCTGGCACCTACAGCTTCAAGGCCATCAGCAAATTCTGCCTCGCTTAACTCAACTAGCGCTGCACCGGCCACGCGCCACAGCTCCTTACCGAGCGTTTCAGGCAGAAGTTGGGGCTCCCGCACTCTTTCGACCGTGATCTCCTTTGCCGCCGATCCAGTACAGTTTTCTGCTCCCGAGGAATCTGTTTGACTAGTATTGGCAGGCGGAAGCTTCACGCCGCCCAATTAAATCACATCGTTTGATCCTGGCCTATGTCCCTCGCCCCGACAAACGGTTTCCGTTTTTCCGATCGTTGTGGTGAATAGCTGGAAAGGCCGTGTGCCCGGTTCCCCCCATCCGCTGCTCAGCGAAAGAAGGAGTCAGACTTTGAGGACGTAGGTCATGAGATAGTCGATAGGAAGTCCGACTGCGATGAGTATTTGTTGAATCCTAGTCAGCCTATTTACCGAAATCACATCCGGGCCCGGAGACAGGCTTATCGCATTTAACTCCAGATTTGTCGGGAAACCTGAAGTTGACAGTTGTCTTACGGTGATTTCCGTGTTGCCCGTCAACCGCTAAGTGAAGCGACTTGCGACATCGACCCCCCCCAGGGACGGACACGCGCAAGAGGCGCGTGGCGTCGAATTCGCTGAGGTCCTTCTTGGGCAGAACGTATAATTTGGCATAGCCAGATGTAGGCTATCGAAGCCTTGCCAACTGGGGTACGGCCAATGAATACGCCTATACAGCAAAGTCAGGCTCTGCTTGAACTTCGTGCTTTCATCGATAACATTCCAGCAATGCTTTGGAGTGCTACGCCGGCAGGCGCAGTCGATTACTGTAATCGTCCCTGGCTTGACTTCACATCCATGACCGCGGACCAAGCGCAGGGCTGGGGATGGGCGACAGCCATATATCCGGAAGACTGCGATGGACTGATTGAGTGTTGGCGCTCATGTCTGGCCTCGGGCACACCTCTTAATATGGAAGCTCGAATGCGCCGTTTCGACGGAGCGTATCGCTGGTTCTTATTTCGCGCGAATCCGGTGCAGGACGAATCCGGAAGAATCCTTCGATGGTTCGGAACGAATATCGATATTGAAGACCGCAAGCGGAGAGAGGAAGTGCTGCAGGCGGCCGAACTTTCCTGGCGGCAGATCATCGACAATATTCCGGGATACGTGCACACGACGAGTGCAATGGGCGAGGTGGAATTTCACAACCGCCAGACCCAGGAGTATTTCGGCAAAACAAAAGAGGAACTGAAGGAGTGGGGCCGCAACGACATTGTTCATCCGGACGACCTTCCTCGCGTAATCGAGGCTTGGAGAAAGTCGATCGAGACGGGCCAGAACTATGAAACTGAACATCGTGCTCGACGCGCTGATGGTGTTTACCGATGGTTTCAGGCTCGCGGCCGTGCGGTGCGGAATGCGGATGATGAAATAACCGCATGGTATTGGCTTCTGACCGATATCGAGGACCTCAAGCGCGCCGAACAGAAGCTGCAGCAAAACGAAGAGAATCTGCGGACGATTCTCGATGCCATTCGCCAAGCCGTCGTAGTGTTGGCCGCAGACGGAACGACACTGTATGCAAACCAGGTTTTGCTTGAAATCACCGGGCGAACTATCGAGGAGGTCAAGAATAATACCTTCCTCCAGTTGGCTACCCACCCGGACGACGCAGCCCGTCTTCAAATCGAGCGGCAGAGTGGTCTCTCGCGTGGAACTCCATTTGATCTCGAAGTGCGGTTGCTGCATAAGAACCGTGAATATCGCTGGTTCTCAATCAGGTACAACCCTGTGCGAGACGAGCACGGGCACGTGAGCCGCTGGTATGTCACTGGAACTGACATCGACGACCAGAAGAAGACGGAAGAGCGCCTTCGCAATGAAAACCTCATCCTCCGAGAAGAAATCGATCGCACTTCGATGTTTGAGGAGATCGTCGGCGCTTCAAAACCAATGAGCCGGGTGCTGAAGCAAGTCGAGAAAGTTGCGCCTTCAGATTCGACGGTTTTAATTCTTGGTGAAACTGGGACCGGCAAAGAGTTGATTGCGCGGGCTCTGCATCGCAGATCGAAGCGCGCATCCAGAGCTTTTGTTCAGGTTAACTGTGCGGCAATTCCGCAATCGCTCATTGCTTCGGAGCTTTTCGGGCATGAAAGGGGCGCATTCACCGGGGCGCTGCAGCGGCGAGTTGGACGGTTTGAGGCGGCTGACGGTGGGACGCTGTTCCTGGATGAAGTCGGCGAACTTCCAATGGACACACAGATCTCGCTGTTGCGTGTGCTGCAAGAGCGGGAATTCGAGCGGGTTGGGAGTAATCGTCCCATCCCAGTAAACATCCGCGTGATCGCGGCAACCAATCGTGACTTGACCGCTGCTGTCGCTGCCGGAACGTTTCGCCAGGATCTTTTTTATCGCTTGAATGTATTTCCAATCGCGATTCCTCCACTGCGCGAGCGGGCCGAAGATATTCCCATGCTGGTGGAATACTTTGTTGGTCGATTTGCTAAAAGCTCCGGGAAGAGCATCCGGCATATCGGCCAACATACGTTAGAGATGCTGACAAAGTATTGTTGGCCCGGGAACATTCGCGAATTACAGAACATAGTCGAACGAGCGGTCATCCTCACTGAGACCGATACCTTTTTCATTGACGAGAACTGGCTCAAAGCCGCGTCGACGGAATCCTCGGGACCGAAGGGACGACTCTCGGTGCTGGCTGATCGTGAATTGGAGATGATCGAAGCTGCTCTCGCCGAAAGCGACGGCCGCATCTCCGGGCCTACCGGTGCGGCCGCGAAGCTAGGGATACCACGTCAGACGCTGGAAACAAAGATCCGACGCCTGGGTATCGATCGGTACCGGCACAAGCGCCCAGACTCTGTATAGTTTTCGTGGAATCCCCCCTTGCTCTGAACCCATGCTGTCAATGTATCGCTCTGCCGAGTTAGCACAGGCGCAGTAGCCTCACGTCCGATCCGCACTTCCGGCTTCTCCTGCCGTTTCTCCGCCCAGTCAAAATTGGTTTGCTGGAACTCCGGCATTTGCCGGAAGTGAAGCGAGCGGTGCGTCGACATGGCATCTGGTTTCAATAGCTTACGGTTGGCACAGTAGCTGCGCATAGAAGAGCGTTGGTGGGCCGGCAGAGAGGGCTCCACAACAATTTTGTCGCGTGAAGACGCGCAAGGAGCGTTCCATGAGTTCGTTAAGAATTGCCAGACTTCTGACTTCCCTTTGTTTCGCAATGGCGCTTTCCGCCACCCTTTCGGTGACGGCAGCGGCCCAAACCTCGGCCACTGCACCTGACCATGCAGTCCGCAATATTGTCCTTGTCCATGGCGCCTGGGCCAATGGATCAAGCTGGTCGGAGGTGATTCCGCTACTTGAAGCTCGTGGCTTCCACGTGGTTGCGACGCAAATGCCACTCACTTCGCTGCAGGAAGACGATGCCGCTGTCGAACGCACGATCGAGCGGATTACACAAGTGAATCCCGGTCCAGTGCTTCTGGTAGGGCACTCCTATGGAGGAGTCGTAATCGGAGACGTTCCGGGGAACGACCCGCGCGTTGTCGGCTTGGTCTATGTCGCCGCATTCGCGCCTGATACAGGGCAGTCGGCGTTTTCGCTCCTAGGCACGTTAAGCTCGCCACCAGCAATCAACAACTATGTCGTCACCGATCCGACGGGGACTTCGTCGTGGATCTCGGACGAAGGCGTTGCCCGCGCGTTCGCGCAGGACCTCTCTCGGTTTCAGCAACGCGAACTGGCGGCCGTTCAGGGTATTACCGCCCTTGTCGACTTACAGGCCACGCCAACGGTGACGCCTGCCTGGAAATCGAAACCTTCCTGGTTTGTGATTTCAGGACACGACGAGGTGATCACTGCCGGCCTTGAAAAACAAGAGGCACAAACCATCGGCGCGAAGACGATTGAGCTCCCGACCTGCCATGTGGCCATGTTGCAAGAACCCGTAAGAATTGCCGACTTCATCTCGACTGCGGCCGAAGCTCTTAGTCACTAACACGCTTCTGGCGGGTCATCCTTGCAGGGGTGGCCACTGTAAAGCCGCCCTTTCAAGGATCGCAAAAGGAGGAACCAATGAAACGAATTTATTTCTTACTGGTCGTAGTCATAGCGATGGCCGCCGTTGTTGTGCCTTCCGCCCACGTATCCGGACACACCGATAAAGTGGCCTCTCCGATTTACGGCGTCACAATTCCACCTGGATACCGCGATTGGAAAATGATTGCCGTGGCCCAGCTAAAGACCGACAAGGTCGACCAGTTGCGCGCCCAACTCGGCAATGAGATCGCGATCAAGGCTTACGAGCAAGGGACAAGGCCATTCCCGGACGGCGCAATCATCGTCGCCCTACATTGGAATCGCGTTCCGTCGGACGACAACAACAGAGTCCTGGCCGGCCCATTCCCCGGAGCCCAATCTTTCGTCGTGGGCTCCCCGGTGAATATGCAGGTGATGGTGAAGGACTCAAAAAAGTACGCCGCAACGGGAGGTTGGGGGTTCGGGGACTTCAAAGACGGCAAACCGGGCGACGAGGCGTTGCACAAAACCTGCTTCGCCTGCCACGAACCTGCCAAAGAGTGGGACTTTGTCTTCACTCATTACGCGCCTTAAACCTTCTTCTGATCGAACGAACAGATGAAGGAGATAGGAGCTTCATGGCTATAACCACGACCTACGGCGGCAGCCAACTGCCGTCACAACAAATTGAAGTATCCAAAATCACAAAAGGAGAATTCCAATGTCAGACTTTATGAATAGTGGAGAAAGAATTCAAGGGACAAGCGGTCTAAGCATTTTCTTTCGGTCGCTGCATCCAAAACAAGAACCTCGCGCTGTCGTCGTTATCGTTCCAGGCTTTAACGCCCACAGTGGCTATTACGCTTGGGCGGCCGAACAACTGGCCGCAACAGGCTTGGCCGTGTATGCGGTGGACTTACGTGGCCGCGGAAATTCCGATGGCGAGCGTTTTTATGTTAACGACTTCGACGACTATGTAAGCGACGTAGCGAGCGTAGTAGCACTGGCGAAATCACGGGAACCGGGCTTGCCGCTCTTCTTGCTTGGTCACAGCGCTGGAGGTGTTGTTTCCTGCCTCTACACGCTTGAGAATCAGCCGGAGATCGCCGGTCTCATATGTGAGAGTTTCGCCTTCCAACTGCCCGCGCCCGATTTCGTTCTGGCTGTCTTCAAGGGCATAAGCCACCTCGCACCGCACGCCCACATTCTCCATCTCAAGAACGAAACCTTCTCGCGAGATCCGGAAGTGGTGCAGGCCCTGAACGACGATCCGCTCGTTGGTCAGGAGACTCAGCCTAGCCAGACGATGGCGGCAATGGTCCGCGCCGATGAACGAGTCAAGCAAGGGTTCCCGCTCATCACGCTGCCAGTTCTGATTCTCCACGGCACGCTCGATCAGAATGCAAAGCCGACCGGCAGCCAGCTCTTTTACGAGATGGCGGGCTCAGCGGACAAGACCCTGAAGCTCTATGAGGGATCCTTCCACGACCTGCTTAACGATTTAGATAAAGAAGTGGTCATGGCTGACATCAAAAATTGGCTCAATGGTCAGCTCCCAGCCAGATTGGGAAATCAGGCTTGGAGTCACGAGATCCCGCGCCAAGGCACTACAGCATGACGGTGCACTACCAGAAGCTACGATCTCAGGAAACCAAGAATCCGACCTACTGAAAAGGAGAACAACATGACTCAACTCAATACTACGCAACAACGCACAAAGCAGGCACTGAGGGCCACGGCGATTGCCATTGCGGTTGCTCTTCACGCGCTGTCCACCTTCGCGCAGACCGCGAAGGACGTCAAAGGGGCGACGCCGCTGGTCGCGATCCAAAATGAGGCTCCCGCGCAGCTGATTGTCGATCCCCCGATCCCCGAACAGCTGGCGTTGGGCCGAGTATTCATTCAGTACCGCACGGAAAACCTGCGCATTTTGCCGGTGTTCGGCAAAGCTGCACTGGAAGTGTCGCCACGCGTGGGCCATCTGCACTATTTCCTGGATGACCAATCCTGGCCCACGGTCGATACCAGCGGAGAAACGGTGGTCTTCGTGGGATTGGCGCCCGGCCCGCACAAAGTGCGTCTGGAATTGGCGGACACAATCCACAGACCGATCCCTGGTTGCAGCAAGGTTGTAGAGTTCACAGTTCCCGCTCGGCTGCAGAAATAGTTGCGCGCCAGAAGAAATGTGGCTTTGGCAATAGTATCCGATTAGCCAATCGGTCCAGGAGAAGTGCAGTTCGCTGTTTGGAAATAAGGTAGATCAATATGTCAACTTTAACCATTGCTCCGAGTAACATCACCGTGCCAACGCAGTTTGTCCGGGTGCAGAACGAAACCTATGCGTACCGCCGCTTTGGCGGCGGTGGCCCGGCGCCTCTCGTCTTCCTGCAACACTTCACGGGAACGCTGGATAACTGGGATCCGGCCGTCACCGACGCTCTCGCGTCCGGACGAGAAGTCATCCTGTTCGACAACGCGGGCGTTGGACGCTCAACCGGCGATGTCCCCGAGACGGTTCAGAAAATGGCGG
>Ga0335069_10014223_pt1 | contig 11153 bp, 9 predicted proteins | sample Lox_Sample_11_FD_206714 | JGI IMG/M metagenome (GOLD analysis project Ga0335069, IMG submission 206714) | Soil microbial communities from Loxahatchee National Wildlife Refuge, Florida, United States - Lox_Sample_1.1 | ecosystem: Environmental > Terrestrial > Soil > Wetlands | place: USA: Florida... | reverse complement strand
GCGTCTCGGGGATTGGTAGCGGGGGCAGGATTCGAACCTGCGACCTGCGGGTTATGAGCCCGCCGAGCTACCAGACTGCTCCACCCCGCAACAAAGAGGCAGGTTGTATATCCATCGCCCCGAACGCTGTCAAATTCCCGATCCCGCGCGGGTTTCAGCGTACTTGGAGGGCTCCCACTTGCCGGTATCCATCGGCTAGGCTGCGGCCACTTCCCGAAATTGGAGGCTCAACATGCTGAACTGGAACGGTGGAGTCGGGCGGTGCGGACGCGCCGCCCTCGGAGCGTGCCTGGCGCTCGTCGTCGCACAGACGGCGGCCGCCGAGATGTACGCGTGGCGCACGGACGATGGCGGCTACGCGTACACCGACGACAAGGATCAGATCCCGGAGCGCTATCGCGCTCAGGCGAAGCTCGTGTCGAACGCTTCGCTGAAGAGCTACGAGCGCTACACGCCGGAGGATCCGCAGGCGTCGGCGCGCTATGCGGAGCGCCTCGAGCGACGCCTCGCCGCGCTGCGGGCCATGAACGCGGTCGCGCCGCAGGCGCCGGTCGCGCACGCGGCGCCGGGTGCGCCGCACTCCGGCTCGCTGATGATCTCGACGGGCAACGCGAACGCCCCGGCGATCGAGATGCCGATGGCGAGCAACGGCGCGCCCCTGGTGGTCGAGCCGGTGCTCTCGAAGGCCACGGGCGACCCGCGCACGCGCACCAGCACCCTGGTCAAGCAGGGCGACAGCACGATCGCGGTGATCCTCGGCAAGCAGGCCGTCTTCGATCCGGTGCAGGGCATCAAGGACGAGGGCGAACTGATCGAGGGGAAGTAGACGGACACCGGCGAGCCCGGAGATCGGGCCCGCCGGGTCTTCTCCTCTGACCTTCGCTCGGCTGCGCATCGCTGCGCGCCGGCTCCGCCGGCTTGCCGCTAGCGCACCGCGACGCTCGACGCGTCGAGCTCGTCCGCGGGCTCCATCACGGCGTGCTCGTAGACGTACTCGTCGAGGCGGCGCGCCGCCTCGCGATCGAGCTTCAGAAACTGGAGGCCGAGTCCCGCCATGGCGTTGCGTGTGGCGGGACGCCGCCACACCACCTTCGCCGTGGGCGCGAGCGAGCGCTGCGATTCGGGCAGCGCGAATTCGAGCTGGACCTCGCTGTCGGGCAGGAGATCGCCGTCCGACTCGACGAAGATCCCACCGCGCGAGACGTTGCGCGAGCGGCCCCACAGCTCTCCGTGGCTGCTTGCGATCTTCACCTCGGTCTCGAGCGCCACGCGCACGAGACCGCGGACGGCGAGCCGCAGGAAGTGGTTCACGGCGTTGATCAGCGAGACGCGGTCGACCGGCTTCTCGACCACGTCGTCCGCGCCCGCGCGCACCGCGCGCTCGTGCTGGTCGCCGACGCTGCGCGCGGTCACGATCACGACCGGCGTGCGCCGGTGGTCCGGATGCGCCTTGATGCGGCGGCAGAGCTCGTCGCCGTCCATGCCGGGCATCATGAGGTCGGTGACGACGATGTCGGGCCGCTCGCGTTCGAGGATCTGCCACGCCTCTTCGGCGTCGCAGGCGGTGAGGATGTGACCGCTGCGCGCCAGGAAGAGCGATTCGAGATCGCGAAACATCTCTGCGTCGTCGACGATCAGGATCTTCCGCGCTTCCGGGTCTTCGATCTCGGTCATGCCTCGCCTCTCCGAGGGCTCAGCGCGGCGTCCCGCGAAGCTGCGCGACGACGGTGTCGATTTCCGGGTGCACGCGCCAGTCGTTTCCCGAAATGCGGTGCCACTCCTGGGTCACGTGGATCTTGCGCTCGACGAACTGGGTGAGCGAGTAGCCGCGGTACGTCACCTGGACGTGCGCGGTGGTGTCGTCGTCGGCGTACTCGATCTGGCCGAGCTCGTAGTCGCTGATCTCGAGGGTCTCGAGGTCTGCGGCGTGCGCGAGGAACTTCTCGCGCAGCTCGGGATCGACGTACTCGGCGGCGCGCTCGGTGTCGTGCCACCGAATCAGATCGGTGTAGCGCTTCTGCGCGTCCTTCAACGCGTCGCGATGACCCATCGGGTCGCGCGGCGACACGCACCCCTGCGCGATCAGCAGCGCGATCGAGAGCGTGAACCCGACGCGGAACCGCATGTCGCCCCCCATCCGCCGGCAGCCGCACCTCGCAGGTGGCGATGCCGACACGGCTTCTATCGGCCGGTCCCGTCCGGAACTCGAGCGATGCGTGATAAACTCGCGCGCTCGCGCGCCAAGTCGCGGCCGGACCGACGGTTTTCAATGTGGCTCGGGATCGACATCGGCGGCAGCAAGCTAGCCCTCGCGCTCGTTGACCCGCGCGACGCCGCGCTGCGCGCGAGCCGGCGCCTTCCCTGGATTCCATCGGGCGACCCGCGGCGCGACTTCGAGATCCTGCTCACCGAGGCGCGCCGGCTGCTCGCCGAGGCGGGTGAGAACGGGGCGCCGAGCGCGGTCGGGGTCAGCGCGCCCGGTCCGCTCGACTCCGCGAGCGGTGTCGTGCAGGGTCCGCCGAACCTGCCCGGCTGGCGCGACGTCCCGCTGGTCGAGTGGCTTCGCCGCGAGCTCGGCTGCCCGGTCGCGCTCGAGAACGACGCGAATGCGGCGGCGCTCGCCGAGTGGGAGGCTCGCGCCCCGCGCGTCGCGAACCTCGTGTACCTGACGCTCTCGACCGGCGTCGGCGCCGGCCTCGTGCTCGAGGGCCGCGTGTATCGCGGCGCGCGCGACCTCGCCGGCGAGATCGGACACGCGCCACTCGTGTGGGACGGCGAGCCGTGCGGCTGCGGGCGGCGCGGCTGCCTCGAGGCCTACGTCGGCGGAGCGGCCTGGACGCGTCGCCTGCGCGCGCAGGCGCCGGCGACGAGCCGAGTGGCGGCGCTCGCGGGCGGCGTCGCGGCGGTGCGTCCCGAGCACGTCGTATCCGCGGCGCGCGAGGGCGATGCCTTTGCGCTCGCCGAGCTCGACCGCTGGAACGAACTGCTCTCGCGCGCGCTCGTCTCCGTCGCCTACGCGTTCGCGCCGGATGTGATCGCGCTCGGCACGATCGCGAGCGCGGCCGGGGAGTCGCTCTGCCTCGCGCCGCTGCGGGAGCGCTTCGCGTCGCGCGTGTGGCCGCGCCTCGCCGACGTCGTCCGCATCGAGGCGTCCGCGCTCGGCGAGGCCCTGCCGTTCCGCGCCGGGCTCGTCGTGGCGGCGCGTGCGGCCGCGGGCGCTCGCTAGGCGCGGTCTTCTTTGGCGATGCGCGCGCGCTCGGCGTCGGTCGCGAGCAGCGCCACCGCCCGCGCTACCTCGGGGATGCGCTCGACGCTGCGGCGCGCGGCCTGCACGAGCCCGTTGAAGCGATCGGCGACGGCCGTGCTCGCGCTGCGATGCGACGCGGTGCTCGCCTGGATCGACCGGATCATCTCGGTCACCGCCTCGCTGTTCGACGTGATGTAGCGGCCGGTGCTGCGCTGCTCCTCCATCGCGTGCGCCATCTGCCGGCACATGTCGAGGGAGCGGTCGGCGTTCTGGAGCAGAGTCTGGCTGGCCTTGGTCTGCTCCGACATCGCCTGCGAGATCTGCATCACGTGCGTTGAGACGCGCTGTGCGGCGCCGGCCACGTGCTTCGAGTTCTGGGCCTGCTCGCCGGTCGCGCGTGCGATCTCGGCCACCTGACCGGACGCCTGACGCGCCGCGCGGCGGATCGCCTCGAGCGCGTCGCCGGCCACGCGCGAGCGCGACGCACCGTCCTCGACGCTCTGGATCGCGAGCGCCATCGCCTTGGCCGCCTCGTTCGAGCCGCCCTGGACGCTGCGGATCATCTCACCGATCTGCTTCACGCTGGCGCTCGTGCGCTGCGCCAAGGTCTTGACCTGATCCGCCACGACGGCGAACGCCTTGCCGTGCTCGCCGGCCTGCGCGGCGATGATCGCCGCGTTCAGCGAGAGCATGTTGGTCTCGTCGCTGATGCCGCCGATCACGGTCGCGATCTGGCCGATCTGCTCGATGCGCTTCGCGAGGCCTTCGAGCGCTCGCTTCGAGTCGAGCGTCTGCGTGCGGATCTGCTCGATGCCCTGGATCGTCGCGAGCACCGCGGCCGAGCCCTCCTCGGCGCTCTGGCTGGCGCGCTCGGTCAGGTGCGCGGCGCCGCGCACGTGCTCCCCGACCTCCTGGATCGCGCGATCCATCTGTGTGACGGCCGAGGCGGTCTCCTCCGCTACGTGCTGCACCTCGTCGCTGTTGCGCGCGACGTGGGCGATGCTCGTCCCCATCTCGTGGATCGACGCGGTGGAGGACTCGACGTTCTCCTGGAGCACCTGCGAGCTGCGCGCCACCTGCTCGATCGCGGTGCCCATCTGCTGGATCGAGGCGGCGGTCTCCTCGTTGCTGCGGGCGAGGTTCTCGACTTCCTCGTTGATGCGCATGACCTGACTGCCCATGTTGGCGAGCAGCGAGGCGGTCTCCTCGACCGCGGCCTCCTGGTCCTCGGCGCTGCGCTCGACCTCCGCCATCGCGCGCGTGATCTCGGAGGGCAGCCGCTCGACCCGGGCCATCAGCCCTTCGAGGCGCCCCTGCGCGCGCGCCATCTGCTCGCCGACGCGCGAGACGATCGGGTCGACCGCGCCCGCGCGCGCTCTCTCCCCGCGTGCCAGCGCCTCGAGCGCGGCCCGCATCGCGGCGTCGCGACGCGAGACGTCGCGCGCGGAGCGGACGGCGAACGCGAGACCGATCGAGCCGAGTCCCGCGACCAGCGCGGCCGCCGCGGCGAGCTGGCCGGTCGCGGCGTAGAGCCAGAGCGGCGCGAGCCCGCCGCCGATCGACCAGAATCCCAGGGCATAGGCCCGACGGTCGGCGCTCGCGTTCGATTCGAAGCTCATTCGGGCGACCACGCAGGGGAGGGGCTTGGCCCCGGATCGGCGTGGCCGCGTGCGTGCTTGAGCTAGCAGGCTGCTGAATCGGGGGGCGGGGGCGAGGTGCCCCAGGAGGGACAGATGGGCCCCGCCGGGGGCCGCAGCCGGGCCCCCCCAGCGACCGGCGCCGGCGCGCGGGGTGCCCACGCGAGCCGGGTCGATCCTCTGGACTTCGCTCGCATTCGGCTCGCTGCGCGCCTGGCGAAGCCGGGCTTGCTAGCGCCCCACCACCGACACGAACGACACGCAGCGGCCCGGCTGGCCGCCGAGGTTGTGGGTCAGGCCGAGCTTCGGGTCGCGGATCTGGCGGGCGCCGGCCTCGCCGCGGAGCTGGAGCCACATCTCGTACATCATGCGGAGCCCGCTGGCGCCGATCGGGTGGCCGAAGCTCTTGAGCCCGCCATCCGGGTTCACGGGCTGCGGCCCGTCGCCGTCGAAGCGGCCGTCGAGCACGTCCTTCCAGGCCTGGCCGCGCGCGGAGAAGCCCATGTCCTCCATCAGCACCAGCTCGGTGGCGGTGAAGCAGTCGTGCACCTCCGCCATGCTGACCTCTTCGCGCGGGTTCCGGATGCCGGCCTGCGCGTAGGCGTCCCGACAGCTCTCCACCACCTCCTGGAAGGTGGTGAAGTCGTACTCCTGGTTGAAGAAGCCTTCGGCCGGGCCGGCCGCGAAGGCGAGCGCCTTGATGAAGATCGGCTTGTCCGTGTACTTGTGCGCGTCCTCGGCGCGACACAAGATCGCGGCGGCCGAGCCGTCCGAGACGCCCGAGCAGTCGAACACGCCGAACATGCCGGCCACGCGCGGCGAGCTCTTGATCTTCTCGATCGGCACCTCGGAGCGGAACTGCGCCTTCGGGTTCTTCGCGCCGTTCACGTGGTTCTTCCACGCGATGCGCGAGATGACGTCCTTCAACGTGCCCTCGTCGACGCCGTACTTCTTGGCGTAGGCCGGAGCGAGCAGCGAGAACATCGCCGGCGCCGTCATCGTCGGCAGCGTGCCGTCGTCGGGCGGGCGGCTGCTGACGAGGCCCGAGTAGCCCGAGTCCTTCAGCTTCTCGACGCCGACCGCCATCACGAGGTCGTACGCACCGCTCGCGACCGCGTAGGCCGCGTTGCGCAGCGCCTCGCTGCCGGTCGCGCACATGTTCTCGAGCCGCGTGACCGGCTTGTACGGGATCTTCAGCGCCTCGGAGAGCAGCAGCCCCGAGATGCCGCTGCCCATGGTGCCGAGCCAGTAGGCGTCGACCGCCGCGGGCTCGACGCGCGCCGACGCGTACGCGTCCTTGCAGGCGTCGACCAGCAGGTCGTCGGCGCCCTTGTCCCAGTGTTCGCCGAACGGCGTGCAGCCCATGCCCACGATCGCGACGCGGTCCCGGATGCCGTGAGAGGCCATGTGTATGTCTCCTCCTCAGCGCCGAGGGCGCGCCTTCCAGAAGTAGTTGTGGACGCCCTGACCGGTGTAGAGGCGGCGGAAGGTCATCTCGAGCTCGTTGCCGATCGCCACCGACGCCGGCTCGACGTCGGTGAGCTCGCAGGTGAGGCGCCCGCCGCCCTCGAAGTCCACGACCGCCGCGACCACCGGCGGCTGGAGGCTGTAGGCCAGGTGGTCGAGCGTGAAGGTCGCGACCTTGCAGCCGCGGTCGGCGAAGCGCTCGGGCGCCATCTCGTCGATCGCTCCGCAGTGGATGCAGACGCGCTGCGGGGGCAGGTGACCCGTCTGGCAGCGCGTACAGCGCGCACCCTCGAAGGCCATCTTCCAGCGCTCGTTGCGCCGCATGGGCGGCGCGGCCGGCCGCTCGGGATCGGGCCGGCGCGGCGGCTCGAAGGGCAGGATCCCTCGCCACTTGAGCCAGTTGTTGTAGGCGAGGTCGTCGCGCTTCGACCCGATCCAGCCGGCCACTGTGTGGCGCGGGCGCGCGGCCGCGATGCGGTCGGTCACCTCGAAGACCAGCGCCTCGCAGCCGTCCGCGAGCGACGTCACCAGGATGCGCGCGCCGGGCTTCGCCTGATCGAGCACGCTCGCGAGCACGAGGCCCGCGTGCGCGGCGCCCGCGCGGCCGACCTGCGACTCGAGGCCGTCCGCGAGCTGCTCGGGCTTGAGGCGCAGCGCGCGCGGAAGCCCCGCCGCCGCGCGCGGATTCGTCGCGTCGAGGATCACGTGCGAGAGCTCGGTCGGCTCCACCTTCGCGTCCTTCAGCGCGCGCGTCGCGGCGTCGACGAGCGCGGGGCCGAGCACCTCGGCGCCGAAGCGCTCCTCCCACTGCTTGGCGAAGCGCTCCTCGGGCAGGCGCCAGACGTCGAGCAGCTCGGTCGTAGCGGAGGCGCGGCCGAGCAATCGCGCGCAGGCTTCGGAGTCGGGTCCGGTGACGAAGGCCACCGCCGCGTCGCCGCCTCCGCTCTCGCGCGACCCGCCGGGTGCGCCGATCACGACGTCGGCCGCAGACACCAGCGCGCGTCGGCCGGCCGTCGCGGCGTCGAGCCCGAGGCCGAGCGCCGCGAGCCCCATGCGCGTGCTGCCGCCGAGCTCGGCGCTCGCGATCTGCTCGGGAAGACCGAGCGCGGCCTGCACGGTCGCCGCGTTGGTCTTCTCCGCGTAGGCACCGCTGGTCGTGGCGAAGAGCAGCAGCTCGGGGGCGGCCGCTCCGCGCAGCGCGTCGCGCGCCGCCTCGACCGCCATCGACACCGAGTCCTCGTCGTGACTCGCGACCGCGCGCGCGCCCCGACCGCCGCCGAGGGCCGTGCGCTGCACGCGAAAGAAGGGGACGTAGCTGCCGAACCGGGTGATGCCAGCCAAGGGAGAACCTCCGAGCCGATCGCTCAGCATAGGCGCGCCCGGGGGCGCCGTGCACGCGCGTTCAGGGCGGGGTCGCCTCGCTCTGTCGGGTCACCTCCTCGCGGAGCGCGGCGAAGCGGCCCGTGACGATCGCGGCGCGCGCCTCCTCGAGGAGGCGCAGGTAGAAACGCAGGTTGTGGAGCGAGGCGAGGCGGCCGGCCAGGCTCTCGCCCGCCTGGAGGAGGTGGCGCAGGTATGCGCGCGAGTAGCGCGCGCAGGTCTCGCAGTCGCAGCCCGGGTCGGGGGGCAGGGCGTCGTCGCGATACCGCGCGTTGCGAAGCCGCAGCAGGCCCGCGCGCGTGAAGAGCACGCCGTGGCGGGCGTGACGCGTCGGCAGAACGCAGTCGAAGAGATCGACGCCCGCCGCGATCGCGTCGACCAGGTCGATCGGGCGGCCGAGGCCCATCAGGTAGCGCGGTGAGTCCGCCGGCAGCTCGTCGTGCGCGACGGCGAGCAGGTCGGCGCGCGCGGCGGCCGCCTCGCCGAGCCCGAGCCCGCCGTGCGCATAGCCGTCGAAGTGGATCTCGCGCGTCGCGCGCGCGCTGGCCCGACGCAGTGTGGCGTCGGCGCCGCCCTGCACGATCCCGAACAGCCACTGATCCGCGCGCTTGTGCGCGCGGCGCGAGCGCTCCGCCCAGCGCAGCGTGCGCTCCATCGCGGCGCGACTGCGGGCGCCGCCGGCGTCGTGCACGGCGGGCAGGCACTCGTCGAGCGCCATCGCGATGTCGGCGCCGAGCGTCTCCTGGATCGCGACGGCGCTCTCGGGTGTCAGGTGGCGGCGCGTGCCGTCGACGGGCGACGCGAAGGTGACTCCGTCCTCGTCGACGCGCGCGCTCGCCGCGAGCGAGGTCACCTGGAAGCCGCCGCTGTCGGTGAGCCAGGGTCCGCGCCAGCCCGTGAAGCCGTGGAGACCGCCGCAGCGCGCGACGATCGCCTCGCCCGGCCGCTCGTGCAGGTGATAGGTGTTGGCGAGGACGATCTGCGCGCCCGCGCGCGCGAGCTCTTCCGGAGTCACGCCGCGGACGGCGCCGTAGGTCGCGACCGGCATGAAGGCCGGCGTCTCGACGTCGCCGTGCGGGGTCGAGAGCCGGCCGGCGCGCGCGGCGCCGTCCGCCTGCAGCCGCTCGAACGAAAGGGGAGGGCGCGTCACGCGATCAGCATGGCGTCGCCGTAGGAGTAGAAGCGATAGCCGCAGCGAACCGCCTCGGCGTAGGCGGAGAGAACGCGCTCGCGGCCCGCGAAGGCGGCGACGAGCAAGAGAAGCGACGAGCGCGGCAGGTGGAAGTTCGTCAGCAGGGCGTCGACGGCGCGGAAGCGCGAGCCCGGGAACAGGAAGAGATCGGTCTCGCCTTCGCCCGGCACGACGCCGCCCGCGCCGTCCGCGCGCGCCTCGAGCACTCGAGTGGTGGTGGTGCCGACGGCCACCACACGCCCTCCGCGCGAGCGCGTCTCGGCGATCGCGTCGGCCGTCGCGGCGGGCAGCTCGAAGCGCTCCGCGTGGAGTCGCCGCGTATCGAGCTCGTGCGGGCCGATCGGGCGGAAGGTGCCAGCGCCGACGTGCAGCACGACCTCCGCCCGCCGCACGCCGCGATCGCCCAGCGCCGCGAGCAGGCGCTCGGAGAGGTGGAGGCCGGCCGTCGGCGCGGCGACCGCGCCCGGCACGCGCGCGAAGAGCGTCTGGTAGCGCGCGGCGTCCTCGGACTCCGGCGCGTCGCGCCGGATGTAGGGCGGCAACGGCATCTCGCCGAGTGCATAGGGCGAGCCCTCGTCGTCGAAGGCGAGCACCGCGACGCCGTCGGGCTCGAGCGCCGTCACGCGCGCGGCCAGGCTCGCGCCCGCTCTCTCGAACACGAGCTCGAGCCCGACCCGCAGGCGACCGCGCGCGCGCACGAGCGCGCGCGAGCCGCCCGACGCGGCCGGACCGAGCATCAGCGCCTCGGCCGCGCCACCGCTCGCCTTGCGGCCGCGCAGCTTCGCGGGCAGCACGCGCGTCGCGTTGACGACGAGCAGATCGCCCGGCTCGAGCAGCGAGGGCAGGTCGAGGACGCTTCGGTGCGTCACTGCGCCGGTCGCGCGGTCGAGCCGCAGCAGGCGCGCGCCGTCGCGCTCCGGCGTCGGATGCTGCGCGATGCGATCCTGCGGCAGCGCGAAGTCGTAGTCGGCGAGGTCGATCCGGTCGTTTCGCGCTTCGAGCTCAGCGGCCATGGACAGCCTGGCTGAGTGCGTCTCGGAGCGCGGGCGCGTCGGCGATCGAGTCCCACGAGAAGAGAGCGAGCGCGGGCGCGCCCGCCCTCCGCGCGATCTCGATCTGCGCGACCGCGCGCTCGGGCGCGTCGGCGAAGAGCCAGACGCCGAGACCCGGCCAGATGCGCTCGCCGGAGGGGGACCGCGCATAGCCTTCGGCCTCGTAGCGCAGCAGGCGATCGTCGCGCGTGTAGGCCATCGGAACGGCGAAATCGAGCCAGCCCTCTTCGAGCCAGCGGCGCCAGTCCTGGCCGATCGTCTGATAGGCGCGCTCGGGATCGCTCCAGACCGCGGCCGACATCGCGATGCGAGGCTGCGCCGCGCGCGCAGCCCGGGCGATCTCGCGCACCAAAGCGTCGACCTGCTCGCGTCGCCATGCGTCCCAGCGATCGGCGTTGGCGAGGCGGTCGCGGAAGGGCGCCTCGACGCCGGTCTCGTCGCGGAAGCGCTTGCGGCTCGGCCCGCCGTAGCCGAAGTCGAGCCCGACACCGAAGCGCGTCCCTGGCGAGAACGGCAGCACGTCCGGGTATCGGATGTAGTCGAGATGGAGTCCGTCGAGCTCGGGATAGCGCGTGCAGAGCTCGGAGAAGGTCGCGACCAGCGCCGGCGCCACGCCGGGTGCGGCGGGATCGAGATACAGGCCCGGCGTGCCCATGCGGTAGTAGCGGCGGTCGGGCTCCGGGATCTCGTATCCCGGGTAGTCGAGCAGCGAGCGACCCTGGCGATCGACGTGGATCGCGTCGCGTCCGTTGCGGACGGCGATCGGCGCGTCGGGGTGACCCGAGAGCGACAGCACGTTCACCCACGCGTGCACGCGCAGCCCCGCCTCGTGCGCGCGCGCGATCAGCGCGCGCAGCGGGTCGCCTCCGGCTCGCTTCGAGGCCTCGCGCTGCGGCGAGGCGTCGGCATGCGACGACTCGAACCAGGCGCGTCCGCCCCGGTAGACCTGCACGAAGAGGTCCGTCGCGCCGAGCGCACGCGCATCCTCGAGCAGCGCAGGCACTCGCTCGGGGTGCTCGAGCACGCGCTGGCTGCCTTCCGCGAGCACCCAGAGAGCTCGACGCGTCGGAGCGGATGCCGGGGCCGGCTCGCGCGCGGGCGACTCGGGCGCGCCGACCGCGGGGGGAGCGGACGGCGTCGGCGCGGCATGCCGCTCCTTGCAGGCGCCGAACGCGAGC
>Ga0335069_10014222_pt1 | contig 11154 bp, 7 predicted proteins | sample Lox_Sample_11_FD_206714 | JGI IMG/M metagenome (GOLD analysis project Ga0335069, IMG submission 206714) | Soil microbial communities from Loxahatchee National Wildlife Refuge, Florida, United States - Lox_Sample_1.1 | ecosystem: Environmental > Terrestrial > Soil > Wetlands | place: USA: Florida... | reverse complement strand
CGTTCGAAAAAGCGGACCCGGACGATCGCGGTTCCACGGCAAGTGGCCATGTACCTCTGCAGGCGCTACACCCAAGCGTCGTTCCCGGTCATCGGTGATCGTTTCGGCGGTCGTGATCATTCGACAGTCATTCACGCGACGCATGTCGTCGATGAACGCGTTAAACAAGACCCAACCTTCCGGGCCACGATCGAGCGCCTCGAGCGTATGTTGGAAAGCGGTGGATGAGATGGGGAGAACCTGGTGGGAATGGTGCTAGAGAATGGCAAAGAACATGATACGGGAGTGTACCGACCCGGAAGACCACGCAGGCTCTCCAGTACACAGCAGCCTGAAGAACGGTGTGGGCAGCGGTTTTTCACATTTCCACAGGCTCTACTACTCCTACTAACTTTAGATTAAAGAAGAGAAGAAGAAGAGGCGGGGCATGGAATTCACAATCGATCGTGACGAGCTGATACAGGGATTGTATCTGACGCAAGGAATCGTCGAGCGCCGTACCACGATTCCCATTCTGGCCAACGTCATGGTGGAATCGTCTGGCGATGGGGTCAGCATGTCCGCGACGGACCAGGAGGTTGGTGTCCGCCGCCGTTGCGAAGCGAAGGTGAAGAAGAAGGGCGCTCTCACTGCCAGCGCACGTAAATTGTACGAGATCGTGCGGGAATGCCCGGTGGGTTCGATCGTCGTGCGTTCGCTGGAGAACACCTGGATCGAGCTGGCTTCGGGAAAATCGCGGTTCAAGATCGTGGGATTGGATCCAAAGGAGTTCCCCGCGATGCCAACAGCCAGCCGCGATCGTGACGACCAGCAGACTGTGACGGTTCCTGTCGTGATGCTGCGCGAGATGATCCAGCGTACGTTGTTCGCGGTTTCTAGCGACGAGACACGTATGAACCTGAGTGGCATTTTTTTCGAGCGTCCTGAACCGACGAAGCTGCGGATCGTCGCTACCGATGGCCATCGGCTCAGCATGATCACCCGCGCGGTTGACGCCGGCACGTCGGCAAGCGGCGTAATCATCCCACGGAAGGGTGTCGCCGAGATCTCGAAGGTAATCGAACAAGGCGATGACGCGGTGCAGATCGCGTTGCAAGGTGGTGTTGCGCATGCCAGTCGTGGACTGGTCGAGTTGTCGATGCGTCTCGTCGAAGGGGAATTCCCAGACTACAAGCAGGTCGTGCCCCAGAAATCGAAATCGCGTTTACGCGTCGGCGTCGAGCCGCTGCTGGCTGCGTTGCGCCGCGTATCCATTGTTTCGAGCGAGCGCACGCGTGGCGTGAAGTTGCAAATGAACGCGAGTGTGCTCGAGGTGTCGTCGATCAATCCGGATATCGGTGAGGCCACCGACGAGATTGCCGTCGAGTACGACGGAGAACCGATGAGTATCGGTTTCAATGCGAAATACCTGATGGACCTGCTGGGAGTACTGGCGGAGTCCAGCCAAGTCGAAATCGGCTTCAACGACGAGGTGAGCCCCGGGGTCATCCGCTGCGAGGGTGACCAGGATTTTCTCTACGTTGTGATGCCCATGCGGCTGTGAAAGACTACCGTGATATCGAGCGCAGAATCGGGGTACTCCGGCAAAATATCCGGTGCCAGCCAGTGCCTACTTAGGCGCTGGTAACCGACCGCTATTGCACCCCGATTTATCTCCTGAAAAATAGCCGTAAGGTATCAAATTATCTATCGAATTACTTCCGTCAATACCTTTACCGCAGGACCGTGCTCTGCTACTATCGGGCGCGTATCAAACGACCCATATTTCAATCACTTTACGTGGTGAGACGGGGTGGGGTGACGTGTCGGAAAACATCGAAAAAACTCCTGAGGATACTCTCCTGGCAAGCGATTATGTCGCCAGTCAAATCAAGGTTCTCGAAGGCCTTGATGCGGTTCGGAAGCGGCCGGGAATGTACATCGGCGACACCAGCGAGCGGGGGCTGCACCATCTGGTATTCGAGGTGGTCGACAATTCCATCGACGAAGCGTTGGCCGGATTCTGCGACGCCGTGAAGGTCACTGTCCACATCGACGGGACCGTCACCGTCGAGGACAACGGCCGCGGTATCCCAGTGGACATCCACGCGAGCGAAGGCGTATCGGCCACCGAAGTAGTCATGACGAAGTTGCACGCCGGCGGCAAATTCGACACCGGCGCATACAAGGTCTCCGGCGGGTTGCACGGTGTTGGCGTCTCTGTCGTCAACGCGCTGTCCGAATACCTCGAAGTGGAGATCAAGCGCGACGGCAAGGTGTATCAGCAACGGTATCAGCGCGGGAAGCCGGATGCACCGCTCAAAGAGCTCGGCACGACGAAACAACGCGGTACCAAGGTCACCTTCAAACCGGACCCGTTGATTTTTGAACAACTCGATTTCAGCTTCGACATCTTGTCACAGCGCTTGCGTGAGCTGGCCTTCCTCAATCGCGGCCTGCGCATTGAGATCGATGATCAACGCACACAAAAGCAACATGAGTTTCTCTACCGCGGCGGTATCGAGGAGTTCGTGCGACACCTCAATCGGGCCAAGACGCCGATTCATGCGGACGTCGTACCTCAAGGGCGAACGCGAAAATTTCGAAGTCGAAGTGGCGATGCAATGGAACGAGGGCTACGCTGAAAGCGTCTTTTCGTTCGCCAACAACATCAACACCATCGAGGGCGGGACACATCTGATCGGCTTCAAGTCGGCCCTCACCCGCACGATCAACTCGTACGCTACGGCTAGCGGCTTTCTCAAGAAAGATGGCGACGCGTTGCAGGGCGAGGACGTACGCGAAGGCCTCACGGCGATTGTCAGTGTCAAAGTCCAGGAGCCGCAATTCGAAGGACAGACCAAGACGAAGCTGGGCAATAGCGAGGTGAAGGGCTTCGTCGAAGCACTGGTGAACGAGAAACTGGGCGAGTACCTGGAAGAACATCCCGCCGATGCCAAGAAAATTGCCTTCAAGGGCGTCGATGCGGCGCGCGTGCGCGAAGCCACGCGCAAGGCCAAGGAGCTTGCCCGCCGCAAAGGCGCACTGGACTCCGGGTCCCTCCCGGGGAAGCTTGCTGATTGTCAGGAGCGCGACCCGGCGCTCTCCGAACTGTTCATCGTCGAGGGCGATTCTGCCGGCGGCTCCGCCAAGCAGGGGCGCGACCGGCGCAATCAAGCGATCCTGCCGCTGCGCGGCAAAATTCTCAACGTTGAAAAAGCACGCTTTGACAAGATGATCTCGTCACAGGAAATCCGGCTGCTGGTCACCGCGCTGGGCACCGGCATCGGGAAGGAGGATCGCGACATCTCCAAGCTGCGCTATCATACGGTGATCATCATGACCGATGCTGACGTCGACGGCTCGCACATCCGCACGCTGCTGTTGACGCTGTTCTATCGCCAGTTTCAAGAGATGGTTGAGCAAGGCCACGTGTTCATCGCCCAGCCACCGTTATACAAAGTCAAAAAGGGCAAGACGGAACGCTACCTCAAGGACGACGCAGCGCTCGAAGATCATCTCATCGAACAGGGCACCGAGGACATCACCGTGCAAGCACACGGTGATGTCGGGGGATTGACCGGACTCCCGCTCAAAAATGTCGTCAAGAAGGTGCGACGGTTGGAGCGAATCCTGGACATCGTAGAACGCCAGCACAAGAACCGCCACGTGGTCGAGGCCCTGGTACACGACGAACGCATGTCACGCGACGTATTGTCCAATCGCGAAGCGCTTCAACATCTGGTCGCCGACGTCGTCGGGAGTCTCAAACAGACGGCACCGGAACTGGAACCGCTGACCATAGATATCGCCGACGATCCGGAGCACGCGTGCTACCAGATCGTTGCACGGACACGCATGAACGGCAGCAGCCAGCGGACGGTGGTTGACATGGCGTTCTGCCTCACACCGGAGTTCGAAGAGCTGCGCCGCATGGCGATGGACCTGCGCGCCGTCGGCGGCGCACCGTTTGCGGTCATCGAGAGCGACAAGCAGTCGCCGATGCACTCGTTGCGTGAAGCCGTGGCATACATTATCGCCCAGGCCCGGAAGGGGCTCGACATCCAACGTTACAAAGGCCTCGGCGAGATGAATCCGGAACAGCTCTGGGAAACCACGATGAACCCGGAAAGCCGCACGCTGCTGCAAGTGAAGATCGAGGACGCCTATGAGGCCGATGACATTTTCTCGACACTGATGGGCGACGAGGTGGAGCCGCGGCGGAAGTTCATCGAAGACAACGCACTCAACGTGCGGAATTTGGATATCTGACGATTGTGACGCAGGCAGGCTTCACCCCGCGGTCGCACAGCCGTCGTGTGTGGGTGCCGGAGGCCTGCAGGCGTAACGCAGGATCATCATGGATGCCAGCCTGAAGGCGAACAGGATCCCCATCAACATCGAGGACGAGATTCGGCAGTCCTATATGGACTACGCCATGTCCGTCATCATCGGGCGCGCCTTGCCCGATGCCCGTGACGGGCTCAAGCCGGTGCACCACCGGGTCCTGTACGCCATGTACGACCTGGGCAACGAGTGGAACCGGGCGTACAAGAAATCGGCGCGTGTCGTCGGCGACGTCATCGGTAAATATCACCCGCACGGCGACGTCGCCGTGTACGACACGATCGTGCGCATGGCGCAGGACTTCTCCATGCGCTACCCGCTGGTCGACGGCCAAGGCAATTTCGGCTCCGTCGACGGCGACCCCCCGGCAGCCATGCGTTACACCGAGATTCGCATGGCGCGTATCGCCGCCGAGCTGCTGGCCGACCTCGACAAAGAGACGGTCGACTTCACGCCGAACTACGACGATACGCTGCGTGAACCGGTGGTGCTGCCGACGCGCATTCCCAATTTGCTGATCAACGGGTCGTCGGGCATCGCCGTGGGCATGGCGACGAACATCCCGCCGCACAACCTCGGCGAAATCACCGACGCCTTGGTAGCCCTCATCCAAAACCCCGATCTCGGGATCGACGAGTTGATGCAGTACGTACCCGGTCCCGACTTCCCGACGGCGGGGTTCATCCAAGGCCGGGCCGCCATCAAAGAGGCGTACACGACCGGCCGCGGCATCTTGCAGCTGCGCGCCCGCGCAGTGACGGAGACGACCAAGCGCACCGGGCGCATAGCCATCATTGTGAATGAGATTCCCTACCAGGTGAACAAAGCCCGGCTCATCGAACGCATGGCCGAGTTGGTCAACGACAAGAAGATCGACGGCATTTCCGACTTGCGCGACGAATCGGATCGCGACGGCATGCGCATCGTCATCGAGCTGAAGAAGGACGCCAACCCAGACATCGTGCTCAATCAGCTCTACAAGCTGACGCCGATGCAGGAGTCCTTCGGCATCATCATGCTGGCCATCGTCGACAATCGCCCGAAACTGCTGAACCTCAAAGAGGCACTCCAGGTGTTCATCGGCCACCGCAAAGAGGTGGTCACGCGGCGCACGGTTTTCGAGCTGCGCAAGGCGGAAGAGCGCCTGCACATTCTCGATGGTCTGAAGATCGCCCTCGATCACCTCGACGCAGTCATTGCGTTGATCCGTAGCGCCAAGGATCCGGCCGCGGCGAAAGCCGGTCTGGTGCAGCAGTTCCAGCTGTCGGAGATCCAGGCGCAGGCCATCCTTGAAATGCGTTTGCAGCGCCTCACCGGTCTGGAGCGCGCGAAGATCCTCGAGGAGCGCGACGAGGTGCTCAAGCAGATCGCCCGCTTCAAGGAGATCCTCGGCGACGACCGCGAGGTCTACAAGATCATCGTCGACGAACTCTACGAGGTAAAGAAGCTGCACGCCGATGCACGCCGCACCGAGATCGTCGACGAGAGCACCGAGATCTCGATCGAGGACATGATCGCCGAAGAAGACATGGTGGTCACGATCAGCCACGAAGGCTACATCAAGCGCAATGCCGTCGCTCTCTATCGCACGCAACGTCGTGGCGGTCGCGGCAAGATCGGCGCGACGACGAAAGAGGAAGACTTCGTCGAGGACCTGTTCGTAGCGTCGACGCACTCGTACATCCTCTTTTTCACGACCTCCGGAAAGGTGTACTGGATCAAAGTGCACGAGTTGCCGCAGGCCGGGCGCGCGGCACGCGGCAAGGCCATCGTGAACTTGCTGCACCTTGCCCAGGACGAGAAGATCTCGGCCTTCTTGCCCGTGCGTGAGTTTCAGGAAGGGCGCAACATACTCTTTGCCACCCAGAACGGTACAGTGAAGAAGACCGAGCTGATGGCCTACGCCAATCCCCGGAAGGCGGGCATCATCGCCATCAGTCTCGATCCCGGCGACGCCGTGATCGGGGTGCGTCTGACTGATGGTCAACAGGAGGTCATTCTCTCGACGCGCGAAGGTCAGGCGATCCGCTTCAAGGAGGAAGACGTACGGCCCATGGGCCGCGGCGCCGGCGGTGTGCGCGGCATCACGCTGGAGACCGGCGACAGCGTGGTTGGGCTCGACGTGGTCAATCCGGCGGCGACGCTGCTTGCCGTCGCGGAGCGTGGCTATGGCAAGCGCACCGAGATGGATGAGTACCGTCTGACCCGCCGCGGCGGCAAAGGCATCATCACTATGAAGACCACGGAGCGCACAGGTAAAGTGGTGGGCGTCCGCATGGTCAGCAGCGACGATGACGTCATGCTGGTCACAGACGGCGGCAAAGTGATCCGTACTCCGGCCCGCGGCATATCCATCATCAGCCGCAACACCCAAGGCGTACGTCTCATCGACCTCGCCGAGGGTGAAAAAGTCGTCGGGGTGGCCCGCCTGGCGGAGAAGGAAGAAGACGAGGAGCCCAGCACCCCTGAGCCCAGCGAGCCGCCTGCTGCATAACCTCCTGTTTTCGTGCTGCCTTCAATCGTGCGGCTTCGTGTCGATCTCCGCCGGCAACCCCGGAATACCCACTGCCTGGATGCGCAACGCGTTGGCGCCGTCTTCGTAGTGCGGCAGCTTGCCCTCGGTGTGCCACAACCGATATGCCAGCGCCGCCGACAGCACGCGGATCGGATAGTCACGCGGCAGGTTCTGGAGATACGGCTGGATGGTCACGAAATCGCGCGCGCCGTATTGCTGCATGATGGAGCGCAGACCGCCGTTGCGCGGCCCGATGTTGTACGCCAACAATCCGAGAAATAGATCGCCGCGCATGTCGTCGAGGTAGTTGCGCAGTGTCGCGGCCGCGACCCAGGCATTGTGGCGTTGATTCAGCACATCGAGCTGCGCAACACCCAACTGCTGGCGCACGCGCGTCAGCGCTGCCTGCGGTGGTGACGTAATCTGAAACAGCCCGCGACCGCCATCGGCGCTGTCGCGCGGGGAGAACGACGACTCGGCAGCGCCGACACCCATGAGGACTTCGGGATCGATGTTGAACGCCGCGGCAGCCTCACGGACAGTCGCTTCGTACATCCGGGCGCGTTCCCACATCCGTCGCAACTCGTCGAGGTCGGAGCGCCGATATGTGGCGAACACCTGATGGGCGATCGCGACACGTTCCGCCTCTGCGGACCCACCCACGAGCGTGCGCAAGCTGCCGACCTCTTGTTGAAAGACGGGCCGGGTCGCGAACCATCCGGCGCCGACGGCGACCGCCAGAGCCAACATTGCCGGCAGCTGCATGAACCAGCGGCGCAGCCACGCGCGTGCCGCCATCCAACCGCGCAACGCCAGGGCCATTGCGACCACAAACGCGAGCACCGCCGCGGCAAAGGGCAGCAGATGCCACCACCCTGAGCCGCCGAACCAGTCGGCAAAGCGCCCGAGCCCCGTGATCACGCCGACCAGTGCCGCGGCCAAGAGCGCGCTGGTTTCGATGAAGAGAGCTGCCCAGGCTCCACGGTCAGGCGCACGCTTGCGCCGTCGCGGTCGGCGTGTTGCGGAACGACGACGCTTCGAGGGCCCAACCCGCTTGCCCGCTACGCCGCTATCGACCCCACTGCCTGCTGCCTGCGCTGCCACGCCCACCTCTCTCGCGGAGAGCCAGATGGTAGCGCGCCATGGGCGTCAGCAAAAGCGGACGGGCGATACTACTGCGCGGCGGCAGCAGTCAGCTGTTGCAGCCGGTCGGCGGCCTCCAAGTACTCTTCGACGAGCTGCAGGATGACCTCCTTCACCGGACGCACGGCGTTCATCGTTCCGACGATCTGCCCCACTGGGTTGAACATGACGTCCTTGGCCTTGTCGGCATAGCGATGCACGCGCGACACGGCGTCGGCGGTGACCATGAACTGCAACGGCATGCCGAGGGGCTTGGGTGAGTCGGGAGCTTCCCAGGCATCGGTCCAGGCGTTGCGCAGCATGCGGCACGGCTTGCCTGTGAACGAGCGCGAGCGCACGGTGTCGCGGCTGGTGGCGGCGAGGAGTTGGTCGCGCTGCGCCGGCGGCGCCTCGGCTTCCTGTACGGTCAGCCATAACGAGCCCGTCCATACGCCCTGCGCCCCCATCGCCAGGGCCGCGGCAATTTGCCGGCCGGTGCCGATCCCGCCGGCGGCGAGCACCGGCACGGGTGCCACGGCATCAATGACTTCCGGCCACAGCACCACGCTGCCGATCTCCCCGGTATGGCCGCCGCCCTCGTAGCCCTGGGCGACGATGATGTCGATGCCGGCAGCCTTGTGCGAGCGTGCGTGCTTGGCTGAGCCGCACAGCGCGATGACCAAACGGCCGGAATCGTGGATATGCTTGATGACGTCCTCGGGCGGTGTGCCCAATGCGTTAGCGATCAGCCGCACCTTCTGATGCTGCAGCGCTACCTCGACCTGCGGCGTCGCCGTTGCCGCGGTCCACCCGAGCAGCTCGTTGACCGGTTTCTCACCCGCGGGGAGCTTCGGTACGCCGTGCTCGGCGAGGACTTTGTCGGCGAAAGCGCGGTGCTGCGGCGGGATTGCGGCCAGCAGCTGCTCTTCCAGTTTTTTCGGGTCGATCTCGCCCATGCCTTCATACTTGCCGGGGATGACGATATCGACACCGTACGGCTTGTCGCCGACATGCTCGTCGATCCACTTGAGCTCGATGTCGAGCTGATCGGGTGGAAAGCCGACGGCGCCGAGAACACCGAAACCCCCGGCTTTGGAGACCGCAGCGACGACGTCGCGACAGTGGCTGAACGCAAAGATCGGAAACTCGATTCCCAGTTGGTCGCAGACGGAGGTATGCATGGGGAAGCTCCTTACTCGCTTTGGATGGGCCCGGGGGTGAAGCGGATGCGCATCTCCTTCACCCCGTTGATGAAGGTTGAGCGCAGGCGTCGTGCCGGCTCTGGCTGATCGATGTCGTGGATGCGACTCAATACTCCGCGGAAGATCTCGTTGAGCTCTAGGCGCGCCAGGTTGGCGCCGAGGCAAAAGTGCTCCCCGATGCCGAAGGCCAGATGTTCATTCGGGCTGCGGCGGATGTCGAAGCGATCTGAGTCGTCGAAGACCTCCTCGTCGCGATTCGCCGACGGGTACCACAGCATCAGCTTGTCGTTTTCCTTGATCTGTTGACCACGGATCTCGACAGCGGCAGTTGCCGTCCGGCGGAACGCGTGCACCGGCGGATTGTAGCGCAGAATTTCCTCGATGGCCGTCGGTAGCAGCGAGAGATCCTTCCGCAGGTCCCGCAACTGGTCGGGATGTTCCAGCAGATTGAGCATCCCATTTGCCGTAACGGTGCGCGTGGTTTCGTTGCCGGCAATGACGAGGAGCAGGAAGAAGAAGTTGAAGTCGGTATCGCTGAGCCGATGGCCGTCGATCTCGGCGTTGATCAGCGCGGTGGCCAGGTCATCGGCCGGATGGGCGCGGGCCTTCTCCAGCAGCTTGTTGGCATACATGAACATCTCGGCGGCGGCGGTTTCCGCGTCGCTCATCGGTGCCGGCTTCCCGTCCGGCTGCAACTCGGGGTCGTCGAAACCGACCATGCGGTTACCGATCTCGTAGCAGCGTCGGCGGTCCTCCTCGGGGACGCCCATCATTTCGCAGATCACCTCGAGCGGTAGCTGTGCGGCGATGTCGTCGACGAAATCGCATTCACCACGCTCGATGACACGGTCGATGATACGATGCACCATGGTGCGAATACGTCCGTGCATGCTGTTGACCATGCGCGGCGAGAACGCCTTGTTGATCAAGCCACGGTAGCGCCGATGCTGCGGCGGATCCATGTTGAGCATGATCGACTGCACAAACGGGAGATCATGCGCCAAGGGATCGCGCATGAGCGTGCCTTGGCGCTGTGAGGAGAACAGCGCCGGGGTCTTCGAGATCTCCTTCAGGTCGGCATACTTGGTGATCGCCCAGAATCCCGTACAGCCGCGCTTCTCCGGATGCCAGTACACCGGGGCCTCGCGCCGCAGCACTTTGAACATCGCGTGCGGCGTGCCCTGTTGAAAGATATCGGGATCGGTCAGATCGACGTCGGTGAGTTGCATAGGTCTCTCTCCCGTAGCTCGCATACTAACTAACGTTTGTTTATCAGGAGGCCATACGCTCGGTCAACGGGAATCGACATAAACAGGGATGACAGAACGCAACGGTGCCGTTGCGCCCGGCGGGCCGGGACTACGAATCGGTCCGTGTCATCGACTTCAAAGGGGGACGCTTTTGATCAGGGGCCCGTTATTTCCTGGGCAATCCCAGCACTCGCTGTGCGACGATATTGCGCTGCACCTCGCTGGTGCCCCCCGCGATCGTCATGGCCCGGTCGTACAAGAACTGATACGCCCAGCGGCCGTCATCGGGTGCGCGGTCGCTTCCCTGCCACAACGCGCCGTACGCTCCGAGCAGATCGATGCCGGTCTCCGAGAAGCGCTGCACCAGCTCGGTGGTGAACAGCTTCATGGCCGACGACATGTGCGGATTGATGCGCCCGTGCAGCTGATCGCTCATCGCCCGCAGACCGAAGGACTTGGTCACCCGCGCCTTGACGGCGAGGTCGGCGAGGCGCTGCCGCCACAACGGATCACCGACCCGGCGCAGGCGGCGTGCGGTCGCGATGATCCGCTCGAGCCCTTGATCGAAACGCACTGACCCGGCGATGCCTGTGCGTTCGTTCACCAGCGCGGCAGTGACGATTTCCCAGCCTTGGCCCTCTGCACCCAAAAGGTTTTCCGCCGGCACGCGTACGTCATGGAGGAACACTTCGTTGAATTCGCTGTCGCCGGTGATCTGCCGAATGGGTCGCACTTCGAT
>Ga0335069_10014221_pt1 | contig 11154 bp, 8 predicted proteins | sample Lox_Sample_11_FD_206714 | JGI IMG/M metagenome (GOLD analysis project Ga0335069, IMG submission 206714) | Soil microbial communities from Loxahatchee National Wildlife Refuge, Florida, United States - Lox_Sample_1.1 | ecosystem: Environmental > Terrestrial > Soil > Wetlands | place: USA: Florida... | reverse complement strand
CGACGGCCGCAGGCTTGCCGCGTGACTCCGGCGACCTGCTATCGGACGAACGTCCACCACGCGCGTCACGTTCGTGCGCCCGTGCTGTCGTACAGCTTGACCCCCCCAAACAAGGAGCACGCCTCCATGTCTCGCAACACCCTTCGCATGGTGCTCGCCCTGTGCGCGCTCGCCCTCGCGGTCAGCGTTCCGGCGATCGCGCTCGCGCACAACGGCAGGCAGCACTCGTCCGACCAGGCCTCCAAGACGGTCGGGACGATCGCCTCGTTCACCGATCCGACGCTCGTGATCACCAGCGGCGGCCAGTCCGTCAGCGCCGCTGTCACCACGTGGACGAGGATCAGGTGGGCCGGCCGCGGCCATCATCACGGCTGGTTCAAGTTCGCTCACGCTGCGCACTATGGGCACCCCGGCGACTCGGCCGACGCTCCGCAGGCGCCGTCGACCACGACCGACGGCACGCCGTCGACCACCCCCGCGACCGGAACGGACGGCCCGGCCTCGAACACCAACGTGCAGGTCAGCGGCCCGCCGACGAAGGCGGACCTGAAGGCCGGCGCGCTGGTGCGCGCGGCGAATGTCGTGCTGACCGCTGACGGCCCTGTCTGGGGCTCCATCGTGCTCGTCCCGGCGGTGCAGACGCCGCCGGCGCAGACACCCTGAGGGTCAGGCCCCCGGCGGCCCGCGGTGCGGGCCGCCGGGGGGTGACCGGCCCCAGGGAAGCCCACATCCCCACCGGCCGGGACCTGCGACGGCGCTACCCAGCCACGAAGCTCGCATACATCGCGCGCGGGTCGCCGCCGACAGCAAGGTTCGAGACGATCAGCAGGCCGCCCGACAGGGGCTCGACGGCGGTCTGCCCGAGATCGGCGCTCGTGCCGTTCTGCGTCGGGTCCGCGATCGTCAGCGCAGTGCCGATGCCGGCGGCGTCACCGTGCACGACGCGAAAGCCCGGGTTCGGAGACTGCGACTCGTGCCAGGCAACCCACAGCCTCCCCGCGGCGTCGTACGCGCAGCGCAGCTGCCGGGGATCGCGCGCGGCCGCGACCGTGACCGGCGCCGGATCGCCTGGCGCCCACGACAGCACCGCCGTGCGGTCGGCGTTCGGGTACACGACGCGGCAACGCGCTGCGCACGCCATCGCTGCGTGTCCCTCGAGCAGGTCGGAGCCGGACGCGCTCGCGGGAGCCGCCTGCGACGCGGCGAGCGGCTGGGCGCTCTGGGCGTCGAACGGCCGCACGTAGATCCCGGAGGCCTCAGCGCTGACCGGCGTGCGATACGCGAGCCAGACCGTCCCGCTCGCGTCGCGACCGAGCACCTGGCCGGTCGCGTAGTGCCCGCCGTCGTAGACATCCGGCGCCGGCTGGCTGGGGTCGATCCCGTGGTAGAGCAGCAGCGCGCCGGAGCCTGCGACCGAGCGGATGAAGATCGGCGGAGCGCCGTCGACCTCGATTCCCGCAGGCCCGTCGTAGTCGGTCGGCGCAACGACCACCGGGTCGTCCCAGCCGCCGTCGGTTCGCAAGGCGGACGAGAGGTTCTTGAACGTGTACGGGTCCGTCGGGTCGCTCGTCGTCCGCACGCCGCTGAAGAGCACGGCGACCTGTCCCGGTGCCGGGCGCCACAGCGACGGCGACGAGCCCATCCCCGCCCAGCCGGAGACGACGCTCGACATGACGAGCGGCGGCTGCATCGCGCCCGCCGCCGAGCTCGTGAACTGCACGGACGTCAATTCGTGCTGCTCGGGGCTCACGCTCGTTCGCACCGGCCAGGCGACGACCACCCGGTTCGCGCCGGTCGCGCCCACCACCGGCACCGCGCCGAAACCGTCGGGCGGGTCGCTGCCGAGGTTCTGCCACGCTGTCGCGTTGGCGCGGTGCGCGTTGTCGGTCAGTGTCTGCTGCAGCGCGGCCGTCGAGCCCGCGAAATCGGTCTTACCCGTGACCGCGACGTCGAGCAGACATTGCGACAGGAACGGCTCGGCGTGGACGCCGGCAGCGGCGCAGGCCTTTCGCGCCGCACGGCGGCGCGGCGTCTGCAGACCCCCAAAGCTCACCGGCGCCTGCGGGATCGCGGGCTTGTCGTAGCTTCGCGTGGTGCGCCCCGGCGCGTAGTCGAAGAGCGTGCGGCGCCCGACGAGCCAGCTTCGGCGGAACGCCCCGTAGAGCTGCGCGCTGACCTTGGGATCGATGCGTGCGCCGTCCCCCGCCACGCGCAGATCGTCGTCCTGGCTGCCGTTCAAGTTCCCGAGCAGCCCTTGGAGCGAGCCCTTGAACGCGGGCGGGGGGTCGATCACCACCACGAGCCCCCAGATGCTCGCGTTGCGGATCGTGATCCGCGTGCCGTTGGCGAGGTCGACGGTGTAACCCTCGCTGCCGCCCCGCAAGTGGTTTCCGCCACCGAGGTCGATGGGCGCCGCGATCGGATCGACGACGCGGCCGTCGAGGCGCACGACCGGCGCCGGCGCACGCTGCGTGCCGACGTACACCCCGACGCGATGGCTCCCCGCCCGCAGCGCGATCGCCGTGTTGACCGTGACGTCGAGCTCGCCTCCGAACGGCTCCTGCCGCCCCTGTACGTCGATGCTGCCGTCGGCGGAGCGTGCGAGCTCGAACTCCCCGGCGGCCATGAAGTCGTAGCGGCGCCCGTCGAAGGTCTGCATGTGCGGGTCGCCGTTGCTGTAGCCGCCTCCGGCGCCGCCACCGCCTCCCGGGCCCGGCTGGTGCTGGCAGAACTGGTCGACGTCGATCGCCTGGACCACCGCCCTGCCGCCCTTGCGCCCGCCGCCGAGCGCGAGCACCGGCGAGCTTGCCTGGCGGAACGTCGTCTCGTTGCCGAGCCCGTCCGGGCATTTGCAGCCACCGGCGCGAACGCACAGCTCGTCGTCACCGACCGACTCGTCGACCGCGCCGTCAGCGGAGCTCAGCCGGCCGAACCCCTTCTCGACCGCCACGGACAGCGCCCCGGTGTCGGAGCTCAGTTCGTCGAGCCGGTTGGCGTACGCCTCGATGTCGATGGCCTTCGGACCAAGGCCCTTGTACGCCGCGACAAATCCGATCGGCGCCCTCTCCGGCGGGATGCACGGCGCCTTGGCGTCCCACAGCGGACCGCGATTCGCCTCGCGCGCAAAGCCCGGAGCCCACGTCTCGAAGACCTGCTGCTCGTTCGCGCCGATCATGATGTCGAGCGCGTCCTGCATCGTGTCCTGCTGGAACGCGGTCGGCCAGTGCCCCCAGGTGTCGACGCCCTCCTCGTCGAGGTGCGCGTAGAAGCCCATGTCGGCGTAGTCGCGGTCGAAGACCGCGGTCCCGGGGTCCGTGAGGTACGCCGCATACCACCCGTTCGCATCCCCCGCCGCAGGTGCGAGCGCGCATCCGACCCACTCGGCCGAGCCCTCCGTCAGCCAGTCCCACTGCTTGCCCTGCTCGAGCCAGCGCTTGAGGCCCGCCATCTGCACCTGGAAGCAGTGGAAGACCTCGTGGTACATCGTCTCCTCGAGGCGGGCGCCGAACTGCGCCTGTCCCTTCGGCGTCAGCGCGATCCGGCACGCGAAGAGCGGATGGTTGGGGTTGCCGTTGCCGGCGAGGACGATCGGCGCCCCCTGCAGGTCGATCGGTGTCGTCACAGCGTTCGCGATCCCGTCGGGATCACCGGTGCCCGCCACGATCGGGATTGTGAGATCGAAGCCGAGCTGCGCCCCCTCGACCTTCGCGGCGGTCTGCGCCATCTGCTCGTAGGAAAGGTCGTACTGGAACGCGGCCTGCGCGCTCACCGGAACGGGTGCGGTCAGCGCCTTCACGATCGCCGCCTGCTGGACGCGCGGCAGCTTTCGGAAGATCGAGCTGACCCAGCGCACCGCGAGCGTCCCGTCGGTCGCCATTCCCGGCTTCGGCACGGTCTGCCCAGGCAATGGCGCGACCGACATCGCGAACGCGCGAAGCGCGTCGCGCACGGTGAGCCCGCGACGTTCGACGCGAGCCAGCAGTTGCGTCCACGGTGTCAGCGCCGCGGCTCGCGCGGCCCGCCCGCGGAGCAGACGCATGAGCGCGCGGCGCAGCGCGCTGCGCGGCTGCGTCGCGACCACGAGCTCGGCGACCGCGCCGCCCGCGAGTGGGACGAGCACCGGCGACGGCACGCGGCGCACACGCAGCACGCGGCGATCGAGCGACGCCTCGCGCCGAGCGCGCGAGCGGACCTTCGCCGCCGCCCCTGGCCCGCTCGCGACGCGCACGATCAGCGCGTGCGTGTGGTCCCGGAGCACGCGCTGCGCGCTGCGGCGCACGCCGGTGAGCCGCACCCAGGCGCGCGCGTCGACCGGCCGCATCGCCGTGACCTTGAGGCCGGGGAGCGCGGCGGGCGCCGGCAGCGCTTCGGCAGGCCCGATCGTCCGCGCCGCAGCCCCGTCGGGCACAGTCACGCTCGCCGCCAGCACGACCGTCGAGAGGACGACCAGCCGTCGCATCGTCGTAGAACGGTACGTCGCCCGCGGCCGGGTGTCACGACCGCCGTCGACGAGCCGACGAAACTCCGTGAACCACCACGCGCTCGTCCCCCCGGTAGAGTCTCCCCAACGGTCGACCCAAAGGAGGATCGATGGCCGAGAGTGCGAAGCAGCCGGAAGGCTCGGAGCACACGGGCGCGAGCGCTGAGAACGCCGTGCTCTTCACCGCCGTCTACGACGACCTTGTCGATGCGCGGTCCGATCTGGACGCCTTTGAAGAGCTGCACAAGGCCGACGTGATCGGCAAGTACGACGCGGCGATCATCAACCAGCAGGACGGGAAGCCCCACATCGTCAAGCGCGTCGACCATCCGGTCATCCGGGTGATCCCGGAGTGGCTGGGCTCGGGCGCCCTCCCGCGCGGTGAGCTCCACGATGCCGCGAAGCACCTGGCGCCTGGTCAGTCGGCACTGGTCGTGGTCGGTGAGCCGACCCTCGACAAGGCATTCGACAGGGCGGTTGTACGAGCCGCCAAGACCGTCAGGCACGACCTGGACGCCGCGATCGACGAGATCGAGAAGGAGTTGCTCAACGCGGGCAAGGAGTAAAGACGAAGCCGTACCGAGCTACGGCTAGCCGGACCACGGCCACGGGCGTGGACTCCGGTCGCAGCACTGGACTCCGGTTGCTGGACTGTTCATGGCCGTGACCGTACGGTTCGCGCGTGGGCTTCAACCGGGTGAGCTGGACGCCGGGCCGGGAGCGCAAGCCGATCGGCGCGGCCCGCTTTCGTGGGCTTGCGCGGTTGCGCCGGCGACATGAGGCCAGGGCGCGCGAGATGACGGCAGCGCACGAGCTGTCGGGCACTCTGTTCTCGCTTGCCGCGCTCCTCGGTACGCACGTCGTCGATCCACACGGCCGGAGGATCGGTCGGTTGAGCGATGTGGTCGTGCGCTGGACCACGCGGGGTGCGTACCCGCGCGTGAGAGCGATCGTCGTGAAGACTCGTGAGGGCGAGTTTCTGATCGGGGCGAGGTGGCTTGAGCTCGCCTCTCCGTCGGCGATTCGACTGCGGTCTACTCGGACCTACGTCAGCGCGGCCGAGCGCCATCCTGACGATGTCGCTCTTGCGCATGACGTTCTCGATCGGCAGGTGGTCGATGCGGAAGGGGTTCAGATCCTGCGTCCAGCCGACCTCTACCTGGCCGTCGTCGAGGACAGGGTCGAGCTGGTGGGGATCGAAGTCGGCGTCGGCGCGCTGCTCCGGCGCCTCGGGCCCAGGCGCTTGCGCGGCCGCTTCAGGCCGGCCAAAGTCATCGACTGGGGGTCGGTCAGCGCGTTCGCGCCGCCGCGAGCGGAGCCCGAGACGCACCGCGGCCGCGGCTCCGAGGTCGCAGGCGAAGCGGGTGCCGGCTTGAGGCTCGATCGCGCGGCCCCCGAGGTCAGGCGCCTCGCGCCCAGCGAGGTCGGCGCGGCACTCGAGGAAGCGCTGGCGAAGCACCGCGAGACGTCGTCATGACGGCGGCCGACGGCCCCGGTGCGCGCGCCGCCCCTCGGCGGTCAACGCTGCCGCGGTGGCTGGCCGCCGCCTTTGCGTTCCTCGCGATCCTGGGCCCGGGGCTGATCTCGGCGAACGCCGGCAACGACGCGGGCGGGATCATCACCTACGCCAGCGCGGGCGCGCAGTTTGGCTACCGGATGCTGTTCCTCATGGTTCTGATCACGGTGGCGCTGGTCGTCGTGCAGGAGATGTGCGCCCGGCTCGGGGCGTACACGGGAGAGGGGCTGGGCGCGCTGATTCGCGAGCAGTTCCCGCTGCGCCGCGGGGCGACCGCGATGGTGCTCCTGTTCATCGCCAACGCGGGGCTGACGGTGAGCGAGTTCGCAGGCGTCGGCGCAGCGATGGAGATCTTCGGAGTATCGCGCTACATCGCCGTTCCGCTCGCGGTCGTCGGGATATGGGCCGTGACGGTCTTCGGCAACTACTCGGTGGCAGAACGCGTCTGCCTGGTGATGGGGCTGGTGTTTCTGGCCTACCCGATCGCGGCGCTTCTCGGCCATCCGCATTGGGGCACGGTTGCGAGCAACCTCCTTTGGCCACACTTCCTGCACACGAAGGCCTTCCTCCTGATGGCGGTGGCGCTGATCGGCACCACCATCACCCCCTACATGCAGTTCTATCTGACCTCGGCCGTCGTCGATAAGGGCGTCACCCCGAAGACGTACAAGGGCGAGCGAGTCGACACGATCAACGGGGCGATCCTGTCCGATGTCGTGTCGATCTTCATCATCATCGCGACCGCGTCCGCGATCGGAGGCACCGGTCCACTGAGCAGCGTTGGCCAGGCCTCAGCCGCGCTGCGCCCGGTCGCCGGTGAGGCGGCGTCGAAGCTGTTCGCCTTCGGACTCCTCGGCGCCGCGCTGCTGGCGGCCGCCGTCGTGCCCCTCTCGACGGCGTACGCGATCTCCGAAACGGCCGGCGTGGAACGCTCGCTGTCGCGCAAGCTGCGCGAGGCCCCTGTCTTCTACGCGATCTATACGTTGCAGCTCGTGGTGGGCGCAGCGATCGCGCTCCTGCCCGGAGACGCCGTCAGCCTCGTGATCAACGCGCAGGTGCTGAACGGATTCATCACCCCCGTGCTCCTGACGTACATCCTGGTCCTCGCCAACCGACGATCGGTGCTCGGAGACGCCGCCAACGGCCCGAGATTCCGCGCCCTCGCCACGATCTGCGTGGCAGTCGTCGGGTTCCTCTCCGCCGTCGTCCTGGCGCAGACCATCGCCGGGTGGCTTTGAATCAAGACTCGCGAGCCGCGGCTAGCGCACGCGGAAGATCCGTGGTGTTCCGAGGTCGCGGATGGCGCCGGTCGCGCTGAGCGCCCGCGGCGTGAATTGGTACAGGCCCGGCTTCAGGCTGTGCGCGCGCCAGTGGATGACGTGCCGCCCGGGCATGAACGTGCCGAGCGGGATCCGGCCGGCGGGCCTCAGCGTCGGCACGCGTCGGCCAAGCAGCGTGTGATGGCCGACCACGCGCTGAACGAGCAGGCCGATCGGGACACGGCTCACGGGGCTGACCACGAGGGTGCCAAGGTCGGGAAGGCTGGTGACCAGCAGGACTGGCCTCTCGAAGAGGCTCAGGTTGCCGGTGTCCAGTGTCGCCACGGGCCCAAGATCGGTGCCGTCGGGGTCGATCAGCGTCTGCGTCTCGGTGTCGAAGACGTACACCCGCTCGTGGCTATTGGCCTCGTCGCGAATGAAGCCGATGTAGCGCCCGTCAGGGGTGAACGCCGGCCGCGTCTCGTCGCGCCCGCTGTTGACGAGCGCCGGCAGCTTCCCCTGGCCCAGGCCGCACGGACCGCCGTTGTGGAAGAACAAGAGGCAGTAGCCGATGTCGCCCTGTTGGAGCTTGCCCGCCGAGTCGACGGCGCGGACGTCGTAGACCATCGTCGAGCCGGCGATGGCCGGGTGGGCGACGCTTTGGGCGGTGGTGTTCACGGCCACCGGCCCCGTCGTGCCTCCGAGCCCGTCTACGAAGACCTGGCCGCGGCTGACGCCGTTCGGCTCTGGGAGGACGCGCCGGTAGGCGTAGGGGCCGCTGGGCGGGCTCGGTGCGCCCGGCGTCGGGTCGACCAGCGTGGAGCCCGGGAAGTCCTCGCTGCGGAAGAAGGAGCCCGGGCTCGACCAGGTGAAGATTCCGGAGCCCGCCGAGCCGGTCGATACCGCGCTGCCGTCCGGCCAGATCGCCGGCGAGGTGGGGTGGACGGTCAGAGCGGTGAACGCGTCGATGACGTCACGCGTCTGGCCGGTCGAGAGGTCGGTCGTGAGGATGCGGTCCGTGCCCGCGGCGACGTCGACGCGCTCGAACGCGAGGTGCAAACCGTCGGTGGAGATGCTCGGGTGGTTCTCGATCGCCGGCGTGTTCACGCCGGCGGGGAGGGCCAGCGACCCGCCGCTGCTCAGGTCCAGCAGCCCGACGTCGATGCCGTTGGCCCCGGACCTGACGACCGGCGCCACGGCGAAGATGTCCGCCCGGGCCGGGACGGCCACGAGGAACGCCAGCGCGATGGCCAGGAACGCGGATCGCACGCAGCGACTCTCTCGGAGCCGCCGCCACACGTCAACCGCCCGGCCTTCCGGTGCCTTGACCGCCTGGACCTCGCCGCAACGAGGAGCTCCAGGCGACGCGGGATGACCGCATCAACGATCCCGCCGTGCAAACACGCGCAGGTCCCGAACCGTCACGAGGATCAGGGGTCGCCAAGTCCCCGGACGTGGTGCATCACGTGAGGCTCACGTGTCCGACGACCGCTCGCAGCGACCCGTGGGTCACCCGAGCGGCCGACATGCGCTAGGTCAAGCGAGCGCCTCCATGATCAGCGGCACCGCCTCCTCGACGTCCAGCATGACCTTCGAGTCGTACTCGACCCACGCGGTGTAGTTCTGCAGGTTGCGGTAGACCCCCTTGATGTCGTCAGTCTCCGACACGACGACGCCGTGGCTGCCGTCAGCCGCAACGTAGTGCGCGGTCGTCCCCGGGCCTGGACCGGCCGCAGCGAACACCTGCAACAGCGTCTTCTGCTCGTCCTTGCTGAGGAACGGCTTGATCTTGTACGTCGTCACGAACAGCATGCGCGACCACCTTGTGATTGTTGTCACGACCTAACGTACAGAGATCAGGCGCGTCTTGTATGCAAAGAAGGCCGCAGCGGCCGCTCGCACCCACGCTCAGGCTGTGCCTTCGCATTCGTCGTGCTCGCCATCGCCCTGAGACGCTTAAGGAGGGTGGCGGGTCACCCCGCCGTGCGTTCGATGTCAGCCGCGAGCGCCTTCGGGCAGTCGCGCACCGGCCCGCCAAGGTCGCTGCTGTCTACGCCGTGCCCGCGCGCTGCGATCCGTGTCAGGAAGCGCTCGTGGAGACCTGCACGGTCTGCCCTCCGCCCGCGATCGTCGGTGGCGTACCGGGAAGCACCGCGCTCGGCGGGAGGGAGCGGACCCATGCGATCACCCAGCGGTTCGCCGCGGCGTCAAGCGCGACGGCCACGGACTTCCCCACGCTCACGCCCCCGGTGAGTGACACCTGTTCGGGCACCTCCAGCGCGCCGGTCTCGCGGTTGCTGCGCGCAGCGAACACGTTGCCGAGGCCGAGCCATGGGGACTGATCGGCGGTCCAGGTGACGACGACGCCCCTGGGGCCCGAGGCGGCTGCGAGCGGGCCGGCCTGCTGATCGGTCGCTGAGATCGTCCGCGACGCGCCGAACGTCGCGCCGTCGAGGTGCGCGACATTGACGACGGCGTTCGGGTTCGTCGCCGAGGCGTTGGCCAGGAACGCCAGTAGCGGCCGGTGGCCGCCCGCCTGGACGATGGCCGGAGCCAGACTCACTCCGCCGGGCGCGCCGGCGAGGCTCTGGTGGGTTGTCAGCACCTGGGCGCGCCGGAAGCGGTCTGCGCCGGCCGGCTGCACCGCGACCGAGAGCGCGCCCGGCCCGATGCTGCCGCCCGCGGTGAGCTGGACGTGGTACCAGGCGACGATCACGCGCCCGTTGCTCAGAACGGAGGGCGTCACGTCGTTCTCGGTGTCGACGGCGGCTGGCCCGAGCTGCTGCAGTGGTCCCCACGTCGTGCCGCGGTGCCGGACGGTGGCGAGCATCCGCCCGTGCGTCGCGAACGCAACGACGGCTTCGCCGTTCGGGCCCACCGCGGTGGTGACCTGTTCCGCGTTCGCGCTGCCCGAAACGCGGCGCGGGACGCCGAAGCGGCCGCCCGCCGGTCGGACGCTCACCCACACCACTCGATGCTCGACGTAGCGGTCAGCCCTGATCCACGCGAGGACCACGTCACCGCGCGCATCACCGGCCACGCTGGCGCGGCCCGGAACCGAACGCACCGACGGCCCGACGCGCAGCGGCGCGCCAAAACCCTTGCCGACCCGCCCCAGGACGACCTCCGGGATGCTCGTGTTGACCCCGGCCGCGACCGACAGCAGCTGGGCCACTCGACCGCCGCCGATGCTCACCAACGGCCCGGTTGCATAGCCGGCTGGGAGACGTCCCTCGGGACCGAACGGGCCGCCAGGCGCCGCGAACGCCGCGCCCTCGCTCGCCGGCCCGAACCCCTGAAATGTGGGGGGAACGAAGTCGTAGTACGTCCATGTCAACAGTGCCCCGGCCGGACCCGTCGCCAGCCGCACCGGATCGATGGCGCCGTGCGCAGCCGAGACGGTCACCGGCGCCGACCACTCGGCCTGCGCCGCCGGCGCACACGCTGCCGCGACCGCGAGCACAACCAGCATCGCCCGGCACAGCGCACGGACGTCGCGGCTCGGCCCCACCCGCGACGCGGTTGCAGGAATCCTCATGCGCTACACGATGCTCCCGATCCCGTCGCTCTGCCTCAGCGAAAACCCGCGACCGTGGGCTGTGCGCTTGCGCGGGTGCCTGCTCAGGAGAAGGTGCTGATCGTCTGGTTGCCGTTGGGCGCTCGCCAGGCGATGCTCGTCGCGGTGCGTGGTCGCACGAGGATGGCGTTGTCGACGAGCGCCAGGCGGCGAACAAGCGTCGCGCCGCGGCGGAGGCGAACGTCGGTGGTCCCGTCAGGAAGCAGGTAGAACACCAGGCGCCGGAAGGGCCGCCAACTCCACGGACCGACCTCGACGGCCCCCGGGCCGCCGCGCGCGGAGCGGACCTGCTGCTCGGTTGGGACGCGGCTGCAACTGGCAG
>Ga0335069_10014220_pt1 | contig 11155 bp, 6 predicted proteins | sample Lox_Sample_11_FD_206714 | JGI IMG/M metagenome (GOLD analysis project Ga0335069, IMG submission 206714) | Soil microbial communities from Loxahatchee National Wildlife Refuge, Florida, United States - Lox_Sample_1.1 | ecosystem: Environmental > Terrestrial > Soil > Wetlands | place: USA: Florida... | reverse complement strand
TAACGCGCGAACCTCCGCGCGCTCGCTCCTGTCATGCATTGTGCGTCCTCCACATCCGATGCCTGTCGTCACAGCCGCTTGCTGTGCAATCCTGCTCGCGGCCTGCCACTCTCATGAAGCTGTCGTGCCGGCACTCAAGCCCGTTGTCGCGCTGACGGTACATACCAACGGCGATCCATCCGACAATTCGCTGCCGGGTCAGGTGCAGGCGCGGTATTCCACGCCGCTTTCGTTCAGGGTGGGCGGCAAGATCGTCGAACGGCGCGTGCGGATCGGCGACACCGTCAAGGCGGGGCAGACCATCGCGATGCTCGATCCGACCGATCTTCGCAACAACCTCGCCAACGCCCGCGCCCAGCTCGACGCCGCCGAACATCGCGTCGTCTATGCCAGGCAACAACTTGATCGCGATCGCGCTCAGGCTCAGGCAAGCCTCATCGCTCCGGCGCAACTCGAGCAAACCCAGGACGCTTATGCATCGGCAGTCGCTCAACGCGACTCAGCGCTCGCGCAAATGGCGCTCGCCAGTGACCATCTGCGCTATGCGACGCTCGTGGCCGATCACGATGGCGTCATCACGTCGGAAGACGCCGATACCGGCCAGAACGTCGAGGCCGCCCAGTCGATCTATCACCTCGACTGGAGCGGAGACCTCGACATCGTCTGCGACGCGTCGGAACGCGATCTTCGCGCGCTGGCCGTCGGACGCAGCGCGCGCGTCAGCCTGGCTGCCCTCCCCGGCAGAACCTTCGACGCGCACGTGCGCGAGGTATCGGCCGCGGCCGACCCGCAAAGTCGCACGTGGCGCGTGAAGCTCACGCTGATCGCGCCGAGCGCGAACGTCCGCGCGGGCATGACCGCCAGCATCGCGTTCGACGCCATCGACGACGCCCCCGGCGAGCACGCGTTCAAGCTGCCCGTCACGGCACTCTTTCATCGAGGCGAAGACCCGGCCGTCTGGGTCGTGCCCAAAGGCAGCGACACGCTGGAACTGCGTCCCGTCAGCGTCGGGCACTACGACGAACGCACGATCTCCGTCACGTCCGGACTGCACGACAGCGAACGGGTCGTCGTGCAAGGCGTGCACGCAGTCAGTGCAGGCGAGCACGTGCAAGTCGTGGCGCCGCTGCATCCGGAGGATTTCTCGTCATGAGCACCCCCGACCGTGAACTCGCGCCGAGCCGCGCGCCAGACAAGGCGACTGATGTCGACATGCAGCGCGACGGCCGCTTCAACCTTTCGGCATGGGCGTTGAACCATCAGCAGCTCGTGATCTTCCTGATCGGGCTTGCAACGCTCTTCGGCGTGATCGGCTACACGCGCCTCGCGCAGTCTGAAGACCCGCCGTTCACGTTCCGGACGATGGTGATCCAGACATATTGGCCGGGCGCGACCGCCCGCGAGGTGCAGGAACAGATCACCGACCGGATCGGCCGCCAGCTTCAGTCGGCGCCGTATGTCGACAACATTAAGAGCTACTCGCGTCCCGGCGAGTCCATGATTTTCTTCGCGATGAAGGATTCCGCACCCGTCAAGGAAGTGCCCGAGACGTGGTACCAGGTGCGCAAAAAGGTTGGTGATATCAGGGCGACGCTGCCGAAGGGGACGGTCGGACCGTTCTTCAACGACGAGTTCGGCGACGTCTATACGAATGTCTATGCTCTTGAAGGCGACGGCTTTTCGCCCGCGCAGCTGCACGACTACGCCGACAAGTTGCGCACCGTCCTGCTCCGGGTGCCCGGCGTCGCCAAGATCGATTACTTCGGCGCCCCGGACCAGCACATCTTCGTCGAGATATCGAATACGGAGCTCACGCGGCTTTCGATCACGCCACAGCAACTCGCCCACGCCATCGACGCACAAAACACAGTCGCGCCGGTCGGCACCATCACGACGGCGGACGATCGAGTGTTCGTGCGCCCGAACGGCGCGTTCAAGGACGTACAGGCGCTTGCCGACACGCTGATCACCGTGAATAAACGCACGCTCCGGCTCGGCGACATCGCGAAGATCACTCGCGGCTATGACGATCCGCCCGTCACCCAGATGCGCGCGAATGGCCACGCGGTACTCGGTATCGGCGTAACGATGCAAAAGGGTGGCGACGTGGTTGACCTCGGCAAGGCTCTCGACGCGAAAACCGCCGAACTGCAGGCTGCGCTTCCGGCCGGGCTCAGCCTGGCTCCGGTTTCGAGCATGCCGCACGCGGTCAAGCATTCGGTGGACGATTTCGTCGAGGCGGTTGGCGAAGCGGTGGCGATCGTGCTCATCGTGAGCCTCATTTCGCTCGGCCTGCGTACGGGCATGGTCGTCGTGATCACGATTCCGATCGTGCTGGCGGTGACGGCACTGTGCATGCATCTGTTCGGCATCGGGCTGGACAAGGTCTCGCTTGGCACCCTCGTGCTCGCCCTGGGGCTGCTCGTCGACGACGCGATCATCGCCGTCGAGATGATGGCCGTAAAACTCGAGCAGGGCTGGAGTCGCATGCGTGCGGCAGCCTTCGCGTACACCAGCACGGCGTTCCCGATGTTGACTGGCACGCTGGTCACGGTATCGGGGTTCCTGCCCATTGCACTTGCGAAATCGAGCACTGGCGAATACACACGCTCGATCTTCGAGGTGTCGGCCATCTCGCTGATCGTTTCGTGGTTCGCAGCCGTCGTGCTGGTACCGTTGCTCGGCTATCACATGCTGCCCGAACAGAAGCATCACGAAAGCGGTGCGCACGGTCACGACATTTACAACACCGATTTTTACCGGCGCCTATCGGGATGGATCTCGCGGTGCATCGAGCGCCGCTGGGTCGTCCTCGGCGTCACCGCCGTGCTGTTTGCGATCGCGATGGCCGCCTTCACCCTCGTGCCGCAGCAGTTCTTTCCGAACTCGGAACGGCCCGAGCTGCTCGTCGATCTGCGGCTGCCGGAAGGCGCCTCGTTCGAGGCGACGCTGCGTGAGGCGAAGCGTCTGGAAAAGACGCTCGACGGTCGCCCGGAAATCGATCATTTCGTCGACTTCGTCGGTACTGGCGCGCCGCGTTTTTACCTGCCGCTCGACCAGCAGCTTCAGCAACCCAACTTCGCGCAATTCGTGGTCACGGCCCAGGACGTCGAAACCCGCGAGAAGCTGATGCGGTTGCTCGACACGATGCTCGAGAAAAATTTCCCCGGCGCGCGCACGCGCGTGGCCAGACTCGAGAACGGCCCCCCCGTCGGCTTCCCGATCCAGTTCCGCGTGAGCGGCGACGATATCGCCACTGTGCGCAACATCGCGGACAAGGTTGCTGAGAAGGTGCGTGCTGATGTCCGCACGCGTAACGTCCAGTTCGACTGGGACGAACCGGCGGAACGGTCGGTTTCCTTCGAGATCGATCAGATCAAGGCGCGCCAGCTTGGTGTGACGTCCGAGGACGTGTCGAACTTCCTCGCCATGACCTTCTCGGGCTACACGGTGACGCAGTACCGTGAGCGCGACAAGCTGATCAACGTCGATCTGCGCGCGCCGAAGAGCGAACGTGTCGATCCCGCGAAGCTCACGAGCCTCGCGATTCCGACACCGAACGGCCCAGTGCCGCTTGGTTCGCTCGGACACATCCGCGACACGCTCGAGTACGGCGTGATCTGGGAGCGCGACCGGCAGCCGACGATTACGGTGCAGGCCGACGTTCGGGGTGACGCCCAAGGCATCGACGTGACTCGCGACATCGATCATGCGCTTGCGGAGCCGCGAGCCCACCTGCCTGTCGGCTATCGCATCGACGTGGGCGGTTCGGTTGAAGAAAGCGTGAAAGGCCAGACCTCGATCAATGCGGAGATGCCGATCATGATCATCGCTGTGCTGACGCTGCTCATGATCCAGCTGAAACGCTTCTCGCGAACCTTCATCGTCGTGCTTACCGCCCCGCTCGGCTTGATCGGCGTGGTGGCCGCACTGCTGCTGTTCGGCAAGCCGTTCGGCTTCGTCGCGTTGCTCGGCGTCATTGCCATGTTCGGCATCATCATGCGCAACTCCGTGATTCTCGTCGACCAGATCGACCAGGACATCGCGGCGGGCCAGCACCGCTTCGACGCGATTGTCAGCGCAACCATCAGACGCTTCCGGCCAATCATGCTGACGGCCGCCGCCGCCGTGCTCGCCTTGATACCGCTCCTGCGCTCCGGCTTTTTTGGCCCCATGGCGACCGCGCTGATGGGCGGCATCACGATCGCCACCGTGCTGACCGTGTTCTTCCTGCCCGCCCTCTATGCGACGTGCTTCAGAGTCCGGCTCGACGAGCGCGATTCCGCTGCGACCGACCTCGCGTCCCCGGAGAAATGCTCATGAAATTTTCCCGTATGACATTCGCGCTCGCCACGGCGACGGCGTTCGCCCTGGCCGGCTGTTCACTGGCGCCCAGCAGCACGCCGCCGACGATACCGTCACCTGCCCGCTATGGCGCCTCATCCCAGCCGCTGAAGACAGTCGAAGCCGCCGGCGCCGCACAGCAATTCGACGTCGGCGCAGCGCCCGTCCCGCAATGGTGGCGACTCTACCGTTCAGACGCGCTCGACGCACTGGTCGAAGAAGGTTTGCGCAACAACCCGACGCTCGCCGCGGCAGGAAAAACGCTCGCCGCGGCACAGCAAGAGTTGCGCGCGCAGATCGGCGCATCGACGCTTCCGTCGATCGACGCGAACACCCAGGTCGCGCGCGTGCGCACGCCGGATATTTCGGTCTCCGGTCCGCAAACCCTGCGCTACAACGTGTTCGTCGGGCAACTTCAGGCGAATTACACGTTCGACCTCTTCGGCGCGACACGCTACGCCAATGCGGCCAGCGCCGCCCGCGTGGACGTGCAGGGTTGCGAGCTGGAAGCGGCTCGCCGCGCGCTCGCCGCCAATATCGTTGGCACGGCGATCAACGCGGCGGCGCTCGATCGGCAGATCGCGCTGACCGAGCGGCTTGTCGCCGTCGCCGATGCGACTGCGCGCGACAACCAGCAACGCTATGCGCTGGGCGCCGTTTCGCACGTGCAGGCCCTGGCGTCGAAGCAAAGCGCCGCGTCGCTCGCCGCGACTCTGCCGCCGTTGCGCCAGCAACGCGCCACGGCAGTCCATACGCTCGCGATCCTGATGGGCCGCACGCCGGACGCCGCCCCGCCGATACCTTACTTCGACAGCCTGTCGCTGCCGGAACACGTTCCTGTCATCGTGCCGTCGGACTTGTTGCGTGCGCGCCCCGACATCCGCGCCGCAGATGCCGCCGTTAAGGCCGCATCAGCCGACGTCGGCGGGGCCACAGCACAACTGTTCCCTAGCCTTTCGTTGACCGCAGCGATGGGGCGCGCCGGCTTCAGCTGGCCGGCGTTACTGTCGGGCGCCGGCGGACTGTGGGCGATCGGGGCCGGGCTCTCGCAACCGATCTTCCACGGCGGTGCGCTGCTCGCCCATCGCCGCGCGACGATCGATACGTACGACGCCGCGGTTCTCCATTACAAGTCGGCGGTCCTGTCCGCATTCGCGAACGTTGCAAATACGCTCGCCGCAATGGAAAACGACGCGCAGATGCTTGCGTCCAACGAAGTCGCAGCGCAGGCCGCGCGCGTGGCATTCGATGAAACCGCATCCCGCCGCCGGATGGGCGCGCTTCCCGTATCGGCGGAGCAGGCAAGCGAACAGCAGTACCTGACTGCGCAACTCGACGCCGTGCGTGCGGCAAGCCAACGCATGAGCGATACCGCCGCGCTGTTCCAGGCGATGGGCCAACTGCCTGCCGACACTCGGCATACGGTCACAAGGGAGTGACGGGCGTATTCGACGGGTCGGGACGAATCGCATGCGTAGCGCGAGACTCTCCCGATCTGGCGGAGCGCCGGGCATGACGCGCGGTAAATCGCGAGCCGTCCGGGGCAGCATCATCTGCACTGAATCGCTTTGCCGTTTCCCCATATGGAACACGAGAATCTGACTGCCTGCCGCGAATGCGACCGCTTGTTTCGCCGGCCACCGCGCCTCGATGGGCCGGTCGCGCGCTGCTCACGCTGCCGCACCAGCCTGACGGGCATACCTCACTCCCGCCCGACACTCGAGCTGACGTGCGCGATGACCGTTGCCCCCCCGTAGCTGGCACACGGCTAGTCGTTCAGACAGGCGCGACCCGGGGCGACATACTCGAGGACGATCGCTGGGCCTCGCCTGTCGGCGATGAAATTCGCGGCGCGCTGTCGACCCTGGTGACGCGCGAGTTGAACGCGGTCGACGTGCATGGCGTCCTGCACGACGACAGCCTTCTTGTGTATCGCATTGCCGTCGACGTTCAAAGTTTCGAATCGTGGCCAGGTTCGCACGTCCTGATCGACGCGGTATGGAGCATGCGCCCGGCGCGCGGTCAGCAAACGCTGACCTGCCGCAGCATGATCCGGGAGAGCGCGACGAAAGGCAACGATGCGCTGGTCGATGGCCACCGCCGGCAGGTGACGGGATCCCCGCGATATCTTCAAGCGCCCCGTGCCGCGAAGCGCGGTTCCAACATGCGTACCGGGATCGCGTGTCCGGCTCCGGGTCAGCTGCGCAAACGACCTCGACGCCCCACGACTTAGCTCGGGGTACGCCGGCCAGCGCCGGCATCACCCCGTCGCGTCATTGCGCCGTGCCGGCAGGCTCGACGATGGGCAGCGGACGGGCAGCGATCCTCTCGGCTTCCGCACGCTTGAGCCCGAGCGTTTGCAGCAGGGTTGCCGCTGTGCGCTCCGGGAAATGCTCCCCGCTGAAGCCGAGTTCCCTGAGCACGCCCGCCGCCGGCGCCCCCGGAGCAACGAAGTTGAGCTCGGCGGCAATCGCGGTGAGCACCGTGCCGCCTACCGAAAGGAAGCCAATGAAGGGATCAGGGACGACGAAACGTTTCGCGGCGATACCGCGCTCGATGTCCCGCAGCAGGCGCTGACCCAGCCCGCGCGTCAGGACGTGTGCCGAAAAACCCTCGCGTATCAGGAAGTGCCCCCACACCGGTTCGCGCCGCGCGCGAATCAGCGTGTGCCGGACCGAGACGGCGATGGTCTCCGCCGGATCGGACAAGCCGCTGGTGATGCGGTCGAGCGAATCCGCGAATTCCTCGAAAACGGACTCCACGAGGGTGGCGTAGATCGCCTCCTTCGATTCGAAGTGGTTGTAGAACGAACCGAAGCCGACGTCGGCGGCCTCGGTAATTTCGTTGATGGCAACCCCTTCCATGCCCTTCTCGGCCATCAGTCTGAGCGCGGCATCGAGCAGGCGGGCGCGGGTCTCCCGCTTGCGGCGCGCGCCGCGCGGCTCGCGCGCTTCGGCGGCACCGGCGGCGGCGGGGTTGGATGCTTCCGGAGCGGAACGCTTCAGTGTCCGGCGATTCTGGGTGTTCGGCATGACTTTTCCGATCCTTGTTCTTGCCGAAGTATAGATTCAAACGTCTACATTGACAAAATTATCATCTATGACTTTAATGTCATAAAGGCTGCTTAACAAGGCCTGAAAAACCGACCGACAATTGAACGGAGAAATGGTGGAGACACATGTACACACGGGCGCCAGAGCGCCCATTCAGGGCGACACGCGCTCCCCGACGGAGCGCGCGCTGCCTTCGGCGATCGACGTACTGATCGTAGGATTTGGACCAGTCGGCGCCGCGATGGCCAATTTGCTTGCGCGTTACGGCGTCGACGTCATGGTCGTCGACAAGGCCGCCGACATGTTCATGGCCCCCCGCGCGATCGCGCTCGACAACGAAGCGCTGCGGATCCTGCAATTGGCCGGCATTGGCGAACGCGACTTCGACACGGTCGCGATCCCGTACGTCCGGATGCGGTCCCCCCTCCTCGGCGAGTTCGGTCGGGTGAATACGCTCGGTGCCCTGGACGGCCATCCGAAGCTCGTCACGTTTTATCAACCAGACCTCGAACGCTGCCTGCGCGACCGCTTGCGGACATACGACTGCGCACATATCGCGCTCGGGACCGCGCTCACCGGCTTCGTCGCGAAGCAGGACCACGTGCTCGCGTCACTCGATCTCGGGCACGGGCACACGCATGCGGTCCGCGCCCGCTACATCGTCGGTGCGGATGGCGCAAGCTCGCTGGTGCGCCAGCTGATCGGTCAGGAGTTCAAAGGCAAGACATATGCCGAAGACTGGCTCATTGTCGATGCCCGCCATGTCCCGCGCCCGATCGACCATGTCGAATTCATTTGCGACCATCGCCGGCCAACGCCGCACATGGTCGCGCCAGGTGCGCGCGAGCGGTGGGAGTTCATGCTTCGGCCAGGCGAAAGCCGCGCAGATATGGAGTCCGACGCGCGCATCCGGGAACTGCTCGCGCCGTGGGGCAACGTTGACGACATCGCCATCGAGCGCAAGGCCGTCTACCGATTTCATGCAAGAACCGTCAATGCATTCAGCAAGGGACGCGTATTTCTGGTCGGCGACGCGGCCCACATTACCCCCCCCTTTGTCGGCCAAGGACTCGTCGCCGGCCTGCGGGATGCAGCCAATTTGAGCTGGAAGCTCGCCTGGGTCATCCTCGGACGCGCCGATCCCCGCATTCTCGACAGCTACGACGAGGAGCGGCGCCCTCATGCGAAATCGATGATCGACCTCGCGAAATTCATGGGCCGGCTGATCATGCCGCGCAACGGCGCGATCGCATTCGCGACGCACGGCCTGATGCGGCTGTCGCGGCTGGTGCCGCGGCTGCGCACGCAATTCGAGGAACTGCACATCAAGCCGAAGAATGTCTTCCGGCGTGGGCTCTTCGTGAAAGGCTGCACGCGCACGAAGCTGGTCCGCGGCGGCGTCATTCCGCAGGGGTGGCTGCGCGGCGCCGACGGCGCAACATCCTTGAGCGACGACGTACTGGGCGACGGCTACGCGCTGATCGGATTCGGCTGCGACGCGCGCGCCGTGCTCGCCCCCGCTACGGCGGCCGCGTTCGCGCAGGCGGGAGGTCGCGTTGTGCAGATCGCGCATCGCGGACAGCGACTGCACCTTGCCGAGCACGACAGCTGGGAGGATCTCGACGGCACGTTTCTCCCCCGGGTCACGCCCGTCGGCTGGATCGCGATCGTGCGCCCGGACAAAACCATCGTCCATGACGGGCCGGCTGCCGATGCCGACAGCGTCGTGCGCGAGAGCCTGACGTTGCTCGGAAAATCCCTCAATGCGACAGCGCCCTCCGTCGCAATTGCCATCCGACCTGCCTGATTGCGATCCACCATGAAACTGACCACTGCACAGCCGGCCCGCCACCCGCACCCCACGACGAAAGCGTTGGCGTTGGCCTATCTGATTTTCGATCGTCCCGACCTCGACGAGGCCGAGCACTTTCTCAATGACTTCGGCCTCCGGACGGTTCTGCGAAATGAAGCGCTATTGCTGTTACGCGGAACGGGCGCCGCACACTTCTGCTACGTGGTTCGGCAGGCGCCGAAGGCCCGGTTCGTTGGTTTTGGATTGCAGGTCGCCAGCCGTGCCGATCTGGATGCGCTCGCGAAAATTTCCGGTGCGTCGGATGTCGAGCGGTCGGATTTGCCCGGTGGCGGCTATCGCGTGCGGCTCGTCGATCCATCCGGCTTCCGCATCGACGCGATCGCGGGCCAGGCGCCGGCCGCCACGTTGCCGTACCGTGCTCCCCTCTCGTTCAACTCGATCGACGCGACCGTACGGATCAACGAGACGCAACGGCCGCCGGCAGCCGCAGCCGAGGTCATCCGGCTCGGGCACGTCGTGCTCGAACTCGTCGACTATCAGGAAACGTGCGCATGGTACACGCGGCATTTCGGGTTCATCCCCAGCGATGTTCAGGTGCTGCCTGACGGTTCACCTGCCGTCGCGTTCATGAGGCTCGATCTCGGTAACATGCCGGCCGATCACCATACGCTCGCGCTTGCGCAGGGTTTCGTGCCGACCTACAGCCATAGCGCGTACGAACTGGTCGATGCCGACGCAGTCGGCATGGGGCAGCGCGTACTCCGCGACAAGGGGTGGACGCACGCGTGGGGCATCGGGCGGCACATTCTCGGCAGCCAGATCTTCGACTACTGGCAGGATCCGTGGGGCGACAAGCACGAACACTATTGCGACGGTGACCTGTTCACGGCCGACGAGCCAACGGGCGTGCACGCGGTCAGCCGCGAAGCAATGGCGCAGTGGGGCCCGACGATGCCGCGCAGCTTCACGAAGCCCCGTTTCACACCGTCGAGCCTCGCCGCGCTGTTTCGCAACCTGCGCCGCAGTCCCGACCTGACGATGAACAAGCTGCTGACGCTGGCGAAGCTGTTCGCCTGATCCCAACCAATTGTCCGATCCACGAGAAACGCACTCATGTCACTGCACGTCCTGCACTTCCGGCATCGCGGCCGCGCCCAATGGGGGGTGGTCGCCAACGGCTTCGTTACACCGATTCCCGGCGACTTCGAGACGACCGCCAGTTTTCTGGCGGCGAATCCGGTCGAGCGGCTCGTCGCGCTCGACGGACCGTCGATCCGCGTAGCCGACGTCGAGTGGCTGCCCCCGGTGACAGCCAACCAGCAATTCGTTTGCCAGGGAGCAAACTACCGCCGGCACATGATCGAATCAGGCATGGATCCGGACGCGAAGAAGTTCAACATGATCTTTACGAAGGCGGCAAGCTGCATCGTCGCCGCCGACTCCCCGGTCGTGAAGCCGCGGCACGTCCGGTTTCTGGACTATGAGATCGAGCTCGGTCTCATTCTGAAACGCGACCTCACGTCCCGCCAGCAAATCACGGATGCAAACCTGCACGACTACGTCGCCGGCGTCGTGATCGTCAACGACTACTCCGCACGCGACGTGCAGATCCCGCAGATGCAGTTCTACAAGGGCAAGAGCTATCGGACATTCGGCCCGGTCGGCCCGTATTTGTGCCTGCTTGAGCGACACGACTTTCCGAAGCTGAAGGAGCTCGACCTGACGTTGACCGTCAACGGCACGGTGCGCCAGCGGGATTCGACGGCAAACCTCGTCTATGGTCCGGCGGAAACGTTGACCGAGCTGTCGGGCGTGCATGATCTTCACGCCGGCGATTTGCTCGCGACCGGCACGCCGGCCGGCTGCGCGCTCAGCATCCCGTCGCCGCTCGCGCAGCGGGTCGTCGCGCTGTTTCCCGAATCGGTCAAGTGGAGGATGTTCATGA
>Ga0335069_10014218_pt1 | contig 11155 bp, 4 predicted proteins | sample Lox_Sample_11_FD_206714 | JGI IMG/M metagenome (GOLD analysis project Ga0335069, IMG submission 206714) | Soil microbial communities from Loxahatchee National Wildlife Refuge, Florida, United States - Lox_Sample_1.1 | ecosystem: Environmental > Terrestrial > Soil > Wetlands | place: USA: Florida... | reverse complement strand
GGCCCTCGGCGGCGGCGCCGAGGAGCGCGCGGTAGGGCGGGGCGGGCGGGCGCCGGAAGAACGGCTCGCCGTAGACGAAGAGCCCGCCGACCTTCAGCCACCCGAAACAGCGCGCCCCGACCTCCTCGATGCGCGCCGCGGGCTCGGCCGCAACGCCGAGGATTGCATCGAGCCGCCGTTGCGGGCTGTAGGCGTCGTCGAGCCGGAACTCGACCAGCCCGGCCAGACCCTCGCGCTCGGCGGATGCGCGCGCAGCCTCGGCCATCGCTTCGCTTGCGACCAGGCCCGTACCCTCGCAGCGGTGCTGCGCGATCGCATCGAGCAGCAGGCCCGCCGGCCCGACACCGAGGTCGAGTACCGAACCCCCGGGCGTGAGCTCGAGGAGCTCGGCGACCGCCCGTGCACGCCGCGCCGCGACCGGCGCCGGATAGCGTCGTTCGTCGGCATCACCCGCCTGGGCGTGGACAGGGTGCATCCCCCCGAGTGTATCGTCGTGCCGGCGCCCCGGCCATCGCCGGTGACCCGAGGACCCATGGCCGACACCATCGTCGCGATCGCAACCCCGCCCGGGCGCGGCGGCATCGGCATCGTGCGCGTCTCGGGACCGGCGGTCGCGGCGGTCGCGCGCGGGATCCTGGGGGCGCTGCCGCCGCCACGCCGTGCCGTGGCGCGGCACTTTCGCGATGCCCGCGGCGAGTCGATCGACGCGGGGCTCGCGATTTACTTCCCCCGGCCCGGGTCGTTCACCGGCGAGGACGTGCTCGAGCTGCACGGCCACGGCGGCGCCGTCGTGCTCGACCTGCTCGTCGCGCGCTGCCTTGAGCTCGGCGCGCGCCCGGCGCGGGCCGGCGAGTTCTCGGAGCGTGCGTTCCTGAACGACAAGCTCGACCTAGCGCAGGCCGAGGCCATCGCGGACCTGATCGACGCCGGTTCCGCGGCCGCGGCCCGCGCGGCGCTGCGCTCGCTCGACGGCGAGTTCTCGGCGCGCGTGCACGCGCTCGAGGCCGGTCTCGTGGAGGTGCGCGTGCACGTCGAGGCCGCGATCGACTTCGCCGAGGAGGACCTCGAGCTGATCGCGGAGTCCGGCGTCGCCAGGCGCCTCGCATCGCTCGCGGCGGCGCTCGATGCGCTCGCGGCGGCGGCCGAGCAGGGGCGGCTGCTGCAGGAAGGCTGCACGGTCGTGATCGCCGGGCGCCCGAACGCCGGGAAATCCAGCCTCCTCAACGCGCTCGCCGGGCACGACGCCGCGATCGTCACCGAGATCCCGGGCACGACTCGCGACGTGCTGCGCGAGCGCATCGACCTCGACGGGCTGCCGCTCGAGCTCATGGACACCGCGGGCCTGCGCGAGGACCCGCAGCGCATCGAGGCGGAGGGGATCCGCCGCGCCCGCGCGGCGCTCGCGCGTGCCGACCACGTGCTTTACGTCGTCGACTCGACCGATCCGCAGGCGCTCGCGGCGCTGCCGGCAGAGCTCGAGGCCCTCGGCGCTGGAATCCCGGTCAGCGTCGTCTACAACAAGACCGATCGCGCTGCGCCGCCGGCCGGCGGGCTGCCGGTGTCGGCGCTGACCGGCGCGGGAACCCCGGAGCTGCGCGCGCACCTGAAAGCCGCCCTCGGTTACCTCGGCGAGGGCGCCGGGACGCTGAGCGCAAGGCGAAGGCACCGCGACGCGCTCGGGCGGGTAGCCGGGCGCCTGGCAGCGGCACGTGCGCATCTCAACGCCGGCAACGGCAGCGAGCTCGTCGCCGAGGAGCTTCGGCTTGCGCACGATGTGCTCGGGGAGATCACCGGGCGGTTCACGAGCGAGGACCTGCTGACGCGGATCTTCGCGAGCTTCTGCATCGGCAAGTGAGGCCGGACGCCGGCCCCTCGGCTGTGCATCGCGGGCGACGCCGTCCACGGCGCCCGCGCGGGCGCGCCGGCCTAGGTGATTCCCGAAGTTCACTTTCGCAGTGGTTCGGGCACGCTCTCGCACCCCCTCCACGGGGTTCATGATTCGGCACGCAGCTGCCGATACCGGACAGACGACCGCGAACGGGCGGCACCGACGGCGCGCGCCAGCTCCGGCTGTGGCCGGGCGGTGGGCTTCGCGCAAGGACGTGCGCGGGGATGCGACGAGGATTCGGGATCAGGGAGGGCAGCGACGGGCCACGGGAGCAGCGGAATGGACGAGGCGACGCGCGGCGAGCGAGCCGAGACGGGCGCTGCGGGAGCGCTGCGCTTCGGCGCGGTCGCGCGGCTGCTCGCGTGGATCGTCCTCGTTGCGCTCGGCTATTTCGCCGGCGGCGCGTTCGGCCGCCTGCTCGCGATCCCGCCCGGCTACGCGTCGGCGCTCTGGGTGCCGGCGGGCCTTGCGTTCATGGCGGTCCTCACGGGCCCGCGCCACGTCTGGATCGGCGTATTGCTCGGGTCCGCGGCGCACAACCTGATCGTGTCGGCCGGCGCCGGCGTGCCATTCGCCCAGAGCCTCGCGGTGAGCACGGCGATCGGCGCGGGCGCGAGCCTGCAGGCCGTCGTCGGCGCGCGACTGGTGCGCGCCTCGGTTGGCTACCCGACGGCGCTCAGCCGGGTCGGCGAGACACTGCGCTTCCTGCTGCTGGGCGGACCCGTGGCCTGCCTCCTGAGCGCAACGAGCGGCGTCTCGGCTCTGGCGCTGGCCGGCGTCGTGCCGGGCGGCGCGCGCGCCTTCACCTGGTTCAACTGGTGGGTCGGCGACACGATCGGCGTGCTGGTCGTGGTGCCGCTGTGGCTGGTCGCGGCGGGCGAGCCGCGCGCGTACTGGCGGCATCTCAGGCTCACCGTTGCGCTGCCGGTCATCGGCCTCGTCGCCGCCGCGCTCGGTGCGTTCGCGGTCGCGCAGCACCAGGAGGCGGCGCGGATCCGCAGCGAGTTCGTCACGCAAAGCGCCGGCGTCGCGCGCCAGATCGCCACCGAGCTCGACGAGATCGTCGTGCTGCTCGACGCGCTGCGCAGCCATTTCGATGTGACGCCGAGGACCGACCGCGCGTCGTTCGCGGCACTGACGCACAACATCGTCGCGCGGCACGGGAGCCTGCGCGCCGTCGAGTGGGTGCCGTCGATCGCCGGCCACGAGCGCACCGCGTTCGAGCGCGCCGCGGCGGCCGAGGGTTTCGCGCACTTCACGATCAGCGACCGCGTGCCGGGCGACGGCGTCCGGCCGAGCCCGCCGCGCGCGCACTACGCGCCGGTGCAGTACATCGAGCCGCTGGACGGCAATGCGCAGGCGCTCGGCTTCGACGTCTCGTCGGAGCCCGCGCGCAGCGAGGCGATCGAGCAGTCGCTGTCGAGCGGCAACGCCGCCATCACGCGTCCGATTCCGCTGCTGCAGCTGCCACCCGAGCAACTCGGACTGCTCGCGTTCCTGCCGGCGGGCGGCGTCCGCGGCGATCGGGCGGCGCCGCCGCGCGGCTTCGTCGTCGGAGTCATCGACGTCAAGCGCCTCATCGAGACCGCGCTCGACGGAGTCGATGCGCGGGGCGTGAGCTTTCGGCTGATCGACGTCGCCGAACCAGGGCCCGCGACCGTGATGTATGAACGGGCCGAGGGCGCCGGCCGCTCGTTCGAGCAGGAGCTCAAGGCCGCCGCGTTCGGCGATTTCGGCACCGTCGAGCGCATCCGCGCGCCCGGCCGCAGCTGGCGCATCGAGCTGCACCCGACGCTCAGCTACCTCGACCGGGCCCGGACGCCGATGCCGTGGATCGTGCAGACGTCGGGGCTCGGGTTCGCGGCGCTGATCGGCGTGCTGCTGCTCAACCTGTCCGGGCGCACCGAGGAGGTGCGGCGCGAGGTCCTGCAGCGCACGCGCGAGCTCGAGGACCGCAATCGGGACCTCAATCGAGAGATCGCCGCGCGCGAGCGGATCGAGGCTGCGCGGCGCGCGAGCGAGGAGCGCTTTGCCGCGGCTTTCGAGCATTCCGCCAACGGCATGGCCATCGAGGACCGCGACGGGCGGATCCGGCGCGTGAATCCGGCGCTGTGCGCGCTCCTCGGCTACACGAGCGAGGAGCTGCTGACGAAGAGCCTCTACGAACTCACCGATCCGGCGGATCTCGCGGCGAGCGAGGCGGCGGCACGCGGCCTCTGGACCGGCCGGGTCGCGCGCTACCAGCTCGAGAAGCGCTACCTGCACAAGAGCGGCCGCCCGGTGTGGGTCGTGATCGCCTGCGCGCTGATACGCGATGCGCAGAACCAGCCGCGCGACCTGGTCGTGCAGGTGCAGGACATCACCGAGTTCAGGGCGGCGACGCAGGCGCTCGCGGAGAGCGAGCAGAAGCTCCGCGGCCTCTACGAGACCTCGCGGCTCGGCATTGCGCTCACCGACATGGACGGGAAACTGCTCGAGTTCAACGCGGCATTCGCGGAACTCACGGGCTACGGCGCTGACGAGCTGCGCGCGCTCGACTACCGGACACTGACGCCGCAGCGCTACGCCGCCGACGAGGCGCGCCAGCTGGAGCTCTTGCGCACGGTCGGGCACTACGGGCCGTACGAGAAGGAGTACGTGCGCAAGGACGGCAGCCACGTGCCGGTGCAGCTGCGCGGCATGCTGCTGCGGACGCCGGCCGGCGCCACGCAGATCTGGTCGATCGTCGAGGACATCAGCGAGCGCAAGCGCCTCGAGGCGGAGCTCGCCTCCGAGAACGCGCGCCACCAGCTGTTCCTCAGGCGCGCGAGCGACGGCGTCTGCATCCTCGACGCCGACGGGCGCGTGGTCGAGGTCAGCGACTCGCTGTGCGCGATGCTCGGCTACGCGCGTGACGAGCTGATCCGGATGGCGCCGACGCTGTGGGATGCGCGGCTGGACGCGGCCGAGATCGCGAAGGTCATCGCACGGGCGTTCGCCGGCGAGCTGCACCGCTTCGAGACGCTGCACCGGCGCAAGGACGGCAGCACCTTCGAGGTCGAGGTCACCGTCGATGCGTTCGTGGCCGACGGCCGCCAGCACCTCTACTGCTCCACGCGCGACATCACCGAGCTTCGGCGCCTGCAGCGCGCGCTCCTCGATGTCACGGCGCGCGAGCAGCGCAAGCTCGGCTACGACCTGCACGACGAGCTCGGCCAGGTGCTGACCGGCATCTCGATGTTCGCCGCCTCGCTCGCCGCCGCCGAGCGCGCCGCGGGGCGGCCGGCCGCCGACCGGCTCGCCGAGCTCGCCGGCCTCGCGCGCCAGGCGATCGGCACCTGCCGCGCGATCGCGCACGGGCTCTCGCCGCTGCATTTCGCCGCCGGCGGGCTCGTCGAGGCGCTCGGCGAGCTCGTGCGCCAGCAGCAGCAGGGCTTCGGTGCGCAGATCGAGCTGCACGTGGTCGGCGCGGCGCCGATCACGCTCGGTCCCGAGGCGCTCGAGCACCTCTACCGGATCGTGCAGGAGGCGGTCACGAACGCGCGCCGCCACGCACACGCGACGCTGATCGCGATCACGCTCGACGCGCAGCCGCAGGAGGTGCGGGTCGAGATCGAGGACGACGGCGGCGGCTTCGACCGCGCCGGCGACTCGAGCGGCATGGGCCTCAGGATCATGGAGTTCCGGGCGGCGATGCTGGGCGGGACGCTGACCATCGAGCCGCGCCCGACCGGTGGCGCGCGGGTGACCTGCGTCTGCCCGCAGCCCGCGCACCCGGCGGCCTGAGGGCCGGACGGCCGAGGCCGCCGGCGCCTTCGGGGTCGCGAGTATTGGGCCGGCGGTCGCAGTCGGGCATCATCGCCCCGGGAACCCGGCCACAACCATGCTCCTGATCAAGAACGCCGACGTCTATGCGCCGCGCCCGCTCGGCATCCGCGACCTGCTGATCGGCGGCGGCCGCGTGCTGTGGCAGGGGCCCGCCGCCGAGCTTCGGGAGCTGCCGGCGGCGCTGCGCGCGACGGCCGCGACGCTCGACCTCGACGGCGCGCGGCTGATCCCCGGGCTCATCGACGGCCACGTCCACGTCACGGGCGGGGGCGGCGAGGCCGGCTTTCGCACGCGGGTGCCGCCCCAGCCCCCGGGTCGCTACACGAGCGCCGGCGTCACGACCGTCGTTGGCCTCCTCGGCACCGACACGGTCGCGCGCGGACCCGAGGAGCTGCTCGCGACGCTCTACGCGCTGCGCGAGGAGGGGCTGAACGCCTATGGCTACCTCGGCGGCTACCATTTGCCGGTCGCGACGCTGACCGGGAGCGTGCGCAAGGACCTCGTGTTCGTCGAGGCGTTCGTGGGACTCGGGGAAGTCGCGATCAGCGACCATCGCTCGAGCCAGCCGACGCTCGAGGAGCTGCTGAGGCTCGGCGCCGACGCGCACGTCGCGGGGCTGATGACCGGCAAGGCCGGCATCGTTCACCTGCACCTCGGCGACGGCGCGCGCGGCCTCGGGCTGGTGCGCGAGGCGCTCGCGCGCAGCGAGCTGCCGGCGCGCGTCTTCAACCCGACGCACGTCAACCGCCGCCGCGCGCTGTTCGAGGAGGCGATTGCGCTCGCGCGCGAGGGATCGACGATCGACCTGACGGCCTTCCCGGTCGCCGACGGCGAGGATGCCTACGGGGCGGCCGAGGCGCTCGCGCGCTACCTCGCCTCGGGCGCGGCGCCCGAGCGCGTGACGGTGAGCTCGGACGCCGGCGGTTGCCTGCCGGAATTCGACGGCGAGGGCCACGTGTGCCGGATGGAGATCGGCCAGAGCGGCGCGCTGCTTGCGACGCTCGCCGAGGCGCAGGAGCGCGGCCTGTCGCTCGAGGCGGCGCTGCCGGCCTTCACGGCGAACCCCGCGCGGCTGCTGCGCCTCGCGTCCAAGGGGCGGATCGCGACCGGGGCGGACGCCGACCTCGTCGCGCTCGACGCGACAGGCGGCGCGCGGACCGTCATCATCGGCGGCGAGCTGCACGTGCAGGACGGCGCGCAGGTGCGCCGCGGAACCTTCGAGACCTGAGACCCAGAGGAGCGTGGATGCCGAGTAAAGTCCCCGAGGGCGCGACGCGCGGCTGGATCATCCCGATCGGCGGCGCGGAGAACAAGGAGAACGACCGCCACATCCTCGAGCGCTTCGTCGCGTGCTCGGGCGGGCGCGACGCCGACATCGTCGTGATCCCGACCGCGAGCCGCATGAACGAGACCGGGCCCCGCTACGAGAAGCTCTTCGCCTCGATCGGCGCCGCGCGCGTCACCGTGATGGACTTCGACACCCGCCGCGACTGCCAGGAGCCCGGACGGCTCGAGCGCCTCGAGCGGGCGACGGGCATCTTCTTCACCGGCGGCAACCAGCTCAGGCTCACGACGCTGCTCGGCGGCACGCCGGTCGCGAAGCTCATTCGCCTCAGAAACGCCCACGGCGTCACGGTCGGCGGTACGAGCGCCGGGGCGAGCATCCTCTCCGAGCACATGATCGCCTTCGGCGACGAGGGCTCCTCGGTGATTTCCGGGAGCGTGCGGCTCGCGCCCGGGCTCGGGCTCACGAACCGCTTCATCATCGACCAGCACTTCCGCCAGCGCGACCGGCTCGGGCGGCTCCTGACCGCGCTCGCCTACAACCCCTTTGCCGTCGGCATCGGGCTCGACGAGGACACGGCGGCGTTCATCGGCCCCGACGAAACCGTCGAGGTCGAGGGCAGCGGCGGGGTCACGATCGTCGACGGATCCGAGGTCAGCTACTCGTCGATGGACGCGGTCAGCGAGGGGCAGCCGGTGTGCATGCTGGGGCTCAAGCTCCACATCCTGGTCGCCGGGGCGACGTTCAACCTGCACACGCGCCGCGCCGAGGCGAGCGCGCTGGCGCCGCCCAAGGAATGACGGCGCGCCGCCCGCGGGCGGCGCGCGCGAGGGATTGAGACGGGACGGCGCGTCGACGGGTGACGCGCCGCCCGCAATCGCACGACAACCAGAGAACGACTGGGCCGCCGCCATGCGCATCCTTGACCGCTCCGTTTACGTCGGACCCTCGCTGCACGCGCACTTTCCGGTCATCCGCCTCGACCTCGACCTCGGGCCGCTCGAGGAATGGCCGACCGGGCGGCTGGGCACCGGCTACATCGATGCGCTCGCCGCCGCGCTCCCGGGGCTCGCCGAGCACGGCTGCTCGTACAACGCGCCGGGCGGCTTCTTGCGCCGGATGCGCGAGGACGAGGGGACCTGGCTCGGCCACGTGCTCGAGCACGTGGCGATCGAGCTGCAGAACATCGCCGGCGAGGCCGTCACCTTCGGCAAGACCCGAAGCGCGGGCCCGCCGGGCGTCTACACGGTCGTCTACGAGTACGCGCAGCGCGACGAGGGCATCGCGGCTGGCGAGCTCGCGCTCCGGCTGCTGTGCTCGCTGCTGCCGGAGCCGATCCGCCCGGCCGACAGCGTGCCCGAGGGCTGGAACTGGCCCGAGGCGCGCGACGAGTTCATCCGCTTCGCGCAGCGCCGCGCGCTCGGGCCCTCGACCGCATCGCTGGTGCGCGCCGCGGAAGCGCGCGGCATCCCGTGGTTGCGGCTCAACGACCAGTCGCTGGTGCAGCTCGGGCACGGCAAGTACCAGCAGCGCATCCAGGCGACCGTCACCGGGCGCACGCCGCACATCGCGGTGGAGCTCGCGAGCGACAAGGAGGAGACCAACAAGATCCTCGCCTCGCTCGGGCTGCCGGTGCCGAAGCAGGAGCTGGTGCAGAGCGAGTCGCAGGCGGTGCGCGCGGCGCGGCGCATAGGACTGCCGGTCGTCACCAAGCCCTACAACGGCAACCACGGCCGCGGCATCTCGATCCGGCTGATGACCGACGAGGAGGTGGCCCAGGGCTTCGCCGTCGCGCGCGAGCACTCGCGCTCGGTGGTCGTCGAGTCGTTCCTCGAGGGCGACGACCACCGGCTGCTGGTCGTCAACGGCGAGCTCGTCGCCGCGACGCGCCGCACGCCCGGCCACGTCGTCGGCGATGGCTCGCACACGATCGTCGAGCTTATCGAGATCGTGAACCAGGATCCGCGCCGCGGCGTCGGCCACGAGAAGGTGCTGACGCGCCTCGAGCTCGATGCGCAGGCGCAGAAGATGCTCGCGGCCGCGAACCTCGGCCCCGAGTCGGTACCGGCGCCGGGCGTCGTCGTGCCGCTGCGCTCGACCGCGAACCTCTCGACCGGCGGCACCGCGACCGACGTCACCGACGTCATCCATCCCGACAACCGCGAGATGGCCGAGCGCGCGGTGCGCGCGATCGGCCTCGACGTCGGCGGCGTCGACTTCCTGTCGAAGAACATCGCCGAGAGCTACCGCAAGATCGGCGGCGGCATCTGCGAGGTCAACGCGGCGCCCGGCTTTCGGATGCACGTCGCTCCGAGCGAGGGCACTTCGCGCGACGTCGCGGGTCCGGTGATCGACATGCTGTTCCCGCCCGGCGCGCCGTCGCGCGTGCCGATCGCGGCGGTCACCGGCACGAACGGCAAGACGACGACCTCGCGGATGCTCGCGCACATCACCAAGATGGCGGGCTACACGCCCGGGCTCACGACCACCGACGGCGTCTACATCGACGGCCAGCGCACGGTGCCAGGCGACATGACGGGCCCGGTGTCGGCGCGCATGGTGCTCGCCGACCCGCAGATCGACATCGCGGTGCTCGAGACCGCGCGCGGCGGGCTGCTGCGCGCCGGCATGGGCGTCAACGAGGTCAACGTCGCGGCGGTGCTGAACGTGCAGTCCGACCACCTCGGGCTCAAGGGCATCGACACGCTCGAGCAGCTCGCCGAGGTCAAGCGCATCGTCGTCGAGGTCGCGACTGACTGCGCGGTGCTGAACGCCGACGACTCGCTGGTGCTCAGGATGGCCGGCCACAGCGAGGCCAAGAGCATCTGCTACGTGACGCTGAACCCGCAGCACACGCTGGTGCGCGAGCACATCCGGGCGGGCGGGCGCGCCTGCGCGCTCGAGGCCGGCGTCAACGGCCAGATGATCACGCTCTACGACCGCGGCGGGCACATCCCGCTCCTGTGGACCCACCTGATCCCGGCGACGCTCGAGGGCCGCGCGATGCACAACGTGCAGAACGCGATGTTTGCCGCGGCGCTGGCGTTCTCGCTGGGGATCAAGCTCGACGCGATCCGCCAGGGCCTGCGCACGTTCGACTCGACGTTCTTCCAGGCGCCGGGCCGCATGAACGTGTTCAACGAGCACCCGTTCAAGGTGCTGTTCGACTACGGCCACAACGCCCACGCGGTCGGGGCGATGGCCGACCTCGCCGGGCGCCTGGACGTGAGCGGCCGGCGCATCGTCGTGCTCGCGGGGCCGGGGGACCGGCGCGACGAGGACCTGGTCGCGATCGCGAACGCGGTCGCCGGGCGCTTCGACCACTACATCTGCCGGCGCGACGACGCGCTCCGGGACCGCGCGCCCGACGAGGTGCCGCGGATCCAGGCCGCGGCGCTGCGCGCCGCCGGCGTGCGCGAGGGCGCGATCTCGATCATCCCCGACGAGCAGCAGGCGATCGACGCCGCGCTCAAGATGGGCCACGCGGGCGATCTCGTGCTGATCTTCGCCGACGCGCTGGTGCGCTCGTGGAAGCAGGTCACGAAGTTCAAGCCCGCCGGCGCGCCGCCGGTCGCGGTGAGGGCGAACGGCGGCGACGAGCGCGCCGCGACGTTCGCGCGGCCGGCCGAGCCCGTCGATCCAGGACCGGCGCTCAACCTCGAGGGCCTGATCCGCGACGAGCGCGGCGTCCGGCTCGCACCGGAAGCCGACGACTGAACGCGCCGCCCGCGCCGCCGTTCGACGACTCGCGGCGGCTGCTGGGCGCCAACCTGTTCTTCGCGGCGCCGGGCGCGGTGCTCGAGGTCAGGGAGCGCGCGGATCCGGAGCTGATCGCGCGCTGGCGCGCGCGGGTCGCGCGCGGCCGCGCGCACCTCGGCTGGAGCGAGTCCGCGGTCGCGGTCCGGCCGCACCGCGGCGGGACGTCGCTCGCGCTGGCCGCGCCCGTCGACCAGCTCTACACGGCGACCGAGCTCAACGAGTGGGCGCTCTGCGCCTCGCTCGCCGAGCGCGAGCCCGAGCGATGCGCATCGCTCGAGGCGGCGCTCCTCGCGGCCGCGCTCGAGAACGCCGCGGACCCCGCGTCGGTGGTGGCGCCGGTAATCGAGGAACCTGCGGCGCTCACGCGCCTCGCGGTGCTCGCGCAGGCCGAGGCGCGCCCGGCGCTCGCACCGCTG
>Ga0335069_10014216_pt1 | contig 11158 bp, 11 predicted proteins | sample Lox_Sample_11_FD_206714 | JGI IMG/M metagenome (GOLD analysis project Ga0335069, IMG submission 206714) | Soil microbial communities from Loxahatchee National Wildlife Refuge, Florida, United States - Lox_Sample_1.1 | ecosystem: Environmental > Terrestrial > Soil > Wetlands | place: USA... | reverse complement strand
GACAAGGCTCTACAGATTGGGCGTGCATACATTCTACCGCCCGCGCAATTGGGGCGACGGCGACGACGCGCCGGTATGGGGACCGCATGCGCCGCCGAGCGCGCTGGCCATCGATCCGGCGAGCAAGGCGGAATTCCTGCGGTCCGATCCGGAAGTACTTTCGGAAAATCCGGTGCCGAATCCGGCCGCCGCCGAAGCCAGCGTGAAGGGTCCTGAAGCGTCGGCGGCGCCAGACTCGGCCGACAAGGTCGTGACCGCAGCGAAGCTGTAAGCCTCGTTCAACGCGGGCAACGTGATTGCCATCCTGCCGCGAAGTGCTTGATCGCGGCGCATGCCGCCTCTTCGTCATAGCGATTATTTGCAATCACGGAACCCGATGCGGCTCTCTGGAGCCGCGGCATCGACACGGCTATAACCCGCGAAAGCGAGGGAGTTGTCATGTCGAGTTTCAAAGCCGTCGTTATCGACAAAGCCGAGGCCGGCCAAGCGGTCGCGCTCACCGACTTTGACGAAAATAATCTCATGGACGGCGACGTCACCGTCCGCGTCGAATATTCTACGGTGAATTACAAGGACGGTCTCGCCGTCACCGGCAAGGCGCCGGTGGTCCGGCGCTTTCCAATGATTGCCGGCGTCGATTTCGCCGGAACGGTGGAAACGTCATCGCATCCGAAGTGGAAGGCGGGCGACAAGGTCATTCTCAACGGCTGGGGTCTCGGCGAGACGCATCTCGGCGCCTATGCGGAGATCGCGCGCGTCAAGGGCGATTGGCTCGTGGCGCTGCCGAAGACCATGAGCGCGCGCGAAGCCATGGCGATCGGCACGGCAGGTTACACCGCGATGCTGTCGGTGATGGCGCTGGAACATGCCGGGCTTGATCCCGCGCGCGGTCCGGTGATCGTGACCGGCGCTGCCGGCGGCGTCGGCTCGGTGGCCGTCGCGCTGCTCGCCAAGCTGGGCTATGCCGTCGCCGCTTCGACCGGCCGGCCGCAGGAAGCCGATTACCTCAAGGGCCTCGGCGCCAGTGAGATCATCGAGCGCAAGGAATTGACCGGACCGGTCCGTCCGCTCGGCAAGGAACGCTTCGCCGGCGGCATCGATTCGGTCGGCTCGACGACACTGGCGAACGTGCTGTCGATGACGCGGTATGGTGGTGCGGTCGCCGCTTGTGGACTGGCGGGCGGTATGGACTTGCCGACCTCGGTGGCGCCGTTCATTCTGCGCGGCGTTTCGCTCCTTGGCATCGAGTCCGTCATGTGTCCGCTGCCGCTGCGCCAAAAGGCCTGGCAGCGTCTGGAGACCGACCTGGACAGGTCCAAGATCGCGGCCATGGTGAGCGAAATCGGCTTGGCCGACGTCATTGCGGCAGGCCGGCGCATCGTTGAGGGCCAGGTCCGCGGGAGGATCGTGGTAAAAATAGGGTAACCATTTCAGCACTTGGCTACCAATTTTCGCGACACTGCGAGGGCGCTATGGTAAGGGGACGGTTAAGAAGTTTTGTTAACGTAACGAAGCTGTCCCAAAAGGAAGCGCCGAGTAGAGCGTTCGCAGTGGAGTTGCCGATGTTGGTCCGCGTAGCCTTGTTCAGTGCGTTTGTTTTGGCTTTGTTCGGCGTTGGATTGGCGGCCGCGGAAGAGCTCAACCCGGAACAGGCGCGCGCCTTCGTCGTCGGCAAGCTGTTTTCTTATACCTGCTTCGACGGCACCGCCGGCCAGGGCCGCATCTTCCCGGATGGCTCGGTGGTCGGCACCATCCGCATCCGCGGCACCGGCGAGCCGCGCTTTGCCGCGCTGCCGGCCGGCACCATCCGCGTCGACAGCGGCGCAATGTGCGCGCATCTGTCCGGCCTGTTCTTCACGCCCTGCTTTCGCGTGCAAAAGATCGACTTCCGCAGCTTCCGCGGCTCGCTGTCCGGCATGAGCTTCGCTTATTGCGATTTTTATCAGCGCAATCCGCGCTCGCAGCTGATCAGCGGTCTGGAAACGCCGGTGGCGACGCCGATCCCGACAAACCAGTCGCTGCGTCCCTCGCTCGACCGCTAGCCTCGGAATTCCGCTCGTCCCCGCGAAGGCGGGGACCCAGCGCGAAGAGATTCTCAGCACCTGCAAGCCCGCATGGATTCCCGCTTTCGCGGGAATGAGCGGAATATTGGCTGGACTCAGCCGCCTTCGCTCGTTGCCGTTGCCGCGGTTTGCGGATACAGCACGCGCTGGTACAGCCAGCCGATACCAAGCAGCACGACACCAAGACCGATCGCCGATAGCGCACGATAAATGCCGGCGATATTGGCGGTGTCGTAGAGAAACACTTTGGCGATGGTCAGGATGATGACGCCGAGCGCCAACAGCCGCGCCGGCTGCGAACGCAGCACAAAGCCGACCGCCAACAGCGCGATGCCGTAGGCGAGCCACACCGTCGAATAGGCATATTGTTCGGCGTCGGTGGCCGGTCCCATCAGGATCGGGCCGTGAAACAGCCGCCGTGTTTCGAGCGTCAGATAATACAAAGCCAGCAGCACGGCGGCGATGGCGGCGGCAGTGCGATAGGATATCGGCCGTGTCGTGCGTGCGACCAGCGCCAGCACGACGGCGAGCACGGCGGGCAGGCCGAAGCCGAGCATGATCTCGTTGATAAAGGGGCCGCCCGGCAGCGGCGTTGCGATGAACCGCAGGCTCGAGCCGACGATCAGATCGGCGATCACGGCGGCATAGGTCAATGCCGCCATGAGCAACGCAGCGGCGTTGTGGACGATGCTGCCGGTGCGCGCGCGGATATATTCGAGCGCGATGGTCATGGCCAGCGCCACATTGACATAGAGCATGATCTCCGTGGGCCCGCGCATCGGCGCATAGATATCGCCGCCGGTCACGTAGTGGCGGATCTCCATCACCACGAGCAGCACCGTGAAGACGATAGCGCCACCATCGACGATACGGGCTGGCGGATCGTCGGCGCGGTTACGCAAGAGGTAGCCGCCCAGCCAGAACGACGCGGCCGGAATGCCGTAGCCGTAAAGCAGCCAGTTGAAGATCGGCGTCGTGCCGACATCATCGCCGGCGATGCGCGGATCGTGCGCGACGCGGAGCGCCACCACGCCGACCATGATGGCGGCGAGCCAACGCAGCCACGGCAGCGGCCGTTCGCGCGCGACCCAGGCGATGCCCGGCACCATCAGCGCCAGCGCTATGGTGAGCCAGCCCCGTTCCAGCGCGAACGTGAAAGCGAGCGCCAGCCCCGCGAGTGTCGCGGTGGCAAACATGGCGCTTGCTTCCAAGACTCCTGGCCGCTGCTCGCGCCGCACCAACGCTTCGGTCGCGACGCCGTAAAGCGCGGCGAGCAGCAGCGCCAAGCCCGCGAACGGCAGCGAGCGGTCCAATGCGGCAATCCGATAATAGAGCGCGATCAGCAGCGCGAGCGGCAAGACTGCGGCCGTCGCCGCCCACAGCATTGGGATCAGCGGCCGCGTCGAGCGGCCTTGCGCGAGAAACCCGCTACCGCCGAACAGTGCCGCCCACAGCGCGGCCAGCGCGAAATGCCATCCGTAATCGAAGCTGGCGGCCGGCTCGGGGATCGCCGGCGCGGTCGGCCCCGAAGGCGCCAGCAGCATGTCGGGTCGCATATGCACGGCCCAATGCGCCATCACCGCAGCGGCGAAAAGTGCGGTCACCGGCACGGCCGCCGCCGCAGCTCCGGCGCGCCAGGCAATAGCGACCGCCGCGATCGAAAGGATCACGAAGGCGCCGAGAGCCGCCGTGTCATGCATGCTTGCCAGCACGAGGATGGTCGCGATCAGCAGATAGACGCAGAGCGCAAAGCTCGAGACGTAGTCGATCTGATCCGGCGCCGCCGGCGGCCCGTAGAACAAGCCGCAGACCAGAAATGTCGTTACCAGTGCGAAACCGGCGATGGCGTGGAACACATGCGGGCCGAGTGCGGTGACGTTACTCGGTCCGTCGCCGATTCCCGGCAGCGCCCAGAGCGCGCCGAGGATAAGCGCGGTCAGCGCGAGCCAGCGCCACAGCCGATAACGCGCCATGGCAAAGGCGGCCGCGTTCACAATGGCGACGTAGATATAAAGTGCCCAGTAATCGGGCTCGGTGGACGCCACCAGCATTGGCGCCAGATAAGCGCCGACGATACCGAGGCCGGCGAGCGCGGGGCCGTGCAGCAGCGCGGCGGCAAGACACAGCAAGGCGACCGCGCCGAGAAGCACGAACGCGATCGGCGGGGCGAGGAAGCCGTAGAGAGCATAAGCGGCGTAGACGGTGGCGTAAGCAACCGTGGTGCCGGCCGCGGTCAGAATGGCCGGAATATCGGCGCTCGGCAGGCTCGGCAGCGCCAGCGCGCGCTCGCTCCGCCGTTGCCATTCACCGGCGATGACCAGAACGAGCGCGAAAAGGGCGCCGAGCATGATGCGCACGCGCGGGCCGATCAAGTCCTGCTCGATCGCATAGCGCACCAGGAAGATGCCGCCGAGCGCGAGCGCAATCCCGCCGACCCAGACGACCCAGCGTGTGCCGAAGCGCTCCTCGAAGCTGACCTCGCGTGCCGGTGCTGCCGGCCTGGTGCTCGTCACAGCCGGCACCGAGGCGGGAGCCGCTTGCGGCGGCGGTGCGGGTTGCGGCGGCGGTGAAACCTGTTGCGGCGCCTGTCGTACAGCTGCGGCGGCAGGCGGCGCGGCGGGTTGCGAAGGCGCTGCCGTCCGCGGCGCGGCGGCAGCCGGCCCAGTCTCGAGTGCGGCTAGGCGTCGCTCCAGACGAAACAGTCTGTCGTTGACGCCGCTCGTTTTGACCAGCGCGATAATGGCAAGGACCGGCGCGGCAAGCACCAGGAGAACGACTAAGACAATCAATGAGAAGAAATCACCCATAGCGGCCCCCCGCATGAGATCGGTACGGAAGTTTAGGCGGCCGTCGAGTTCGGCGAAAGTCTCAGCCGGATACCGCCAAGCGCGTGTTCATTCGAGGTCGAGGCGGAACGGCTCGGCTTCGGTATTCGTCATCGCGCCGCGGCCGATGGTTTCAACCGCCGCGACCATGCGGCCATTGCGGCGCAGCAGCTGGTCGGCGAGCGAGACGATGCGGATATTCGGCGTCGCGGTCGGCGACGCGCGGCGTAGCGCCTGCGCGATGCTCAATTCGTCGCGGTGCGGATTGAGCGCGCAGACGCTGGCAAAAGCGCTCGCGGTCGAGCGGCTGATACCCATATAGCAATGCACCACGAGCGGCGCCTTGCGGTCCCAATTGCGCACGAAATCCAAGAGCGTCGCGACATGCTCTTCGCCCGGCATGATGTGGCCATCGAGCGGCGACGAAATGTCATGCAGGCAAAGCCACAGGTGATTCTCCTGCGCGACGCCCGGCGGGCGCAACAGCCGCGCCTCGTCGCCGAGCAGCGAGACGACGTGCCGCGCCCCGGTACCCTCGACGGTTTCGTGCAGGCGCGACAGCGAGCAGACGTGAATCATGGTCTATTCGTCCAAAAGCTTCTTGAGCCGCTCGGTATAGCGCGCCTGTGCGGCTTCCGCAGGCCAAGGCTTGAGAAAGTCGCGCTCCAGCGCCGCGGAGAAGACCGGCGGCCGGCCGAAGAATTTGCGCGCCTCGGCGGCGGCGAAACCGGCCAGCCGCGTCGCTTCGAGATAGGCCGCCTGGCGGTCGGCGGCCTTGGTCAAGGCCTCGATCGCGGGCGCGGTCTTCGCCGGCAAGCCGAAGCGCAGATGGATCGCAGTCAGAAGCCGCCGCTCGGTCACCTTATAGGCATCGCCGATCACCGCCTTGAACGGCGAGATCATGTCACCGATCACATATTCCGGCGCGTCGTGCAGCAGTACGGTGAGGCGGTGTTTGGCGTCGAGCCGCGGCACGCGCGCCCGTGCCAGCGCTTCGACCAGCAGGCAATGTTGGGCGACCGAATAAATATGCGCACCGCTGGTCTGCCCGTTCCAGCGCGCCACGCGCGCAAGCCCGTGCGCTATGTCCTCGATCTCGATATCGAGCGGGGACGGATCGAGCAGATCGAGCCGCCGGCCTGACAACATGCGCTGCCATGCACGTTGCCCAGTTGCGCGCGCGCCGGAGACCGAGCGCGGCTTCGCCCTCCGCGCCGTCATGGACGCCGCGGCTTTGTCAGCCACGGCCGTTCCGCCCGAGCTTGGCGCAAGCCGCATGGCGGTGACAGTTGACGAGATGATCGTTGACCATGCCGACCGCTTGCATGAAGGCGTAGACGATGGTCGGGCCGCAGAATTTGAAGCCGCGCTTGGCCAACTCCTTCGACATCGCCTGCGAGATCTTGGTCTCAGCCGGCACCTGGCCACGGCTCTTGAAGTTATTGACCTTGGGCCGTCCGTCGACAAAGTCCCACAACAGCTTCGAAAAGCCCGGTCCCTTGTCCATGATGTCGAGCCAGGCGCGCGCCGAGAGCACTGTGCCATCGATCTTGGCGCGATTGCGCACGATACCTGCATCCTGCATCAGCTTCTCGACCTTGGCCGGCCGGTAGCGCGCGATTTTTTCCGGTTCGAAATCGTCAAAGGCGCGGCGGAAATTGTAGCGCTTGCGCAGGATCGTGATCCACGACAAGCCGGCCTGAAAGCCGTCGAGCACGAGCTTTTCGTAGAGCGCGCGGTCGTCGAATTCCGGCACGCCCCATTCTTCGTCGTGATAGGCGATGTAGAGCGCGTCCTCACCCGGCCACGGACAGCGTTTGAGGCCGAGGTCGATGATGCGTTCGGTTGCGAGTTCGGGCGTTTTCTGGGTCATTCGCCAGCCTTTTCGCCGGGGAAGGGGAATTGCGCCCAATCCGGCTTGACGAGGCGAATGGGCACAGTGCCGGCGCTGAGTGTTTCGCCCTCCGCGAACGCCTCGTTCACCCGATCGAGGCGCAACAAGGCAATGCCGCGTCCGCCGCCTGCGGAGCCCAGAGTGCCGACCGCGCGGCCGCCGGCGGTGATGGCCGTGCCGGCTTCGGGTGCTTGGCCCTCAAAACGCACCGGCACCGCGCGCGTGCGCGCCGTGCCGCGATGCTGCATCCGTGAGACCACTTCCTGGCCGACAAAGCAGCCCTTTTTGAAGTCGACGCCGCCGAGCTGATCCATGTCGGTCTCGTGGGGAAATGCGTCGCTATAGGCGAAATCCACGCCGCCCTGAGGCACGCCAAGCGCAATCCGGTGCGTGTCATAGGCCGCAGAATCAGTGAGGGTGGCGCCAAGCTCGGCCGCGGCTTGCGCGGCGCGTTCCAGGGGAATGATGGCGCGCAGTCCGAGCGCGGGCAGGCGTGGATCGGCGTAGCACAGCCCGGTCTTCATCGCATGCATTTGAGCCGCGTCCTGCCCATTCCACGCGGCAAGTACGCCCAGCGTTGCCGATTTGTCTTCCACCGCGACCTTGGCGCGCAACTTGTAGAGCGTGAGCATCTGGACCAGGGTTGCGCCGAGCGCGCGGGGAATATCGAGAAAGAAGCCGCTGCCAAATTCGCTCCCAGATTCTCGCACCTGTGTCGCCGATCCCTCGGCCACAAAGAAATCGGCAATGATCTTGCCTTGCGGCGTAAGCAAAGCGGCGAACCGCGCCGTTCCTGGTGCGAGCGTGAGCATGTCCGCGGTGACAAGGCCGTGCAGAAAATTGCGCGCATCGTCGCCGGCAAGCTTGATTACGCCGCGATCGGGGAGAAGGGCCGCCTTCATGCGGTCAATGCGTAAGCCCGCCATGCGGTGACCGCAAGGCCCATCTCGGCATTCTGGAAAACCTCCAAAGACGGAGACGCTCCCGCGCTTGGTACGGCTTTTCCATACTCTGGGCGCGGACCGGGTCCGACGCGAATCTTGGGCGGAAAGGCGGTGTGATTATTGCCGCGAGATCTTGATGGAGAATTCGCCGTTGCGAATTTTCGTCGGCAGATTTTCGGAGAACTTGGCGGTCGCCTCTTCGCCATAGGTCGCGACCAGCTCCGCAAGGGCCAAGAACAGCGAAGTCTGGGCCAGACAATCGGCGTCGACGCCTTCATGGAAGGCCTCCGCCCAGGCATCCTGGAGACGAACCAGCGCCAGGCGCTTCTGCTCAAACTCGGATGTCTCGCGCGCAGCGAGATTTTCCGTCGCTGGATTCATTACTGACACTTGTCACCGCCGATCGGCGGCGTCCCTACCCAGCCAAATTGTTAGCACGGCTGACGGCTTTTGAAAGCGATCCTTTACACACGGTTAACGCGGCGCGGGGCCGCAGCTGGGGGGCTCGCTTTGCGCGCCCGTGGCGCGCTAATTGGCGTATCTGGCGGTGATATCGCGGGCCAGTTTGGCGCCTTCTTCGAGATAGCGGCGGATCACGGTATCGGCCGCGGGCGTGCAGGTCCGGTAGCTCTGCTGGAAGCCGCGATAGCCGCGGTTGAAGCTTGCCACCATTTGGTCATGGCGCTGCCCGCTCGGCGCCTCGGCCTCGATCAAGGTCTGCGCCTCGTCACGCCATTTCTGGCCTTCATTGCTGCCGCAGATGCCGCGCAGGAAGTGGAGCGCGCCGAGAATTTCCGAAAGGCGCTGCAAGTCCTTGTCATAGGGTGCGGGCTGGTCCTGCGCCGGCGGCGTCGAGGGCCCGGTCGTGACCGGCCCCGATTTGGGCAACGCTGGAACCTGCGGCTGCGGCTTTGCCGGCCGCTGCTGCTGCTGATAGCCGCCGAACGGATTCCAGAATTGGGCCCGTGCCGGGACGGCGACAAGCGACAACGAGAGCGCAAGGATCAAGGTGCGAAGCAGCATGGGGCGAAGATAGGCGGGGCGGCGGGCGAACGGCAAGGAGATCACCGCAATGCGGCGAGCCGCGCGCCGGCCGCCGCGACCACTTCGGCGAGACCTTCTGTGGTCTTCAGACCGCCAAGCGCAGACGGATCGCGCCAGTCGGCTTCCGACAGTTCCTCATTGAGCGTGATTTCGCCGCCGAGATAGCGCGCGGCGAAGGGCAAAATGACGAAATGCCGCTCGACGCGGCCGGTGGCGTCATGGGCGATGGCCTGGCGGAATCCGATCAGTTCGACCGGCTCGATATCCAGCGCGGTCTCCTCGCGGACCTCCCGGATAACGGCCTGTTCCAGCGTTTCGCCAAGCTCGACGCCGCCGCCCGGCAGCGTATAGACACCCTTGGCCGGCGCGCGGGCGCGCCGCACGATCAGCACTTTGCCCTCGCGGAAGATCGCGGCGCTGACCGCGAGATAAGGCCGCGTGGGATAAGTCCGCAGGTTGTCGTTCATTTCGATCGCTTGCGTCATTACAGTCGGGCCGGTTCGCCCTATATCAACGGCTTAGCTATGTGCGGACGTTATGTCATCATCTCGACGCCGGAGGCGATCCGAAAGCTGTTCGGTTATCCCGAACAGCCGAATTTCCCGCCGCGTTACAATGTGGCGCCGACCCAGCCGATTCCGATCGTGCGGCTTGCCAACGGTCAGCGCTCCTTCGCGCTGATGCGCTGGGGTTTCCTGCCGGCCTGGGTGAAGGATCCCAAGACCTTTCCGCTTCTCATCAATGCCCGCGGCGAATCCGTTTTGGAAAAGCCGGCCTTTCGCAACGCCATCCGGCGGCGGCGCTGCCTGATCCCGACCGACGGCTTTTACGAGTGGAAGGCGGGTGGCGCGGGGCCGAGGCAGCCTTATTTTGTCCGCGCCAGGCGTGACAGCGCGGGAGCGGCTCAGCCGCTGGCGTTTGCGGGCCTGTTCGAGACCTGGACCGGTCCGAACGGCGAGGAGCTCGATACGGTCGCGATCGTCACCACGGCGGCGAACCGCACGCTTGCCGCACTGCACGACCGCATGCCGGTTTTCATCGCGCCGGAAGCCTTCGACATCTGGCTCGACTGCGACCATGTCGCGGCCGACGTGGCAGCGGCGCTGATCCGGCCCGCCGATGAGGGCCTGCTCGAAGCTTATCCGGTCTCGACCGCGGTCAATCGCGTGGCCAACGATTCCGAGGCGCTGCTCGCCGAATCTGCAACGGAAGAATCTGCGCCTGCCCAATCCGCCACGCCAGAACCGGCGCCGCGCCTTGCCGCCAGAGCAGCCAAGCCGAAAAAAGTCAGAGAGTCGGACGGTCAGGCATCGCTGTTTTGAGAAACGGCGCGCATCGCGGCGACGCGCCCGTCAAAATTGACGCCGGCAGCTTGCCGTAACAAAGCCCATACTCCGCTGCAATTGTGCGGCGAACCTTTGCACGCTCTCTCGACACGCTATGTTAGGATATGGCGGCCTGACGGTGAACCGATGAGTCCTCTATCACGTATTGTCACCCGCGCGAGCTATGGCATCAGCCAGCTGCCGCGCGTGGCCTGGTATGTCGGCCACGGCGTCGCGTTGCGCCGGCTCTCCCAAGCCGCGCGAAACGACGCCGCGCGGCAAAAAAACGGCGCGACCACGCGCCCGCGGGCCAGAATACCCGCCAAGACCGACGCGCCGGTGCCGGATCGCAGCCGGCTCTATGCCGACATGGCCGAGCTGTTCCTGCAGGACCTCGCCAATGTGGAAGCCGGGATCTATCCGTTGCCGGCGGATCACGACGGCTCGCTGCTCAAGCTCATTGCGCGTTCGCGGCTGTTTTTTGCCGATCTTCCCGACATTCATCAGCGCCGCGAGCGCGCGATGCATGACGAAGTGCTCAACGGCGAGACCCGCGGCAAGCGGCCGCGCTACTATCTGCAGAATTTCCATTTCCAGTCCGGCGGCTGGATGACCGACGACTCCGCCGAGCGCTACGACACCCAGGTCGAGGTGCTGTTCAACGGCAGCGCCAATGCGATCCGGCGGCAAGCGCTGCCGCCGCTGCACGAGGTCTTCGCCGGCCGCGATCAGCGCAAGCTTTCACTTCTTGATATCGGCTGCGGCACCGGACGCTTGCTCGACTTCGTCAAACAGGCCTGGCCGCGGCTTGACGTTCACGGCCTCGATATGTCGGAGGCCTATATCCGGCATGCGCGGCGGCATCTGCGCGGCCGCGCGCGGACGAGCTTCACGGTCGGCAAGGCCGAAGCCATCCCGCTTCCCGACAACAGCCAGGACGCCGTCACCAGCACTTTTCTGTTTCACGAATTGCCGCCGAAAGTGCGGCGTCAGGCGCTGTCCGAATTCGCCCGCGTGCTCAAGCCGGGCGGCCGGCTCGTGCTGCTCGACTCGCTGCAGCGCG
>Ga0335069_10014214_pt1 | contig 11159 bp, 12 predicted proteins | sample Lox_Sample_11_FD_206714 | JGI IMG/M metagenome (GOLD analysis project Ga0335069, IMG submission 206714) | Soil microbial communities from Loxahatchee National Wildlife Refuge, Florida, United States - Lox_Sample_1.1 | ecosystem: Environmental > Terrestrial > Soil > Wetlands | place: USA... | reverse complement strand
CAGCGGATAGAGTTCGGTGCCACGGCCAAGAGCGACAGCTGTCCCGCCCATCAGGAAAAAGGGCACGTCGCTGCCGAGTTCGGCGGCCAGCTTGAGGAGCGTCGGCCAGTCCAGCCGCTTGCCGGCCAGCACCGGAAGGGCTAACAGGACTGCAGCCGCATCCGATGACCCCCCGCCCAAACCTGCGCCCATGGGAATCCGCTTGTCCAGGTCGAATTCCGCACGACCCTTAACGCTCATGGCGTCGAGACAGGCATCCGCGGAGCGCGCGATCAGATTATCAGCGATGTCGACGTTGCCCCGGACTACGATGCTGGTCTTACGCGCCGCCGTGAACGAGACCCGGATGCGATCGGCCAGCGAAATTGTCTGGAAAACGGTGCGCAGCTCGTGGTAATCGTCCGCACGGCGGTAGAGCACCCGGAGATCCAGATTAATTTTGGCATACGCTAGAACTCGCGCAGCGCCTGCACCACTCGTCATTTGTCGTATTGCAGAAGGGAAAACACGTCGTAGCCGTTCAGTTTGCCGCGGCCATTCAGGAAGGTCAGCTCCACGACAAAACCCAGCCCCGCAACCTTACCCCCGACCTTTTCCACCAGCTTCGCCGCCGCTGTTGCCGTGCCGCCCGTGGCAAGTAGATCGTCGACGATCAATACGCGATGGCCGTTCTCGATGGCGTCCTTGTGGATCTCCAGGCTGTCTGACCCGTACTCCAGCTCATAGCTGACGCTGACTCGCTCCGAAGGCAGCTTCTTCGGTTTTCGCATGGGCACGAATCCGGCGCCCAAGGCATACGCGAGCGCCGGAGCAAAAATGAATCCGCGGGCCTCGATCCCGATGACGGTATCCACATTGGCGCCCTGGTAATGCGTCTTAAGTGCATCGATGACCTGGCGAAATCCAGGCCCGTTCTTCAGCAACGTCGTGATGTCGTAAAACAAGATCCCCTGTTTGGGAAAGTCGGGAACTTCGCGGATCAGCTTCTTCAGCTCGTCGTGATGATTCATCAGGCCTCGATTTGGAAGGAATCGTATTGTTGCACGCCGGCGTCGGATTCTTCAACGCCGCGGACGTCGGCCATTCTCGGACCCTTCCACAATCGCCCGGCCAGCTCCGATAACTGTTCGGTTCTTCCCACGGCGTACACCTCTACTCGCCCATCATCCAAATTTCGCGTGAAGCCGGTGATAGAGAGTTCCGTGGCTGCGCGCTGGGCGAAATAACGATAGCCGACTCCCTGCACACGGCCCCGGATGAAGAATCGCTTGGCAATCAGATTCCGCCTGGACATGGCGTTCCGGTTTCAGTAACGCGTAGCGACGTAATTGTCCAGGATTTCGATGAACTCCGGAACGATGTGGTCACCTTTCAGCGTCTTCAGCAGACGTCCATCGACGAATACCGGCGCCTTGGGGTCTTCGAACGTGCCCGGCAAGGAGATGCCGAGATTCGCGTGCTTGGATTCTCCGGGACCGTTCACAATGCAGCCCATCACGGCTACGCGCATCTCCTCCACACCCCGATGCTTCTCTTTCCAGATCGGCATTTGCTCGCGAAGATAAGTCTGGATCTGATCCGCCATTTCCTGGAAGAAGGTGCTGGTGGTGCGCCCGCAGCCGGGACAGGCCGTGACTTGCGGCGTGAAACTGCGAATTCCCAACGATTGCAGGATCTGCTGCGAGACGATCACTTCTTCCGTGCGATCCCCGTTGGGCAGAGGCGTCAGCGAGGCGCGGATCGTATCGCCGATTCCCTCCTGAAGCAGGACGGCAAGCGCGGATGTCGTGGCGACGATCCCTTTCGCTCCCATGCCGGCTTCGGTCAGCCCGAGATGCAGCGGATAATCGCAGCGAGCCGCGAGCGCACGATAAACGTCGATCAGGTCCTGTACGCCGCTCACCTTAGCGCTCAGAATGATCTTGTCATGCGACAGGCCGTAGTGTTCGGCGGCACATGCGGATTCGATGGCGCTCACTACCATGGCTTCGAGCGTCACGTCTCGCGCGTCTTTTGGCTCGGCAAGCTGCGAGTTCTCGTCCATCAGCCGCGTGAGCAATGTCTGATCGAGCGATCCCCAGTTCACTCCGATGCGGACGGGTTTGGAATGCTCAATCGCAACCTCGATCATGGTGCGGAAATTGTCGTCGTGCTTCTTGCCGATGTTGACGTTCCCCGGGTTGATTCGATATTTCGCCAGCGCCCGCGCGCATTCCGGATATTTCTTCAGGAGGATGTGTCCGTTATAGTGGAAATCGCCAATAATCGGCACCGATACGCCGAACTTATCGAGCGCATCCACGATGCGCGGCACGGCGGCCGCGGCTTCTTCTGTGTTGACGGTCACGCGCACCAGTTCAGAGCCGGCGCGTGCTAACGCCATGACCTGGTTGACGGTGGAAGGGCTATCCGCAGTGTCGGTGTTGGTCATCGACTGGACGGCGATCGGATAATCGCCTCCCACCTTCACGCCCGATACGTCCACCACAGCCGCGGCACGGCGGCGCTTCACAGCCATCAAAAACCTCCGGAATCCCTTGATTTTAGCATCCGGGCCGCGATAGCATGGCCGCTTGCTCAAACTAACCGGGGTCGCTTGAAACAAAGAATCTGGATTCTCAGTACGTTTACCGTGCTCGCCCTTCTGGCGCTATTTGTCACCGAAACCGGCGCGCAACCCGGCACCGTCAAACAGATTGTACCGGGCGTGTGGTTTCGGGAAGGCGATCTCGAAAAAGAAGGACACTGCAACAACATTATCATCGAGATGAAGGATTACCTGATCGTGGTGGACGCCAATTTCCCGAGCGGCGCACGCCTAGCCATGGAGGCGGCGAAGAAGGTTTCGAACAAGCCGGTCAAATACGTCTTCGATACCCATCATCATGGCGACCACGCGTATGGGAATCCGGTCTGGACCGCGGCCGGCGCGACGACTTTTGCGTACAAAGGCGTCGCGGAAGAAATGAAGCGCTATGAGCCGGCGCATTGGCAAGCGACCGCAAAAGGCCGTAAAGACGTCGCCGACATGCATCGCGACGCCCCCGAGCCTCCTAAGCAGACCTTCGACAAGAGCCCGTTCATTCTGAAAGATTCCACACGCGAGGTGCGGTTTTACTTCTTCGGCTGGGCGCACACGCGCGGCGACGGCTTCGTTTACCTGCCGAAAGAGAAGATTCTGTGCACCGGCGACGCTGTAGTGAACGGCCCGTACAATTTCACCTCGGACGCCAACATAGGAAATTGGCCCGCGGTGATTCGCAGCGCGCAAAAGCTGGATGTCGAGTACGTGCTGCCGGGACACGGCGGACCAGGTGGCCGGGAAGTGCTGGAAGGCGAGCGGCAGTTCATGACCGAGCTGCATTACGCGGTAGCGAATGCGATTCAAGGCGGCAAAAAGCTGGAACAATTGGTTCCACCCGCGAGGCCCGTGATGGTTTACGGGAACCTGGTTCCGTCGGTAACCACGGTATCGCTTCCGGCTAACGTTAAGAACTGGGTGGGAGATTTTTTGCCCGCCCAGGTGAAAGACACCTACGAAGAAATCACGCAGAAGAAGCCTCACGGAGATCTCCCGCATTAGCTTCCCCCGCAACCACGGGCAAGCACTCCTCTTTTTTTCCCTTGCCGCTGTTCTATTTGCACAGCGCCCTAGCGGGCCACGGTTGCCTCCGCAGGCCCAGGCCGCGCTGGACCATATATCCGCAGCCTCTCTGCGCGGGCATCTTTCTTTCATCGCTTCCGATTCGCTGGAGGGGCGGTTCACGCCGTCCCGTGGGCTGGACATCGCCGCGGAATACATTGCCGCGCAGTTCCGCCGCGCCGGGCTTGAGCCGGTAGGCGATGATGGCTACTTCCAGACGGCTGAGATGCAGGAACTGGAGCCCGCAAGAACCGGCTTCGAGTTGAAAATCGAGCAAGACAGCCGCGCAATCCCGATTGCCCGCGAAGATATCACACCGCGTTTTCATGAAGCGCTGGACCTCTTCGCGCAAATCTACAAAGCTAGTCTTGACGACGAAGCCGCACTCGACCGCCTTCAACCGGAAGATCTGCACAACCGGGTCCTGATGGTGAAGTTGCCGGAATTCAACGGACCGGCGGCCAGCCAAGCGGCTCGCCACTATGGCAGATTGCTGACCATGTTACGGCACGTGAAGCCCAAGCTCACCCTGATGCTCAGCCTCTCCGGTATGGCGGAGTTGGATTCCACGCTCATCAACAGCAGCGAGCAGCGCTTCGATGAGCCGGTGATTGTGGTACGCAGCGCGGACGTTGCGCGGTGGTACGATTCGCAGCGAATTGGGCCGACGTCCGCTACGATATCGGCGCACTTGCCGGCTGCGATCGAGGTCCCGGTGAAAGTGCGCAACGTGATCGGTCTGTTGCGCGGGTCGGACCCGGCGCTCAAAGGCACCTACATTCTGGTCACTGCCCATTACGACCATCTCGGGGTGAACACCGGAAGCTCCGGACATCGCATCTTCAACGGAGCCAACGATGATGGCAGCGGGACGGTTTCCGTCATCGAGATTGCCTCGGCGCTCGCGGGCCTGGAACCCCGGCTCAGGCGCAGCCTGGTCTTCCTCGCGTTCTTCGGTGAAGAAGAAGGGACCTTGGGCTCTCTGTATTATGCGCGGCATCCTGTATTTCCCATCGAGAAGACGATTGCCGATGTGAATCTCGAACAGGTGGGACGCACCGATGCGGTCGACGGCATCAAGCTCTCGCAAGTTACTCTCACCGGCTTCGATTACTCGAATCTGCCGCGTGTGTTTCAAGCGGCCGGATCAAAGACCGGGGTGCGCGTGCTCTCCGATGCGTCCGACGGTGAGTCTTTCTTTGCGCGCAGCGACAACGCGCCGCTGGCCGACCAGGGAATTCCCGCACACACCTTGGCTGTAGCTTTCGAGTTTCCGGACTACCACCGGGTCACCGATGTCTGGCAGAAGATCGATTACGACAACATGGCGAAAGTAGACCGCATGATCGCGCTGGGGTTGATGGCGCTCGCGCAGAGCCCGGAACCACCGAAGTGGAATGAGGAAAATCCGAAGGCAGCGCAGTACCTGGATGCATGGCGAGAGCATCGCGCTCCGCACACTAGCCAGTGATTTACGCCACCGGCACGATGGGGCGCGAGGACGTCTTCAAATCATCGGTCGGATACTGATAGTATTCCAGCAGATAAACGAACTGCTGGCTGTCACCCTGTTCCACCAGATTGTCGATGATCGCGCCGTACGGAATGGTGTGATATTCGTTCGTCGGGACCTTGGTGCGCGGATTCAGCTTGCGAGCCTCAATCGATTTCGTGAGCTCGAATTTAGCCATTGAAATCTCCGAAAAGCCTTCTATACAGCATCTTAGCCGATCGTCGCGCGGCGAAACAATATATCTAAAGATGGCCTGCGAGTAGACGCGTCACCGTAGATTTGTCGGCCGCGCCGCGAATGGTCCCGGTTGCCTGACCGTCATTGAAAAGCATCAAGGTAGGAAGCGCGTGGACGCCGTAGCGTTGAGCTATCAGCGGATTTTTGTCTATGTCCAGTCTGTAAACTTTAAGACGATCGCTATACTCGCCGGCCACCGACTGGATCGTAGGCTCCATCTTTTTGCAGTACCCGCACCAGGTTGCCCAGAACTCAACCAATGCCGGCGTGCCGGATTGCAGTACCTGCGCATCGAAATTCGCGTCGCCCACAGCGGAGATAACTCCGGAAGGCTCGTGCACGGATTGGCCAATCAGCCGCCATTGGCGGGGCGGCGGCTTGACTTTATTGGCGGTGTCGGTCTTCTCGCGGTCGATTTGATCGGCAGGAAGGGCGGCGTCCTTGCCGTCAGCGGTGCGAAACATATAGACGTCATTTACCACGATCGGCGTCCCATCGCATTCCACTGTAGTGCCATTCATGAGAATGAGCTTCCAGCCCGGGGCAGCGGAAACAGCGCCCACCAAGATCAGCCAGCAAACCGCGAACCGGCGCATACGATTCGAGTGTAGCCGTGTGTTGCGATAATTTTACAGTACGTAAGCGGCTGCTATCTAAAGTCGGTAGTTCGTTTCCGGATGCCCCTTTGCTTTCGCCGCCCATCCTGTAAACTAAAGTGCATGAAACGACTGGAGCCGGTCATCTGGGCCAAGGGCACATTCCTGACGCCGCAGCATCTCCAGATTCAGGACCGCTTCCTCGAGAATACGCTCCAGTTCCGCCTCGACGCGCTCTCATTTCGGCCGTGGGGTTTTCGACAGTTGCAAGTCAACCAGGAACTGCTGCCGGCGGGAACGTTTGCCATCTCCAGCGCATCGGGTATTCTTCCCGACGGCTTACTATTCGACATTCCCAATTCGGATCCGGCGCCCGGTCCCAAACCGATTGCCGACCTATTCGGTCCCGACCAGGAAGAAATCGCCGTCTATCTTTCGATCCCTCAGTATCGCGAGCGCGGGTTGAACATATCGGCGCCGACGCGCGACGCTGACACCCGCTACCGCGCGGAAGTCGAAACTTTCAAGGACGAGAACACTGGCATGTCGGAGCGGCCCGTGCAAGTAGCGCGCAAGAACTTCCGGCTGCTCGTTGAAGGAGAGAGCCGCGAGGGTTGTTCGGCGTTGCGCGTGGCCAGCATTCGGAAAACGCCGGCGGGCACGTTTCAAATGAACCCGCGCTTTGTGCCACCGCTGCTTGACTACACGGCCAGCGATTATCTGGTCTCCATCGCCCGACGGCTGGTGGAGATTCTTTCGGCGCGCAGCAGCATGCTCTCGGGCACCCGCCGTCAAAAGAACCAGAGCCTGGCGGATTTCACGACAGCGGATATCGCCAACTTCTGGCTGCTCTACACCATCAACAATTACTTCCCCATGCTGCGCCATCTGTTTGAGACGCGCGGCGGCCACCCGGAAGAATTGTACACGGCTATGTTGTCATTGGCGGGCGCGCTGACCACGTTCTCGCTCAAGATTCATCCGCGCGATCTGCCGCTATACGATCACGACGATCTTGGTCCGTGCTTCACCGATCTGGACGAGAAGCTGCGGCTGCTACTGGAGACGGTGGTGCCCAGTAATTTCGTGTCGTTGCCGCTTAAGCTGGTGCAGCCCGCCATTTACGCCACGCCCATCGAGCAGGATAAGTACCTGGTTAACACGAAAATGTACCTCGCCGTGAATGCCGAGATGAACCAGGCAGATTTGATCAACAAGACTCCCCATCTCATCAAGGTTTGCTCGGCGAACCACATCGAGCACCTCGTCCGTCAGGCGCTGCCCGGAGTGCCCCTGATGCACGTAGCCACGCCGCCCAGCTCGATTCCTATGAAGCTGAATTTTCAATACTTCAGCATGAACCAGACGGGCCTTGCCTGGGAGGCGATCACACGCGCGCGCAACCTGGCGGCCTACGTTCCCGGCGACTTTCCCAACCCGCAGCTGGAACTGATCATTCTGCTGCCGCAGGCAGTATAGGGGGAACCCGAGCCCCCGGTTTTGTTAAAATAAAAAGATTATGTCGATTCCTAATGTGAAGCGGTTCCGGCCCTTCTGCCCGACCTGCAATGAAAGCTTCACCCTGATGGCCGTCCTGCCGCGCGAAGCGGATGTGGACAAGTATTTAAGCGACGCCGTGGCGCGCCACGATCACAAAGCCTTCCAGGAAGCCAAGCAGGCGCACTTCAAGATCCGCGTCGGCCAGCAGAAGCAGAAGAAAGCCAAGTAGTTTACGTTTAGATGCGGGCCTTCACGGTACGGAGGGCCCGCAGTCCCTCCTCCGCCACCTGGTCGTCTCCGTCGTGGCTCAGTTTTTCCAGGCAGGGCACGGCGTCTTTTCCACCGCTCGCCGCAAGAACTCTCGCAAGATAGATCTTCTCGTCTTTAGTCCCCGTCTCGGCGGCGCGATAGAGCGGCGGCCGCAGCGCCGGATTGCGCGACAACTCTACCAGATACGCGTACGCCACACCGCGGTATCCGACGGAATTGACGGTGTTGATCAGTAACTGATATGGGCTGAACTCCGAGATTTCGGTTTTTCCCAGCAGCACTTCTGCGAACGCCAATGCCAGGCGCGGCGCCATCTTACTTTCGTCTTTGAAAGCCGCATCAATCAAGGGCATATCGGCCTGGTTCCGCAGCCGCCCGAGTCCCTCGGCCGCCGCTGCGCGCAGTCCGTCATCTTTATCGTGCAAATATTGCAGAAACACGCTGCGGCTCTGCTCATGGGGGAGCATGGCCAGCGAGGTCAGCGCCGCCCGCTTCACCTTGATGTTGCGGGAGTGGTCGAGCACATCGAGCAGTTGCGGTACCGACAATTTGTTTTGCAGCAGCCCAACCGTTTCGATGGCAGCTAGCTGTACTTTTTCATCCAAGTCGCGCAGCAGAAACGCTACTCCCGATGCCGCCGATTCATCACGGATCTTTTGCAGCGCGATGAGCGACTCGTAAATCACATCCGTGTCCTTGGAGCGAAGCGCGGCCAGCAGATCGGGAACCGCCGCTTTGGCTCGCAGAATTCCCAGCGCGCGTGCGGCATTGGCGCGTGATTCCATGCTGCTGGAATTGCGCACAAGCGTTCCGAGAGCCTGAATCACGTCGGGCCGCGGGATCACGAATGGATCGATTACCTGGTCGTTGGTGTCCGTGAATTTTCCTTTGATACCCGTGCCAAATCGCTTGATTGAGGCACCGAGTCCGCGTTGCACGTAACCCGGCAGGTAAAAATTTACCAGTCCGTCGGTGGCGCGAACTTGCACCTCGGGGTCCTTATCGGCGGTCGCCTGTATCAGCGGGGTCAGGCTGCCTTGCGTCCCGACTTCCGTGATGGCTCTGACAGCTTCCACACGGATATCCACGTCCGGGTTGCTCAACAGCCCTTGCAATTGCGGCAGGGCACTTGATCCCTGTTTCGCTAGATTGCGGACGTCTTTCGGGCGCAATGTCTCTTGCGCGGCAGCGGATAAAACGGCAAACACACAGATGCCTGCCAGCAAAAGCGCTCGATTGTGATGCATATTTTTACTGTAGGACAGCCGTCGCGGACTGTCCATCGGCGACAGATGTGCCATTCGTGACAGGCGGATTACTTCCCGTCGCCAAGCGCTTGCAGCAGTTCTTCGCTCAGCACCGTCGGCGCCCAGTATTTTTCGATGTGCTCGATGACCAGCTCAGTGCCCTCCTCGTGCGAGACAAACGGACGAGCTTTGGGATTGTACATAGAATCGGTCAGGTCACGGACCAGAATGCAGCGCTCACCCCAGTTAGTCATCTGCTTAATAGCAAATGTCCGGTTGAGCACGCACATGTTGGTATGAACCCCCATCATGAGTACGTTGTCGATTCCGCGGCTTTTCAGAAACGAGTAGATTTCGGGACCATTGTCGGAAATCACATCCTCGGGCGCGATGCGTAGCGCGACATTTTCACGGCTCCATGCCGTATAGAACTGATTCGGCGTGTCGCAGCCGCCATCGGAGTCATCGATAGGCAACGGGGGATCGGTTAGACCGAGTCCCGTCGGCAGAGTCGCTTTTGCCAACGCCGCGATTCGCTGGCGCTGCGGCGCATCCTTGTAGAAGTCCATGGTTTCCGAAGGCGCATGAATGATCTGCACGCCGGCTGCGCGTGCTTTCTCCAGCACCGGATTCATGCGCGCCGCCAGCGCATCCACGCGATGGCTGGCGCCCGAGCACCAGTGCTTGTCCCACATGTCACAAATCACGATAGCCATGCGAGAAACCGGCAAGGTTTGTGCAAACTGCACTTCGCGCCAGTCGCCGCTGCCTTTGAAAGGCTCGACGCGCGTCCGTAAATGCAGTGTGACAATGTCGGCCGCGCTCGCCGCGACGGATGTTAGCGTGAAGAGGAGGATCAGCCGGCTGTTCATTATTCGATCGTCGCTTTCTTGATGTAATCGAGCTTTGGAAATTCCCGCTCAAAGTATGCGTTGCCCTCAGCTTCGCCGCGGCCCTCATCCGGGCCCGTACCCATTGGCGCAATTTCGCCGTAATCGCTGTAGAGTTGCTGCACTATGTCCATCCCGTGCGTCACGGCACCGAATGGCGCAAAGCGGGTAGCGTCTAAACGGGCATTGTCCGCCAGGTTGATGAAGACCTGTGTGCTGCGCGTATTGGGCGATCTCTCCGCAGCATAGGTGATGGTGCCGGCACGGTTGCTCTGCACCACCGGATCATCCTGTAAATTCGCGTTGCGCCACTTCGCGTTGACTGCCGGGTCGCCCGCAATGCCAAACTGAACAACAAATCCCGGCCTCACCCGGAAGAAGCGCGCGCCGTCATAGAACCCGCTCTTGACCAGCGTATAGAAACGGTCCGCTCCGAGCGGCGCCCACCTGCGCGTCACCGCGATGTCAAATTGTCCCTTGCTGGTGTCGAAATGGACGTTATAGGACTCCGGCGCCTTCTCGCCGGCTGTCTCAGGCGTGTGCTTCCCGCAGCCCATGATCACGAGCGCAAACGAAACCAACGCGGCGGTTCTTAAGCCGCATCGTTTTGCGCGAATCCCGCCGACATCCCCGTATGACGACATAGACGCGATTTTAACGCATGCCATCAGGGCGCAACGGCGGGGGTTATAGTAGTTCGGAAGGCTTGATTGTGAATCGACGATCATTTTTCGGAGTGTTGGGAGGAATGGGAATGCTGGCAGCAGCCCGCCCCGCCGGGGCAGCAGGTGACAAGCGCACGGGATTTTACGTGATGGAGACGTTCTACTTGCAGCAGGGTTCGCAGGTGGACCGCATGCGCGAATACTTCAGCAAACTCGCGCTACCGGCGCTACAGAAGGCGCACCACAACGGTCCAGCGATTGTCCTCGAGTCGTTGGTTGCACCGCATATGCCGCAAATGGTCGCTTTCTATGGTTTTCAGTCGCTGGATGACATGTGGGGTGTGCACACCCGCATCCATCAGGACTCGGAACTGATGAAGAGTTTCGAGCAGTGGGATTCCGGTGAGCCCGCCTTCGACCAGCAATCGAGTACCATTCTCCAGGCCGCCGACTACAGCCCGGAAATCGTCACGCCGGCCGAACCCGCGAAGACGTCGCGTGTCTTCGAACTGCGCGTTTATCATTCGCCCACCTGGCGCCAGCTCAAAGCGTTGCACGAGCGATTCGCCGGGCCCGAGATCCAAATCTTCCATCGCGT
>Ga0335069_10014213_pt1 | contig 11159 bp, 11 predicted proteins | sample Lox_Sample_11_FD_206714 | JGI IMG/M metagenome (GOLD analysis project Ga0335069, IMG submission 206714) | Soil microbial communities from Loxahatchee National Wildlife Refuge, Florida, United States - Lox_Sample_1.1 | ecosystem: Environmental > Terrestrial > Soil > Wetlands | place: USA... | reverse complement strand
AGGGGATTTTCTCGAGGACGATCGCGAACACCCCTGCCTCGGCCAGGACAATCGCATCGCTGATCAGCTGTTCGGCCTCGCGGGAATCTTTCGCCCGGACTTCGTAGGTGCCGAATTTATTGATCGCCTGCGGCGTGAGGCCGAGATGTCCCACCACCGGTATGCCGATCTTGACAAGATGGCGGACGATGTCGGCGATATAGGCGCCCCCTTCCAGCTTCACAGCTCCGACGCCGACTTCCTTCATGATCCTGCCCGCGTTCCGCACTGCGTCGTCGATGCTCGTCTGAAACGACATGAACGGCATGTCGACCACAATGAGGGCGTTTTTCACCGCCCGCTTGACCGCCTTTGCGTGATAGATCATATCGTCGACGGTCACGGGCAGGGTCGTCTCGTACCCCTGGACGACGTTCCCGAGCGAGTCGCCGACCAGGATCATATCGATCCCGACCTGATCAAGATAGCGGGCGACATGATAGTCGTACGCGGTGAGCATGGCGATCTTCTCGCCGTTTTTCTTCATCGTCAGGACCGTTTTGGTCGTGACGACGCGGGGTTTCGCCGTGGCGGCGGATGGCTTTTTCATAGCGGTTGGAGAAGTTGTGAGTCCGTGTGCACCGGCCGAAAATCGTCCGGCTGCTGTTCCACAAATGTCATGCCGTAGGCCTGTTCAAAACCCGCCCGGAACGCCGCGGCGGCTTCGCTGAACGGGACAGGCCGTCCCAGCACCGTTTCCGCCTCCGTCGTCGCGTCGACAAGACGCCGTTCGACCGCCTCTGTCGCCCCGCGCAGACTCGTCGCCACGTACCCGCCCAGTTCGCGGTGGCGGGGTCCGAGCAGGAACGACCCGTGCTGGAGAATCGTTTCGCCGTACCGCCGCTGGGCACTGCCGACGATCTTTCTGCCCCCCGCCCTGATCTCGCTTCTGGTAGCGGTGCCGAAACAGGGGATGGAGAGCGGGTCGGCGGGGGGGACAGGCCGGTCGTCTGTGCCGGCCACGTCGGCCGAAATTCCGAGGAACGCGAGCGCGGCCAGAATGCCGCGGCTCAGCTCCCGGTATATCTCTCTCGCACCCCGGCCCCGGGCGGCGAGGACGACGCTGTAGGTAAGTTCATGCGCGTGAAAGATCGCCCGCCCGCCGGTAGGCCGGCGCACAAGCGCCAGGCGATCGCGGGCGATTTTTTTCAGGTCGAAATCCTCCGCGCTCTGATGAATCCCGATCGATATGGTCGGCGGATTCCAGCCGTACACCCGCAGGAGGGGCAAATCCGCGGAAGGGTCAAAATTCACCGCCGTCTGTTCGTCGAACGCCATGTTCCACGCTCCGGACCGAAACCCGGTGTCGACGAAGCGCCACGTCATCGGCGGGTCCAGATGATGCCGCGCTTGCTTTTTTCGATGAAATCGACGATGTGCTTCATCTCCTCCGTGGCCGGCAGTTCCTTTTTGATCCTCTCGAGCGCCTGTGAGACGTTCAGCTGGGAATAATAGATCAGCTGGTATGCCTTCTCGACCAGCTGAAGAGTCTCCTGCGGGAAATTACGCCTCCGGAGGCCGACGATATTCAGCCCGCTGAACGCCAGCGGTTCCTGGCCCGCCAGAACGTAGGGGGGGACATCCTTCGTGACACGGAATCCGCCGCCGATCATGGAATGACATCCGATGTGGGAAAACTGGTGGATGGCCACGATGCCTCCGACGACCGCGTGATCCTCGATGATGACATGACCGCCCATGTTGACCGAGTTCGCGAGGATGACGTGGTTGCCGACGATGCAGTCGTGCGCGACGTGGGCATAGGCCATCAGAAAGCAGTGATTGCCGACCGTCGTCTTCCAGCGGTCATGGGTGCCACGGTTCATCGTGACGTATTCCCGGATGACCGTATGGTCGCCGATCTCGAGCGTCGTGATCTCGCCCCGGAATTTGAGGTCCTGCGGCGGGGAGCCGAGCACCGCGCCGTGATGAACCCTGCATTCGCGGCCGAGCCGCGTCCCGCTCGCGAGAAAGGCGTTCGAACTGATGCTCGTGCCGTCCCCGGCCACGACATCGTCCTCGATGATCGTGAAGGGACCGACGCTCACGTTGTCGCCCAGCTTCGCCTTGGGACTGACAATGGCGGTGGGGTGGATGGTGGTGCTCATCGGAGTTCTCCTGCGGGCGGTTCAGGGTTTCGCCGGCGCGGCTTCGTTCCGGTCGACGATGGCGGCGGAGAAATCGGCCTCCGCGACGAGCTCGTCGTTCACAAACCCGCGGGCCTTCATCATCGCCAGCTTTGCCCGCCGGCCCTGGATCGTCACTTCGAGAAGGAGCTGATCGCCCGGGACGACCGGTTTGCGGAATTTGCAGTTGTTGATGCTCGTGAACATGGCGAGCTTGCCTTCGGGATTCTCCAGACCGTTCAGGAGAAGCACTCCCCCGGTCTGCGCCATCGCCTCGCAGATCAGCACGCCGGGCATGATCGGCCGCCCGGGAAAGTGGCCGGGAAAATACCAATCGTTGAGGGAGACATTCTTGACGCCGACGATCCGTTCATCCAGCTTGAATTCGATGATCTTGTCGACCAGAATGAACGGATAGCGATGCGGAAGGATTTTGAGCAGTGCGTCGCTGTCGAACACAACCCCTTCCTTCCGCTGGAACTGATATTTTTTGACCAGCTTCTCCTGCTGGTAGAGCTTCCTGATTTTCTTCGCGAAGGCGACGTTCGAGGCGTGTCCCGGGCGGGCCGCCAGAATCTGCGCCTTGATCGGTACGCCGATCAGCGCGAGATCGCCCATCAGATCGAGCAGTTTGTGCCGCGCCGGCTCGTTCTTGAAACGGAGTTCGCGGTTGTTGATGGTGCCGTTCTTGCCGATCACCATTTTCGTCTTCAGCTTCAGTTTGACGGAGATCCTCTGCAGGTCCTCCTCCGTAAGGTCCTGATCGGCGATGACGATCGCATTTTCGAGATTGCCCCCCTGGATGAGTCCCTGTCCGTAGAGGGAATCGACTTCATGCAGAAAGCAGAAGGTCCGCGCGGGAGCGAACTCCTGGACGAATTCCTTCTCCAGGTCGAACAGTCCGGTATGCTGGCTCCCGAGGGTGGGATTCTGATAATCGATCATGACCGTGAGCCGGTAATCGTCGGTCGGGAGCGCAACGATATCGACCCCGTTCTTCTCGTCGGTGTACCGGACCGACTCGGTGATGACCAGGCAGTCCTTCGGGGCGTCCTGCATTTCAAAATCGGCTTTGCGGAGCGCCTCCACGAAGTTCTTCGAACTGCCGTCGCAGATGGGCGGTTCGATGTTGTCGAGGTCAATGTACAGATTGTCGACCTGGAGTCCGACGGTGGCGGCCAGAACATGCTCGACCGTATGGACGCGGGCGTCCCCGATCTGCAGTGTCGTTCCCCGGGAGACGTCGACGACGTGGTCGACCAGCGCCGGTATCTCGGGCTGGTGGGGGAGATCGACGCGGCGGAAACGGATCCCGGTGTCAACCGGGGCGGGCCGGAACGTCATCGTGACCGTGACGCCGGTGTGCAGACCGATGCCCGAAAGCGAAACGGGTTCCTTGATGGTTCGTTGCTGAAGGAGCATGCACTGCCTTTCTATCGTGATGAAGTGGGCGCCCCGCGGGATCCGGTGCGCTGTTCAAGTTCCTGAATCCGTTCTTCGAGCCGCCGGAGTTCGACAAGGAGGGACGGGAGCATCCGCATCGAGGCCTGGATGCGGAGCGTTTCCCTGATCGGAAAGGCCGGATAGCCGAACCACGTTTCACCCGGTTCCTCAATCGATTTCGGCACGCCCGACTGTGCGCCGATGGTCGTCCGGTCCGCGATTGTGAGGTGGCCGGACAACCCCACCTGACCGGCGATCTGGCACTGCCGGCCGATTTTTGTGCTTCCCGAGATTCCGGTCTGCGCGGCGATGACCGTGTCTTCACCGATGACGACGTTGTGGGCGACGTGAATCAGATTGTCGAGCTTCGCTCCCCGCCGGATCCTCGTCTCGCCGAGCGATGCCCGGTCGATGGCGCAGTTCGCTCCGATCTCCACGTCATCTTCGATCACGACGATTCCGCGCTGGAAGATCTTTTCGTAACTGCCGTCCGGCGTCGGAGTGAAGCCGAAGCCGTCGCTTCCGATCGTGGTGTTGGCGTGCACGATCACCCTCCGGCCGATAGAGCATCCGTCCCGGACCACGGTTCCGGAGTGAAGAACCGAACCGTCCCCGATCCCGACGCCCGATCCGATGATGACGCCCGGATGGAGGATCACGCCGGCTCCGAGCGTACAGCGTTCGCCGATGACGACGTGCGCACCAATTGCACAGCCCTGGCCGATCCTGGCGTCGGGGGATGCCACCGCGGTCGGATGGATGCCGGCGGGAGGAACCGCCGTGCGCGCCGGTGCGATGACGTCGGCGACGGTCTGAAACGACCCGTACGGATCGGCGACTCGGATGAGCGAAAGGGGTGCGGATCGGCGGGAGAGTTCTTCCAGAACGGTACCGCGCGGGATCAGGACGGCGGTCGCGCCTGTTGTCGCCAGAAATTTCTTGTACCGGAGGTTGGCGAGGAAGGTAATATCCCCGGGCCCGGCATCCTCAATTTTTGCAAGCCGGGCGATCTCCGCGTTGCCGTCGCCGCTCAGCTCGCCGTGAACAAGTTCTGCAATCTCGCGGAGGCGCATCGCTTATTGCTTGAATGTCTGAACCCGCTCGAACACCTTGGAGGTCAGATCGTACTTGTCGTTCGAGTAGAGGAGGAGAATGTCCCCGCTCTTGTCGAACACATAATCGTAACCGTCCTCCTTGGCGATATCCTGGATGACCTTGAAGATTTTGTTCTGGACCGGTTTCATCAGATCGTTCTGTTTGCTGAACAGCTCGCCGTTCTGGCCGAATTTCTTCGAACGGTAATCGGCGATTTTCTTGTCGAGCTCCTGGAGTTCCTTCTCCGACTGGGCCCGGAGCTGATCGGTCAGGATCAGTTTCTTCTTGTCATACTCCTCGTATTTTTTCTGCCACTCGGTCTGCATCTTGGTCAGCTCGGTCTGCCACTGCTGAACGATGTTGTCGAGCTGGCGCTGGGCGTCCTGGGCCTCGGGGAGTTTATCCATGATCGACTGGGAATTGACCCAGGCGATTTTTGCCTGGGCATGGGCCGGGGCGGTCCATGCCAGCGAGAGCAGGAGGAGAACGGCGACGACGGGAAATCTGATGTTCATGGCTGATCCCTTCAGCTTGTTATTTCGAAGAACCGCGTTTAAGGATATCGATGACCTTGTAGGTGTAATCGAACTTCGGATCGCCGTAGAGGAGGACGAGAATCTGGTCGTTCCGGTCGAACATGAACTGCACCCCGTTGTCCTTGGCGACCTTCTGGATGACGTTCATGACCTTTTGCTTGATCGGGCGGAGGATCGAATCGGTGGCGGCGGCCAGTTCACCGGTATTTCCGAACTTCTGCTGACGGAACTGGACTTCCTTCTGCTGGAGAGCCAGGATGTCGTCCCGCTGTGTCCGTTTCTCGTCTTCCTTCAGCAGAGGTTCCTTTTTCTGGTAATCCTCGTACTTGGCCTGAAGTTCCTTGTCCATTTTGTCGAGTTCCGACTGCCATTCCGAACCGATGGCATCGAGTTTATGCTGGGCATCCTGCGCTTCGTGGAACTCCTGGAGCACTTTCGCCGAATTGACATACCCGATCTTGATTGCCTGCGCGCGGAGGCCGATGGAGCAGGCGATGACTGCCGCGAGCAGACAGAACGTACTGCGGATGAATCGTTTCACGGTATCCTCATGATATATGGTGAATAAACGGACATGGCTGAAATTTACTACTGCATGCCCCTGCCGAACTGAAAATGAAATTTCCACCCGCTCGGATCCCCGGCCGGAAGGACCGGATTGTCGAATCCGTAGCCGTAATCGAACCCGACCATGCCGAGCGGCTGGATTGTGAGACGGATGCCGAACCCCGCAGATCTCTTCAGATCGAAGAAATCGGTGCGCTGGAAATCGGTGAAGACGTTCCCCGCCTCCGCGAAACCGAGGATGTAGATGGGGATCGGATTGAGGGTCAGCGCGAGTCTGACCTCGAAGGTCTGTTTCTCAAGGACACGGCCGCCGGTTTCGCCGTTCACGTTGTGCGGTCCGACGCTCCTGTCGTCATAGCCCCGGAGTGCGGTCGTCGAAATCAGGCCGATGCCCGTTCCGCCCATGAAGTAGAGTTCGATGGGGGGGATGTTCGGATTCGCATTGAATCCGTCAAGATAGCCGAAGGTGGTCGAGGAGTACAGCACCAGCCGGCCCGAGGCGGCCAGCGGGGTGAACCAGTCGGCGTTGAAGGACCATTTGTGAAACGCGACGTCGCCCGGGAGGAGCGGTCCGCCCGAAATTTCGGTGGTCAGGCCGACGTTGGAACCGCTGGTCGGGAAGATGGGGCTGTCGGTGCTGTTCCGGGAGATGGTCTGCGATAAGCTTACCTGCGTGTGGAGCCCCTCCTGGTAGAGACCGCCGCCGTTGTGGACGTCGTTCCGCTGGATGCGGAGGCCGTAATCGAGCCGGGAATAGACGTCGAGCCACCCGAGGCGTCCGCGGCCTGCCCGGATCGAGAGACCGGTCTGCTGGAGATCGTAAATCCAGATCTGCCGGGTATCGAAAAGGCTGACGCCGAGCGTGGTCGGGGTGCCGTAGAGCCACGGTTCGGTGAAGCCGAGGCTGAAGGTGCGGAACCGGGAGGCCTCCCCGAACTGCCAGTCGAAGCTGAGCATCTGTCCCGCACCGCCCGAGAGCGGATCGGAAAGGGCGAAATTGTTGATCGTGAACCCGAGAGCTCCCGTGAAACCGAACGCGCCGCTGTAGCCCACCGACGCATTGACGTTATCGCTCGACTTTTCCTCGACTTCGTAGATGAGGTCGACCGTCTGGTCGTCGACCATGCGGGTGTCAGGGCGGATTTTTTCGGGGTTGAAGTAATTCAGCTGGGAGAGCTGGCGAAGACTTTTGATGATAGCCGACCGGTCGAAATAATCCCCCGGGCGGGTGAAGAGTTCGCGCCGGATGACGTTGTCGTACGTTTTTTTGTTCCCCTTGATATCGACCTGCCCGAGTCTGAACTGGTTGCGTTCGTAGACGTGAATGATGAGATCGACGCTGTCCCTCCCGACGCGCTTGATTTCGGGGTCGAGGTTGAACTTGAGGTATCCGTTGTCGAGGTAGAGCGACGCGACGTCGTTCTGGTCGGGGTTGCCGCGCAGGTTCTGTTCGAATTTTTCCTGATTGAAGACCTCTCCCGGCGTGAACTGCAGGCGCGCGGAGAGGACCTCGGGGGAGTAGACGGTATTGCCGTCCCAGGAGATGGCGCGGACGAAGTACTGCGGCCCTTCACTGACCGTCACGAGCACGGAGATGTGCTGTTTATCCGCGCTGTACCATTCGCTGTCGGACACGACTTCCGCGTCGAGATAGCCGTTCTTCCGGAAGAACTTCTCAAGTTTCTGTTTGTCGTCGGCGAACTTTTTCTTGTCGAACCGCGGGTGCGAAAAGATGTGCCACCAGGTCTTTTCCTTCGTGTCGTCGAGTTCTCCCTTGAGGTCATCCTCCGTAAACGCCTTGTTGCCGGTAAAATGAACCTTGTCGATGGTGACCGCGGGCCCCTCGTTCACGGTGAGGCGGATAGCCACATACCCCGGCCGGGCGGAATCTGCCGCGATGGTATCTGCCTTGATCTCGGCGAGCAGATGTCCGTCGTCCGTGTACTGATCGCGGACGGCGCGGACCAGCTTGTTGATGTCCTCGGGAGAGACGATCTGTCCCTTCACAAGGGCCGCTTTTTTCAAAATGTCGTCCTGGCTGATATCCCCGCCGCCGTTGACTTCGAGATGATCGAACCGGGGATATTCCTTCACCCTGATGAGGAGGTAGACTCCGTCTGCGATTCGTTTATCGATCAGGACCTGGATATCGGAAAATATTTTCAGAGCCCAGAGCCGGACGATCGCCTTGTGGATATCTTCACCCGGGATTGTGATCATGTCGCCGATCTTCAGGCCGGAATTGCTGATGATGGCGCTCTGTTCCGTGCCGCTTCCCTGGCGGTTCCCCTCAACCGAGATGCCGAGGATGTGGACCTGCTGGGCCTGCTGGGCGAGCGGTATCTCCTGGGCGGAGATCCGGACGTGAAGAAAGAGAAGCAGGGACAGAATGAGGAGTGGAATGCCGCGCAACGTTCTACGTTCCTGAAAGGTTCTTGAAGAATTGTGAGATCTGCGAGCGCTGAGGTTCCCGGACCTGCTCACTGACCATGCCGAATCTCCGCTCGCGCTGTTGATAATCGCCGATCGCATTGTACAGCTCAGCCCGCCGGAAGTCGGGCCAGTAACAAGGGCTGATGTAGATTTCGGAATATGCCAGCTGCCAGAGGAGGAAGTTGCTGATCCGGAATTCCCCGCTTGTGCGGATCAGGAGATCGGGATCGGGGATCCCGCCGGTCGAGAGGTATTTCCCGATCAGGGTTTCATCGATCGCGCCGGCACCGATTTTTCCCGCTTCGACCTCGTGTGCAATCGCGCGCATCGCAGTCGCCATGTCCCAGCGCCCGCTGTAGCTCAGCGCCAGGAGAAGGTTCAGACCGGAATTCTGTTTCGTTCTCTCGATCGCTTCCTTCAACTCGGTCTGGACCTCCGCGGGGAGGGATGCCGTATCGCCGATCGTATGGACGCGGACATTGTTCCGGTGCAGTTTGTCTGTTTCATCCCGGAGTGCTCCCATCAGCAGTCGCATGAGGAGAGAAACTTCCTCTTTCGGCCGCTTCCAGTTTTCCGTTGAAAATGCATAGAGGGTGAGGTACTTGACGCCAAGCTGTCCGCACGCCTCAACCGTATCGCGAACCGATTCCACCCCTTCATGATGACCGGCAATCCGCGGGAGACCGCGCTTCTTCGCCCAGCGCCCGTTCCCGTCCATGATAACGGCAATATGGGCGGGGATATTTCCCTTGCGCTTCAATTCAGCCTGGAGCGACTGGTCAGAACTCTCCGCCGTACCGGACCGATGCCGCGGATCGGAAATTTTCTTAGAATTCAAATGAAATGGGTGAAAATTATCCTAAAAGGTAACTGATTTTGTATAGAAAATCAAGCGGTTGGGGTGATTTTGAGATGGTATGAGGTGAGTATGATTATGGTGGAGGGTCTCTTGTTCAGTCTCTCATTTCAGCTCTGTTCGTCCGCACGATCTGCTGTGATCATGAAATATATTTATTATCCGGATGAAATCAAACTATTCGGCAGCGGCCCGATCCTCGGGATAACCGGACGGTCCCGCCTTTGATGAGGGAAAGGCGGACCGGATGGAGATTAATCTTTGTTTTTCAGACGAAAAACGATATATTGCTCGCCTACAGAGGTCTCCATACATTCACGATCAGATCGGATGAGGACAGCGATGGGAATGCCCAACATGCAGGCGATGATGAAGCAGGTCCAGAAGATGCAGGAAAAGATGGCCCAGATCCAGGCTGAGCTGGAACAGAAGACCGTCACCGCAGAGGCGGGCGGGGGCATGGTGAAGGTGACCGTGACCGGGAAACAGCAGGTCACCCGGATCGCGATCGAAAAAGAGGTCATCAATCCCGCTGATGCGGAAATGCTCGAAGATCTGATCGTCGCCGCGGTGAACAAGGCCCTCGACGAATCCCAGAAAATGGCGCAGGAGGAGATGTCGAAAGCAACTGCCGGCATGCTCCCGAACATTCCGGGACTGAATATCCCCGGATTCTGACCGACCGGCCGGGAATCGGGGTTATGCTCACGACATCGGAATCGCTCAACAGACTTGTGGAGGAATTTGCCGGACTTCCGGGCATCGGCCGAAAATCCGCCCAGCGCCTTGCCATGTACGTTCTGAAACTCCCGATGGAAGAGGTCAGGGGGATGGCCAGGGCGCTCGTCGATGTGAAGGAAAAGATCACCTACTGCACAACCTGCTGGACGTTCACGGAACAGAATCCGTGCGCCATCTGTGCCAATCCCCAGCGCGACCGGTCCCTCCTCTGCGTCGTCGAGGAGCCGAATGATGTCCTTGCGCTGGAACGGACGAACGGCTATCGCGGGCTCTACCATGTCCTGGGCGGCGCCCTCTCGCCGCTCAACGGTGTGGGGCCGGAAGATCTCCGACTGAAGGAACTCATCGACCGGATCGGCACCGACGTCCGCGAGGTCATCATCGCCCTGAATCCCAACATCGAGGGGGAAGCGACAACCCTGTACCTCTCCCGTCTGCTCACCCCGCTGAACCTGCAGATCACGCGGCTGGCCCGCGGCATACCGATCGGCGGCGATCTCGAATTCGCCGATGAAGCGACGCTTGCCCGGGCACTGGAAGGACGTGTGTCGGTGTGACGCGTCTTCTTCCGTTCGTGGCGGCGACACTTCTCCTTGCCGCGGCCGGATGTGACCTGTTCCGGACGCGGGATCCTCAGCCTCCGACACAGGGGTCGTCGAATTTCGAAACCCCCACCACGTACGACAAGGTGCTCCGGAATCTGGTCTTTTCCGTCAGTGACAAGAACCTCAACAATTACATGAGCTGTTTTGTCGACACGACCTTTCGTCCGTACTATTTCCAGGCCGCAGCCGACGCCCAGCGTTCCTATCCGGATGTCATGAACCAGTGGAACCTTGAGGGCGAGCAGAGATATTTCACGAACCTGAAGGAGGCGACCTCCGGAATTCCCTCCCTCACCATTCCGGATTCCCCGCCGATCTTCGTGAGCAGTGACTCGGTTATCTATTCCGTCGATTATACGCTCTTCTTCCCGCACAACCGCATCGGAATTCCCCAGATCGTCCGGGGGACGATGCGCCTGTCGCTTGCAACCGACGGGAAGCGGTGGGCCATCACCCAGTGGCACGATTCCAAAACGACCACCGATTCGACATGGAGCTACCTCAAGGCGGTGTTCTGGGGAAGCTGATATGCGCACAGCAGTCGTTCTTCTCGCCGCCCTGATCTCCTGCTCCGCGCTGAGCTGTCTCAATCCGTTCGCGCCGCGGATCAATACGGAGCTCGGCCAGCAGATCTGCGGCGATCTGAGTCAGGTGGAGAATATTTTCTGCGCATTCCGGAACGCCTATGCATTCAAGGACACCACCCTCTACGGATCGC
>Ga0335069_10014212_pt1 | contig 11160 bp, 4 predicted proteins | sample Lox_Sample_11_FD_206714 | JGI IMG/M metagenome (GOLD analysis project Ga0335069, IMG submission 206714) | Soil microbial communities from Loxahatchee National Wildlife Refuge, Florida, United States - Lox_Sample_1.1 | ecosystem: Environmental > Terrestrial > Soil > Wetlands | place: USA: Florida... | reverse complement strand
CCAGTAGAAGGTCCTAAATGGCCCGTCGGCGGCAGCGATGATGTGCTGGATTTCATCCAGCGTGAAGAAGAGCCGCGCTTGCCGCACAATCTTTGGAAGCACAAGCCCTTCAAATGGATCGTGTGAAACACAGCCCCAAACCACGCCAGCAGGCTCTACCAGCGTGGCAGTCATTTATGACGGTCCCGACTTGCCCGTTGCTCATGGCTATCTTGCAGCACATTACATCTCGAACCTGATGGGCCACTTCGGGTTGCAGGTTGAAGCGATCCGATTGAAAGACTACCGGGCCGGTCAGCTTTCCCGCTATCGAGCAGGGTTCTACGTCGGAACGGTCCAAAACACAGTATTGCCCCCGGCATTCCTGAAGGACGTGAAGTCTTCGGCCCGACCATTCGCCTGGCTTGGGCTTCATATTGACCAATTGTTGGAGGAAGACCCCGAGGCGACAGATCTGGTTCACACTCTTCAGGGCGGATGGACCACAGATATGGATCGCGGCCCGGTTTCACTCACCTTCGATCTAGCCTTGGGGGCCGGGCGATCCCGTGAGCATGGAGCCGATTTCGGTCCCTGGGGTGTTTCTGCGTATGCAGGTTCCTATTTGACCTGGACCATTGGTGATCGAAGTGAACTGACTGCGTCCTACGAGTACTCCTACGACAAGTCCAGTCCGCCCCTAGAGCCGTCCCCGAGCGCCACCTGGCGCATGAACGCCGTGACAGTATCCTTCCGCTGGACAACAAAGTAGCGGTCGTTCGGAAGGCTCTTTGCTCTCTTCAGTCGTCCGGGTCTGCGGAATTCTTAATTCGAAGGAACTTACCAAAATAAACGGCCCCCAATTTCTCAACCGGGGGCCGTTCTATGGGGAAGTAGGCTAGTCGTCGTTATCTGCGGCAACAGCCGTGTTCACCAATCTTACAGCTTCGTCGTACAGCGCGTTTTGTTGTTTCTGGTAACCCGCCGTCTCCAGCGTCTTCGCCTTCTCGGCCTCATCGTGCAGACGATCCGCCTTCAGCGAAAGCCGGATCAGTACGCCCAGCCGGCGGCTATCGCGGTCGGGAGCGGACGTGTCCAGTTTGCTTGCGAGGGACCAGATCTTCTTGCCTTCTTTCGAAGGAGCAAGCGCCGGGTCGGTATTGAAGTCGATCTGATCCGCCGTGATGCCGTTGTAGGTTGACTGGAACATGTCGCGGAGATCGGTCGCGAACAGGTCGCCGAAATTATTGGCCGGAACGCCCAGCAGCAACTCTTCAGTCTTGACGACCGAAGCGGTCACGTAATGGCGAAGGGCCGTATAGCCCGGCTTGGCAAACGGGCTGATCACCATCAGCGGTGTGCGGTGCGGATGGATGTGATCGAGTGAAGACTGCGCGTCGTCATAGGTCATGAAGATCGCAGCGCCCGTGTTGTTGGTGGCGTTGTAGTACACCGGGCTGTTCATGATGTGCTTCACCACCATACCGAGGCCCACATCGCCGTCGCCGATCTGCTGCAGCGGACCGTTGGTGATGATGCCCTGGTTTGGCGCCTGGACGCCACCGGTATGGTCGTTCGGCTGATAGATGAACAGAAACTTCGGCAGAGTTCCGGCGGTCACCATCGCGTCGAAGTCCTTGATGAATTCCTCGGCACGCCGCTGGTCGGAAATGTTGAAGTTGTAGCCCGGATAGTTCGGGTCAAGGCGAGCGGAGCCACTCTTATTGTTCGTTCCCAACACAGCCAGGATCGGCATCTTCATGAAGTAGGACTGGCCCATACCCTGCGTCTGCGTGCTGACGTCTCCAGCATTCACGAGAGGATGATTCGTGATGGTGAAGTTGTCAGCCTGCAGTGTGGGATAGCCAAGGTTTCCGCTGAGAGGATCGTTGAACGTTGTCGGCGTCGTTGTGCCGGTGTCGGTTCCTTCGATGCGATAACCCCAGCCATAGTCCTTGAAAGAGCCACCCCAACGGCTGATGTTATTGAAGATGTATCCGCCTTCTGGATAATCTTCCGGCTCGAAATTTTTGTTTACGAGCAAGCCGCGGCCACTCTTGACCAGCAGCGTCTTCTCCGTGTAGTCGGAAGCGGTACCGGAAGCAGAGAACTGGTGGCCCGCATCGCTCTCTTCAGCATCGGAGTAGTAGTTCACAGCTGCGGCGAAGGTGGAAGCCAGCGTCTGGGTGTTCAAAGAAACGCCGGTATATTGGCCGTTCGTGTACGCAGATCCATCCGGATTGTTGAACGTCGTCCCGGCGAAGTTGCCGAAGTGCGAGCCCAGGCTGCCGAGCATCGAGTCAAACGTCTTGTTCTCGTGCAGGATCATGATCACAGTCTTGATCCGCGCCGAGCCCGCCGTTCCTCCCATGGGAACAACCGACGTATCAACCGAACCCTGAACAGTGAAGTTGTTCGCTAACACCGTCGTGTTATCCCACGGATTGGTGGTGAGATCCACTTTCTGCAGGCTGCCGAAGATGTAGTTGCTGTCTACTCTTCCATCCGAAGCAAGCCCGGTTGGAGGCGGAACCTGAGGGTTGTTCGACGAAGTATCGATCGCGGGATTGATGTCCTCGCCAATACCCTTGGCGTTTGCGATATATAGCGTGGTGCCATCGGAACTCACCGACAACGCTGTCGGATACCAACCCGTTGGGATGCGGCCCAGCACGATGGGGTTCAGCGGGTCGGTGACGTCGAGCACGGCCACCGAGTTGATGCCAGCCTCGGCAACGTAGAGACGGGTATTATCGGGCGAAACGGCAAGCGCGTTCGGGTAAGCGCCCTTGGCCAAGGTAATCTTGGCGCCGGAATTGTTGAGGTACGACACGAAGGTCGAACCGAGGTCAAAATCTGGTTTAACGATCTTGCCTGTCTTCAACACGATGCGGGCCAGCGAATCGTCGTTCGTCTTTGCCACGAACAGAACTTCGCTACCGTCGGTTCCCTTGACGATTGCCATCGCCGAAGGATGAACATCACCCACTGAGTTGTTGCCGTCGAGCGTGAGTTTATTTCCGAGGTACTTTCCGCTCTTCAACTTTGCCAGCGAAGCGAAGCCGCCTTTCGCCTGATAGATGTCGACCGAAGACGTTAGCGGGAACTTGCCTTTGGTAACTGGAGGAATATAAGCGCCATCCGGAACATTCTGGCCGGTGGTTCCCAGGGCTATCAGTTGTCCGGTGTTCGGATCGTAGGTCGGGTTGGCGAACTTGTACTCCATGATGCCCCAGTTGGAAACGGCAATCGTGTCACCAGTTGAGTTGATCGCCACTCCATAGGGGAACGCACCCGCTGGCAACTGCTTCAGGATGCCCTTCGTGCGCGTATCGATGATGGCAACGCTGTTGTCCCCATTACAGGCAACGTAGAGGAAACTGCCATCGGGGCTTAGCTGAATTCCCGTTGGAAAAGTTATTCTTGCAGCGCTGCTACGGCTGAACCCAGAAGGTACCGGAGTCGGTGACGCCATCTGCGTTCCCGGAATGTAATTCGAGACGTAACCCGCGGTGGACGGCAAAGTCGGCGGGATTACTACACTCGCCGGACTGCCCGGCGAAAGTACGCCAGCGCCAGAAAGAGAGAACACCTTCACATCGTTGTCCGCGCCACCCGCGGCCCACAGTGTGTAAGGGCCACCCGCAGGCCCGCTGATCTGCATCCCGACGAAAAATCTTTGAGTGGTATGAAGCTGTGAAACCACCGTGAACGACGCCGTGTCGATTACGGTCAGCGAGTAGCCGCCGACGTTGACTGCGCTTTGATACGAGCTATAGCTGCCCTCGCGCTCATCGTCGTTGGAAGAAACCAGGAACTTTCCGTCTGGCGTCAATGCGACACCGAGCGGGTTCATGCCGATCTGAATGCTGATTCCTGCTGGCGTAACCTTTTTGCCGTTGGGCAATACGCCGGCAAAGTAGCTGCCGAACTTGTTAGGTCCCGCTAACATTTCCGCGTTCGAATAGTTCGGGTTCGTTTCCGCTTGGTTGTAGACCGGAGCTGTAACTGTTCCCCAGTTTGACTTGTTGATGGACTGGCCGAGCGCCATCGAGCTGCACAGGGCAACTGCCAGCGCAGCGCGTCCGATCTCAATGACCGACTCGATCCGATTCTTGCGGCGGGAGCCGCTGCAATCCTGAGAAGACATACGCACCCCTCCCGGTGAATTGGCTCTTTTTGTCTTTCTTGCGAAGAGCGTCGCAGAAAGGGTGCACGCTCAATATTGCGGGTGTGTAACACGAGAATGAACCACAGGTAAAATTCGCAAGTATCCGAGGAAAAATCGGCTGGATGTGAATGAAAAGAATTGCGCAACGAGCTGCGCGAACACAGGCGAGCGCCGCTCAGCGCGGCGCTTCAAACCGGTACCCGACGCCGCGGATCGTCTTGAGGTAAGCCGGATGGCGTGCGTCTGCCTCGATCTTTTCGCGCAAGCGGCGCACAAAGACGTCAATCGACCGCGGCGTGACAAAACTGCTCTCCTTCCAGACTGCGTCAAGAAGCTGATCGCGGGTAAAGACACGGCCACGGTGCCGAGCCAGATATTCCAGGAGTTGAAACTCCCGTGCTGTCGTGGAGATCGTTCTTCCCTGGACCTGTACAGTCATCGAGCCAATGTCGATCTGCAGGTTTCCGAAGTGCAAGACTTCCGCGGCGGGCAACTCTGGTTGCGACCGAAGCACATTTCGCACGCGAACGATTAATTCCCGGGGGCTGAATGGCTTGGTGATGTATCCGTCTCCTCCGACCTCAAAACCTTGCACGCGGTCTGGTTCCTGCGCCCGAGCTGTGAGGAAAATCACGGGAACTCTCGATAGCCGCTCATGCTGCCGAATCTGGCGGCAAAGATCGAATCCGTTCATTCCCGCCAGCATGACGTCGAGCAGAAACAACGCAGGCTTATTGACGGCAGCGGAGGAAACGACCGGCGTGCCCGTGAGGAAGGTCGACACATCGTAACCCGCTGTTCTGAGATTATGTTCGATCAGGCGAGCCACATCGGGTTCGTCTTCCACAACGTAAATCAAGTCGCGCGAATGCGTTTCAGGAATTGGCTCTAGCGGATTCGAGGGAAAGAGTTGCAAATGCTTGCCTTGTCGCGATGAGCTTGTGCAAACGCTAGTGCATCTGTATTGCAAGAACGTTGCGAGTTCGTTAACGCCCGGTTAATTTCGGGACCGTTTGGATCACGGCGCTTGTTGTCGCTGCCCCACCACGACGGCCGGATGCACATTCGCCGGCTCGGTATCGATATAAAAAATCTTTGCCCCGTTCGTGACCATGAACGTGTTGCCTCCGTACGTTCCGCTTCCGTCGGAGAGGAACGTGTAGCGGAACATGGTGAAGCTCTGTACCGCATCAAGCCCAGGGTTGCTGGGAAAATTAATGTCGATGTACGAAGCCGGATCTGTCCCGCCGTTAGTGTCGTCGGTTTCCTGTCCAGCGAACGTGGCCGTGCTTGCATCCAGCATGTCCTCGACGGCGAAACCATATCTTCCGCTGATCGGACTGGACAGATAGCCAGGCGGGTAGGAGTTGGTTTGGAATTCCATGGTGCCCGACGAAGCGGAAGAGCCCGTGCCCACCAGGAAGGCGGTGACCCCGCTCGTTCCCGGAATCGCATAGCCGACCGTGGGGATGCCGGTCCCCGAGAAGGTAAATCGTCCCGTCGCCGGATCCACCGAATACTGCGCTGCCACAGAGGTGGCGGTGGAAGAACCACCGCTGCGCTCGAACAGTTCGCCGCTGGCGGCTCCCGCGCCGTCGAAATGCAGAACGCCGATTCCAACATCCGGGCTGCCCGGATTGTGGCCGCCAAATCGGAAGATGTGGCTATCCGTGAGCGAGGCCTCCGAGAACGGTCCCGATGTAGCTGCGATCGCCTCTCCAGTCATGAGCGGGTGCCCTCCGCCAGCAGGCTGAACCGAATTCAATACAAGATGCGCGGCATCCACGACATAAAACACCAATGCGTACGTCCCTGTGCCAGTGTTGATCGTTGCCGTCCCGCGTCCATTGGAATCGATAGAACCCAAGCTGCCGTTTCCGCCAAGCATCGGACCGGAAGTTACACCGCCGTCATTGACGTCGGCAGCCACGGAACTCAGCGAGCCACTTTCAATCATCGTCGTGCCGGCCATCGCGAAGTGCCCACCGCTGTGGTCCCATCCGGCAAAACGGAAGGCAAAAGGTCCCGTCAAAGCATCCGTGGAAAACGCCGCCGGGTCTTGCATGCGGAAGAACCCGGTGAGCCGAGTGCCCGTCCCGTCGTTGTCGTCGAATTCCATCAGGCGGCCATCCGGAAAAAACGCCCCGCTCGATCCCGGCGCGATCGTCGTGGGCGCCGCCCGCAATTGCACACTTCCTGCCGCGCTCGTCAGAGTCACACAGCCGCGGCCGACTTGGTTAAACGCAATCGTGCTTCCCGAGGTCAACGGCAGCCCGAGCTGCGCATTGCCCGCGCGGATCACGTCTTCGACGCCCGTCAAGTTTCCACTGGAATCCGACGTGAAACTTCCCGAAATCGTGACCGGGCCGGCCGAGTCAAATCCCGTAGCTGAGAAAGCGTAGGGAGTTCCGGTTTGAATCGTGCTTCCGCCCGTGAAGCATGTCGGATCCAACGCAGTTCCGGTGAGCGTGATGATCTTGGCATTGCTGGGCGAAGGCGTTGGGAACACAGCCTGAGCGGGAACCGGCGTCTGGCTATCGCTCACCTGAACCGCAAAGAAAAATCCTGCCTCCGTCGCCGGTATTCCACCGATCACTCCAGAAGGGCTCAGGGTCATGCCCGGAGGCAAAGGTCCGCTGCCGTTCGCGAGAGTCCACGTGTAAGGCGGGACGCCTCCGCTCGCCAGCAGAGCCACTGGCGGATAGGAAACTCCCTGCCTCACCGTCATGATGGTCGGCGTCACAACTTTCAACTGCTGCGGCGCAACGTTGACCGTCAGGGATGCGCTCGTCTTGCCGCCCAGGCTATCCGTTACGTTGACCTTGAACGGAAAGATCCCCGGCAACGTGGGCGTTCCAACGATCTTGCTGGTGCTGGGTGTGAGTCCCGGCCCTAAGAAGAGTCCAGGAGGAAGCTGCGTGTTGTCGACCGACCATGTGAACGGCGCAAGACCACCGGTTGCGGTGATCTGGCACGGGATCTGAACGACGCCTTCGCTGGTGATGGGCAACTGAATACACGTGTAATCCGTGTTGAGGAATGCCGTCGTAAGATCGCTGGACATCGTTGAGACGCCAACAGCGGGGTAGACTGCGATTGGAATCAGCGCGGAACGTGTCGGGTCAGTAACTGAGGTTGCCGTTACCGTCACTTGAAGTGTGCCCGTGATACCGGCTGGTGGAGTGTAAGTGACAGAAGTCGGTTGCACATCACTAAGGGTGCCAGTGGGATCGCCTTTGTGCTGCGCCGCGACGGTCCATGTCACTCCGGCATTTCCGGAATCGTTGTTGACCTTAACGGTGATCGGCAGGGTCAGGCCGTCATCGACGGCCCCGGCTCCGGCTGGCGATGTTACTTCGACGCTGATGCCCTGGCCGCCTCCGCCGCCACTGCCAGAAACACCGCCACAGCCTGCAAGAAAAAGAATTGCCGCCAAACCCAGGATCGGAGCTTTCACTGTACTGATCTCCTTAGAAATTCACCTTGAGCCCAAACTGCATCGTGCGTGGCCGGTGCGCGTTCACGGGGTGGAGAAATGCATTGCCCAATAAGCAGTTGGTTTCCGGGTCGCCTGCCGCACTAAAGTTCTCGACTCCGTAGCACGACACCGTATTGGTGGCGCCATTGCCGAAATTCGGGCTCGGATCGTAAACCCGGAATTGCGTGTGGTTGAGGACGTTGAACACCTCAGCCCTGAATTCCATGCTCGTGCTCTCGTGAACCTTCACGCTCCGCGAAAGCGTCATGTCGAAATTCCACCGCGCGGGGTTGTTCAACACATTGCGGCCCGCGTTGCCAAAAGTGAGTCCCCGTGGGGCGGCAAATGCGGCGGCATTGCCAAGGGCAGGACCGAAGCTTCTCGAATTGTCCGAACCAAGCGGGTGGCTGCCGTGAATGTTGCCGACAATGTCCGGGAACGACGCAACCGAACTGATGCCGCCGGCAACGCCGGCGTTATCCGGCACGGAAATTCCGAGTGCTCCAAAACCCCCGTTGATCACCGAATACGGTGTTCCGCTCTGCACCGTCGTCACACCCGAAATCTGCCAACCCTCGAGCAGACCGTTGACAGCCCGATCGAAGAATCCGGGCGCTCGCGGCGTTTCCGACGCCTCGCGATCGTTCGCCCAATCGCCGAGGCGGCCGGTGTCGATCTTGAATTTGGGCAGGGTCCAGGTGTAGCTGACATTGAGCAGATGGCGCTGATCAAAGTTGGAACTCGCCTTGTTCCCGGCAACCGAAACTGGATTCACGATGGTCGTATCGTTGCGATCCGAAGAATCGTCGATGGAGTGGCTGAACGAATAGGAAACGTCAAAAGTTAGTGGCCCACGCGTGTGTCGCAGCGTGGTCTGGAAGGCGTGATAGTTCGAGTCGGCGATGTTCTCGAGCGAAAAGATCTTCTGTAGCCCGAAATAGGGGCGATATTGATTGATCGAGGGCAGGCTGGAGGGACTATTCGTGCCGTTAAATCCAAACACCTGGCAAGCGGCCAGCATGTTGATGAAGATCGGCTGCGTTTTGTTGATGTCGATTCCGTTGACCGTGAACACTGGATTCTTGAACGTGCCATGGTTCGCGCAATCGAATGTGCCCAGAGCGTTCGACTGCAGCAGCGGCTGGTGCGGGCCGTAGGGATTTTGATCAAGTTGTATCCCGTCATCGAACCCCTGGGGACCAAGCGGGAACGCATTGGGCTGGCGTACCGCAGTCAGGTGCGTTCCTTTGCTGCCAACGTAGGTCACGCCGACGATCAGGCTGTGCGAGAGCTCGCGTTGAATGCCGAAGCTCCACTGCTGGACATACGGCCAAATTGCCTTGCGCGGAATTGACGTGACGTCGATCGGGTAGGCTCCGGTGCCGGATGTGCACCCAAAGTCCTTGCCGCCGATTCCGCCGATGCATGGATACGTGCTCTTTTGTGACGGGTCGGCCAAAGCGGAAGGCGTGAGTTGGGTCATCGTCATGTTCACGGGAGCGCTGCCGACCAGTGAGCCGGTGTTCGCTTCGCTGCCTGTGCCGTGCTCAAAGAACACGCCATAACCGCCGCGGATGGACGTCTTGGCATCGCCGCCCGGACTCCAGGCAAAGCCGATGCGTGGGGCGGGATTGAATCGATGTGGCTTCTGGCACGTCTCAGGCACGCCGCCAACTCCACACTGCACCAACCCGTTAAAGAGCAGACCAAAGTTAGGATCCGCCGGGTCAATCTGAATCGCCTTGTTTCCTACCCGGAGACGGCCATCGGGAAACAGGCTCAGGTCCGTTGGAGTGACGTATGCCGACGGATCCCAGTTCCACACGGCATGATTGAGTTCGTGATAGTTGCCGAAGAGGCTGAAGCGAACGCCGAGATTGAGGGTGAGCCTCGAGTTCACTTTCCAGTCATCTTGAACATAAGGCTCAATGATGTCGTAGCGGTTGTAGTACTTCTGTTGTTGCGAGTCTTGCTGGAACGTGTGGATGTACCCAATCAGCAGGTTTGCGTACTCGTTCCCCGTCGAAGGCTGGTTAAAGCTGTCGAAGCCCAGCAGCCCCTGTAGATCGCCGGTGTTTGGGCCGTTGGTCGCGTTAATTTCGTCGCGCTGTCCGCGAATGAGTTGAATACCCATCGAAACGGTGTGCTTGCCGATCACCTTGCTCAGGTCATCGCGGATGCTGAACGTCGGGTTCGTAAGTTGCCACGGAGCGTATCCGGGATCGACTCGGAACCCGCCGCCGTAGGCGAGGTTTCCTGGAGCAAGCTGAACCCCGGACAACTTGCCGCCACTGCAGGTTCCGTCGCTCCCCAGGGTGCCGCCAAAACAGTTGTTGAACAGGTAGCCCTGATCGAGGCCATCCGGACGAATGATGTTCACGCCGGGCGCCGTCCGCGTTGCCAGACTGATGTGGGATGCGGTGTAGCTGAACACGACCTCGTTGAGCAGGCTTGGCGAAATCGTATGTGTCAGCTTGGCCACTCCACTCGTACCCGGTCCGAACAGGCGGCCCTGCACCGTGGGAAAACTATTGCGAACGTATCCCCATATCGGCCGGGCTTCGGTCGTGTCCCAGGAGTCATGAATGTAGCGGAACGTGGCTCGAAGTTTGTTCGGCTGAATGTCGTGATCGACGCGAATCAGTTCCTGCCGCCAGTATGTCGGTTGAGCGAACGCAAAGTCGTAACAGGACCCGGTCGTCGAGTTGCAGCCCGCCGTGGCATTGGGCAGCGGAACCATGCCGGAATTCATCACGGCGGCTGCCGTTGGGTCAATCAGCGGGGAAAGCTGGAATTGGCTGTCGCGGTATCCGACGATGTTGTGCGGATACGTGCTAAAGGTCCCGTTGCCATTGTTGCTCGCTTGCGGGCAATCGGGAAACTGCGCCGGATTGAAGGCAACCGTGTCATTGCCGTTTAACTCGGGGCACACATCGCTGAAATCGGCGCCCACATATTGCGAGCCATCTTTATTGACGCGAACTGTCGGCCGCTCCGCCGCTGATGGCACGGCCTGATTGAAGTTATTATCTGTCGGGTCTTTTTCCAGCCTGGCTTCTTCCGAAAAGAAAAAGAACGTGCGGTTCTTGGGATAGATTTTCGGAATCGTGACTGGGCCGCCGATCGTGAACCCGAGATCGTGCTTGCGATAGACGGGCGCTTTGATCGTCTGGTCGAAGTAATTCCGCGCATTGAAAATTTCATTGCGGCCGAAGTAGTACCCGGTTCCGTGCAGTGAGGATGCGCCCGACTTCGTGTCCACCAGAATCGTGCCTGAGGCGCTGCGCCCGTACTGCGCACCGTAGTTTGAAGTCAGCACTTTGAGTTCGCTGATCGCATCAAGACTCGGGTAAACCACCAGCGTACTTTCGCTGCCGTGAATACCGGCGTGAAGAACATCCGACCCATCAACGCTGAACGTGTTGTATTCAACGCGGCCACCGTTCACGCTGAACTTGACGCTGCCCTTTACACCTACCAGTGCCTCGTCCTGGCCGGATTGATTGCTCACGCCGGGAGCCAGAGTGAGCAG
>Ga0335069_10014209_pt1 | contig 11162 bp, 6 predicted proteins | sample Lox_Sample_11_FD_206714 | JGI IMG/M metagenome (GOLD analysis project Ga0335069, IMG submission 206714) | Soil microbial communities from Loxahatchee National Wildlife Refuge, Florida, United States - Lox_Sample_1.1 | ecosystem: Environmental > Terrestrial > Soil > Wetlands | place: USA: Florida... | reverse complement strand
GTTTCCGGCGCATCTATGGGCGGTCTGCCTGCCTTCGACGATAAGAAGATCCTGGTTGATCCGTATGCGAGATCCGTGTTTTTCCCTCCGGAATTTAACCGAAAGCTAGCCATGGCGCCGGGCGTCAATGCAGGCAAGGCGCCGGTGGCCGCGTTACCGACTCGCAGTTTTGATTTCAATTGGGAAGCAGACGATGCGCCCCGGCCTGAGTCGAATGCGATCATCTACGAGCTTCACGTCAAAGGGTTCACCAAAAATCCCAACTCTGGCGTGAGTGCACCATTGGCGGGAACGTATGCCGGCCTGATCGAAAAGATTCCTTATCTAAAGGACCTTGGGATTACCGTCGTTGAACTGATGCCAGTCTTTCAGCGCGATCCCCAAGAAGGCGATTACTGGGGCTATATGCCCTTGAACTTCTTTGCACCCCACGCGCAGTACGCCGCGAGCAATGACGATGAGGGGCAACATCTTGAATTCAAGAAGATGATCAAGGCTTTCCACCAAGCCGGCATCTTCGTAGTGCTCGATGTTGTTTACAACCACACTTGCGAGGGTGACAGCCGTGGTCCGACCTACAGCTTCAAGGGTCTGGATGCGACCGGATATTACATGCAGTCCGCCGACCCGAACAGTCCGTACGCCAACTACTCCGGCACTGGAAACACGTTGAACTTCAGCCAGCCTCACGTGCGCAAGATGGTGATGGATAGCTTGCGATATTGGAAGAACGAGATGCACATCGACGGATTTCGCTTCGACCTGGCCTCGGTGTTCAGTCGCAACGCAGACGGATCCCTGAATTGGGGAGACGCCCCTATATTCAGCGAAATCGCCGCGGATCCCGAGCTGGGCAGGTTGGCGTTGATTGCGGAGCCCTGGGATGTCGGTGGCTATCAGCTCGGGCGAGGGTTTCCCGGCACGACCTGGCTGCAATGGAACGCACGCTACCGTGACGAAGTCCGCCGCTTCGTGAGAGGCGACGCGGGAATGGTTCCTGACCTGATGCGTCGCATTTATGGGAGCGACGATTTATTTCCCGACAGTCGTGAGCACTCCTATCATGCCTTCCAGTCCGTGAACTATATCGATTGCCACGATGGTTTCACGCTATACGATTTGGTCTCGTACAACCACAAACACAATTGGAAGAATGGTCATAACAACCAGGACGGCATGGACGCGAATTACAGTTGGAACTGTGGACACGAGGGAGACGAAGGCGCGCCGTCAGAGGTTCTGGCACTGCGGCGCAAACAGGTGAAGAACTTCTTCTGCCTGCTGATGCTCTCAAACGGAATCCCGATGTTTCGCGGGGGCGATGAGTTCCTGAATTCGCAGTTCGGAAACAATAATCCTTACAACCAGGACAACGAGATCAGCTGGCTGGATTGGAGCAAGCTGGAGACGAATCGGAACATATTCCGGTTCATCAAAGGCATGATTGCGTTTCGAAAGTCTCATCCTTCTTTGTGTCGCAGCCGCTTCTGGCGCGAGGATATTTCCTGGTACGGCGTTGGGCCCACAGCCGACCTATCGCCAGATTCACGTAGCCTGGCTTTCTGTCTGCACGGCGCATCGCAGGACGACGACGATATCTACGTGATGATCAATTCATATTGGCAACCCCTGCAGTTCCAGATTCAGGAGGGTGCGCCTCAAGATTGGGTAAGAATCGTAGACACCGACCTGCCCAGTCCCGACGATTTCTCGCAGTCCGGATTGCCGCTGCAGCAGTTGACATATGAGGTAGCCGCCCGATCTGTCGTTGTTTTGCGCTCGCAAAACAAGGCGGTTTCGTCCACGTCAAGATGGAATCCCTGACGCGAGGCCTGTGACAGTGCTAAATTGGGTCGCTGACGGGCGACCTATGATCCAGTCGACAATTCCTGCTCGGCGCGGTTGCCGTGAAGCCGCGCGAGGTCGCGAATGAAACCTTCGCTGAGGCTCATCATAATTGGCATGCTCAGCGTGCTGTTCGGGACTGTTCCCCTTCGTGCGTTGGACCCATCGTTGGATCTTAGCCAATACGGCCATACCGCGTGGACTGCCCGCGACGGGTTCTCCGTCGGCGCTATTTTCGCGATGGCCCAAACGCCTGATGGGTATCTGTGGCTCGGTAGCGAATTCGGGCTGTATCGCTTCGATGGGGTCTCCCCCATCCTCTGGCAACCTCCTGCTGGTCAGAAACTTCCCAATAAGCCATACGCTCTCATGGTGACGCGAGATGGCACACTCTGGATCGGCACCTTCGAAGGCCTTGTGAGTTGGAACGGCGGAAAGCTGACCTTTTACCCGGAGATTGGCCCATCCTTCGTGACATCGCTGCTCGAAGACCATGAAGGAACCGTATGGGTGGGTACTTACAGCAGCACAAATCTGCCAGCCCGCGTGTGCGCGATACGAGCCGGCCACGTACAGTGTGACGGAAACGATGGCGCCTTCGGCTCATTTGTTTGGAGTTTGAGTGAGGATGGATCAGGCTCTCTCTGGGCAGCGGCCGACTCCGGAGTTTGGCGGTGGAATCCCGCTCCTCCACAACGCTATGCAGTATCGGGAATGCGAGTTGGCGACCTGCTAAAGTCCGATGGCGGCCGCCTGCTGATTGGAATCAGTGGGGCAGGATTGAAGCAACTGCTTGCCAACCAGCTCGAACCGTACCCGATTCACAGCGCGACGAAGCGGAATGCGCTGCTCGCGGACCGCGACGTCGATTCGAACAAGCTGCTGCGCGATCGTGACGGGGGCCTCTGGATTGGAACCCACCAACGGGGGCTTATCCATATACATAACGGCAGGACGGACATATTTTCAAAAGCGGACGGACTCTCAGGCGACATTAGCTGTAGTCTCTTCGAGGATCGTGAAGGCAATGTTTGGTTCGCCAGCTCGCGAGGACTGGACCGGTTTCGAGAGCTGCCTGTTAATACGATTTCTGCGAAACAGGGTTTGTCAAGCGACTATATTTCTTCTGTGGTCGCAGGCGCTGACGGAAGCATTTGGGTAGGAACTCACGATGGCTTGACCAGGTTGAAGAACGGACAGAGCACGATTTTTCGCAAGCCCAATGGGCTTCCGGACGATTTTGTGAATTCTCTCTTCATGGACAATCGAGGGCGTCTCTGGTCCTCGTTCTCAGGGCACAGACTCTCATACTTCAAAGACGGCAGATTTGTGAGCGTAGCTGGCGTGCCCAGCGACCAAGTGTTTTGCATTGCCGGAGACGACAAAGACAATCTATGGCTGTCGGGGGAGAAAGGTCTGTCACATATCCGCGATGGGCATCTTGTCGAGAATTTCCCCTGGCCAATCATGGGGCGTCACCAACAGGCGAAGATTGTAGCCCCAAATGAAGGTGGAGTATGGCTTGCATTCTGGACGAACGGGGGGGTCTTATATTTTAAGGATGGTCAGGTCCGCGCCTCATTCACCGCCGCTAACGGGCTGGGAAAGGGGCACGTGGCGAGTATTCGACTCGATCAGAATGGTGCGCTGTGGGCGGCAACACAGGAGGGTGGGCTGAGCCGCATCAAAGATGGCCGGATTACCACGCTCACAACGAGCAATGGTTTGCCGTGTGACACAATCCACTGGTCCATTGAAGACGACGACCATTCCCTCTGGCTGAACACGGCTTGTGGTCTCGTGCGGATCGCACGAACTGAACTGGATGCGTGGATCGCCAATCCGACGCGTGGGATTGAAACCACAACGTGGACTGCTGCGGACGGTGTTGGGGTTGCCTCCACTTCGCCTGCCTACTTTAATCCTCCCGTCGCTAAGTCGCCCGACGGCAAACTGTGGTTCCTGGGAGGAGAGGGCGTTTCAGTCGTCGATCCCCGTCATCTTGCTTTCAACAAAGTCCCACCCCCCGTTCACATCGAGCAGATCGTTGCGGACCACAAGTCGTATTGGCAAAACTTGCCCGGCCTGGCGGTGTCCCACTTGCGCCTGCCGGCACGGCTGGGTGATCTCACGATCGACTATAGTGCGCTGAGCCTCGCCGCGCCGGAGAAGGTTCACTTCAAATACAAGCTCGAAGGGCAAGACAGCGACTGGAGAGAAGTGATCAACGACCGCGAGGTGCAGTATTCAAACCTTCGTCCTGGACCCTACCGCTTTCGCGTCATGGCCTGCAACAACAGCGGCGTCTGGAACCAGCAGGGCGATACGCTCGAGTTCTCAGTTGCACCGGCGTATTACCAGACCAATTGGTTCCGCGCGCTCTGCGCCGCTGCATTCTTACTATTATTGTGGGCGACGTACCAGTTGCGTGTCCGGCAACTACAACGGGAATTCAACGGCGCCATTGAAGCACGCGTAAGCGAACGAACCCGTATCGCCCGCGAGCTTCACGACACTTTGCTTCAAAGTCTGCAGGCGCTGTTGTTTCAGTATCAGGCGGCTCGCAACCTTTTTGCTAACGGTTCGGAACGCGCGCTACAGGTCCTAGATGCGACTCTTGACAGGACCGAGCACGCAATCGCCGAGAGCCGTGACGCGATTCAGGATATACGTTCCGACGTTATTGCCTACAATGCTCTGCCGGAGTTGCTGGCAAGAGCGGGAACCGATCTGGCAGAATCGCAGGGGGATCGCCCCTTGCCTACATTCGGGGTGACGGTGGAGGGTGCGAGAAGAACAGTACCACCAATCATTCGTGAAGAGACTTATCGAATTGCGCTCGAACTTTTGCGAAACGCCTTCCATCACTCGAACGCTCATCGGATCGAAGCTGAAGTAAGATACGACCGTGACACTCTTCGTGTGCGCATTCGTGACGATGGAAGAGGCATGGACTTAAGACTACCCCAAGAAAGCGTCGCTGGTCATTGGGGGCTGCGCGGTGTCCGCGAGCGCGCAGAGCGCATCGGAGCGAAACTGGATGTCTGGAGCGAAGTCGGAGCCGGTACGGAATTCCAGTTGAGCATTCCCGCCCGCATCGCTTATGTAGGGTCCGGTAACAGCTTTCCATCGCGACTACTTCGAAAGGTGAAAGGTTATGTCCACCGCACCTAGAACGATCCGAATTCTTCTGTGCGACGATCATGCCCTTTTGCGCGACGGCGTCTCCACACTGCTGAGCACCGAATCTGACATGAAGTTAATCGCAGAAGCGTCAAATGGACTTGAAGCCGTCGAGAAATTTCGAACTCACCATCCGGATGTTACCTTGATGGATTTACAGATGCCAGGGCTGAGCGGCATCGATGCAATCGCTCGCATTCGCAGCGAATTTCCTGACGCTCGCATCATCGTGCTTACGACGTATAGCGGCGACTCCCAGGTAATCGGCGCGTTGAGAGCCGGTGCTCGAGCCTACCTCCTCAAGGCGAACGTTCATCGAGACCTCCCGGAGATCATTCGTGCCGTTCACGCCGGGCAAAAGCGAATCCCGCCAGAAATTGCTGCCGAAGTGGCGGAACACATTGCGGATGAAAACCTGACCTCACGCGAGATCGACGTCCTGCGCCTGATTGCGGCCGGCAATGCCAACAAACAGATTGCCGATCGCCTCTCGATCGGGGAAGCCAGTGTCAAGAGTCACGTCGCGAGCATTCTGTCCAAACTTGGTGCCCATGACCGGGCGCACGCGGTGACCTTGGGGGTAAAGCGCGGAATTATCGACTTGCAGGTCCGCTGAATGGGGGAGCCGCATCTCCCCCGTTTGGCTCTAGCGCATTGTTGCCGAGTGTCTTAGCTTGGATTGTGCAACGTCTATTCTCGACCTTCGCGGGCGGGTGGCCCGGTACCGGTCTGCTTCTCCAGCGATGTCTCATCGGCGCCATCCTCCTGCATGGCGTGTTCCTGAACCTGGAAACCGGTCCTCATTTGGCCCTTGTCGTACTGCCAGCAATCGCATCGCTCCTCCTTATAATAGGGTTCGGTACCCCATACATCGGTCTTCTCGTCGCTGCCATGGAGTTGTGGTTGGTTTTCGCAGGGTCTGCTGATCGTTGGACCTCGATCATCCTATTTGGTTTGGCAAGCAGCTTGGCAATGATTGGACCGGGTGCCTGGTCTGTGGATGCTCGCATGTTCGGCCGGAAGCACGTTGAGATAGTGAACAAATAGATGGTGACTCGCCTGCTGCCCCACTGACCCGGTCCAATTCGACGAGGCGACGCAAATGCCGGTAATTTTGAAGCGGAAGACTTAACGATCGGCTCACAATCTATGTCCATCATCCGGAAGGGACGCATGCGCCTGGCCCTATCGCTGGCCGTCCTGCTGGGGACTTGCGTTTGCTCGGTTGCTTTGAATCCCTCGCTGGATGTCACTCAATACGGGCATACGGCGTGGACCGCCCGCGACGGGTTTCCCGGCGGCGCCATCTTCGCCTTGGCTCAGACTCCCGATGGATATCTCTGGCTCGGCAGCGAATTCGGTTTGTATCGTTTCGATGGGGTTCACGCGGTTCTGTGGCAACCGCCTGCCGGACAGCAACTCCCTGACAAGCCATACGCTCTGCTCGTGACGCGTGACGGTACTCTTTGGATTGGCACGTTTGCCGGCCTTGTCAGCTGGAAAGCAGGGAAGCTTACCCGGTACCCGGAAATTGGCGATCAGTTCGTAACATCGTTGCTGGAAGACCACGAGGGAACGGTCTGGGCCGGCGTGTTGGGCCACACCGCAGGAGAGCTGTGCGCAATCCGAAGCGGCCAGGCGCAATGCTATGCAAGAGATGGCGCATTCGGCACATTCGTTTGGAGCTTGTTTGAGGACAGCTCAGGCACTCTCTGGGCCGGCGCCGAATCTGGGATTTGGCGATGGCAACCCGAACCTCAAAAACGCTATGCGATGCCGGGGGTCCGGGTTGGAGACTTGGTGACGTCCCTGGACGGGCGACTACTAATTGGAGTGAGCGGTGGAGGACTCAAGCAGCTGGTTGCAGACAAACTCGAACCTTATTCCATTCCCAGCGCACTGAACCGGACTGCGATGCTTTCCGATCGGGAGGTTGATTCCAATAAGCTGCTGCGGGACCGGGATGGCGGACTGTGGATTGGAACGCACCAACGCGGGCTTATTCATATACATAACGGCCGAACCGACGTATTCACGAAATCCGACGGGCTCTCAGGCGACATTAGCTGTAGTCTCTTTGAAGACCGTGAAGGCAACGTTTGGTACGCCGGCACGCGGGGACTCGATCGATTTCGAGAACTTCCCGTCACTACGATCTCCGCAAAACAGGGCCTATCCAGCGATTATCCTACGTCTCTGGTCGCAAGCAAGGATGGAAGCGTTTGGGTAGGGACGCACGATGGTTTGACCAGGTGGAAGAATGGACACACCACAGTTTTTCGCAAGTCCGATGGACTGCCAGCCAATTTTGTGAATTCTTTGGTCGAGGATAGCCGCGGCCGTGTCTGGGCAACGTTCCCGGGCCACAAACTCGGCTATTTCAGAGATGGCCGTTTTGTATCAGTACCCGGTCTGCCCAGCGACGAAGTATATTCCATCGCGGCCGAAGACAGAGACAATCTCTGGTTGTCGGGCAATAAAGGACTCTCGCACATACGGGACGGGCGTTTCATTGAAAATTTCCCCTGGTCGGCGTTGGGGCGACAGCAACAAGCCAAAGTTGTGGTCTCAGATCAGGGCGGAATCTGGCTTGCATTCTGGGTCGACGGGGGTGTGTTGTTTTTCAAGGATGGTCAGGTCCGTGCCTCGTACACTGTCGCTGACGGACTGGGAAAAGGACCGGTCGGCGGTATTCAACTCGATCAAGATGGAGCGCTATGGGCTGCAACCCAGCAGGGTGGCCTTAGCCGGATTAAAGATGGCCACATCGCGACACTCACCATCAACAATGGCCTGCCCTGTAACACGATTCATTGGTCCGTGGAGGACAACGACCGTTCCCTCTGGTTGAATACGGCCTGCGGCCTGGTTCGCGTAGTCAGGAGTGAACTCGACGCGTGGATCGCCGACCCGAAACGCCGGATTGAATTGACACAGTGGGATGCTGCCGATGGTGTTGGGGTCACGGCCGTTTCGCCCGCCTATTTCAACCCTCCCGTCGCGAAGTCGACCGATGGCCGATTATGGTTTTTGGGAACAGAAGGCGTCGATGTCGTTGATCCACATCACCTCGTTTTCAACACCGTCGCGCCGCCCGTCCAGATCGAGAAGATCATAGTCGATGAGAAAACTTACCCTGTTTCAGAAAAGATTCGGCTGCCCGCGGGCGCCCGAAATCTCGCGATTGAGTACACAGCGCTGAGTCTTGCCGTAGCGGAGAAGGTACGCTTCCGATACAAGCTGGAGGGGCAGGATCGGAACTGGCACGAGGTCGTCAATAACCGCGTGGCACAGTACACGAATCTCACTCCGCGCAATTACTGTTTCCGCGTTATTGCCTCGAACAACAGCGGCGTGTGGAACGAGCGAGGAGCATCGCTGGATTTCGTCATTCTGCCTGCTTGGTACCAGACCAACTGGTTCCGTGCGGCGGTCCCCGTGGCAATTCTCGGAATGATCTGGGGAATCCATGAACTGCGGGTGCGGCAAATGGCGACACAGTTCAATATGCGGGTGGAAGAGCGAATAAGCGAGCGCACTCGCATCGCTCGCGATCTGCACGATACACTTTTGCAGAGTTTCCAGGGTTTGGTGTTCCGGTTTCAGGCGGCACGGTTTTATCTCCCCGATCATCCGGAGCAAGCATCTGAGGCCCTGGACAAGGCTCTGGTTTCAGCAGATCAGGCAATCGCCGAGAGTCGTGGCGCGATTCAGGGGCTGCGCCCGGAGTCATCGAAAGAAAGCGATCTGGAGCAAATGTTGCTCGCAGCAGGTCGCGAACTGGCATCCTCACGGAACCTTGGAGACAGTGCCCCGTCTCTGCGAGTGATCGTAGAGGGGCAGCGGCGCGCGAAGCCGGCGATGATCCGGGAGGAGGTCTATCGCATTGCGCGAGAGCTGCTGCGCAATGCTTATCGCCACGCCCAGGCCAGCAGCATCGAGGCGGAGCTGCGCTACGATGCCGACGCTTTTCTCTTGGTCGTAAGAGACGACGGAAAAGGAATCGATCGAGAAGTACTGAAGCAACGGGGCCGCGCCGGCCATTGGGGACTGCGCGGCATGTATGAGCGGGCAGAGGGAATTGGCGCCCGATTGGAGATCTGGAGCGAAAAGGGCGCCGGCACAGAGATTCGTTTGACGGTCCCAGGCGCTATTGCCTACCAAAAAACGGGCGATGACGGTAAATTTAAGCTGTTCCGGAAGAGGACTTATGAGCACCGCTCCTAGGTTGATTCGGATCATGACAGTGGATGATCATCCTCTGTTGCGCGAAGGCATCGCGGCCCTCATCCGGACTCAGCCTGATATGGAACTGATTGCCGAGGTGTGTGACGGAGAAGAGGCCGTCGCACAGTTTCGCGCACATCAACCGGATGTGGCTCTGATGGATTTGCAGATGCCCAAAGTAAATGGCACCGAAGCCATCATCCGGATCAGAAGTGAATTCCCGAACGCCAAGATTCTCGTGTTGTCGACCTATAGCGGCGATGTTCAAGTGCTGGGCAATCAAGGCAGGTGCCAGGGGTTACCTGCTGAAAGGAAACGTCCGCACCGAGCTGCTGGAGGCAATCCGCTCCCTTTATGCCGGGCACAAGCGAATACCCACCGAAATTGCGGCTGAGCTGGCCGATCATGCTGCGGATGATCAGCTGAGTTCCCGCGAAATTGATGTGCTTCGTCTGATTGGCGCAGGCAACGGCAATAAGCAAATCGCAGACAGGCTCTCAATCGGAGAAACCACGGTCAAGAACCATGTCTCGAACATACTTTCCAAGCTAGGTGCAAACGATCGGGCGCATGCGGTAACCATTGCGCTTCAGCGGGGAATCATCGAGCTGGATGCGCGCCAACGGTAGGACTGGCAAATCCTACTTTTTACCCTTTCGATCGATTTCGACGGCCTCTACCATGAAACGAGAATCGGAGGACGTGTCTGCAACGTCTGTTTTCCACATTCGCCGAAGGCTGGCCCGGCGCTGGCCTTTTGTTGCAGCGTGTCCTGACTAGCACGATTCTTCTTTATTTCGGGGCCTCCCCATTCCTTGAAACGGCAACAACCACGCCGAACGCGCTCCATGCGCTGGCAGCGGCCGCCGGCATATTTCTGCTTTTGGGCCTGTGGACTCCGGTCGCAGGAATTACGATTGCCATTGCCGAGACCCTCATATTTTTCCTGTCCTCAGGTAATTCTCTAATTCCGATTATTCTGGCTGGCTTGGGCATCACAGTGTCGATGATCGGACCTGGGATGTGGTCGATCGATGCGCGGCTCTACGGACGAAAGCACCTCGAAGACCCGCGACACTAGAGGACGTTTAACTCCCCCCAAAGGTACTAACGCGATCCCCTCCTGCAAGTACAACCTTCCGACCCCTCCATTTCGCTAGCACGTGATCACCCGATCTACCTTTGCAGTTAAGCCAAGGCCAGTGCAGACTGATGCCATCAAAGAGCTCCAGTGCGAGGACGTTATGAAATTCATTCCCACACAAAACGGGTTTATGCGTCTCGAGAATTCGGAAGAGCTCCGCAGAGCGATCTTCCCAAACTATCTCAACCTCGAGCCGTGCTGCCCCGCACCACCTCTGGAACCAACTGACGAGCGCAAGTCCGATCGGAGTCATTAGTCATGTTTCGAATCACTGCTGAAACTTGCCATGCGTTCACACTCGGCGAGCTTCTGATCATGGCGGCCATGAATATCGAAAGCGTTCGGGTAAGCTTCGAGGGCCGCGCCCCTGCGGCGCAGACCAGATGTGCCCGGCACTCTCTTCGGACCGGCGTTCGCAGGACACCGCAGCTGTAAACGGTATCGGAGGCGATATGAGCGCGACTGTTGCTTTTCCTGAGCTCGGAAACTTTCCAGGAACAGGTGTTCCCAAAATGAGCGAGATCGAAGACCAGCAACTTCGCGTCGAAACAGAAATCAGCCCGGAGCACTGCTTCGAAGACATCGTCGGCAAGAGCCCAGCCATTCAGAGGGTGCTGGAGCAAGTTGCCATCGTCGCTCCCACCGATTCGACGGTCCTGCTCCACGGAGAGACCGGCACTGGGAAAGAATTGGTTGCGCGCGCGATCCATAACCTCAGCTCTCGACGTCAGCAGCCGTATGTGCGGATGAACTGCGCCGCCAT
>Ga0335069_10014208_pt1 | contig 11162 bp, 9 predicted proteins | sample Lox_Sample_11_FD_206714 | JGI IMG/M metagenome (GOLD analysis project Ga0335069, IMG submission 206714) | Soil microbial communities from Loxahatchee National Wildlife Refuge, Florida, United States - Lox_Sample_1.1 | ecosystem: Environmental > Terrestrial > Soil > Wetlands | place: USA: Florida... | reverse complement strand
TCAGGTTGTGGATTCCGGTCGCCGACGCGCCCAGAAGGTCTGACTGGATCCCGAGCACGTTGCGGTCACGGCAGGTGTAGTGCAGGATTGCCTCGATGCCCACTTCACGCTGCACAATCAGGGAAAGAGCCTGATTGCTTACGCGCGCTGAGGCTCGAGGACTGTCGGGAATATTGATCGCATCTACCCCAACCGACTTCAGAAAGCGGGCACCCTCCACCTCTTTGCGGATATCGGTGCCTTTCGGAGGCACAATCTCGACCATGGTCACAAATTCACCCGCGGCGATCTTCGTGCCCAGCTTGGAACGCGCGGCGATCGGCAAGGCCTCTTTCACCTGAACCGAGGCGTGTGGCGTGGAAACCTGCACCCGCGCCGTCTTCGCTTCGCCCACCCGCAGCGCGGACTTCATGGTGCGAATATGATCCGGTGTTGTCCCGCAACAGCCACCGACCAGTCGCACGCCAGCCGCCACGAACTTGCGCGCATAGCTCGCCATGTATTCCGGCGAGCAGAGATAAATATTTCGGCCATCCACCGAACGAGGCATGCCGGCGTTTGGCTGCGCCGCGAGTGGCATCGTGCTCACGGCTCGCATGCGTTCCACAGCGTCGAGCATGGCCACCGGGCCGATGCTGCAATTCACCCCGATGACGTCTGCTCCCCAGTCGGCAAGCTTGGCCGTAAACGTTTCCGGGTCGGAACCATCCAGGCAGTTCGAATCTTCATCGACCGTTACCGATGCGACGATCGGCAGCTTTGGATTCACTTCGCGCGCCGCCAGGATCGCCTGGTGCAGTTCTTCGACGTATCCAAACGTCTCCATGATCAGCAGGTCAACCCCGCCCTCGACCAGTGCCGCGATCTGTTCGCGAAACGCCGCTCGCGCCTCATCAAAAGACGTCTTGCCGAGTGGCTCAATTCGAATTCCCAGCGGGCCAACCGAACCGGCGACCCAGACATCGAAGCTCTTGGCGGCTTCCTTCGCCAATCGAGCCCCGGCTAAATTAATGTCCCTCACTTTATCCGCAATGCTATGGCGGGAGAGGCGAAAGCTATTCGCACCAAACGTATTGGTTTCAATGACTTCAGCGCCAGACTGCAAGTATTCCTGATGCACTGCCCGGACCAGCTCTGGCTGGGAAAGATTCAGCTCGTCGTAGGAGCGGTTGATAAATACGCCCTTGGCATAAAGCAGCGTTCCCATGGCGCCGTCACAGAGGACGGGAGCGCTGTTGAGCCGGGTCAGAAAATCTGTGGCCATCGCTTGAGAATACAAGATCGATCTTGCTTTTGCACCCCGGCGACGTCGAAGTCTCCAGGCTCTCGCGGCCAGCGCCGAGCGCTTTGTTATAATCCTCGTTTCGCATCCAAATCTTTCTCCAGCATGTGGTTGGGAGTCGTTCGTTTGCGCACAATCAAGCTCTTGTTTTGTGTCGTAGTGACTGCTTTCTTACTTGCCTCCTGCGGTAGTTCTTCCCCGAATACGGGGACGCATACGACTGGCCTTCAGCTTCGCGCGTTGGTGTCCCAAGACGTCTCCAGCGCCATCTCGGCGCCGGGCTTGATCATCCTCAATGCACTCAAGGATGTGCGAGCGAACGCTGGTCCAATTCAGCCGACGGGAGCCTTCCTTCCCGAGACGATGTACTTGGCGGACAATCGGTCGTTGACGCTCGCTGTCAGCAACCAAACCACTGCGCTCGGCATTTTCAATAACAAGACGGAATCGGCGGTGGGCACACTTCTACTGCCCGGGCAGTCGGATAGCGTTGTCATCTCACCCGACGCTGCCACCGCGTACGTAGCAGTGGCAACCGCGCCGGTAGCCGGGTTTCCGCCTGGAGGCATCGTCGTTGCTTCCGTAGGCAGCAGCCCTGGTATCACCGCCACGGTGCCAGTGCAATCTGTGCGCTACCTGGCCCGCAGCGGTGATGGCACACGCCTTTTAGCCTTCGGCAATGATTCGGATTCGGTCACGATCGTGCCCACCCAATCCATCATCCCGGGCCAAGGACAAGACACGCCCCTCACCGTGGTTTCTGGCTTTGATCGACCGGTATACGGATTCTTCAGCGCAGACGGTTCGCAAGCTTGGATTTTGAATTGTGGTCCCGAGTGTGGCGGTATTGAGGCCAGTGTTCAGGTGCTCGACCTGGTTCACAACGTCGCTGGAGCCAAGGTGGCGGTTCCGGGTGGCGTGACTGTTGCCCTGCAGAACAATCAGACGCTCTATGTGGCGGGCAACCCGATGCCCCCCAATAACACCTGCGCAGGACCCGGCGCACTGACGACTGCGGCAACTGCATGCGGGCGGTTGAGCATCATTGATCTTGCCTCGCTGACGTTGACGAGTCCTAAGTCGGGTTTCGTAATTCAAGACGGATACCACACGCTGTTGTCGCTGGCCTCGAACGGGCAGCTTTTCATTGGATCGCGCACTTGCACCAATATCCTGCCGCCGACGCCGCCGGCAACCGGGGAACAGCGTGGTTGTCTCTATATTGCCGATACCAACAGCCTCAACACGTCCAGTCCGCGGTTTGTCGCTCCGCCCGATAACGGGGACGTCACAGGCATTCAGCCCATCACGAATCGGACAGTCGTCTATTTAATTGAAGGCGGCCAGTTCCGCATTTACGACACCACGACGGACGAGCAAACGCTGGGTGAGGCAACCAATGCGATTGATATCGTTGGGAACGCGGTCGACGTAAAGCTGATCGACTTCTAACGCTTAACGCTTGGGCTGCAACACCAGTTGATGCATCTTCTTCGTTTGGACGGCGGCCGTAGAGAATGGCAATAAGAACGTTGTTCCCTCGTACCAAGCCTTCCATTGATCCATGTAATAGGGGCTCAGAAAGTTCCCGCCCTGGCCCGAGACCGTATTGAGCGTGGAATGGTCGAAATTTGAGAGGTCCGCCGTGTATCGCTCCGATGGTCCGAAGTCCAAGCCCACCTGCTTGACCGTGTAGCTGCCACCCGATTGATCGTGCAATCCGGGCTCGACCCAGCGCGCAAGTCCCGGCAACTGTCCCAAAACCGGGTGGTCAATTTCAATGGGATGAAATTTTCCCCATTTCCATTTAGCTAAGTCAGCCGGCGCTCCCGCACTCGAAACCGCAGCCTCCACGGCGGCCGCCAGCAATGCATCGTAGCTTTCGTACTTCGGCGGCAACCATCGCTGCGGCTTTTTGATAAGAAGATTCTCGAGCCATACAGAAGACATAAACCAGCGATACGTCTTCCAACTGAGGGGCTCAAGGCTGCCGTCGTAATACCCGTCAGCCTTGCTCGTTGCTGGAGCGGGGCCAAGCTTGGGTTCGAGCAACAACCGGACTAACTCTTGGCGAGAGCGCAAAACGATGGTAGGAGCTGGGGAGTCGATGCTCAGCCTTCCATCCCAATCCCGCATCAATTCGCGAGCTTGCTGCGCGCGTTGGGATGGGCTTTTTACATGATCGAGCGCATACGCGAAATGTTCCGCGCACAGGCGATCGAACGCAGAATAAATATCGGTCTCCAGATTGAGCATGTCCGATGGAACGAACTTTTTCCCCGACTCGAGCACGCGGTAAATGCGTTCGGTGCGCCATGGAGCATCCCATTCCGTGCTGATCGTGTATCCGTAGCCGTCGGGAGTAATGCGGCCGTTCGCAGTGGCAATGATCCCCGAAGGCGGATCGAAAACGGTCGGCAGCTTGTCAAACGGGATATAGCCATTCCACTCGTGGGCGTCATCGTTACCCTGCACGGGAAGGGTTCCATCGCTCCCTTTTCGGATCGGCACTCGCCCGGTCGTCTGATATCCAATGTGCCCGTTCACGTCTGCATACACAAAATTCTGTCCCGGCGCATCGAGTTGCGAAACGGCATGGCGAAAGTCGTCCCAGTTGTTGGCCGAATCGACATCGAAGAAGGGAACGCGAAGCGAATCGTACAGCGTCCACCGCAGGGCCAATTTGCGTGTTTCGCCGGGGATCAAGTCGCTGATAACCGGCCCGTGTCGCGTGGTGATTACGTCGAGCTTAAGATCGGGCTTGCCTTTTATGTGAATGATTTCTTCACGATGCTTCGGTTGTTCCCATCCGTGCCCTGTCTGATATGCGCCCTGATCGTTGAACGTTTCCACATAGACATCTTCGACGGTCGGTCCGACATTGGTGACGCCCCAGGCAATGTGTTCGTTGTGTCCGACGATCACGTAGGGCAATCCCGGCAAACTTACTCCGACCACGTTGTAGTCGCCGGCTTTTAGATGGGCCTCGTACCAGAGGTTGGGCATCTGATGGTGCAGATGCATGTCGTTCGCCAGTAGTGGCTTCCCCGAAACCGTGTGAGCGCCACTCACCACCCAGTCATTCGAACCAGCCACCATGCCGGGCTCGCGCCGCCACTCCTTGGGAAGGGCAGGCACCGTGCGAGCGACGTTGTTGTCCCCACCCGAATCCATGTCTTGATCATCATCGTCGTCATCGTCCGAGTCTTCCTTCTTGCGCTGTTCCACCTCGTCACTCAGACGATGCGGCTGCATGGTGGGCGGCCGGTCGCGCCAGGAGGAATTTATGAAAAGATCGGCAGTCAGCTCCGGGCCGAGCTTTGCCAGGATCTTCTCCCGGGCAAGTGCGGCTTCGAACGTTCCGTGGTTCAGTTCCTGGACAAGCCGAGCCCCAAGCAGAATTGAATCCTCCATTGTCCATGGAGCAGGTTTGTACCTGAGGATGTGAAATTCGATCGGCAGACGATCCATATGCGCCCGCATAAAGGCGTTGACGCCCTGGGTGTATGCCTCCATGAATCCTCGATCGCGGGGCGGAAGGGCGGCGACGGTCTGGGCGGCCACTTGCCGAAGGCCCAGGATCCGCTGCTCGCGGTCATGTTCGACCGTGGCTGGACCGATGATTTCGGAAATTTCGCCGCCCGCAAACCGCCGCATAATGTCCATCTGCCACAGGCGGTCTTGGGCCGTGACGTATCCCTGGGCGAAAAAAAGATCGGTCAATGACTGCGCTTCGATTGTCGGTACCCCGTGACCGTCGCGAGTCACCGTGACCGGTGCACTCAACCCCGGAACAGCGAGTGTGCCATCGAGCTGAGGCAACGCCGTGCGGGCTATGTAGTAGACGTATCCCACTCCTAAAGCGAGCACAAAGATCAGGGAAGACAACATCCACGGCCAGAAGCGCCGACCGCGCCGCGCCGATACGGTTACCTCTCGTGCAGGAGACCAGGTTGCCATGTCAGAAGGCTCGATTGTAGGGCGCTCTCGCGTTCATGACAAACGGCCCGCAAGCATCGCCGCCCGTCCCGTCGTCGAATTTCGCTTCCACCAGCGCCGATGGTATCCTAACCCTGCTCGCGTCGCCTCTGCATGCTCCAAAAACGCATCGATGACCAACCCTCGATCTCGCGCGAGATGGTGCGCGAAGCGCAGGGTATTCTGCACCAACACCTCAAGCGGGTTGGCCTGAAGCAGACCGCTCAACGAGACACCATCCTGCGAACCTTCCTTGAGACTCGCGAGCATCTTTCGACAGACGAGTTGCACCGGCTGGTCAAAAAGAAGGATGCGCGCATCGGGTACACCACGGTTTACCGCACGTTAAAGCTGCTGGCGGAGTGTGGCCTGGCCAGCGAGGTTGCCTTTCACGACGGCATCTCGCGCTACGAGCATCAGTACAACCGCCGCAGCCACCATCACATGGTCTGTACCAGTTGTGGGAGCTCAGTCGAATTCTTTTCGCAGGAAGTTGAAAAGCTGGAGCAGGAAATCGGACGCCGCTATCACTACGACACCACCCGCCACAGCTTCCAGATCTACGGCATCTGCGAGGACTGCCGAAAGAAGGCCACCAGCCGCGTAGTCTAGTTACGAATTTCACGCGCCCATTTGGTTTACGGAACTGCGTTAGTTTCCATTGGTTCGCTGGGCCATCGTCCTTTCGCCTACTTTCCGCATCCTAGTGGCTCGTGATTTGATAGTCTCCGCGTGAGGTTTTCATGTCGATTGTTTGCATTACCTGCGGCCGCATCATCCCTGACAATTCGGAGTTTTGTCCCTCCTGCGGGCGTGCGGTACAAGCAACTGGCGATGCAGAGCCTGCCGCGCCGCCCGCGACCACGGCAACCGCAGGGACCTCGCGAGTCAAATCCGCCCTAAAGGAAGTAGTTCCGGCGTCGTATGCGCATCAGTCTTCTCCTCCGATCGCCTGGAACGACCGCGTGGTCGCGGCCTCTTCCTACCTCACCATCATTCCGGCGGTGGCGTTCCTCTTTATGAAGCCGTATGCCCGTCGTCAGTTTGTACGCTTCCATTCTTTGCAGAGCATCTCTTTCTGGATCCTGGCGCTCGTTCTGCTGGGGATTGGAATACTGGCGTCGACTTTCGGATTTCTCCTGATTTGGCTCTTTACCGGCGCGCTGGTAGTGCTTGGTCTGTCTCTCACCTGGCTGGTGCTCTCTATCAAGGCTCTTCAGGGAGAATGGTTCGAGGTCCCGGGTCTAGGTTACTTTGCGGCTCAGGTGCGGCGGTAAAACTGTCCATCTTTATCTCGACTGTCTCAGGATCCCTAGTCAGCGCTAATAACGCGCACACCGATGTGTCGAACCATCAGCTAAAATTAAAAGGTGCCGGTCCTTCATAATCTGCGCACTACCCTGGAGATGATCAAGTGGGAGCACTCCATCTTTGCGCTCCCGTTTGCTCTCTGTGGGGCGATGCTAGCAGCCCATGGCCTGCCAAGCGCCCATCAGTTGCTCTGGATCATCATCGCTATGGTCTCAGCCCGTTCGGCCGCGATGGCGTTTAACCGGGTAGCAGATGCTGCGATCGATGCGGCCAATCCGCGTACTCGCACGCGCGCCCTGCCTGCGGGAACGCTGACACCCGCATTCGTCACGACATTTGTTGTAATCTCCTGCGCGATTTTCATTGTCGCATCAGCGGAGTTGAATCATTTGACCCTAATTCTTTCTCCGGTCGCGCTGTCGGTGGTTCTTGCGTACTCCTACACCAAGCGCTTCACCCGGTGGTCACATCTCGTGTTAGGTTTCGCTCTCGGGATCGCGCCGGCAGCCGCATGGATCGCCGTTCGCGGCTCTCTTGATCCGAGAATCCTTTTGCTGACCGGGGCAGTTACTTTCTGGGTCGGGGGTTTCGATGTTCTCTACGCCTGCCAGGATTATGAATTCGACCGATCAGCGAACCTCCACTCAGTCCCGCGTTACGTTGGAATCTCTACGGCGCTCTGGGTCGCGCGCGTCTTTCACTTGATAATGTTGGGATTGCTCGTCGCCATGGTCGTTGCGTTTGGCCTGGGAAAGCTGGCTGTCGTTGGAGTCATCGCAGTGGCACTGCTTTTGACCTATGAGCACTCGCTTGTCTCATCCGACGACCTCTCCAAGCTCAATGCCGCTTTCTTCACGATGAACGGGGTGATCTCGGTGATTTTTTTCCTCTTTGTGGCTGCGGATCTGTTGCTCAAACCTTAAATGCATAATTAGAGCCGCCCAGGTGATGTTTCTGGAGGCGAAGTGAAGGGCTTTACTTGTTGCCCAACAAGCAAATTGCGTGATAACTCCCTTACTGCGGCAGTTTTTTTCATTAGTGTCCACGGCTTTCTTTCGACCCCCGCTCAATGAGTCTCTTGGTCAAGACGACCAGGCCAAGGATCTGCGTCCACTCGGAAACAATATTCCCCACGACTTGTCCCCACTTGCCGTTGGCATTCATCCGAACGTAAGCAATGACCCAACCAACGCCGGTGGTAACCAGGAAGAGCGTGAGCGAGTGCCGGCGGACCCAATGGGTTGCTCGCCCCGGAAGGTCTTTCGGCGGTTGCTTGCTCTCGGCCGAACCAACTTCGTACAAGACTTTTGTGGCCAGCACCGTCACCAGGAGGCCCAGCCAATCGGCAATTGCGTTTCCATAGAAGGCCCCGGCATGAGTGTGCTCGTCCGAAACGCGATACAACACGATCCACAGCGTCAGAATGGCGCCTGCAATCAGACTCAATGAGTGACGCGCCCAAAAGCTGTCTTGCTTTTTCTTGCTGGCCAGCCTATTGGAGGGCCGTGACTTCGTAGTGGGTGCGGAATGGCTATGCACGCCTCTCCGATGCGAAAGACAGGGCTTGAGGTTTTCCTCACGGGCCGAGGGTAGGGTGCATTGGGGGTGCTCATCCAGCTACTGCTGTCCGGAGCTGTGGAGACTGCGTTATCATAGAAGAGATGGCGAGCCAGCATCCTTTTCAGACTGACGACCCGCGACTGCAACCCATTCACAGCAAGGTAGTTGCCGGGGAACGGCTGACTTTTGAGGATGGCCTCGCTCTCTACCGCTCCGGAGATATTCTCGCCGCCGGCTGGCTAGCTAATTTTGTGCGCGAGCGAATGCACGCGGATAAGGCTTACTTCAACGTCAACCGGCATATCAATCCGACTAACGTTTGCGTCGCCGCATGCCGTTTGTGCGCTTTCGGCCGCAAGAAAGATACGGCTGGCGCCTATACCATGGCACTGGAGGAAGCTTACGAGACTGCAGCCTCCGGCTATACCGAAGCGGTCACTGAGTTCCACATCGTGGGTGGCCTGCATCCGGATCTGCCGTTTCAGTATTTCCTGGACCTGTGTGCGGGCCTGAAGCAGCGCTTTCCCCAAGTGCACCTGAAAGCTTTCACGATGGTCGAAGTCGCCTACCTCGCCAAGCGCGCCAAACTCTCGATCAAGGAGACGCTTGAACAGCTAAAGGCTGCCGGAGTGGATTCGCTGCCTGGTGGTGGCGCCGAGATCTTTGCCGATCGCATCCGCCATATTATTTGCGACCACAAGATTGATGGCGACGAGTGGTTGGAAACAGCCCGCTTGGCGCATCAGATCGGCCTGAAATCGAATGCAACCATGCTTTATGGGCACGTCGAGAACGATGAGGACCGGGTTGACCATCTCCTCAAACTACGTGCGCTGCAGGACGAGACTCACGGCTTCCAGACTTTTATCCCGCTGGCATTTCACCCGGAAAACACGGCGCTCGCGCACCTGCCGAAAACCACCGGCATGCTCGACCTGAAGCAGATTGCCGTGAGCCGGCTCATGCTCGACAACTTCCCGCACATCAAAGCTTACTGGCAGATGATGACCGCAAAGATCGCCCAGATCGCGCTGCGCTTCGGCGCCGATGACATCGATGGTACGGTCATCGAGGAGAAGATCTATCATGACGCCGGTGCAACAACACCACAGGGGATGCGGCGCCAGGATCTGATCCGCTTGATTACCGAAGCCGGCCGCGAACCCATTGAACGCGACACGCTCTATCGCCCGGTCACCCGCACGGAAACCTCAGTCACCGTAGCGGTGTAGCACTTGTAAAACTGAGATGCGTGACGATCCCGCTCCAGAAATTTTTGCCTGCCAACTATTAGCGCCCGCAAGTGCATCCGTCACAATTCCTTCGCCTACAGTAATCAAAATTTCTGAATTTGCCATCCAGCGGTCGCACGCGGGTGTAGAATCCGGCTTAGATACACAAGGACCGATAGCTTCACGGGATCTACGCCCCGTTTCCGAGGCTCTCATGAATGTGCATGTCAGTTATAAGGTCCACAAAACGCCCGACCTCGAAAAGGAAATTCACCAACAAATCGATAAACTGCGCCGGCGCTTGCAGGTGTTTCGGCCGGAACTCGTTCACCTGAAGGGAGCGATCGAGCCTAGCGCTGCGGCGCGCAAGGGATTCTCCGTGGCATTGAATCTTCGCTTGCCTTCCGGGCAGATGGCCGCTCAAGAAAATGCGCCCTCGGCGGTCGCCGCCGTAAAGGGGGCTTTCGAAGATCTCAAGCAACAGATCACGCGCCACAAAGACATTCTCCGGTCGACTCACAAGTGGACGCGCCGGCGGTCCGGATCTACGCGCACCCAGCCTCAAGTACCCTTTGAGCAGACCTTAGCGGCTGTGGCAGCGCCGCTGGTTTCTCCGGAGGATATTCGCGGTTACGTCAACGCCAACCTTTCTCGTCTTGAGGCATTCGTCGTGAGGGAATTGGCTTACCGCGAGGCAGAAGACCGGTTGGCACCAGATGCGATCGGCAAGGATGAAGTAATCGATGAAGTGATTGCCGGCGCTCTCAGCGACAGTAGCGAGCGCCCTGAGAAGCTTGCATTAGAGCCTTGGCTCTACCGTCTGGCGATTCATGCCATTGAAGATCTCTCCGACCGGCCCGAGGACGGCAACGGCAACGTGCACCTGGAAGCTTCGGCGCGCAAACCGAACGTGCATGCTTCCGACGAGGCGGAGTTGCAGTTCCATCAATCCGACGAATCGTTCACGCAGGAAACCGTAATCGCAGACCGGCGCATTTCTACGCCTGAACAATTGGCATCCTCGGACGAAATGTTGCGTCTGGTTGAGAACGCGCTGCGCGGAACGGACCGACGTGCGCGCGAAGCTTTTATTCTGCACGCTCTCGAAGGCTTTACCGCAGACGAAATTGCGGTAATTACCGACTGCAAGCCCGATGAGGTGCGGGCATCGGTAACGATCGCGCGAGAGCATCTCCGCAAGTCGCCGCTCTTTCGTAGTAGTCCCGGCAGTACTACAGGGGTAAAGACGGTCGCGTCCCATACCGGCACGGCTTAAACACTCGCAAAATCCAGGAGAAGAAACGACATGATGACCCGCGAGGACATCCGTGAACTGGCTTCTTTCCAGGCGCAGCCCGAAGCTTGCGCCATTTCTTTTTACTTCCAGCCGCGCGCGCCCCAAAACCGAGCGCATAAGGAGGACGCGATTATTGCCAAAGACCTGGTGAAACGCGCCCTGCAGGAGGCTGAGAAACAGGGCAAGAATGGCGGCGCGCGGACTGATCTGAACCGCATTCTCGAACTTGCCAGTCATCTGCGCGGCAATCAGGCGCGCGCCAAGGCCGTGTTTGCCTCCAGCACGAACAAACTGTGGCGCGAATTCGATCTCCCGGCCGTGCTTCCGGAAACGCAGCTGTTTGTGAATCGCCGATTCCATCTGAAACCGCTGGCCGGCCTTCTTGGCGCGCACCCCAGCCTGCTGGTTGCCCTGGTCGACCGCCAACGCGGACGCTTTTTCGATTTACGGCTGGATGAACTCACCGAACGTGACGGGTTATTCCGCAAATTGCCGCGCAAAC